>CEQS01072502.1_pt1 | contig 372208 bp, 351 predicted proteins | sample 530981 | NCBI WGS metagenome assembly CEQS01 (sample SAMEA2621176, study PRJEB7988) | marine metagenome | biome: marine biome (ENVO:00000447); feature: mesopelagic zone (ENVO:00000213); material: "saline water (ENVO:00002010), including plankton (ENVO:xxxxxxxx)" | depth 800 m
CGTTACCGCTTTGCGGTAATACCTTACATCCCCTACATGAATGTAGGGGTTTTACGGTTTAATTGATAAAATTTATTTAATATGAAGAACAGCTTGAAAGCCTTATTATACAACGGTTTAGTTGTTTTATAAGTTGTAAATGTCGGTCGAAAATCCTTGTTTTGATGAAGTTTTTTGAAAAAAGTTTAAAAAAAGACTTGCAGGTCGTTTTTTCTTATGTATAATGGGCTACATAACGTTGAGCAATCAACATATTTATTGAAATCGCATTGAGCGAATTAACTGAGAGTACCGCTATGAAACGCAACGTCGAGATACAAATTGCTAAGCAACCCGAAGGGATTGCACAACCTGTATCTGTGCAAAGTGTTGCACAAGACAATGCTGATCCGATCATGGGTAAAGCAACTACAGTTTAACCAGTTTCCAATTTGTTGGGGGCTGGTCCTCCGACAGAGCAAGTAAAATTGCATAAGCCGGAGGGTAAAACCGCCGGCTTTTTTGCGTGCAAAAAACAAACTTTGAACGATTTTTAAACTGAATTTAACACAAGGCTAAAGAAATGAACACTGTCATTCTTAACACAATAAAACCAAATGATGCGGCAATAATGCCAAGCGTCGAGGGGAATATTGTGCCTAAGAAACACGATCAACAAGAGCCTTTGACCAGATAAGTCTACCTACATACGGAGGCTTATCAAACGGCCTCCGGAAACAGGATATTATCATCCGAACCCCGGGAGCCACTAGGAACCCGGGGTTTTTTATTGCCCCAAGAAAAGAATAATACAGCTGTAGCTCAGTTGGCAGAGCGCTCCCCTGATAAGGGAGAGGTCACTGGTTCGATGCCAGTCAGCTGTACCAAATTGAATGCGAAAGGAGCAGTTATGCGACGCAATTTAAGACGAGCACATCGTTCTCGACATGTCTTCTACCACACAGTGGCACGAAAGACGAACTTGGGTAAGTAACACGTAATACGTGACCCAAAGGCGGCCTGAAAGTCGCCTCAGACAAAAGTCTGGAAGTGTCGAGAGGGTGCATAGCTCAGTTGGTAGAGCAGGTAGCTTTTAACTATCTGGTCGGGGGTTCGAAACCCTCTGCACCCACCACAAACAGTGGGAAAACAATGTGTTCGGGGCGTAGCTCAGCGGTTTTAGAGCAGTTGGCTTTTAACCAATTGGTCGGGGGTTCGAATCCCCCCGCCTCGACCAAAACAACAATATTTAAGTTGTTTTGTTGAATGAGAAAACTTATATACCGCCATCGTCTAATTGGACTAGGACGCCTTGGTTTCACCCTTGGAATGCGGGTTCGAACCCCGCTGGCGGTACCAAGAATAATGGGCGCATTTAAACGCGAAGATAACATCAGTGCTGCCATCGTCTAGTTGGTTAGGACACCGGCCTTTCACGTCGGCAACGCGGGTTCGAGTCCCGCTGGCAGTACCAGCACCCGCAACCAACTTAGGTTGGAGAATTTGAAAGTCTGTATTCGCATGACGCTTGAGTGATAGATCCCGAGCCAAGAACATGCGCCGGGGAAAATGCCTCGCGATGATAGTGAGGCCCCTGGGGATGCGAGAACTGGGTCTCTCGCCAAATAGGTTGGCGCCTAAGCAGCATGAACTCTTAAGGCGTCATGTCGAATACAGGTTTAAATCGGTGATTAGCTCAGTCTGGTAGAGTGTTCGGTTTGGGGCCGAAAAGTCGAAGGTTCAAATCCTTCATCACCGACCAACGGGAATTAGCTCAGTTTGGTAGCAGCGCTTGGTTTGGGACCAAGAGGTCGAAGGTTCAAATCCTTCATTCCCGACCACTTTAAACAGTGCTGGCTTAGCTCAGATTGGTAGAGCGCCGTTCTTACACAGCGGATGTCATTGGTTCGATTCCAATAGCCAGTACCAACAATTTGGAGAGTGTCATGGACGCAGAAAAATACCGATTGGTAATGCACTATCTGGACAAGATAGAAGAAGCATTGAACGACATCGCCTTGGCGGTAGGTCACCCAACGATGGATGTGTTTTTTGGCACACAGGAGCTGCCACAGGCAGCATAGCGGAATTATGGACAGATGGCCGAGTATGGTCGAAGGCAGCAGGCTGTTAACCTGCCGAGGCGAAAGCCCCACCGTTGGTTCAAATCCAACTTTGTCCGCCACCGTAAACGTCGCCCGGAAAGTGAGCATTGCGCAATGTTTAACTTTGTTTCCTACGGGTCTGTGTATGGAGCTGCACAGTGAGTAGGCGAGAAATTTGGCTTCAGAATTTGGATCGTTAGCTCAGTTGGTAGAGCGAGACACTGTTAATGTCGAGGTCGCTGGTTCGAGACCAGCACGATCCGCCAAGTTGATAGGGGTATAGCCAAGTCAGGTTAAGGCCCGGGACTTTGACTCCCGTATGCGAAGGTTCAAATCCTTCTGCCCCTTCCAATTGTATGGACTGACGAACAGGAGGTTGTTTATGTCGTCGTTAAACGTGGAATAGCGTTCGAGTTTAAAACTGAAAACGCTGGAAAAACGATTCACTTAACCATGCGAGAGCGTGAGGGTGAAACAAACAGTCGCGAAGAACTTCTGCTGTTACGTGGAATTATTCAAGCGATAGAGTTGGAATTAATGATGGCCTGGCAATCGCACAATGTCGCCAGAGACGAGGGAAGCCCTAGTCTTCCATGGAAGCTCGATAAATTATTGAGTAATGAGCTTCAGAGTTAGTGTGAGTTCGTATTCTCGGATCACAACCTGTCAGGTGACGCTGTCAGGGCTCAGCAATTGGGCAAAGGTTTACACTGTGGGGATGTAGTTCAGATGGTTAGAATGCCTGTCTGTCACGCAGGAGGTCGCCGGTTCGATCCCGGTCATTCCCGCCAACAATTTGGAGCTGTAGTTCAGACGGTTAGAATGCTTGCCTGTCACGCAAGAGGTCGCCGGTTCGATCCCGGTCAGCTCCGCCAATTTTAAGAATGAATGAGCGGCGTATGGTGTAACGACAACACGTCAGGTCTCCTGAAGTCATGGGTTGAACTCCCAGTCGTCGTTCGCTTTATTCTACAAGCAACACTGAGAATACATCGGTGGGGGATAGCCAAGTCAGGTTAAGGCTACGGACTCTGACTCCGTGATCGAAGGTTCGAATCCTTCTCCCCCAGCCAATGTGTTTTCAATGCAGGGATAGGGTGTCAAAGGTGATTTCTGTTCGGCTATATCGATAGTGTGGATATCACTGGGGATCGCACTCACAGTAAGTTGATGACTTTGCCCTGCACCAGAAATTTCGGGGATATAGCTCAGTTGGGAGAGCAGATGCTTTGCAAGTATCCGGTCGGCGGTTCGAGCCCGCCTATCTCCACCAGTGTTTGTTGTCACATAATGCTCAAACGAAAGGGTGAACCAGACAGAGAACGCACGTAATAACACCATGATGGTGTCACAGTAACATTCGCTGAAGCTATTGCTAACAAGCAGCGCGGTGAGAGCCCGGGCAGGTTGTGATATTTGACTGGAACTAAAAGTGTTAAGTGTACGAATGGTGTGTACTGATTAGGCGGTAGAGCTGCACAAAAGCTGAAGCGAATTTGAATGTGCGGTTAGAGGTTCGAGTCCTCTTGTGACAGCCATGGGGCCTTAGCTCAGATGGGAGAGCGTCGGAATGGCATTTCGAAGGTCGCCGGTTCGATGCCGGCAGGCTCCACCAATAGTTTTATCGAGGGTGCCCTTTGCAACCTTGTCACCTGGTGCATCAGGCTCAGGGCCAAGTAAGTGGTGGTAAGGGTAATCCGTTGTTTAAGCCAGAGGATATGCACAGAATCTGGTGGCGACGGCGGGACGCGGTTCGACTCCGCCACCTTCGTCCGAATTGTAGAAGTGCAACAGTTTTACGGGCATAGCCGAAGACATCTAGGTAACTAGATGGAAGGGAATGGTTTCTCACAACCTCCCGCTTCCTTTCGGGGGAGTTTCTATGCAGATGAGGCCCACCGTGAGGTGGCCGGCAGTTCCTGATTGCCGGAAGGCTGGTACGCCAGTTCCGAAAACTAAAGCCTGGGTAACACTGGGGTGGTGGTTTCAACGGCTGCAATCGTTGATAGGAGTGCATACTGGAAGACAGTTAGGCCAAAGATCTTTGCGAGATTAGTCCGATTCTAGCGAAAAGGGCAGTTCGCACGGTGCTATGGGTTAGTGTTGAAAGGCACATGATCAAAGTATCGAGACATAAGTAACGGTTAGCGCTGTGAAAATGTTAATTGCAAGGTGTGTTTTATTATGTGCTTCAAAAGAGCATGTAGGGACCGGTACCCCACATCTTGGTGAGTTTGCAGATAGCTCAGCTGGTAGAGCGATTGACTTTTAATCAATTGGCCGCAGGTTCAATTCCTGCTCCGCAACTAAAATGCAAAAGTGGGTGCCGGTGTAATGGGGGAAGTCCCCTAACGCCTTACAGCTTAGGCTGAATAAGGTTCAGTGAAGACTCGCAAGGTTGGAACTGGTTGATGTAAGTAGCTGCATGTTTCGGTTAGCCCCGATTAACGGCTCGCAAGGTCGGCAGTATGCAAAAGCGTCGAAATCCCATTACGCGACAGAGGTAATGCCACCTCTTTAAACTAGGCGGGGATGGTTGTTACGCACCTGGGGTGCGTGGATAAGCGGGTAAACGCGTCGCAAGCGCAGTGTACGCCCAACGAAAGACAACCAAGTGAAGGTGTAATCTCAACCTGAACGCACTATCTCAATGTTTTGAGCATAGTGTTGTGACATAGCTCAGTTGGTAGAGCGACCCCTTCATACGGGGTAGGTCACAGGTTCGAACCCTGTTGTCACAACAGTGTGCTTAGGCATTACGATTTTTGGGCATAGCCGAGGACATTCGGGTAACCGAGTGGAAGGGATGGTTCTCACAACCGCCCGCTTCCTTTCGAGGGAGTTACTATGCAGACGAGACCCACCTGTCGGTGGCCAGTGATTCTTGATCGCTGGAGGGCTGGAACGCCGGAGTCGATAAGGTTTCATTTGGGCAACGCTGGAATGAAATCTTTCATGGGTGCAACCATGAATAGACGTGCAATCTGGAATAAAGTCGGGTCAAAGGTCGTCGTGATTTAGTCGGATTTTAGCGAAGACGGCGTTTCACACGGTATCAAGGGTTAGTGTCGCTGGGCACAAGCTCAAGATATCGAGACACAAGTAACGGTTGGCGCTGTGAACGTGTTAATGCAAGGCGTGGTCCATTATGTGCTTCAAAAGGGCATGTATGACCTGACACCCCGCGTCTTGGTGAGTTTTTGCAGATAGCTCAGTCGTAGAGCGTCAGTATGAGGAACTGAAGGTCGCTGGTTCAATCCCGGCTCCGCAAGCCAAATAAAATGCAAAAGTGGGTGTCGGCGAAGTAGGGAAAGTCTCCTAATGCCTCACAACTTAGGTTGAATGAGGTCCACTGAAGACTCGCAAGGTCAGACGTGGTCGATAAAAGTAGCAGCACGGTTCGGGTAGCCCCGATTTATAGCCAGAGCATGGTTGACGGTATGCAAAAGTGTCGAAATCCTACTAGCGTCAGAGGAAGTGCCACCTCTATAAAAAGGCGGGGATGGTTGTTACATGCTTGGTGCATGTGGATAAGCGGGTAAGTTTCGTCGCAAGCGGAACGTACGCCCAGCAAAAGACAACCATGCTTAGGTGTAATCTCAACCGAAGCAAATTCTATTCATTCAAAGCAGCATTAGTTTCAATTGGTAAAACCTCGTCCTTCCAAGTCGATGTCGTCGGTTCGACCCCGGCATGCTGCTCCAAACGCCCCTCTAGCTTAGTGGTTTCAAAGCGCACGGCTCATAACCGTCGAGATGGTCAGGGTTCAATTCCCCCGGGGGGCACCACTCCAATACCTGATTAAGATTCAACCTAAACAATTTGACTTACCTCAGAGGTTTGTTAGACTTACCACACAGGTAAGTTTAAGAAGTTGAAAACAATAAATGCCAATAATTCATACTGTACATAAGGGGCTTGAGGCTGCGTTGACTGAGGTTGATGAGACAAAAGCAATCTATGCGATCGGCGAAAGTGATAGTGTGCATATTTACACTGTTCTAATGGCCCTGCATGAAGTGGAAACCCTGGAGGAATTATTGAGCATTCCGGCTGTAGAACAGATCAGCCAGACACCAATTAAGAATGCGACCTCGTTTTTCTGCAACGTAACGATTAACGGAGTGGAAACAATAGGCGCACTTACCTTTGAAACCATTGATGGTTCTACCGTGAAAGCCGCACGCATTCAGACCAAAATAACTAACGGTCTCGATATTAAGGCTAATGGTATTTACCATGTAAACGTCGATTTTGAGCGTCACTACTAATAAAGAGGATGCGTTATGAAAAATCAAAGATTAGACATTGATGCGCTGGTGGAAGGCCGCGCTTCAATAGATGATTATAATAGCGAAGGTTTTGTCAGTGTTCCGGACAGAAAAGAAGGGCTTCACCCTGCTCGCTACTTCGAAGAACTCTTTTTGCCTAAAGCTAAGGCGAAGGGGTTGGACAATAAGGCTGTCATTGAACATTTGGACATTTCAGAGAAGCATTTTTACAACTTCCTGAAAGAGAAGGTGAATGTGACTATGGCATTTGCTAAAAAGTTAGCCGTCGCCACGGGTATGCCTTATGACTTTTGGTTGCGCGCTCAATACAAGTTCGATGATACGCACAACGATTACCCGAACAACGCCAAGCCACTGTAAATGAGCAGCTAAGGATTTGGCCGCTCATTGTCCACTGTAGTTAAATTAGACCTGTTGATATCCAATCAATACAGCAATGGCGGCGATCACTGCCCAGCCAAAGATATCGATATAGCGCTTAATTGTTTTTTCCATCTTTTCACCACCAGCATAGAGTATACCCGCAACAAGATAGAATCTCGCTCCGCGACCGATTGCTGAAGCAAGCATTCCATTTGGAAGAATCCCGCCAATTCCATTGGCGGGTAATAAAGATTAGTGTGGCGTTGAGTAGTCTGAGCTGTAGTTACTTGGCACTTGAGATGTTCGACTCTCTATTGAATCATTGTTGAAACCAACAACAGGCACCACAGATACGTCCAAGTTGACAACCTTGATGGTAACCTTGTCACCTGGCTTGGTCATGATGACCTTCATATCTTTTGCGTGAGCCACTGAGAACATGTTATCACTGTAGGCTAAATTGCTTAACATAATGTAAGAAGTGTCATCTAGGTGCGTGACACGGAACACGTCAGCAGTGATTGTATATAACTCATCACCTCCAACGACATCAGATGAAGCATCTTGCTGTTGAGCCATTGCAGTCATGTAGCGGCGCTCAGCTTCTTGAAGAGACTTGCCCCATCCGGCAACATTTCGGTTTGTATAACGAACAAGGGCGACACCTTGCTTGTTGCCAGAAGCGTCTTTCAGTATTGAAACAAACGTGTTGATCCCGTTTACATTATGAGGAATAGGTGCGCTCGAAGAATACCCAAGATCTTGAACCAAGCCTTCGGCAACATCCTTTGCTACCATTTCGGTAATACCAGCTTTTCTGTAAAGAGTGGCAACGCCAGTACGTGTGTCGGACAAGACGAAACCCATCGTGCCTTCTTGTGCGCCGCTTGATTGCATACCAGTATACCATTTAGCTTCACCTGATTTGGTGTAAACCATATAAGTACCCTTTGATGCAGTGATCACATCTTCACCGACGAACCACGCATTGATAGCGCCTTTGACATAGCCAAACGTATAAGAAATGAGGTTTTCAGTAACAACATCAGTGTAGATTGTGTCAATCCATTTAGGCGCGTCATATAAGCCGTATTTTTCTATATGCCCTGTCTTCGCATCGACAGTTACAACACCATTAGGTTGGTTAATAGACAAGAAACTTCCCTTTTCGTAGGATGTAAACACCCAGTAACCAGTTCCATCATTCGTGATTTCAAATCGAGGTTTACCTGAAAGAATTTCACGGCTGTAACCATTTGTATAAACATGTCGCCTTACATCTTTGGAGAAGAAAAATCCGCTATGTCCATAATTTATTTCGACACTTTCATTAAGAATTAAATCGCTACTGTCATAGTCATTGACGCTAATGTAGGCGTATCCTGGAGTGGTTTTATTGTTCCACCATTTAATAAGGCCTTGGTGTTTCAGTGGTGCAACCCAATTCAGTTTGTCACCGACTTGTTGAATTGTAGCATCGTCAAATTCAAAACGTGAGCCGAGACCAAGTTCCTCACCGATCAATTCCTTAACACCTTTAATTGCAAGATCTTGGTCGACAAATCGAGCTTGATCGCCATCAAGTAAAACTGATTTAGGATCAAACACCTCTTGGTTTTCTATAGTTATGGCGTTTTTATAAGGTTCATCATCAATTAAGGCTGATAACGGTGAACTCAAAACAATGAACACTGACCAAGCCAAAGAGGCAGTTAGCACCCCTTTTTTCTCGCGCAATGATAGATTTGAATTTCCATACATGCCAAAGATATCTGTAAGTCTGCTTAGGGAGAACAATCCGAAGCCGGCAGAGAAATAGAGTAGCACGGTACCCCACAATACTGGTGATTTGATATGCAATGGGATCAAGAGCAAATATGCGCCCAAAAAGCTTATTGCATAGAATGGCAATGCAATTGTAAGTGGTCGCTTCAGTAATGACTTAAAACCGCTATATGAATACAAAGTGCCTGAAACAAAGGCTGCAAAGAGTATCGCGGAAACAATAAAAATGGATGTCATATAGATTCCTTATCTATTTGGTATGGATACATGCTATCATTTGCTTAACCTAAATAACAACAAAAATGTTTATATTTATCTTGTTTGATGGTACGATATTTGTAATATTTAATGGAGAGTGATATGGGTATAGAACACAGCGTTTATGTCATTACAGATGCCTCTGAAACCTCGGAGTTGAAGAGGATTGAAACAAGCCAAATGCCAAGCGGAGATGGGGTTATCACTCTTTTTTCAAGTGTGGGTATTCAAGCTCGCCCAATTTACAACGAGAGACCGAATCCTAATGCGCTAGGGGAAAACCATGTTGCGATTCCTTTGCATACCCTGCTACTTGCATTGAGACGAGACATATATCACTGGGATAACTCTGTTATTCAGCAAACCTGGGAAGATGAATTTAAACGTCAAGAGACCGAAGGTAAGGGGAAGTTGTTGGCGTCTCTTTTTGATAAGTACACGAAAAAACCTGGGTTTACACGGCACGTTGTTGATGTTGCGTTACGTGAAATGGGGCGTTCGAGTAATCTCTATAACGATATGGTGACTGTTTTTGGTTACGCCAAAGGTCACGCCGACGATGTTCAGAATATTGATAGCGCCATGAGAATGGCGATACCTGAGCTTCATCCGTCTGACTATACTGAAGAAGTATCAAAGCTAATAAAGCTAGTGAACGGAGCTGAAGAGTATTTTTCAAGACAAAATGACGCAGTGAAAGAGGTTATTCACTTCGTCTCGTCACTCTCTGAGAGAGAGGCTCTTGCTGCGACATTAATGCTAATACACGGCATTGATCAGGAACAATGCCAGTGGCTTGCTCATCGCTCGGGTTTTAGTAACATGAAGGCGTAAATTTCACGAAGATATATTGAACAACAAATAAATAGTTGAGCCATTTTATGTTAGGATAAAGGCCTTATTACATGGACGTAAGGAATGCCTAATGGATTATGGCCAACCACGATATAACAAAGAAGCGAGAAAGATCGCTCTTATCTATTTTTTAATGCTGCTAGTTGCCATGGTTACTCTAAGCCTCTTTCCTAATGACGAGGATTTGGACATGATGCCTACCTCTAGCGGCATCAAGCAAGCGGTCAACGAGCTTCGTTTCGACCTTGCAAATGATATCCTGGATATTCACGAAAATCACATTTCACCAGACGACCCCAACTACACTCAAATCCTTCGAGAAACATCAATTGAAGCCCATGTGAGCTCAATATTCACGGCATATACGCTTGATGCCTCTGTCCAGTACGACGCATACAGGCTGCTCTATCGCCTTACACATAAGGATCACTACAAAGAACAAATGTCGCATCTTAAGCCGATCGCTGATGGGGTTAATGCGTTAAAACATAAATAAGGACAATTTGCGCATGGATGCGTCTAACAAAGTGAACTTTTGTGTCATCGGTGCGCAAAAGTGTGGAACAACAAATTTAGCTGAACACCTGCTTTCACACCCGGACATTGGTTTTTGCAAAGAAAAGGAGCCTGATTTCTTTTCTAAGTTGTTCGATAAAAGTTCTGGGTTTGATGCATATCACAACCTTTTCGACTTCGATTTAAACAAGTCGATGTATGGTGAAGCGAGCACGAGCTATAGTTTTGTAGATGAGTACCCGAAGACGGCTGAAAGGCTGTTCAATTATAATCCGGATATGAAGATACTTTTTATTGTTCGAGATCCAGTTTCTCGCGTAGAGTCGCACTTTAATCACAGATTGAGAAAGGGTTACATACTGGGTGATGATCCGGTAAAGAACGTATCTGCTGAAGATGACTTTATTCAGCGAAGCCAATACGTTCGACAACTGGAACCCTATCTGAAACTATTTCCTGCTGAGCAGGTTAAGGTTCTGGTCTTTGAAGAGTTCTTAAGTGATCAGTCGGCCGCAATGAGAGATGTTGTCAATTTCCTTGGTCTTGATCCAGATAAGCTTCCTGAGTTAGAGCTTTCACCTAAAAATATTTCAGACGCTAAAGTTAGGTTAAAGAAAAGTACCATCGCGCTACGAATTATTGAATGGCTGGAGAAACAGAGCTGGTCCTGGCGTTTGGCCAAATGGATCCCGATCAGAAAGAAACTACCCCTTGAATACAAGGCGCTTCTTTATAGCATGATGCGCAAAGATATAACGGATTTTGAAGCGTTCATAGGTAGAGAAATCCCAAGCTGGCACAAGTGGAATTCAAGAAAGCTTGAAATTCCCCACGTATTTGCACCTTGCGATAACATGTCAGAATCAAACACAAAGTGATGGTTGAAGCGCTCCATTAAGAGCGCTTTATTCTTCCTACAAGCATCAGTGCCAGACCACATGTAGCAATAAAGGCCAATGGGCTGTTCACTTCTTTAATATCATCACCAGTATCTGGTACATCGACTTCATCAACATCATCAAACCCGTATAAGTTATAGGCTGTCCATGTGGAAGATAGAGATTCGCCTGGCGAGTCGTTGAAGAATTTGGACCACCAACTGAGGTCGGCATCAAATGCGATAGTGCCTTCAACATTTGTAATGGCATCTTTATTGTCGTCAGCAAGTATAAAATCACCTGCGTAACCTAACCCTAGAGAGTAGCTTAATGGCGTGCTAAGTAAGCTGTTATTCCACGTGTCGATGTTTAGCGTTATCAATGCATCATCAAACAAATAAAAGCTATTAATAAGGGAGAAGGAAAGGGCGTTCCATTCACCTTCGAGTGATGTGTTTTTGAGTTTGTACTTGCCAATACGGAACTCCGTTTCGTTGCCGTTACGAGTGAGTGACCAGCTAAATACATCATCAAAACTGTAATCATAGTGTCTTTTGTATTTAACGTTGTCGAACTCTATGTTTTTTGAGACGACACGACCATCGGTTCCTTCTTGGAGGAACATATCGCTCCCGCGTTTATTGCCATAAGGCATTGACTCGTCAACTTGTAAGCTGGCTGAAAATAATTCGCTCTTTTGATGATTGCCTGTGTATATTACAGGCTCTGCATACGAGTAAGATGCAGCGAAAAGAAGGCTGTAAAGGGCTGTTTTCCGTAACATATTGGTTCAATCCATTGAAATCATTAGTCAACGGAATGATACCAAAAATGGGCACTTAATGTACACCCTTTACAACAAATTAGTTGATAATTTAATGTCTTTCACATAATTTACTGCTGCAACTTTCGAATTCGTAAGGGTTGAGTTGCCAGTTTATCCGTCCACAATCAGGGCAGTTCATTCGAACCCGATTAGAAACTCTGCGACGGCGACATTTTTTGATGTGGTCGGGAACTTTAAGCCCCGCGCCTTGAACCATAACTCTTGGGTTAAAGTGACGATGGTCGAATGTTCTTCGTTTGGCGGCCTCAGCCACCGAGAAGGGAATTACAACCCAACGCTCAGTTAGTAAGAGAGCCTCTTTTTTGGACATTCGCAATGCCTGGCTGAAATCAGTCGTCCTAGAGCTGGCATTCCAATACACGTCATTGCCGTCCCAAGCGCCATAAATATATGCGACATAATCATCGCTATCATCCCAAGTTGATTCATAAGGGATGTGTTGGCAGTCCACCTTATAAACAGCGAGGGCGTCTACATGATCAGCGGAAATAGGTTGGTCAATGTTGCGAGCGCCATCCCAAGCCTGCTGAGCCTCTTTTCGAGTGTAAACCTTAGCTTTGTCCAAATCGGTAACATAACCTTTGCCATGGAAAGCCATATTAGACCCCACATTGTCACGAGTGCATGCAAGGTAAAAACGATCGCGCATTGTTTCTCCAATTAAAAGTGAAGGCCTGACAGGGCAGGCCTTTGTAAGATTAAATAGCGCCGAAACCTTTCAGTTCAGCAACAATGGCGTCTTCATCTTTGACTGGAACACCAAGAGAATCAGCTTTAGCTAGTTTACTTCCCGCTTTTTCACCCGCTACAAGCGCGTCAGACTTAGCTGAGATACTGCCGCTAACCTTTGCGCCTAAGCCAATTAGAAGGGCTTTAATTTCATTTCGAGAAATTGTATTGAATGAACCAGTCAACACGTAGGTTTTACCAAGTAGCGGCTGCTCATCAGCGCTTACTTCTTTGATCTCTGGCCAGTTAATGCCAGCATCAAGTAAGCGTTGAACCAGCGCCATGTTCGCTTCATCCGCAAAGAAATCTAGCACATATTGAGACACCACTTTGCCCACGTTTGGCACATCAAACAATTGTTCGAATGTCGCTGACTGAAACGCTTCTAAAGTGCGGAACGTTTGAGCGAAATCACGCGCAGTGCTTTCACCCACTTCACGGATACATAGCGAGTAGATAAACTTATCCAGAGTTGTCGCTTTGCTCTTCTCAATCGCCTTAAGGAGCTTTTCTGCACTTTTCTCACCTTGACCTTCAAGTGAAGAAATATCGCGGCTCTGTAGCGTATAGATGTCAGAAACATCCTTTAAAGCACCACTAGCATGAAGAGCGTCGACTAATTTGTCGCCTAACCCGTCAATATTCATTCGTTTACGGGCAGCAAAGTCCTTGATGGTCTCCCTCACTTGAGCGTCACAAATTAATCGTCCGGTGCAGCGCAAAATAGCCTCGCCTTCCGGTCGTTCGGTTGGAGAGCTGCATACAGGACAATGCGTAGGGAACACGATATCTCGCGCGTTCTCAGGTCTTCGTTCGAGCACAACGCTTTTTATTTTTGGCACCACATCCCCACTTCTCAAAATTACGACAGTGTCGCCGATTTTGATGCCTAAACGCTCAATTTCATCTTGATTGTGCAGTGTGCAGTTCGACACAGTGACACCGCCCACAAAAACAGGTTTTAAACGAGCTACAGGTGTTATTGCCGACGTTCTGCCGACTTGAAAATCAACACCTTCAAGTACGGTTAGCTCTTCTTGTGCTGGGAATTTATATGCAATCGCCCAGCGAGGTACGCGTGATGCAAAGCCAAGGCGCTGCTGTGCATTTATGTCATTCACTTTAATTACAACACCATCAATTTCGTGCGTTAACTGTGCGCGTCTTGACAGGATGTCCTGGTAGTAATCGAGAACAGCTTGAGTGCCGACTACTTTTTTCACTTCGTTGCTAACTGGAATGCCCCAGCGTTTAAGCTCTTGAAGTCGTTCAAAATGACTTTCAGGCATTGGCACTTGTAGACGTTCACATTCGCCTAATGAATACGCGTAAAAGGCGAGGGGACGCTCTGCTGTCTTACGTGGATCAAGCTGGCGAACAGAACCCGCAGCGCCATTTCTCGGGTTAACCAATTCTTTGCCGCCTGTTTTCTTCATGTTTTCGTTGTATGCGTTAAAACCATTAAGAGGCATCACGATCTCACCACGAACTTCAAGAATACGAGGGTAGTCGCCTGTTAGTGTCAGAGGTACGTTTGGAATGGTTTTCACTTGAGCTGTGATGTTTTCGCCGACAATACCATCTCCACGAGTGGCGGCTTGAGTAAACTTACCGTCAATGTAGTAAATTGAGGTAGCTAAACCATCCAGTTTGGTTTCGCAGGTATATTCAATGGCATCTTCCACAGCAAGGCTTACTCGCGAGCGCATACGGCTAACAAAGTCATTAAACTCGCCGTCATCAAATACGTTATCCAGAGAAAGCATTGGGACTTTATGGGTGACTTGCTCAAACTCTGCAAGCGGCTCACCGCCCACGCGTTGGGTTGGAGAATGCGGATCGGTGTACTCAGGGTGTTGCTCTTCCAGTGTCAATAGTTCGCGGAAAAGACGATCGTATTCAGCATCTGGGACTGTTGGATTATCCAGTACATAGTATTCATGAGAATACTTGTTTATTTGTGTTGTAAGTTCTTGAATACGTAAACGGATTTGATCGCTCATCAAGGTTGTTCCTGTGTATTAATTGATGTAGAAATAGTACCATTACAAAACAAAAAACACAACAAAAATGTTGTGTTTTAAGTGTTGGTTGCATCAGCTATCTTTATTCTTCTGATACGACGCCGCAGAGTTTTCCTGTCCATGGGTCAGCGTCTTCAAGAAGCACGGTAACGGTATCCCCGACCGACAACGAAAGCCCATTTCCGCCTTTAACTGGCAACCCATCATCAACGAATTCGTAGCTGTCTCCAAGGAATTCTGGATATAGATCCGAAGGAAACAGTACGTTCGCCTGGGTTTCGTCAATCTTAAGGAATGTTCCGAAGCGTTTTGTTCCTGTGATCGTGGCGTTGAATGGGGTGTTTTCTTTTCCACGATAGTAGTATGCAATCAACATGTCTTCAGCATCACGAACCGCCAGAAATGCTCGTCTATCCGTTGTGTTGATAGTTTCAGCAATCTGATCCAGCTCACCAATTGAGTAAACGCCCGCCCCATTCACAGTACGTCCTTTGCGTTGCAAGATAGCCTTGATGCAGCGGTGAACAATTAAGTCAGTGTAGCGTCGGATAGGGGACGTAAAGTGGGTGTAGTGGCGGAGTTTAAGTCCTTCGTGCCCTATGGCTCTACTTGCGTATCTGGCTGGCTTAGAGAAGCCTCTGAGTTGCAAAGTGAAACGTTGACGAAGTTCAGGATCTTCGATGTCTTCGATAATCTGGGCGATATCATCAATGAAGTCATCGGCAGATACAACACCAGCTTTAACCATGTCTTGTTTGATTGCGAGCTTCTCATCTTGAGACAAACCATCATGAACACGGTGCAAGCCATGCTGATCATTATCGACCATGAACTTGGCTGCGCATATATTGGCCAAAGACATGGCGTGCATGATCATGTCATGGGTTTCGTACTTCTCTGCAAAAAATACTCTTTGAATCTTGCCGGCTTCGTTTAACGATAAAATGCGGTCTTTTCGATCAAATTCGACAACACCTCGCTGCTCAGCGGCTTTCGCTTGGGCACTCTTGATGCGTTGCAAGCAGCGCAAATTGTCCATAACGGGTGTTTCAAGTGTTATGCCATCAGTGAGCCCTTTATTGTCCAGCGCTTCCTGAGCCATCCGATAGGAAAGGCGTTTGGCAGAGCGAATGCCGGCTTCATAGAAGTCGTAGTCTTCAATCTCACCATTTGTTCGGATTTTTATATCACACACGAACACGGCTCTCAGTTTTCCTTCGTGCAAAGAGCAAACGCTATTCGATAATAGGCGAGGGATCATCGTGTACGTCTCACCTGGGAAATACACGGAGCGCGTTCGTGATCGAGCTTCCTTATCCAGTTCCGAGTCGTGAGGAATGAAAGATGACACGTCTGCGATGGCCACAAGAAGTCGATAGCCACTCTGAGTTTGTGTAGCATAAACAGCGTCATCCAAGTCTGCGGAATCATCCACACGTTTGAAATCACCATCAATGGTTACAAAGGGCAGATTCGTAAGGTCTTTGCGACCTTTCATGCTAAATCCTTGGACAATTTCTTTCGCGGCATCATTGAGCCCTTCAGGGAACGCTGTGGGGATATCGTGATTGTGACAAGCGACCTTCCTTTCAACACCCTTTGAATGAATGTCACCAATAACGGTGCGTATACGTCCTTTTCCTGAACCATTCAGAATGTTCACATCGTAAGCGTCAATAAGAGCCAAATCACCGTTGCTTACCGATGAGGCGTCTGCATCTGGGATGTGGATGTTGATTGAAGCCTTTTTATCCAAGGGAGTGGCTATTATCCCGTCATCGATTTTGTATACTTTCGCAACCAGCGGCTTTCTTTCACCGTTTAGTGAAATGATTTTCCCGATTGTGCGATCTTCGTCACGAAATGCGATATCCGCAACGACACTGTCGCCATGAATTGCAGCGGCTTTAATTACTTCCTTCTTTGGAATAAACCAATCTTTGTCTTCACCATGCACAGACAAGAAGGCATTGCCGTTTCGGATCACAGTTAATGTTCCCGTGACCTTAAAGGCATCTGTCATCAAGTGATAGTTGTGATATTGATCGCGAAGCAGTTTACCTTCTTCACATAGCTTCTTTAATGCTCGGCGCAGTTCATCTGTTTTTTCTGGGCCAAATACTTCAAGTTGTTTACTGAAATCAGTTAGAGATAGAGGGCGTTCTTTTGCCCGGATAAGATTTAGCAGGTGCTCTGGTGAGGCAACCGGCTTTTCGATTGTAGTGCCATTTGTCATGAGGCATTTCCTTATGCTTTGCTCGATTTAGTCCTTAAATCGATTGTCATTATTAGTAAAATTTGTTATTTCTTGATCCGCGTCATGGTATCACAAGTATTTTTTTATGTAACTATATCGAACAAAAAATTACCAGCGAACATCTTATATGTTGTGTTTTTAAATTTTATTTTTAAAATAAAATTGTTTAAAAACAATTGCCAACAATGTTTGCGTTGATATTTTTCAATCTTTTTAATAAAAAAGCTTGCAAGAAAAAATAATGCTGTATATACTTCTCATCACTTAACGCAAACAAGACGTTTGCATCAAACCATTTTGGAGATAGAAACAATGTTACATTCGACCACACATTTAACGAGTAGAAGTTTGGGCCTTTCGCGCTCAGGCCTACGTGTAGTCGCTGCATAGTTTCCATCTATCCGGAAGCTATGGCTTCCGGAGCAACGATAAAGTTGCATAAGAACCTCGGAAGTGAAAACTTTCGGGGTTTTTTGTTTTTAACGATTTGATTTACAGAATGAGAATGAAAATGACACAACGTAATCGCACATCACATAGCTTAACAAGCTCGTTGCTACGCCATAGTAGCAGACGTGGTGGCTCATTACGCCTGTCATTAGGCACATCTCTGTCACTAACAAGTTAACCATTCGCTTTCGTATTCCGAAGGCGAGACCTTCGGGATACTGACATCAATACGATGTAAGAAACCTGGGGTCAAACCCGGGTTTTTTTATGCCCATCGTTCTTTAACAAATTGGTACATCCAAACACTACCCAAGTGATGGAATTGGAAGACATGCTGAGTTCAGATCTCAGTCCCAATAGGCGTGCCGGTTCAAGTCCGGCCTTGGGTACCATTTTCTTTGTTTAGCACGTTGATAGCTAACATTGAAATAAAACAATTTAATGCCGGCGTAGCTCAATTGGTAGAGCAGCTGTTTTGTAATCAGAAGGTTGAGGGTTCAAGTCCTTTTGCCGGCACCATATCAACAATTAGTGCGCTAGTAGCTCAATTGGATAGAGCGTCGGACTTCGGATCCGAAGGTTGAAGGTTCGAGCCCTTCCTGGCGTGCCAAACATTTTACTGTGCGCTCGTGGCCAAATTGGATTAAGGCATCCCGCTTCTAACGGGACGATTGATGGGTTCGAGTCCCTCCGGGCGTGCCAACTTACGACGCGGATGTGATGGAATGGTAGACATGCAGTGTTGAGAGCGCTGTGGGCGAAACGCCCGTGTGGGTTCGACTCCCACCATCCGCACCAAATCCCGTATTTAAAGGGGTGAGCATGACAGAGTGGTTATGTCCTCGATTGTGAGTCGAGACTACGTGGGTTCAAAAAACCCGTCGGTCACCCCCATGCACATTGAGAATACCGGAAAAGTGGCCGAGCGGTCGAAGGCAGCACGTTGGAAGCGTGTAGGCGCAGTAATGCGTCCATCGGTTCGAATCCGATCTTTTCCGCCACCTTATGGAAGATAGCGCTGAGGTTGCAAAGCGGGTTTGAAACTCGTGCCGCGCAGAGATGCGTGACTGTTCGATTCAGTTATCTTCCGCCAATTAATTCATAGGCTGGAACGCAAGCGGAAAGCTCATGAAACAGCAAGTGGGAAAGTTAAATGCGAGAGTGGCGAAATTGGTAGACGCGCCGGATTTAGGTTCCGGTGGGGTAATACCCGTGAGAGTTCAAGTCTCTCCTTTCGTACCAAACAAAAAGGGCGCTATCGCCCAATGATGTAGTGATTAATGGAAGTGTGGCCGAGTGGATGAAGGCAGCGCCCTGCTAAGGCGTAGGAGGTTTTGCGGCCTTCCGTGGGTTCAAATCCCACCACTTCCTCCACTTACCAAAGCGCACTTATATAGTGTTTTTTGCTAAGTGAATTGGTGAGCTGGCTGAGTGGTTAAGGCAGCGGTTTTGAAAACCGTCGAGGGCTTTTGTCGGTCCTCCCAGAGTTCGAATCTCTGGCTCACCGCCAATTAAAAAATGGGTGTTTTATGATGCGAGCGTGGCGGAATTGGTAGACGCGCTGGATTTAGGTTCCAGTGGGGTAACCCGTGAGAGTTCGAGGCTCTCCGCTCGTACCAAATTTAACATTCATTATGGTTTATGGAGACGTGGCAGAGTCTGGTTGATTGCAGCGCCCTGCTAAGGCGTAGAAGGTGTCAAAGCCTTCCAAGGGTTCAAATCCCTTCGTCTCCGCCAATTATCTAACATCAAATATGATGTTATTATAGTGGTGTTCTGGAGAGGTGGCAGAGTCTGGTTTATTGCGGTGTCCTCGAAAGTCACTGGGCGACCTTGGTCGCTCCGGGGGTTCAAATCCCTCCCTCTTCGCCAAATTCAATCAAGGAGCAGATTATGCAGCCTATGGGAAGAAAGAAAATCGTTTTACCTGGTGGAAAGCACCGAGTAAAAGATCATGGAAAGAACATCGCTGGCTGGTGGGAAGATATAGCCCAACCAAATAAGACTTCAGCACGAATGAAAGCAAAGACGGAGATCAGACAACGGCTTTCTTGCTTATAGTTTTTGCGGCCATAGCTCAGCTGGTAGAGCGCGACGTTGCCAACGTTGAGGTCGTGGGTTCAACCCCCGCTGGTCGCTCCAATTTTATTTCGCATGTGTAGCTCAGTTGGATAGAGCGCTGGTCTACGAAACCGGAGGTCAAAGGTTCGAATCCTTTCACGTGCGCCACTTTCAGTAGGATGTACCAATTAAATGCGACTATAGCTCAGCTGGTAGAGCGCGACGTTGCCAACGTCGAGGTCGCGGGTTCGACCCCCGCTAGTCGCTCCAAAAATTACTTCGGCCGTCTGGTGGAATGGTATACACAGGAGATTTAAAATCTCCCGATCGCAATGATCATCCGGGTTCGAGTCCCGGGGCGGCTACCACATTCTATATATCCCTCACGTATTGATTTTCTAATTTTTTCCAAATATAGCGACGTAAATAGCAACGCATACCTAAATGCAAAGTACCCAGCGCAATTGAGCGTGACGCGTCAATATTCCCCTTTAATGAAATATCTCGATTCACTCTGCTGCGGTTGGGTGTGAAACAAACAATAAAAAACCCGCTTCGATAGCGGGTTTTCTTGTTTTGTTGAATATTAATCCTGGCAGACAGCTGGTTGATCAGTAATAAAAGCATCTTTGGTTTCTAGTTCGAAACGGATTGATTCTGAAGAACATGCTTCGTCAGTACATAGCACAACACTGTAATCATAAAGGCCTACATCAATGTCGTCTTTGCTGAATAGCACAGTGTTCTCAGTGGTCTCAATTACTAGCTCTTCTGGTGCATCCGGGTTTTTCCAGTCAGAAGAGTACATGCGGTATTTAACACCTTCTACAGAAGGGTTGTTTAAAAATGTCACTTTAAGCATGCTGCACATTTTGCTCTTCTTGCCGAAGCTATCTACGTACCACTGTTGATCACATTCACTTTCATCATTCAGCGCCCATGAAATGCGGTTGCTATCTTCAGAGTCAAGCGTCGCTGCAACTTCTAGCATCCGTTTTACGTCCAAGATCCCAGTTCCACAACCTAAGTATTCACAAGTTGGGTCTGTGAATTCACGCGCTGACAATTTAAGGATAAGTTCAGCTTGTGAAGGTGTCATATCAGGTTTTAGTCTGTACGCGTGAGCCAAGGCTGATGTTACGAAAGGAGCAGAGTAGCTGGTCCCGTCATAGCCGACTTCACGCGTGATGTCAGGGCTAAGCGCAGCAACCATTTCACCACCAGCAGAAATGTCAACTTCCTCACCGTGGTTACTGAAGCTACTTCTGTAGCCTTCACGTCCATTTGCTCCGGCAACAATTACACCGTCACAGTTAGATGGCGTATGCATTCCAACGTCATTTCCATCGTTACCAGCGGAAACCACAATTGCGATACCTTTGCTGCGAGCGAAATCGATTGCAGATTGCATATAGCTAGGGCAGCGCAGACCTTCACCTTCGTACGCACCGGCACCCAGTGAAAGATTTAGAACTTTAACGTCACCTTGGAAATCAGAAATGCCATCTTCAATGAAAGATTCACCAGCAAACCAGCGAATACTTTCAGCAGCGGCATACAAACCACCTGTACCACAGTCTAGTGCAACCGCAGCGTACACTTTTACATTGCCACCAGCGCCTGTGTATGCAATGCCATTGTTTGCTGTAGCGCCAACAACACCTGCTACACCAAGTCCATGGCTCGTACAACTTTCTCCAACATCAAGTAGGTAGTCATTACCACGCTCGACAGGTCCAGAGTTTGCGAATGTTGCGCCGCCATGAAATACCATTTCTTCGCCGATGTCATAGAATCCACTGTCGATGATCCCAACACCAATTGGCTCTTGCTGTTCAATTTGTTCAACCGAAAGCACAGAAAAGAAATTGTGTGCGCCTTTAGAATCACGAGTGCTAGTTTCCGGATCATCCAGATAGTATTGGCTGGTTAACCAAGGATCGTTTGTGTACCCGTTAGTGTGAACGATGATGTCTTTTTCTACTGTCGCGTACCAGCCAGTAGACTCAAGCGTTTCTTTAACCTGTTCAAAGCTATCAGCGTCAACGTTGAACGCTTGAAATTGAACTGGTTTTGGTTCCGATGCGCTTGATACGCTATTAGAGAGTACACGAATGTTTTTTTGAGCGGCTCCAGATGGTCTTGGAACGCAAATTTCGCGAGCACCATCAATCGTGTTGAGGCAAACCCGGTCGCTTGTTTTACCTAGCGACACGGCAGACGTTGTTGATTTGGCAGATGCTGAGCTTACGACGACATCATTGTCATAACTGACAATAACGCGTAATTCTTCAGCAAGAGAAGACGTAGAAACGCCTAAAAATAAAAATCCTGCCAGAAGGTTTGCTTTATTAATCATTATATTACTCCGTAGTATCGGTGCATTCGTTAGTTTCATTAATCATATCAAGATGCATTTGATTAATCAATAAAAACTACAAATATGTTGTTTTAATGGTTGTGTTTGAATGCTGATTAGGGATTATATGTCATTTAATATAACCAAGTAAATAAAGTTTCGATGAGTCCACAATTTCGTCGCCATCGCTGTGATACAATCAATGAAATATCTGGAGGAATCGATGTCTGATTTAGTCGTTGCGCACAACTTGAATGCTGCCAAATTGGAAACCATAGATCTGATGGGAGGCATGGCATGCCCGTCCTTAGCTATCATTGATAATCAAAATCCTTATCATGAATTTGGTGACATTACGCTTCTTATGGACGCGGATAAGATTTCACCAAAAACTGAATCTATCTTTCACTCAGACGTTTATTCTCCCAGAACGCCACTCCCCAAATACCACGTAGATCGCATCAAACTGATTGAGATTGGTGATAGAGTTAAGCAAGCACTCGCTGATATTGGGCTGTCAGAATTACCATTACCTGGGGAACTATCCGGAAGTGAGTCTCTTTCTAAGGGGATGAATTTCACTGTGTCCGGGCTCGTTAGGGAAGAGGCTCTGTTGGCCGTTTATGCGAGTTCAAAGGGGATTGCTTTTGAGATTCCTTATGATGAGGCCTTACATCCTATACCTTTTCTCAACGGTTCAGATGACGTTTTTGATGCCATTGCCAATCTACCTGACGACGCAAGAGAGCCTGGTACTGAATCGTTCGGAAAATTAAATGCTGCGGCAATGAAACTTGTTGATGATTACGCGGAACGTTCATCTGGTAACACTAAAAATGCCAAGGCGAGAATCCTGCGGGACTGGTTTGATAAAAATGGTGATGAATACACAATTAACGACATACTAGCCTACATGCTCATAGAAAGAGCCAAAGAGGGCCGACAGCCTCCTTCAATAGATACCTATGCTTTGAGGGACGCCTTAGTGGAAGCTCTGCCTAAAGAAGATGTTTCTGCGTGGCTGGAGGACATGTTAAGCCCCGCTGTAGGGGATGCCTATTTCCCAGTATACAATGACCATGGAGAAGAGACTCGGGTTCCTTACACACTCGATAACCTGACTAATTATCTTAAAGGTGATATTCGTGGTCAGGAGGACTTTTTCTACGGTGCCGGCACATTGCGTTCGCTTATGGCTGGCCAGTTCAACAGCTGGGAAGATGTTGCTACAGAAAAAGGTCGCCTAGTTAGCGATAAAGACTTTGACCCCGTAGGCGAAGCGCTCAATGAAAAGTTTGCCAAGTTTGCCAACCTAATGAAAGACTACATGCCCAAATCTTCCGATGCTGCAATGACGAATTCCGTTGCTTACAATCATCTGACCGAGTATGCGAAGACAAGAAATGCGGATGGACTTAAACCCTACGTCAGAGTTGATGATATTCCTAAAGAATACTTTGAGCAGTTCGACAAGTTTTTAGTTGAGCTGGAACAAGCACCGACAGGGTACTTTGAGGTCAAAATGCAACGTTCAGTATCGCTCAATGAATTTGATGTGGCGGTTGTACCAGATAGCATTAGTGACAAAACGAAGCAATTACTCGCTAATGCGGGAGTGAACATTGCTGAGTATAGGGCCGGTGATAATGAACATCGGATGGAAGTGATGAAGGCGCAGCCTGTTGTGACCGTGGAGAATGTGTTAAGTAAGCCGGCTTTAGAATTGAATCATAAAGTAGAAAGCCCCAGCTATTCACTGGGGCCTGCGTTCAGGTAGCTTTATCGCAAGATTGCCAATAGATTGTGCAAGTACAATCTGTAAGCTACCTCTCTCCATTTTAGGAGTGTAATTAGCCTTTGGTGCGCATATTGGTTCTTTCACTCCAGACTTTTCGTATCGTAGATAATTAGTAAAGCAACTAATAATAACCAGTACCCCATTATTCCGATAACCGCCAACCATGTGAAACCACAAAGCCAAGCAATTATCACTGAACCAGCACCTGTCGACAGTTCAACTAATGGGTACCGCCATGGAATGGGGAGCTTGCAGTTGAAACATTTACCACCCAATACCAACCAACTAAATAGGGGTATGTTTTGCCAAGGCTTTATCTTGTTTTTGCATTTAGGGCAATGTGATGCAGGTTTCGACAAGTTAAACGGGGTGCCAGCCGCTTTCTTTTTTACTGGATCCAGAATAATGGGCAATCGATAAATTACGACATTCAGAAAACTCCCTACTAACAAACTGAAGATCCCCACAGAGGCTAACCAAAACCATATGTGGTTGTTGGCTAGCCAGTAAAGTGTGGATAATGGTCCAGATGGATGTTCGAAAATCATTGGTTCTCCTTCAAACAAAAGAAAGGCGGCAAATGCCGCCTTGTGTTTATTTCACGTTCATTGTGATACCAGCGTTACCTGAGCCACGATTTTCGAAGAATAGCCCTCGTCGAGCTCGTTTTGCGACGTAATAAGTCAGCTTATCAGGTGTAATGTTAAACTTGCGTTTACCCACCATAACCTCAACAGTATCTTCCAATGTGATCGGCAGCACCTGTACCAGAGAATCTTCGTTTGCATCAAAGTCTTGACTCTTAATATCAATCAAGCGCACACCTTGGCTTTTGCTCGATACATTTATTTCATTCGCATCGACAACGATGATTCGACCGGCTTGAGTTAGCGCAATGACATGCGTCTTATCCTCTAAATACATTGGAGGTAAAGCATGATCACCATCAGTGAGTTTAAGCACTTCCTTCCCTTTTTTAGCCCGGGTGTTCAGGTCGCCACCTGGCACAAAGAAAGCGTTACCTTTGGCCGTGGTAAGCAGTAGCTTATCTTCTGCACGATATGTCAGCATGGTTTCTAAATTGTCGCCGTTCTCAAGTGAGAATCGAGCAGAAGCTGGTTCACCTACTGATTTTCCATTTGGCATTTCATCACCAATTACAGAGAAGAAACGCCCTGATGTTGACATGAATACCACCGGCATATTTGAACGGGTTTCTAGCGTGCTGTGAAGCTTGTCACCGTGTTTAAAGGTTAACTTACTGGTATCGACATCATGCCCCTTCGTTGTGCGCCACCAGCGCTTGTCAGAAAGGATCACTGTTATGTCACTTGCTGGTGTTAAAGCAATATCAGCTGCAACTTGTGCTGCCGGCTTTTTCTCGATAAGCAAAGTTCGACGTTCATCACTGTGCGCTTTTAAAGCAACTTTCAGCTCAGCTACAATGGCACGGCGGATCTTCTTGTCATCGGCCAATAGCGAGATAAGCTCATCACGTTCTTTAGATAACTTATCTTGCTCGGCACGAAGCTCATGCTCTTGGAGTTTGCTTAACTGGCGAAGGCGTAAATCTAAAATTGCCGTTGCTTGCGCATCCGTTAATTCAAAGCGACTCATGAGCACAGCTTTTGGCTCGTCTTCTTCTCGGATGATACGAATAACTTCATCAAGGTTTAGATAGGCTATCAGTAAGCCATCAACGATGTGTAGTCTCGTTTCAACCGCATTCAGGCGGAATCGCTTCTTGCGCTCAAACACTTGTTGACGGAACTGGCACCACTCACGAACAATCGTTTCGATATTCTTTACTTCTGGTTTCCCATTCAAGCCGATCATGTTCAAGTTGATTTTGTGAGAAGCTTCAAGGCTTGTGTTCGCAAACAAGTGATTCATCACCGCGTCTGCATCCGTTTTACTTGATTTAAGCGTCAAGATGATTCGAACTGGACGATTCTCATCAGAGTCATCACGAATACGGGTGATCAAGTTAAACTTCTTCTTGTCGACTAAGTCCGCAATTTCAGTTAGCACTTTCGTTCCGCCAACCTGGTAAGGAAGAGAGGTAATGATGACCGTGTCACCGTCTACTTCATAGGACGCACGTTGCGTGACCTTACCTTCGCCCTTAGAGTAGGCCGCAATGATTTCTTCACGCGAATTGATGACTTCACCACCAGTTGGATAATCCGGACCTTGGATGATCTCCATAATTTCCGAAATGCCCGTTTTAGGCTTTTGCAGCATCAAAATACAAGCTTCAGTCACTTCATTGATGTTATGAGGTGGAATGTCTGTTGCCATACCAACGGCGATACCCGTCGAACCGTTGATAAGAATGTTTGGCAATTGAGCGGGAAGCACTTCAGGTTCTTTCATTGTGCCATCGAAGTTTGGCTTCCATTCAACGGTATCTTGATTAATTTCATCAAGAAGGGTTGCAGCATATTTCGTTAATTTAGCTTCGGTATAACGCATCGCGGCAAAAGACTTAGGATCATCTTGAGAGCCCCAGTTGCCTTGTCCATCTACCAGAGGGCTTCGAGTGGCAAATGGCTGAGCCATTAACACCATAGCCTCGTAGCACGCAGAATCGCCGTGTGGATGGTATTTACCCAACGTATCACCAACAGTGCGAGCGGATTTCTTGTATTTGGCGTTAGCATCAAGACGAAGTTGGCTCATTGCATAAACCAAGCGGCGATGAACGGGTTTGAAGCCGTCACCGATATGTGGCAAAGAGCGATCCATAATTACGTACATGGAATAATTCAGATAGCTATCTTTCGCAAAGGCGTCGATTGCTAATGTTTCTTGTGTATCTACAGTCATTGAGTTCATGGGGTATCCTTACACCTCTAGTTCTAATCGATCGCCATCACTTTCAAGCCACGCTTTGCGGTCTTTGGAGCGCTTCTTTCGAAGAAGCATGTCGAACGTTTCCATCGCTTCGCCTTCATTGTCGAACTGGAGTTTCACAAGGCGTCGGGTCATCGGGTCCATTGTTGTTTCTTTAAGTTGAGACGGGTTCATCTCACCCAAACCTTTAAAGCGCTGTACGTTCACTTCTCCGCGCAATTTTTCTGCACGGATCTTGGCGAGTGTTTTTTCTTTTTCATCGTCATCAAGCGCGTAAAAGACCTTTTTGCCAACATCAATTCGGTAGAGTGGAGGCATCGCCACATATACATTTCCGTTTCGAATGACTTCTGGGAAATGGCGGACGAATAGAGCTGCAAATAGTGTTGCGATATGCAGTCCGTCAGAATCCGCATCCGCCAATATGCAGATTTTACCGTATCGTAAACCGCTTAAGTCACTGCTGTTAGGATCCACACCGATTGCTGTGGCAATGTTTTTAATTTCCTCGGAGCGCATGATCTCGCTCTCGTCCTTTTCCCAGCAGTTTAGGATCTTTCCTCGCAATGGCATGATGGCCTGAGTCTGCTTGTTACGTGCTTGCTTTGCAGAACCACCAGCAGAGTCACCTTCAACAACGAACAATTCGCCTTCCTCGCGATTGTCGGTTTCGCAGTCAGTCAATTTACCTGGCATAGCCAAGACTTTGCCCAGCTGCTTACGTTCGATTTTCTTATTGGCTTTCAATCGTGCGTTAGCATTCGACAGAACCAATGTAAGCAGGGCTTCAGCAGCTTCTGAATGTTCACTTAGGAAAAGTGACATTGCATCTTTTACTGTGCCGTTAATGAAAGGGGCGCATTCGCGTGATGACAGGCGCTCTTTGGTTTGTCCCGCGAAATTAGGTTCTTTCATCTTAAGGCTGATGATAAAATTCGTATTCTTCCAGATGTCATCTGGACTGATTTTTAGATTGCGAGGTATTAGGTTGTGAATTTCGGCATACTCACGAATCCCCTCGAAGATACCTTGTCGCAATGCATTAACGTGCGTGCCGCCTTGCGCTGTAGGGATAAGGTTCACGAAAGCTTGCTGAACACGACTTGACCCTTCTGAGAAGTAGCAGGCATAGTTCACATTCATTTGGCGTTCTTGGCAAGTGCGCTCACTAGCAAAGAAAATGTCGCCGACCACGTCGCCATCTTTGGCTTCTTCTTTCATGTAGTCAGTCAAGCCAGTTTCGTATAAGAAGGTCTCTGTTTCACCTGTGTTTTCGTTTTCAAAAACGATAGTTAAACCCGCGTGAAGAATCGCCTTTATGCGAAGCAGTTTGATCAGAGGACTGATTGCGATTTTAGGCGAATCGAAATACTTGGCGTTCGGCTTGAATGATACAGAAGTACCAGTGTCAGATTTATTAATGCGGCCGGGCAATGCTTGAAGTGCACCGCTCGCCTTGTTCCCATCTCGGTATTCGATTTGGTGGCGTTTACCATCGCGTTTAATTTCAACAATCAAATGCTCTGAAAGCGCATTGGTTACTGACGCACCAACACCGTGTAAGCCACCTGAAAACTCATAGTTACCATCACCGAATTTGCCCCCGCCGTGTAGGGTTTCCATGATGACTTCAACGCCTGACTTACCTTCGGTTGGGTGAATGTCAACGGGCATACCACGCCCATCATCTTCAACGCGTACGTATCCATCTTTTGTGAGAGTGACTGAAATAACACTACAATGGCCAGCCATTGCTTCATCTACGCTGTTATCAACGATTTCTTGCGTGATATGGTTAGGATTTGCAGTGTCGGTGTACATGCCAGGTCGGCGTTGAACAGGGTCTAATCCTTTCAACACCTGAATGGCGGAACTGTCGTAGTCTTTGCTCATTGTTTTCTTCTCCTACGAATATTAAGCTGCTTGCTTTTCTGACTGTCCTGTCAGCATTAAAATTTGTTTTTGGATGGTTTTCGTATCAAACTTGCTAATGAATGCGTCGGCCCCAACATTGGATACCATGCTTTGATTGAAAGCCCCTGATAGGGAAGAATGAAGGAGCACCTTCGTTTCCTGCATCTGAGGGTTTTGTTTGATTTTTGAGGTGAGGGTGTAACCATCCATCGCCGGCATTTCTATGTCCGAAATGATCAGCGCGTATTGTTCGTTTGGTGATACCCCTTGCTCAACTAGTGACTCCAAGTGCATCAACGCCTCTTGGCCATTCTTGAATTGGTCAATTTCAAATCCTAATGGCGCTGTGCAGCGAACAACCTGATTGCGTGCAACGCCACTATCATCGACGATCATCACTCGGTGGCCAATTCCAGCTTCAGATTTCACGGCTTCAGACTCAATATCACTGTCGCCATAAATTGAAGATAGAATATTTTCAATATCAAGAATGCCAATAATACGGTTTTCAATTGTGACGGCAGCGGTAAGTAGGTTAGTTCCAGTGTTTGGTTTCTTCACATCCGCCCAGTCGACATAGTGTATTTGCTCAACGCTATCTACTTGCAGAGCCTGCACAGTGCCATTGCATTCGGTGATTAATGCCATTCTTCCAGATTGGGCGGGTTGCCTTAGGGCCTTCCCTAAGTCGATAAGAGGCATAGATTCATTTCGAACGACAATGAGTCCTGAGATATGAGGGTGCTTACCTGGGATGTCAGTGACTTTGCCGATATTGACAATTTCACGCAACTTAAAAACGTTGATACCAAAAGGTCTGTTGTTGACCGTGAAGGTCAGCATGCCAAATGAATTGCTACCAGCAAGACTTGTCTGGTTATTGGTGGACATTTCAACTCCGTTTGAAACAAATAATCATCCGTGATTCAGCTAGATATCCTACCAGCCATTGATATTATAGTCAAACAAAGTCATTGAGTATATAGGAATAAACGCCGCATTGTTCAACAACAAAAACGGCGTTAAATTACTTTCCTTATCGTGTTCTTCGATAAGAGTTGGAATGTTCTTCTTGCTGTGGTTTTTCTACATTAGGCAATTTGTGCTCAATTGTTTTCGCCAACCACCGAATACCGTCTTCAGCACCGATAGGTTGTTTCTGGATAGATTCAACAGAGTTTGTGAAATCTCGAATCTCATCTGCGGACATTGGAATTAAAGCGTCCGGGCTCATTGCTGCCAGAACTTGAACGCTCAGACGCCCTGGTGAGGAAGACTCTCGGTGTTGATAAAACGCAGAGAGTGCAGCATCAATGTTTACCTTTGATGTTGAGGCTGGTGGGTTGATGACTTGACTTTTAGGTTCGACAGTCCCTTTCTCTTGAACGATTGTCTGCTTTTTTGTTGGTGAGTCTTTTTTGTTGGTACGAGATTTTTTTGGCTTGGGGGTATCATCAGCATTAACGTCAAACCCGTGCTTGTAGTGCATTATTTCTCGGTTGATTGCATTAGCCTTAGTCGGGGTATCCCACTCTTTACTCAACAGCGCAGTCCAATCCTTCGCTCGGTGAGACATATCGATATCACCTTTGGATTGCTTTTTGACGGCAGCGATAATGGCGCTTGCCTGTTCGCTAGGGGTACTGGCCTTTAGTCCTTCCGTGATATTCTTCTGCAATGTTCGGTATGTAGGCCCTTTTTTAGTCGCGTTAATGATGTAAGGAATCAGTGATGGTTCGATTTTGTTTAGCTGTGCGACTATCGAAGGGTTGTTTCCTGTCGGGAGCGGAATTTTACCTTTCTCAAACGGGTGTCCATCAAGCTTAACCATCGTGATGTCATCTGGTCTCGCGAAAAAGGCTTTCTTGGCGTGTTCAAATAGGTAATTGCCATGCGTGACGACAACCCCTTTATTGAGTACGTTAAGCATTTTTTCTTTCATCTTGTCACCATAAGGTGAATAGATGCTTGCTGATTCTACTTTTACTGCGTTAGCAATGGCTGTTTTACCATCATCAAAAGCGAGTGGATCGGTATCGCCTTTCAACATGAAATTCACTTTGTTCGAGACGGATTGTCCCATCAGAGAGAAGAACTCATGGAGGCGGCCTTTAGAGTCCTCTGCCATAAAGCTGATTCGAGTAGAATTGGAGTAGATGTAAGGTGCTACACCATGCTTTAAGATGTTTTTAGTTCTTAGTTCCCGATCTTTAAGTATATTGGCAAGCTCATGGATGCTGAACGTTTTGGGTAGCGCAGGAGCATGTAAGGGAAGGGCAGAGTATTTGAGGGTGCCTTCCTCTCCTTGTTTGATTAGCGATTTTAAAATGTCAGTGCAATCTGATAGGACTTTACTGATAGGTAGAGCTTTGGGGAGCCGTTCACTTCCATTAGATAAAGCAACACTCAGCATTTGGGGTTGCTCGATAGCGTACCGCTTACCGAGCCGTTCCCATAAAGCTTTTAATTCTGCAACAACTGCTGCATTTTGGTCATCCATGACGAATCCCTTCCGTAAATAAACATCACTAATATTGTGATTGTATCATTTTTACGCTAGGTGACTCGTTACACCCAGTGAGATTTGTCGCCAGACATCATTCGATCAAGACCGTCAGCCGCAACTTGATCTTCAGGTAACTTTAATCGTTCCTCTTGCAGATTGAGAAGCTTGGCCCTTGTTTGTTCTAACAGTGCATCTACTTTTTCTTGTAGCGCCAGAACAATGGGGTTTTGACTGCCGCTATCGACCATGATGTCACGAGCTTTTTCTAAATAGAGTCGCGCATTTCCAAGGCTATTTTGAGCCGATGACATTGCTGCTTTGCTGTATAGTAATTCGCATTTTAATTGAATCATCATAACGGATAGCCGTTCTTTTTCTTTGCGAACATCTATGGACGTGGCATCTGCTATCTTTTCTTCTCGCTCAATAAATTTTTGCGCGCTGTATATGATTTTTGCAAGATCGTTTGCTTCAGCCTCATTGGTCGGTATTGAGAATGGCCTTTCCATGCCTACATCATTAGCCAAATCAATTTCATCGACCGACGATAGTTTTTCTCTGACCAACGGTAGTGTAGTTTTTACCAGTGAGTTATTAGGTGCATCTCTGGCGATAGCTTCTAGCGATGATATCTGTCGACTATAAAGTATCCGGTATAACGAACTAGTTGGCGGAACGCGACTAAGCCTTTCCACCAACTTATCAATATGATTTACGACCCGGGTGTGTCGGTTGACACGCTCCGCTCTGGCTATTCGCCGGTCTTCCATGACCCTGGCATAATAGAGCATCCCTATTATACCCAACATCAGAATGACAACGGCGGTAATAATTGCGTTACCGCTCATTCTTTGCTCCCTGCAACAAAGACTTGGCATTTTCAATTGAACTTGCGTCAACCTTTTCTCCACCGAGAAGTCGAGCGAGTTCCTGTATGCGTTCATCTTCTTCCAACAACTTCATTGATGTGACTGTTTCAGTGTTGTCAGTCACCTTGTTGACGCAGTAATGGTTGTTACCAAAACTTGCGACTTGAGGTAAATGTGTAATGCTTATCACCTGAGTTTTTTTACCAAGGCGTTTTAGCAACTTACCAACAACCGCAGCCGTACCACCACTTATTCCGACATCAACTTCATCAAAAATGAGCGTTGGTACCGTAGTTGATGAGGCGATAATAACTTGGATTGCCAAGCTTATCCGAGATAACTCACCACCTGAGGCGACTTTAGAGATTGGCGCCAAAGACTGACCCGGATTGCTACACAACAGAAACGAAACTTTATCCTTACCGTATGGCGAAAGGACATCTTCGGATCCGACCTCAATCGTAAACGACGCCTTTTCCATGGCGAGCTCACGAATGCTTTCCTCTATTTTAACAGATAATTTTTTAGCCGACGCTTTTCGCTTCTCTGATAATTCTGCACATGCTGAATCATACGCTGTCATCTGTTGGATTATCTGCGTTTCAACATCATCCAATGCTTCTGCGCTGTTCGTCATACCAGCTAGCTCTTGAGCTAAGTTGTAATGAATCTCAGGTAGTTCATCTGGCGTGGTGTTGTGTTTTCTAGCCAACTCCATTGCTTTGGCCATTCGTTCATCTAATTCGCTTAAGCGCTGTGGATCCATGTCGATATTATCTGCATAGCTTCTTAAATCACTAGAAGCCTCAGAAAGCTGCATGTTAACTTCTTCAAAGACGCTGGCAACATCTTGAAGCCGAGCATCTTTGAGGGCCATGTCTGACAGCATCCGGGAAGCATTTTGGATCAGGTCACAAGCGGCCGCGCCTTCATCATTTTCGCTTATCATTTGCAGAATTTGATAGCTGTTATTAGTCAATGCTTCAGCGTTACTTAAGACGCGATGTTCCTGTTCGATTTTCTCAAATTCGCCACTCTCAAGCGCAAACTCGTCCAACTCAACAACTTGATATTCAAGTAACTGACGTCTAGCGTCATTGTCATCTTTGGCTGCCAAGAGTCGGGCTTTTTCAGTCTGTAGAGATTTGATTGAGTTACAAAGCTCAGCTACATTGGAAAGGAGGGATTTGTTCTCTGCGTATCCATCAAGCATGTTGCGTTGATGATCTGGTTTAAGGAGCAACTGGTGAGCGTGTTGACTATGCACGGACAGGAGCGTTTCGCCCAATGTCTTAACCTGGGTTAAGGTTGCCAACATGCCATTGATGTAGACTTTCGAACGACCATTTTTGGTCATTCTTCGCGCAACGATGCATTGCCCATCATCTGACATTGAGAAATCTTCAAGCAAAGCCTGCGCATTCTTATTGTCTTCGATATTGAAGGCAATTCGAACGTCTGTCTGTTCGCTACCTGCCCGGATGGCGGAAACATCCCCTCTTGCACCAAGAGCGAAAGATATGGCATCAATGGCTATAGATTTACCAGCACCAGTTTCACCTGTAATAGTGCTTAAACCTGAGAACCACTCAACATCCAGTTTATGGACAATGGCAAAATTATTGACAGAAAGGCTTTCGATCATCCCTACGCATCCTTGTGTAGTGCCGTATGATATATAGTGCTACGGCGAAAAGAGTTTTCCTTAACGTGGAGAATGTTACCTAAATTCAAGTACAAATGCAATCACCCAAATAAGAATGGTGTATTCAATTGATGATTCCGATTAGGCTGTGATATGATAATTTTATGCCGTGGATACTCACGGCTCTCAAGGACGAAACCAAATCAACAAAGGACTGTTGTAAATGAAATCAATTATTCTCGCGGCCGGCCAAGGTTCGCGCATGAAGTCTGACACCCCTAAACCCCTGCTTAAAATTGGTGGAAAACCAATGCTGCGCCACGTTATTGATGCACTGAAAGCGACATTTCCTATGGATGCTGAAGACATCAATGTTGTTTATAGCCAAGTTGGTATCGCCGTAAAAAAAGCTGCATACGAAGACGTGATTTACTCAGAGCAAGAAACACCTAAGGGGACCGGTGATGCTGTTCGAGCAGCTATAGAGAGCCATCCTGTGAGTGGGGATGATGTACTAATCCTCTATGGGGACGTCCCTTTGATTACTCCAGAAACCATTAATGGTTTAGTGGCAGCAAAAAAAGATGCTGACCTGGCGCTTCTTTCGGTGTGTTTGGATGACCCAAATGGTTATGGTCGCATTATTCGAAATGATAACGGTAATGTTGTTGGTATCGTGGAACAGAAGGATGCCAATGAACAGCAAAAAATTATTGATGAAGTAAATACCGGGATCATGCTTGTATCTGGAAGTAAGCTGACTGAGTGGGTTTCTGCATTAAATAATGACAATGCACAAAAAGAGTATTACCTGACTGATATTGTTGAAATGGCTGCTCGCGATGGCAAGGTAGCTTGCTATATTACCGAGGATGAAGATGAGGTCGCCGGTGCCAATGATCGTGTTCAAATGGCTGAACTGGAAGCTGCTTATCAAGAGCGAAAAATCATGTCAGCAATGATGAATGGTCTGGCCGTTGTTGATCCAACCCGTGTTGACATCCGAGGTGAGCTTACATTCGGTCGGAACTGTGAAGTAGACATAAACGTTATCTTTGAAGGAAATGTTGTCCTTGGTGACAATGTAAAAGTTGGCCCTGGTTCTATCCTAACAAATTGTGTTATTGAAGATGGCACGACGATCCACCCTTACACTTTGATTAAAGATTCAACAATAGGGCGAACAACAATCGTGGGGGCCTTTGCGAGAATAAATAAAGGCGACAGATTGCCATCTTAACTAAATAAACCCCGGTATGCCGGGGTTTTTAGTATTTAACAGATCTAGCTAGGCTCCAGTAAAACCAGTTAATGATTTTAACTTGTCGATGTTGACATTCAGCTGATTGGAGAAACCGATTTCTTGCCCATAGCTAATCAGGTTTTCGTGAAAGATTGAAGGGATGCAGGGCGTCATCCCGTCATTGGATCGTATCGTGTGTTCGCGCACTGGTTTACCTATTTCTAACCCCACCAACCTGAGCGTGTTGGGATGATGATAAATGTTGTCGAACTGGCCAGCTCTAACAGGGTAGGTCACCATGATCGTGATACGAGAATCGCCAAGTTGATCTAAGATAGCTTCAAGTTTTTCGCTTAACAATCGCTCTGTCGCCTCTTTGGAATCTTGATTGGGTACACGGATATCAATGTATAACGCTGGAGAAATGCCGGTTGTATCAGCAAGACGAACACGCTTCATTGCTTTGTTAAGTTCGGCGTTAACGTCTTCTATTCTGTGGATTACCATAGGTATGGTAACCGCGAATACTCCCTGGTAACCAGCTTCCTCTAACATTCCAGAAAAACTAATAGCAGAACGACGGCCGGGCATAATGATGGGGACGACCCCTTTTCTGTAATAAAGATACTTTGTCAGCGGCTGCGTAACCAACTCCCCGTCAACCTGATCTGAAATGGTTTCATCGAGGACATCTTCAGGTAGCAATGCAGCAACAACATTCTCAAGTGTGAAGTTAGGGTGCATGACTACTTTACGCCGAATTATCGACATATGTGTATCGTGGGATGTGGGATCGTAAAGCGGTGCAATAATACCTTGCCCAGAGCGGACATGGCCTCTCATCCATGTATACGGGTTCATTTTCCTTCCTTGAAAAAGTTGTCTTATTATCGATATTAACACACCATTTGTGTTGTTGTCATGATATAATCATTTCTCATGTATTTGGCGTAAGTGATTGACTGTTAAATGTAATATAACAAAGCAAAAAACGCTAAATATGTGGACTAATTATTATCGCCATGATAATATTTTAAAACTATTCAAAACCAACCATAAAGGTAAGCAAACGTATGGATGCAAATAAAAACAAGGCACTGGATGCCGCAATGTCTCAGATTGAGCGCCAGTTCGGCAAAGGCTCGATCATGAAGTTGGGTGACAACAAAACCATGAATGTAGAGACCGTCTCTACGGGGTCACTTTCTATTGATATTGCGCTTGGTGCCGGCGGTCTTCCAATGGGGCGTATCGTTGAAATCTACGGCCCTGAATCATCAGGTAAGACGACACTTACGCTAGAAGCTATTGCTCAAGCTCAACGAGACGGTAAAACCTGTGCTTTCGTAGATGCTGAACATGCTCTAGATCCAGTGTATGCCGAAAAACTGGGTGTTAATGTTGATAGTCTGTTGGTTTCACAACCAGATACCGGTGAACAAGCCCTTGAAATCACCGACATGCTAGTTCGCTCTGGCGCAGTCGATGTTGTTGTCGTGGATTCTGTTGCCGCTCTCACCCCTAAAGCTGAAATTGAAGGTGAGATGGGGGATTCGCACATGGGTTTACAGGCTCGTATGCTTTCACAGGCGATGCGCAAGCTAACCGGCAACATCAAACGTTCAAACACACTATGCATTTTCATTAACCAAATTCGTATGAAGATTGGTGTGATGTTTGGGTCACCTGAAACTACTACTGGTGGTAATGCTCTGAAGTTCTATGCATCAGTTCGTCTTGATATCCGACGCATCGGCTCAGTCAAAGAAGGTGATGAAGTCGTGGGCAATGAAACCCGTGTCAAAGTGGTGAAGAACAAGATCGCTCCCCCTTTCAAGCAGGCAGAATTTCAAATCCTCTACGGTGAAGGCTTCAACCGAATGGGTGAAATTATTGATCTGGGTGTTAAGAACGGAATTGTTGATAAAGCGGGTGCCTGGTTCTCTTACAATGGCTCAAAACTTGGGCAGGGCAAGGGCAACTCTTCCAAGTTCTTGAAAGAAAACCCTGAAATCGCCAATGAGATTGAAGGTCTTATTCGCGACAAGATGCTGCCAAAAAATCTAATTGATGAAGACCAAGAGGCTGGCTAGTCGATAACTCTCAGAAGGGGCCTATTCGGTCCCTTTGCTGCTTGAGGTAAGAATGGAAAACAAACGCAACCTTGAATTGGAGTGGAGTATTCTACAGCCCTCCGCAGACCAATATGAGCATAAAGCGCTTGGTATAAAACTTGTTTCGCTCGTTATCGTTGCCGCTGCATTGGCAGTCTCAGCTGATGGGTCAATCTGCATGTTGTTGATATTGGCTTTTTGGATGACGGAGTCCGTTTATAAAACGTTTCAGTTTCGTATTTTCGAACGACTGGAAAAGATTGAATCTGCTATTGCTGGCGACGCCACTGACGCCACTGCGTTTCAGTTTAATGTCGAATGCAGCAAATCGAGAGGTGGATTGAACGACGTCCTGGGTGAATATCTGCGCTCAGCGCTTAGGCCAACGGTCGCAATCACCTACCTTGCTTTAATTGGGATAGTGTTTATCGCTATGATTTAATCGAGTCGCTAAGGGGTAATTGATGGCTGGTAAATGTCATGATGTAGTTAGACTAGGCGCATGGACTATACGTTTGTGTGAGCATGATGATGTTTTAAGCATGGATGTAAAACATGACGATTTGAGTTCGGCTATTAACAGTGACAATGATCTTGGAGCTGATGCCGGCGAGATAGGAGCTCGTTTATCAACTCGTACAATCAACGAAAAGTTCAGACGGCAAAGTAACCCAGTTATAAACAAAACAACAGATAATATCTGCCTCAATGGCTGGGTAATTTGGCTTAACACTGATAGAGATGGCCATCTTGCTTATCTAATTAAGCACGAGAGCGGTCAGAAGCTCTCTGAGAGGCTCTCTGATGGCTTCGCTTCAGAGTATCAGTCATTAATCGAATTAACCCAAGAAACCGCCCCAAACGAGGCCGTAGACGCCTCAGGTTACTAGGAACGGCAACCTGCTTACATGCCTTGTATTGCGCAGGTACGTGTCAGTGTCACCTATCCTCAATATCCCATACCAGAGACAGACGTTATGCTTACCGAACATATGGTGAGCATGTCGTCTCTAGGTTGATACATAGCATCTGAAAATTCCGGATAACACCCGCTGTGATACAATAAATTCAATCACATGGAGGTGTAGAAGTTATGATTTCACTGGAAGAGATCAAGCAAGAGTTATCTTATCTTGACGATCATGGCTTTTCGTTTGAAGGGATGGTCCATCCTGACACCGCGCTATCCCATGACAGTGAGCTAAACCCAAAGCACTATTCAATATCAGAGTTGTTGTCGTGGAAGTTAGCTGCCTTCAAGGTGCCTGTGAATTCCGAAAAAGCCTACGGTTCAACCTGGTGAAGACTCGCCAAATATTTTTGTAAATGGAATATTGACTACGATGGCAATGGCGAAGTATCAGAGAAATTTCATTTCTTCCATGATCCGTCAGCCAGTTGACCTCATTCACAATCCAACTAACGGGGTCGTTTACGATTTGCTTGAATGCGCGCGAGACAGAGTGGGAACACTCCCTTCTGAAGCGTCAATAATTTGCGCGAATCTGTTGAAAGAAAAACTATCTTCGCACGACAAAGTTAGAGTATTTGGGTATTCGCAAGGGGGGATCTTGTGCGCGAGAGCGTTAGGGATGCTAACAGGAATGATTGGCCAAAATGAAATGCATAGAATTGAATTTTATAGTTTTGCAGCTGGATTCAGAGTCTTTGATGCCAAAGGTGTTTATGCAGAGCATTTTGCAAACACGCAAGACCCTGTAGCGAAAATTGGTGTGCTAAGTAAAGGCAAGGCGCTTGGTAAAGTTTTCACACGAAAAGAACGAGGACATTTGCTCGTTGGTGATTATCTAAAACCAATAAAAGATGGTGAGTTTGGTTTAAAAAGTCGATTTTATAATTTGTGCAACAAAGATTCAGGTTCCTAAGCGCAGATAGTACCTTTAATTAAGTCGCTGAATTGCAATAGCATTGACAACAACAAATATGATGTTATATAGTATTTGTAAGCTATTTTTAAGCATGGTAATGGATTGCCCTGTTTTACGGTCACGAAGACCATAAGGCAACAAAATGGAAAATTTATGAGTAGAATCCTATGGGTCATTGCCAGTGTTGTTTTTTCACTTTCACTGATGCAATACTTCGCAGCAAGAAACACCACAATTACGTTGGTAGTTCCAGAAATTAAAGCCGATCAGGTTGTGGCGTTCTCGATGGAAATGCCATACTCACCGAAAGATGGCTCCCCTCGGGTTAGGTATGAGTTTCCAACTTTATCGAAAGGTGAAACTCTTCCCATTGCTATTCCATCAATACAGTGGGTGGTTCGAGATGATGAGATGTTCATTAGAATCGATACAACAGTGGGTTACCAACGCACAGTAAAGAACCTGAATGAAACGCCGTTATCAAGCAGCACTGACTCCAAGCTTCAGGTGATTTAATCGGTACCATTCATAAATACTTTCGGCGGCCTCTCCAGAACCCATCACATTCTGAACGGGCGTCCCCTTAAGTATTGGTGATGTATGGTAGTTGATGGCCACCATTCTATTTCTAAGTACGATGAATTTGGTTGAGAACACACAATCAACCAGCATAGTCTCTTCGAACATGGGTCGTTGTTTTTCTACCACAGAAAGCCGAACCCGAGTTGTCCCTTTATTTGCCTGCCAGTTATCTGTACTTGCATGCTGAAGCCAAAAAGGGCGCATCCCTATGCAGACGTATTCCCAGCACACTCCAAAGCCAGCAGGGGAGGTGGGAATGTATTCTGCGGCAAAGTGTTCAGGGTATTGTTTTATGGCCTCTCTGTAGGTGACTCGAACCTTGTTTTCATCTTCCCCCGGGAAATAGACAACCACCTCAAAAACATCTTCTAACCCTGGACAATCAGTCAATATCTGGTCCCGCGTAAGTAACTCTGGAATGAGCTCCTTTACTTTGCCGTAAAGAGGGGTTTTTAGCCCCATTTTTGTCAGGAATTCAAATCTTGATGCTCGATCTAGCCTGCTATCTCGGCGCCGAGATAGTGTCAATTCAGCTGGTAGGTCAATAGCATTTAAGGCGCTATCGTAGTAATCACGATAGTCGCTGTCGAGTATGATTCCTGTCATTGGCCATCCTAGCACTATTAATTTAATAGGTGATTGTAACAGATAAGAAGCCTCCCAGTTTGATGATGAGTGCTACATGAGTGAGAAGTGAGCAAACGCAATAAATTCAAGGCCTACGGATCCCCAACTTGCTAAAACGAGATATATTAAAGGAAGCTGTAAGCAAACAAGGAATTCTCATGGAAGAGCATAAAGTCGCTATGGTTGGCGACAAAGAACAGTTTAAAATGGCAATGGTAAAGATAGTGTCGGATAAGTTTGATATCCCTTTGGCGGATGTGAAAACAGATGCCCTTTTCATGGAAGATCTAGGTGCAGACTCACTCGATATGGTTGAGATGATGGTCTTTATCGAAGAGGCGCTAGGGGTGTTTGTGCCAGATGATCAAGTCGGTGAATGTGTTAGCATTGACACGACGGTCAACATCCTCCTTCCATTTGTTGAACAGAGACGGATGGCGCTGTGTGCAAAAGCGAGCTAGGCTCGCTTCACGTTAGCTCTCTGAGTGCCATAATCGCAGGCCTGAAATAGAACAAGCCATGCATCCCCAGACAGTGACATTAGTTGTTCATCTGGTATTAGTCCGTATGTGTTGGCGAGATCTTTGAGCATGTCAGGAACTATCTCTGGCGCTCGGCCAAATGAAATTACGTTGGTGCAAACTACATCCATCGTCAACGTTTGATCTAAACTCTTTCCGGAAAGCGATTTAAACCAATCGTATGGGCCAAAGTTCAAATCATAGTGTTCATTGAATGCCTTCAATGTTGGGTAAAGCCGCTGCTTTGCGAGAGAAGCGGCGTAAATATCCTTAACAAAATCACGATAACGCATAGTATGAAACTCCGAATAAAGTCGGAATTATACTATATTAAAACCAAACTAAAGACAAATATTAACCTATATACTCTCTTAGGTTAAGCTGTCTGAGGTTTCGTCGTCCCATTTCATCGCGCTTTTCTTCAGAGATATAGCAGCTAAACATGAATGCCTTTGAAAGCTTTTCGTTAGGGAAGCATTTGCTCTTGGTTAACAATTCATACTGACTAAAAATTTCTGCTTGCTGAAGAGACATGCTCCACTTGTCATGCTCATTCGGAGATGATTTCGTTAAAGCATCAACGAGACGATTCTTCACGCCTTTGAATCGCTCAGACTTAAACTCTCCCAACAAGGCAAGTGTCGCTTTATCTGCTTGTTCAAGCATGAGCTTCGTCATGATGGACGGGTTTGTGTTGGCCTGGAGCATTGCGTTGTAAAGGGGTCGATTATTCCGTTCCCGAAGTTCACTCAGCAACTGTGTTCGGCTCTCTTCAAAGCTCTGTGAGAATTGTTGATAAACCGCAATGGGACCCAAGAATCGGAGTACGCCAGCGAGTAGGTTATTAAGCTCTGGCGTGTTCTCTGTGCCATCTTCTTTGACCAGATATCGAGAACCATTCGACGTCAAAAGGGCGTGTTGCCAAAGCTTGGTTGCTAGCAATGGAAAGTGTTCACATCGGAACCGGATCCGCGATTTAATTAGAATGATAGGTAGTATGAGCCTCAACCCTTCCATTCCAACATATCCAACTGCCGTTTGAACGTCTTGAATCTTGCGAGGCTCTCGACCAATTTGTCGGCAGAATTGTTTATTGGCAACCATTTCGATAAGTTTTTCACCCAGTCCGTGGTTGCTACTAATAACACTCGCCAATTGTTTATAGCTGGAGTTTGGCGTGAGTAAAGTATCCAGCAAGTCATCCATATGTTTTGGTAACCGCAATACATTTACGTAAAGGTGCTGGGTGTTTGATAACGCCTTGGTCATGTGTTCGTAAACGCGTTTCGTGAGGATGCGACTTGCCTTGTTGATAATTTCAACTTCAGCTTGTTTTTTCTGTTCACGGGCAAGTGCACCTTCAACTTCCACAGCAAGAAGCAGGCGTTGATTCTCTTTTCGCTCAGAGGCCGAAAGCGCGATGTCTTTTAATTCGTTTGTATTGGCGCCGAAAAGCTCATCTTGTTGTTCGATGTTACCTATTGTTTCCGCGCTCGTGCTGGCAAGCCACGCATAGAAACGTGTGTTGATGTTTTCTCTTACTTTTTGACAATACGCATAGTCTTTATCGGAGATGCGAACTCCGTTCAAGAAGGCTTTCATAGCTGATACAGTTAACCGTTAAGTCCATTTATACTAATTAACCAAAGGCGAGCGTCGGATACGTTCCTTTGTAAACGCTCTCATCGTGGTGTACGACGACTTTGAATCAGTGATCATACCAGTAATCAAGAAAAAGGCAACTCGTTGGCGATGAAAGAAAATAAACAACTTTAGTGTTGTTGGTTAACTGTGATATATTAAACGCGAATAGAAATCTATGTTTACAAGGATTTAGATGAAACTTATTGAAGAGTTGGAGCAAGCCCCAGATTGGTTTGCGGCCTTATCAGGGCAAAAAGATAGGCTTGTTCGAATTGATGAATATCTTGCCAATCGGGAAGCAGAAGTTCCTGTTTACCCGATGAGAGGGCGTCGTCTTGCCGCCTTAAAAGAAACGCCGTTGACTGCCCTGAAAAGCCTTTGGGTTGCGCAAGATCCTTATCCGAAAGATCATGTCATTAATGGTAATGTTGTGCCGGCAGCTATGGGGCTGGCACTATCAACGCTACCTGGTATTCCAGTACAACGTTCATTGAAAAATATGTACCGGGAGCTACAAGATGATCTCGGTTACCCAATTCCAGACTCGGGTGACTTGACGGAATGGGCGCGTCAAGGGGTATTACTGTGGAACGTCGTATTGACGCTGGATGCTGGTGTTTCAAAATCACACGTTAAATCCGAGTGGGCCCAGTTTACTCAGGCGGTTCTGGAAGTGTGCAATGAACAAGCTCCATCGTTTGTATTTTTAAGTATGGGCGGCGACAGTCATAAAATGACAGAACTCATTGATGAAGAAAGGCATCGCATTATAAAGACATCCCACCCAAGTCCTTTGGGGGCGAGGAAAGCGTCGAAAGATGGGTCTTTTTGTGCCTTTATGGGTTCACGATGCTTCAGTCGTATCAACAGAAACTTAAAGGATCTCGGGCGTTCGCCAATTGATTGGAGCGTATTGGCGAAATAAATTATCATTTTGATAATTTTTTAATGACTTTATTGTTTGTAATATGCTAAATTAACAATGGTTTAGCGAACGCTGATTTAGAGTTCGCTTTATCAAAAAAGGACATCATGCGTTTTGGCATGACTTAATCAAGGAGAGATTAAATGGGTTTAGATGCTCAAGCTTTAACCACACTTACCCGCGAGAAATTTGCAGAATCACTAGTCGACAACCAAGGAAAGACTGGTGTTGCTACAATGTCGGAAGCTTCTGAAGTCGCGAAGTCGGTGATTTCAACTTACCAACAAGCATTAATCGAAGGCAATCCGCTGATCCTAAGCCGTATTGGCCATTTGGTCATTTTGGACAAAAGCGCTCGCCCGGGTCGTAATCCGAAAACGGGTGAAGCGTATGAAATAAGCGCTCGTCGCACAGTCTCACTTCGCAAGATCCCTCTCAAAGACAAACCTTACCTGAAACGCCAAGATATGCTGGCGCGCTTGCGTGTCGCACTGTCTGATTTTAGCAAACTAAATATTGAAGCGATCTATGACGTGTTCCATCGCTTTATTCAGCGTGTGCTTGATAAAAAACACCGAATTGAGTTTCGTGGTTTTGGCGTTTTCTATCCTGTAGTGCGGGAAGCCGGTGAAGTTCGAAATCCGAGAACAGGCGAAAAGACTCGCTCAGAAGAGCGTGTCAAAATAAGTTTCCGCCCTTCACGAGAGTTGTTGGGAGAGCTTAATTAAGCTTTAGCTAGTCGGTAATCATGGCGCCAATTTGGCGCCAATTTATTTTGAGGACTTTATGACAATTAACTCAAGATCTCCTGTTGTGGGGAAAAGCAACTTGTCACTTATTAAGCCAATGAACATTCAAATGGAATGTGTAAACGTTGAGCTTGAAGTAGAGTGTGAATGGTTGCTAGACAGTGAAACTCAGGTTGAGTACCTTCATGGTGGAAAAGTATTAAAAAGCGGCAGCTGTTACAACGACTTCTATGGTTTTTTAACATGCATGGACGAAGAACACGGCGAAGAAGCAGTTAAAGAATTTTCTGTTTCACCTGATAGTTCCTTAGAGGTTCGTATGATCACCACAGTGTCCGTTATCCCTGTTCAGCGAACAAACGAATCCCTTCCTTTTGGTATGCAGTCATTCCAAGAAATGGAAACGGGCCTTTGGCACAAAGTTAAAGCCGACCACCAACCACTCTTACTAGAAAGAGTTGAACTCTTGGAAGTGTGTTCATGGTCATCAAAAGGTATGTCTGACAATATCGTGTCGGCCAGAAATGATCTGATGAAATTTTCGAGTCCAGACTATGCGTGCAAAAAAATCGCTGAAACTCTTTCTGAGCATGGGGTAGAGGTAAAGATCACCCCTCTTACAGAAAATAAACCAGCGGCGTAAATTGAGTCTGACCAATGATGATACAATCTCTGTATAAAGGATTTAATTATACAGGGACTGTATCATGGCAGAATGGAAAGCTCGACTGACAGGAGCTCAGAGAGAAGAGCTTGTGATGATTTTAGCGAAAATGAAACAAGCTAAAATTGGTGTGTCGCAAGATGGAGCGAATCTTCGCGTTACCTTCCCCGGGCAACAGTCTTTTGATGTAAAAGGGAATGTGGATGTCTATTCTCTTGCCGAAAGAGTGGGTATCGATATCACCTCTCTTGACCCCTCATACACCAAACTCGGTGCCATTGAACAAGTTACCCTAAAATCAAAAGTCGCAAGCATTTTCACAGCGGCGGCAGCAGAATCTATTAATGATGCTAACGTGGCCAGTTACTCTTTGCACCTGGCCAAAGCGTTGGAGGCGAATGGCATTCAGATGGATTTTGAACCCAATACGGCGACCGCACTGGCCTTCATCTTGGCACAACCGAGACATGAGAAGCTGCTCGACATTCTTAATCAAACTCGATATCACAAACAGGCTCAATCCGACATTATCCATGGATTACTTGAAGATCTTGACGCAATTGGCGTGAGATTAAAAACATCTCATTCACCAACAAGAGCGGCTGTTGATGAAGCAAAGCTTACTCAATCTGGAGCGGAATCCATTTTCAATGAGCCTGACAAGATCCGTGATTACGCCTTGAAACTTGCAAACGAGGCAACCCAGCCTATTGGTTTGATAATGAAGTTTCATCGAACCTGCATACAAAGGAATTTGTCTGTCGCACTCAATGGTGAGCCAACCTTGCCACAGGAATTCATGTCCCCTTCAATTAGAAATGGTTTGGTATCCGTTTTCCATAATGTGAAGGCGGGAAATATGGATGGTGCCAATGCCTTTCTGTCTGGACTCCGATATGTTGATGACTCTGGTCGAGGTTATAGTCAGGCGTTCGAGACGGCTTTGGAGGACAAACTGAGATTGAGGAAAGGCGTTTTTGTTTCGCAGCTGGCCATGCGGCTTGCATCTCAGCAACACATATCGCCAAGTGAAGCAGAAGTTGTCACGTCAAAGGTGGAATCTCTTTTCAAGGACACTGCTTATAATAGCGAAGTGAGCTTGTATATCGCCGTAGACGCGCTAAGAGAGAGTTCTAGGCTTCTAGGTAGCCCTTTTGTCACTCAACCATACGAATCTATGCTCAATGGCATAGAGCAGTTCTCAATGCTTGTTAAAGCGCCATACAAAATAAAACCTGTTCCTGTACCACAGCAGAAACCAGCACAAGAGCCTGAAGCGGTAAAAGTTCCAGAGTTGGTAGAGCCCAAAACTAAGGATAATGTTGATGTCGTTGCGGAGCAAAAAGAAGCGCTGCCCCCTGAGATTTCGAAGAACAGTCCTGAATTAGATGAAGGTGTCGCTTCTAAAGCGTTAGAGGCATTTAAGGGGGAGTTGATCGATAAATGTTTCCGTGGGGATGAAGTCGAACTGCCTGATGTTATGGATTGGGTAGAAAAGAGATGGCGAGAAGTGATTGATTCGATGGAAGGTGCTACCCCTGAAGAAAAGTTAAATTACGCCCAAATAGAATTTCATGGATTGAATCAGAGCCGAAACTTTAGAAAGTCTCAGGCCTGGTATGAGCAAAGTGTTGAGCGCCATGAAATGTCTACTGAGGTTAATAAGGATATCACGAAGATCCTTGAAGCATTTCAGACTGTTAATGCAGACGACCCTAAGCTGTCAGAGGCGATGTCAATGTGCCAAGGTGCATTGCTTGAAAATATGATGCCGGTCTTGGGGAGCAACGGGACAATTCACCCCTTAGCAGAGCTACCACGACTTGAATCTGCAAGAAATGGGATCCGTGAAGGGTTGTTACCTATCGCCAAATCTTTATCTGGTGGTGATACTGAACCTCTATTGAAATATGCCGAGTTACTGACGAAGCGTAGCGACGTCTTGAATCAGTGGAAGGAAAATGCGCCGTCTCCAGAGCAAGATAACGCCTTGGCACACCACTGGAACGCTATTTTCCCAGATGACAAAGCATTACCTGCATCTGAATTGGAGAAGGGTGTAGACAAGGCGCTTGAGTTGATATCCGACCCCGAAATGGTATCCGCGATGTTGGATAAGCCAGTGGAAGAGAATACGGGCTCTCTTTCTATGATATGGGATAAGGAGCAGTTGATTGGTACGACAGAATCGTCTAAGCCTAAAGCCTATGAAGAGCCTGACATTAAAGCTGTCGGTGACTTTTTCCCAAGCGAAGAAGTTCCAGATGACACGATGAGACCATCGATAAAGCACTAATGTATCCAATTGAAAAGAGACGGTTTAACCGTCTCTTTTTTTAAAACTTGGTGGCAAACCATTTCACTTTGGCTGTTGGGTCGCTGGGGCCAACTCGCCGTTTCATTTGAATGAGAGCAGTTCGTTGCGGGATGATCCATTCAAGCCATTTCTTATCGAGTTGAAGCTGCCTGCTTGTCTTTTCCCAATGAAGTTCATCTATACCGAGTATAATTTTGGTAGCCGTGCTCCCCATGAAGTCCAAGCTAAAGTGGGTAAATGCTTGTGATGCACACACAAGTGCAGTGCCAAATTTACGGATCTCATTAGCCATGATTGATATAATGTTATCTGGATCTTGGTCCATAAACATCGACGCCTCATCGATAACAATAACTTCGACGATATTTTCCTGAGGCCCACGCTTAATTGCGTTGTCATAGAGTTCTTTGAGGCGGAAATACACGAACATTTTCTTCTCGTCAGAGCTCAGTGCCTTAAGGCGGTAGCGCCAAACAGGGTTGTATTCAGAGAAGTCTGGTTCAATGTTCCTGAAGATACCGCTGCTTTTAAGGTTGTCTATTCTGTCGAGAACACTTTTTAAGGTGGTCTTAGAATCAAATTTAAGAAGTTCGTCAAGCTCTCGCCCGCTCTTAATCGCAGTGACGTAGTCGGTGTACGCATGAATGGCATCTTCTTTTAGCTGATCGAACTTTTCATTGTTTTCAATATTTGTTTCTTCCCTGGCCATCCGCTGCATTTTAATTGCATGTTTGTTTACCTTGTCGAGCTTTGCTGCGGTTTTATTGTTACCACCGACGAACATGGCCTTGTATTTGTATGAAGATAAACGATACAAGTCTTCGACGGTTGGGAATTTCTTTGGATATTTTCGTTCAACACCATCATTAAGAACCCACGTATCTGGGCGGTCAGCATAAAAACCATTCGCGGCATAGAGATCGGTTAGTAATGCTCGCAGAACAGCCTCCTGCCTGTCACCCAGCTGACGTGAAGTTTTGTTGATAGTGGAGATGAAATTCTGAATCGCTTTGCGAACGCCCCCCGTGTGAGGGTTAGGATCTACTTTCAGAGGGTTGAGGCCAAACTGCGATGACTCGCTAAAAAAGACTTCAGAACACCCCTCAATATCAATGTCGTCGTGAACATCAAAAACGTGCACACGTATGGATTGGCTCGCAGATTGAACCATTGCACGTACGATTTTTCTAATATTGAAGGTTTTACCAGCACCCGAACCACCAGCAAGTAGAATGTGTCCATTTATAATGTCTTGTTCTTTCCAGACAACATTCATGCGGTCGGTACCAACGCTGGCCTTTTGGGTATCTGACATCACCCATTGACCCCAGTTGATTTCCATATCTAATACTTTCCTTTACTAAGAAGGTTTCCATTCCTTGGATACATGGATTATAACGTAAAATAGGCGTTTCGACGTGTTCGAGTTTGTTGCCGGCCACAATTTTCAGTTGCCAAATGCGTGATACAATCATTGTAATGCAACAATGGAAATGTAGTTTATTATGGAAGATTTAAGCCGTGACGATAAATTGGATTCTGCCCAAAGAGTCTTAACTCAGAGTAAAAGAGAGTTGGCAGGGTTAGGCGCAATTTTTGAAGAACGCTTAGGTGTGTCTTTGCCGAACTTAAGTGGTGTACTTGGAGATTCAATCTCAATAGAAGCATCACAAAAATCGGTGGCACTGGTTGATAAGGTGGCCGTGGCGCTCGGACGATATATCAGCAGTCCGGATGTGACTTACGGTATCGATCAACTAAAATCTGAATTGAAAGCTAATTTGGCTAGCGGGAATGTTGATGTAGGGAAAATTGCCCAGTCATTCGATGATGCCGCAAAAAGAGTGGAATCTTTAGGACGCAGAGGATGGGTTCCTGACCTTGCAATGAACGGAGATACGCTTTCTCTTGGTATGATCGGTAAAACTGGAGTGAACAAGCCTCTGGCTGATTTTGATACATCTAGCGTAACTCCAATTAAATTGTCCGTAGATGTTGTTTTTAAAGATGAAAACGGTTCGTCAAAAAACATTTCCGTTCCACTCACGGCGTTTAGGCTTGAAGACTTACCGATGCATGCGCCTGGCATGTCGCCAGAATACCAGCAACAACTCAAGTCAGGGTTAACAGGCTTGGTTGTGTCAGATATTGTTCTACCTAAAGGAACGGGTCCCAAAGAAGCCCAAATGGCCTTCTCCCAAGTTCTCACCAACCTGATGCATATGACTGACGGTAGTGTGCTATCACTAACCGATGGTGATTATGGTGATATGTCTTTGCAGTCAGCCAAAGCACTTTTCACAACTCTCGAACATCATACACCCGATTTGATGGCCCAAGCATCACAGCAAATGGGACAAAGCATCATGGATGCGCCAGCGCTGAAGCGAATTGTCAAAAATGGTGCTGAGATGTCTGAGCAAGGGCAGGATGCCGAAATGATTTTCGCCGCATTGAAAAAGCAGCTTCAAGACAATGGTGTCGATTTAACGCCGCATCAAATGAATTCACTGAAGGAATCAGTTGATAGCATGGTGAACGGGCATACCTCACCGTCCGAAATTCAGGATGCTGTAAATCGCATAGTTAGAATGCGTGATCAGCAATTGCAGCTTGTTCTTGAAAAACCCAAGAAGCATGAGGACAGGGAAGATATGGATCTCGCGCTATCTGCACCTCGACTTACACCCAGCAGCATGCGCTAATCAATAAGGAGTGACATCATGCCAATTAATTCGCCAACAGGAGCGATGCTTGAGAAGCAGAAGCAACAGGAAAAGCTCTTTGCTGCAAAATGGGCCGGTAAAGCGATGGGGCTTGGTCTTAGCCTTTCGGGCGTAGTTAATGCAAGCTTCTCAAAAGGCCTTGCACTGACGATGCAGGATAGTGTTAATTGGTACGCTGTAGCCGGAGGCGCTGCACTATATGGGGCGTTGAAATTTGCGACTGGAGATGCGCTTTATGAGACGAACCAGATCAAGAAGCAAGGTATTAATAATGATGTAACTCCGACTGAGTACGTGAAATTTTCAACAACATTGTCAAAGAACGTTTACTTTCAGAAGGCATATTCTACTGTCGCGAAAATGCAGGATTCGTTAAGAAAGCATCTTCCTCCAGATACGCATAAATACGAGGCGTTTGACGCCAATGCAATAAACATCGTGCACCTATGCGCAATTCTCGGAAGCAGTGATACTGAGTTTTCAAATCGCATGCTTAAAGATCCTGCGTTTCGTGATGCGAACTTCAAGCACCTGTTTGAGAAAAGTGATGAGCTTCTTAGTTTGTTGCAGCCGAATAAAGATAGTTTGGTAAAGTTTACCGAAACAGTACGCCAGTCGATGGGTGATGATGCACCTTTTTTCTTATCAAAGATCGATAACTTCAAAGCAGCAAAAAGTGACTGGTATAGCCTTGTTGAAGGGGTTAGGGAGACCGTCACAGCCCAGATGCAAGAGTTTAACTTTCACTATCACTTGAGCGCAGTTGTCGCTTCCGCTGCCGTGAAAGCTTCTGAGGGCAATTTTAGTCAGAATGACGCCGAGATCTTATGGGCTGAGCTGGATAAGTTTAGCAAGCTGGATGGAAAGTATGGGCCTGGCAGCGCTGTTCAGCAGACGGTATCGTTTGCCGGCGGATTAAAAAATGATGTTGCTCGCTTAATTGGTATGGGGAAAACAGATATGTTCCTTCGCCTTAAAAAGATAGCAAAGCCGCTGGGCGGGACAACACTTTTTTACCCTCACCCTAACCATGAATTTATGGTTAATCACATAGCGACAAACCTGTATCGTTCAATGACTCCTTGGACGGGTGGTAGAGTACCGCAGAGTGCTCAACAGCTGTTTACAGAGGCCTTGTTTAATAAGCTTGAAAGCCGAGCTTTTGATAACGTGGTGAAAGAATATCGTGAAATAAAGCAGGCACCAAAGCATCTACAGAAAGCCCATCTAATGGCCATTGGGATTGATGCGGAAGATCTCGAAAGTGCACCTGCACCAGAGAGTGTCGCAAAGGATAAAATTCATGACTTGAAACAGTCTACTGCGCAAGCGCTAATCAACGACAAAGCATTTGAGCCAGACATGGACAGAAATGACCGAAGAAGTATATTTGGCAGAAAGGTTTGATAAATACTTTGTTTTATTCGATTTTTTAGTGTGTTACAATGAGCGTTAATTTGTAAACATTAAAGAATGGAGTTCTATGACAGACGGTATGAAAGAGGCTGCACTGACTGGTGCGGATCTTAACAGGTTTGTTACCGATGGTCTGCCCGAAGTCCATGCGTGCGAGGATGATGTGGCTATGGTTAGTCACATAAGAGAATCCGAATCGGCAGCACTTTCTGTGTTGCTGAGTTTTTATGAGATCACGACAGAAGGCACTGATGTGCAAGATTTGATTGAGGATTTTGACGATCTAAATAATGAAGAATTAACAGAACGTTTATTTGCGATCAAACAGGGGACGTATGTGCCCAAATGGCTCTCTTATGATGAGCCAATGAGAAAACTGCTTCGTAGAGAAGAGAGACTGTCGGTTAGACTATTTGGGTCGGCCGAGCGCCTTCCGGATGGCAAGCTGGTTTATTGTCACGATAAGCAAGCCCTAGTTGATCACCTGCATGTCAGGAGAGGGGGGGCAGATGGCCTTTGGGGGCAGGATATTGTTGATGATTTTGCTAAGCTTTCTCCAGAACAAGTTAGAGAACGACTGGACGAATTAGCCTGGTTTGAGCCATTGTTCGAGGGAGATGTCAGTGAGCCGGCTCCACAATCGCGTTCAGAGCGAGATAAGGTTAGGTTTAACCTTAGGCAAGAAGCAAAGATTGAAAGGAATCAGCGTTCTTTTGCGCAGACAAATGACGCAAAACCTTACCCATGCAAAACATCTCCAGCATTGAAATTACTCAACGTAATAAAATCTCTTTTTAATTAAATAAACAACTTATTAGTTGTTGAATTTATCGTTAAGTTGCTTTCCCTGTGATAATATCATTTCAATGGATTTGAATATGAGACAGGGATTGTCATGCTTAACATTACTGAAGAGCAAAAATTAGATATTGCCGAGGCGATGGCCAAACATGCTGGCGGTGCGTTCTATTTCCTGTCTGATACAATTCCCGCTGTAAAAACCAGTGAAGAAGGTAAGTGGCATAAGGTCGACTCTTTGGGCTGGTGGCAAGTTGAGGATCTATTCCCATTCAAAATTGAAGATGTCCCAAGCAAAAAGTTTTCTTTAGATGGTGCAGGGAAAATTAAAGATTTTCGTAAAATGGCTACTGTGTTGAGGGATGAACTTAGTAAAGGACCGTCAGATGTCGCTATAGAAAAGCGTCTCGCATCAGCACTGATTGATTCTAAAATAACTTATTTGGAATTAAAGCCGCTGGATGAAGTAATTGCCGGTGCGTTAAAACGTTCTGGTAACAATCCTAAGGCGATTTCAGAACATCTTCTGGAAATTCAGCGCACTCCCATCTATTGGATGGAAAATCACGGCAGAAGTGAATTTAAGTCCAATGAAAGCCAAATTTCAATCAGTGAAGACGGTGTGTCCGAAGTGTTGGATGACCCATCTGATCTGGTAATGGCAGCCAGATACTTTATCAACGAAACAGCATATTGCGAAAAACGATTTATTAAAGATTTTCATGAGCTATGTGGTAGTAGAAATCTGGTGCCTGGGGTTGGCGTAGGGTCCGGCGGCGTGGGGCAGCTTGATTCATCAGTGAAATCTGTATTATCGGCTGCTTATACACTCGGTGTTGGTGGGGATGAACAGAATATGATCAAAGCGCTAATGTCTTTGACCTACAAGCATGAGCCATTGGGTGTTCCGAAAAGTAGAGTTCCAGCATCAGAGCATATAAAAAACATCAAGGGGATGCTTGCTCGTGTTGGTGAAAAACGCCCTCCGCAAGTTGAGAACAAGCGAGAAGATACGATGTCATCTTCGTTAAAATTAATTGCATTGATCAGCGCTCGCGAACAGATGACAAATTTGTATCAGGCCTTAACGAATGCAACGTCATCTAGTGATAGTAACACCTGGGTGAAAATAACTTGGAGTAGACTGTTCTCAGGTAAGGATATTTCAAGCTGGAATGAAAATAATGTTGATGACTTGAACAATCGACTGGCGCAAGCAAAAAACACCTACTTACCCTATTTACATGCAAAGACAGGTTCACTGAAAGACGACATTGGCGCACGCATTTCTAAAGCCGGCATCACTGACAACGATACGTTGGATGTGTTGCGAGACGCATGGCGAAAAATGAGTGCTATGCTTAACGCAACTGAGCGTGACCCAGTAAAGCAATTCATGGTTTGTCACGAAATTAACCAGGTGTTTAGTGAACGCACATTAGAAAAGCTAAGTGGCGATGAGCCAAGCAAGGAACATCGTGACGGGGTAACCACATCCCTCGTTGAATTAGGGGATAAGTATTTTCCCAAAAATGATGAACTCGATGTTCCAGTTGTGCAACCTGGATTAGATAACCGAACGCAAGAGCAAACTTATACCCCTCGCATGCATTAACAACAATATTGATGTTTTAGTTGTTGTGTGAAATAATCACCCACTCAATACAAGAACAACGAGTTGGAGTGAGTATGGAGCCGTTAATGAGACATAACCCAATGTTTCGCCAAGAGGTGAGTAAGAAAATCAACGCATCAAACAATCAAATTAGAAACAAGTTGCAGCAGAAAGCCAGAGGGTTGCTTCATGATGTTAGGCGGACGCTCGCTTCAAACAACATAAAAGATACGGACATTGCGAAGGCGATTGCGAGCCTTGAAACGTATGTCGGAATACGCGAAGCCCTTCTCCCAGAAATAGCCTTGGATGGCTATACCAATGACATCAAAGGGATGATTGGAAAGCTTAAACGCGATTTTCCAGAAAACTCTGGTGAAGTGGCGTTTGTTGTTGCGACGAAGCGTGGAATTGGCGACTCATCATTGAAATTATCTAAAGTGCTCTCTCCATTACATTTATTGCCAGAAGACGCAGTAAATAGCTGCAAGGAGCTTAATGATGGTTACGAGATGGATGGCAGGCCTTACTCAGTGTATGAAGTTGAAGTTACGCAGAAGGCTCAGTTCGACACGATGGAAGAGTACGAAGCACTTTAATGGACCCTGTCGCCCTAATGTTCGCTTAATGCGCTGATGAGTTAGGCGTCAGGATTCACGATATGATAGGCACTACAGTTTAACTGTAGTGCCTCTTTTTTAATTTTACCCAAGCGAATGAAGTGCGCTTGTCAGTTTCATTCTCTAACATCCTTTAATAAATTAAACGTTTTTCACAAAGCCGTTTTTTCTATTGGTTGGTTTTCTTTGCCAGCTTAACTTCTCTTCGTCGTTGAATGTGATGTTCCGTCAATTTATATGTTGGGTTGAATGGAGGGACGACAGGCGCCTTTTCGTAAGGCATTTCTCCACCTGGCTTAACGATATAAATATTTTCATACTCATCCATGCCGACATTTACGTGTAAGATTTTGTTTGCCAGCTCAACGACATCCTCTACGGTTGGGTCATATTGAAAGTAACGGATCCCGAGTTGCATTTGCGCTTCACTCGGCTCCATAGGTCCGGTGATGCTTTTTCCGTCATTAATATAAATTTTACCACTCTTACTGGAAGCTCCAGCGAGCAATGATTTTAGCGCTGGTGGAACACCGTTCTTGAGTAGGCGAGATACTGCCAACTGCATGATCAGAACACCAAGCTCATATTTATCCATCATTTCACAATGCGATAATAAGATTCGTCTTGCTTTTACATCGGGTTTAAAACCGAGAATTAATCGAGTGTCGTGAGAAAAAGTATCTGCTTTATGGAGAGACCACGACCACCCTTCGTCACCCCAGAATCCACGTGTGGGGCTATAGATGACATGTTTGTCATCCAAGGCTTTCCTTGTCATTTTTATGCTTCCTTGCTTTTTCTGGCAGTTAGCCAGCAAAACAAGGATACCAAACCCCGTGATATAATTCAATGATATGTTACAATTGAGTTAGCCAATAAAAACAGGGATGTGCTAATGAAACCAATTTCAATTGCTGAGCAGGGATTGCTGGAATCTATGATGAAAGTTCAGCATTATGGTTCTGACGAATGTGGGAGAGGGTGTCTAAATGGCGATGTCGTCGTCGCCTCTGTCCTGCTTGGTAAAGAGTACCCGGCGGAACTTGATGATTCTAAAAAGCTTACGGAGAAGCAAAGAGAGCGCTTGTTTGATCTCATAATCGAATGCGCAGTCGATTACAAGATAGTGCGCGTCCCGCCTTCGTACATCGATCAGCATAACATACTAAAAGCCAGCCTGTATGGGATGAGTCAAAGCTACCTACAGAGCAACCAGTGTTGCAGAAGACTTTTTGTTGATGGGAATCATGCGCCAGACATACCTGGTGCAGAAGTAATTCCAGTAATTAAAGGTGATGGGCGTGTCCCTGCCGTTTCTGCGGCCTCTATACTTGCCAAAGTGACTCGTGATAGAGATATGATGGAGCTTCATGAGAAGTACCCTGATATGGCTTATAATAGGCATAAAGGGTATCCCACTCCGCTCCATAAGCAAAAGTTACTTGAGCATGGGCTAAATGAGACATACCGGATGACATATAAACCAGTGAAAGAAATCATGGGAACGCTGGAAGATAAAACTGCGCCAGAACAGAAATCACTGTTCTAAAAGAAAGTGTCTTCCTCAACAAGCGTTTCTACGGCATACCTTGCTACATCAAAAGAAAAGCCTTTGCGAAGTAGCTTGTTGATTGCACGCTGTTTTATTTTTTGGTCAACGATGGGCTCTGCACCATAAAATCGAAGCTTCAAAGCAAGAGCGTCAGATTTGAAATCATGCTCTTGTACACTTTCCATTGAAGATACGCTGTCAATAAGTTCGCGAGGAAACCCTTTTGCGTACATTTTCTGCTTAATTTTGGGAACACCCATCTTCTGGTTTAAAAGCGATTGGACGTAGCGTTCTGCGAAGCTTTCGTCGTTAAGGTAACCGAAATTGATGAGTCGATTGATTATCTTGTCAGGGTCGGCATCAGGGTGGTTTTGGCAAATCTTTTCACGGAGCTTGGATCTGGTGTAATCCTGTCGCCCCAGCAGATAAAGTGCATAATTCTCACCTCTCTGCTGCTTCTCTTCTTGGCTCAATTCCATTTGAATATGTTCAATCCTTTGAAGTTAGTCGGGCATCTTCTCGATATAAGCGATAGCTTTGTCCAGAGAGCCGAAAGCACCAATTAAACGGGCTTTACCAGCTGTTCTTATTTCTTCTGAATCTCGGCTAGAGACCATTTCCAACCATGTTTTAATCAGTGGAGCAGGTGGTGCACCTGGGGTGACATCCGATTTTTTGCTCTTGCTCACAATTTCTTTTGTTAGCGCTTTTGAAGCCTTATAACTTGCAAGTGCTTTTTTACCTGCTTCAACAGAGCCAAAAACAGTAATGAGTCGTTGCTCACCTTCAATGCGCACAGCTGCGCTTTCTCTATTTGTGGTCATCCATACCCATGTGTCAACTAATAGCATAGGGGCCTCTTTTAGTTCTGTTTGAGGTCGCTTCTTATCACTTATTTTTCTTGCAGGGGTGCTTGCTGCGCTTCTGGTGCTGCGCATGGTCGGCCTTGCAGTTTTTAAACTTAAAGTAGCTTTTGAGTTCATAATTTTTCCATTCAACGATATAGCAGAAATGCCTTTTTCAATCGGCTTTTATTTATTATTTAATAATATTCAGTAGCTTGAGTATTAATATTACCATTGTAGGAACATCAACTCAACAACAAAAATGATTATTTTTATGTGCGAAATTTCGCACGATGTTATTTATAAATATTGTTTTATTATAGTAGAAAATAAGATGATTACACTAAGTGGGAATGATTGAAGTGGTGATTAGCATGATTTAGATCATGTAAGATTACGTTAAAGTCCCTTTAGGCTACGCTTGCATTCACCGTCAACACATCCCTGTTCTTTGGGTGTTATAAAATCTGTCTAATATTACTACTTCTCGCCCCCTCATACAATTGAAACAGGTGAATTGTGATAAAATCAGTGGTGTAGCAGTAATAAGGACAGGGATATGTCACATCGTTTGCCATTAACCATTTCGCTTGAAAATGGTGAAAATTTTGATTGCCAAGTCGTTGTTGAAGACGACATCGTTTCAAACGGATTTAGCGGGAGGCACTATCCCGGGGTTGTAGAGTTAGAAGTTCCGCCGGCTTTGCATCGCAAAACTTTCACTGACGAAGATGATGAGGATTACACAAGAGATATATCTGATCTGGAAGAAATCATTCTCTTTGCGATAAATGAAGGTGGTGTTGATCGCGATGACGTATGGGAGTCAGTATCTTTTGCGTTACATGGCGACGTGAACGATGAACCAGAACCAAATAATTATTATCTGGTAGGGGATTTGGTTGAACATTTGTTCGATAGCACTCCTGAGCAAGCAGTAGAAAAGGGAGCTTTTTTGTTTACCGATGAAGTGCAGGCAAAAGCGTTTGCGATGGCTTCCCCTGGATTGACTGTTCATGATATCTCACCTGATAACATTGAGCCTGGGATTGCTGTGGACAGCATAGCCGAGTCATTCATTGACATGGCGCAAAAAAAGATGAGCTCTGATTATCAGGACGGAGTAGATGTTAATCTAGTGCGTAAAAATGCTCAGAACTATTTTCCTGATTCGTTGAACCACAAAATAGTTGATGCGATGGTCTCTGTGATGGTTGATACAATGGAAGGAATACCTAAAAATAAAGCCATCGATCGACATGTATCAGAGACTATGAATCGTCAGTTGTTAGCGCCTGCTGCATCTAAGCTGGTTTGGCAGACTCGAACAACAGTGCCTGGTCGTGATATTGAAAAGCATATGCCAAACACGCCAGCGTCAGCAAAACTTGTCAGTGAAATAATGAACATTGATATAGATGGTAATGCAATGCGAGGGACGATGTTGTTTTATCAAAGGCCTAATTCGTACATTGACAGAAACAATGATGAAAAGCCTCTTGTTCCGGTTGCTTTTCTTTCTCCGGATGAAACTGGTGATTATGTTGTCCTTAAGCACCCGTCGATCACTGAATTGCAAGATGAAATAATGTCTCAACGCGTGGGGATGGAGCGCGAACTAGGGCCTGAGAACTCACCGTTAAAGCCTAAAGTGAGTCATTAGACAAGGAACTGACGCAAAGTTTTCATATATGAAAAAGGAGAGCATGACGCTCTCCTTTCTATGTTCGATGTTACATTTTATCGCTAATTTCCTTTGCCACATTAAGCAGGCGCTCAGCAGCACGCTGTACAGCATCAGCATCCTCACCTTCGACCATTATTCGAAGTAGCGGTTCGGTACCTGATGGACGAAGCAACACGCGGCCTTTACCGTTGAACATGGCTTCCACGTTGGCGATTTCATCTAGCATTTCCTCATTTGAAGATAGCTCATTTTTATGCGGAGTTTTAAGGTTGAGAAGAACCTGGGGATACTTGCTCATCCCTGATTTTAAATCGTTAAGAGGCATCTCGCAGCGGACCATGGCCGTAAGAACCTGTAGAGCCGCAATGATTGCGTCGCCAGTTGGGCTGTTATGCAGGTTTAGAATATGCCCTGAACTTTCACCGCCAATTTTCCAGTTGCGCTTTTTAAGTTCTTCAAGCACATATCGATCACCGACTTTCGCTCGGGCAAATGGTACACCAAGATGCTTTAGAGCGACTTCCATTCCGAGATTGCTCATTTGAGTTCCGACCACGCCGCCATTCAAACGTCCATTTTTCAGCGCGTCTCTGGCTAAAATGAAAACTAATTCATCGCCATCAACAATTTCACCCACATGATCAACCATAACAACACGGTCGCCGTCACCATCAAAGGCTATACCTACGTTAGCAGAATGCTCTACAACGGCCTGTTGGAGATTATCAAGAGCGGTGGCGCCGTATTTGTTATTAATGTTCTTACCGTCAGGCTCAGCGCCGATAACCACAAGTTCAGCACCTAGCTCTTTGAAAACCGAAGGGGCGATGTGGTATGTCGCTCCGTGAGCGCAGTCGATGACAATTTTCATACCCTTTAAACTGAATCGTCGAGGGAATCGTGATTTGCAGAATTCAATATAGCGTGATGCTGCATCCTCTACACGCGTCACGCGCCCCATCTGATCTGGTTCAACGCACTGAATGTTTTTTAGTAGATAGTGCTCGACTAAGGCTTGAAACTCATCATCTGCTTTTTGCCCATCAGGGCCAAAGAATTTCACGCCGTTGTCGTGATATGGGTTGTGAGATGCGCTGATCACGACGCCAGCTTCAGTACGAAACGTTTCTGTTAAATACGAGATGCCGGGGGTCGGCATGGGTCCTAGCATGCGAACATCGACACCTGCTGCAATAAGGCCAGCTTGTAATGCTGTTTCAACCATGTAACCAGATAAGCGTGTATCTTTTCCAATTAGCACTGTTGTTGAGCCTTGTTTTTGTAAAGCCATGCCAGCGGCCCAGCCGAGATGTGATAATGTTGTTGGCGTGATAGGCTCTTGGCCAACACGACCTCGTACACCATCAGTCCCAAAAAATCCTTTTTTTGTCATCGAGAGACACTCCTTGTTTTCGAAGGCTGTATAATAACAAAAAAGTGGACTTTCGGGAAACATGGTTAAAAACATATATGTTGTATAATTAGTTCCCTTTATCGGTCTGATTTATTGACAAATAAATACTTTAGTGGGACAATGTATCTCGTTTTTTGGCCCCTGCCATTATGATAACAATAAGACAAGGATGTATGTCGTGACTGACAATTTAGCTACTCAGGAAGAGGGCATTATAGAGAAGATCCCCCTATCCACAAATCTAAAGAAAGATATTTCTTTAGATTCAAACGACGAAGATCAACTGACACAGCCTGCATCAGAAAAAAAGATGCCAGTTCACCCGTTTGCTCAAAATAGACGACGTGACAGCCGTAGGCCTGCTAGGTGGCGATTCAGAGGATTATATGGGAGCAACAAAAAGTCATTTGCCGGCAATACGCTAAATGTGTCGCGGTCTGGCTTCCTGATTACAACGCCCAGTATGTTCCCGGTAGGCGAAGAAACGTACTTACTGATCGATACTTATGTAAACGGGAAGAAAAGGGAGCTTCGCGCCTTGGCCAAGGTAATGCACTCTTCTTTGTCTGGAGACCAGTTTTTGGCAGGTGTGGAGATTAAGAAGATGCCAGATCAACATCGCGCCTTTCTACAAAATTACGTATCTGATGGAAACCCTGATCATTAATTGATGATTAAACGAAGAAGCTCGCATTATGCGAGCTTTTTATTTTGAGGTGCTTCGATAGGTTTCTTTGCGGGCCATTGCTCATCACAATTGTCGAGTTCAAGCGACTCCGTAATGAATGATATTCGCGATTTTTCGCTTAATCTATTAATCAGTTCGCAAATGATTTTAATGGTGTCATTGACCTGATTGTTAGCTGATTCGCTAATGTATTTGTATATCTGGGGTCGGCTTATTCTCAAGACGGCAGCAGCTTGCCTTGTGGTGAACTTCATTTCATGGCACCAAAGCCTAAAGGTTTCTTTGTCGACAACTGTAATTTTTTGCACTGTTCGGGATATTTCATTTGGTCACGGCCAATATAAAAGCATATTGACCAATGATGATCCAGTATAAATTATCATAGTGCGAATATTAAAAAGCCGCACATGTTGTTATATATAGTATCTTAAACTATGTATAATGTGTATAAAGGCAGAGAAATCTGCCTTTTTATTTGACATAACGCCTTTTGTAAATATAGTGTATTATATGTTTAATGTGTATAAAGGAATGCAACTTGTCATCGGTTAAAGTAAAGGCAACCATCGTAGAAGACAATACAGGCATTAAAAGTCAGCTTCCCATCTTGATCACCGAACAAGGTGAAGTTGCTTCAGTTACCGATTACTTGCTAAAGATGGAAGCTGATGGTGCTAGTAATGCTTTAATGAATGGTTTTATACAAGCCACTTCTTTGCTCTTGGATTACATGGAAGCCAACAAAGGATTATTTGAAGAACCTAAAATGCTATTCCAAACCTTTGCTAAGCGTCTTTACACAGGAACCATTGGTGAAGATGGCCTAGACCCTTCTGGTTTATATTGGGTACCAAGCTCAACTGAAAACGTCAATAAGCATATTCATCGATTAACGGCATTTACAGATTGGCTGGCTAACAAGCAAGATACAGAGCCTATGAATCCTTTGCGTGACGCCACGCCTCATGAGCAACGCCTTAACTACGCCGCTTGGTATCGTAAAAATCAAAATGACTTCCTTGGTCATATCGAAGATAAAACCGTTAATAAAACTATCCGTAAAGCTCGCACGATTAAAGGACGCACTCCCTTAACCAAAACAGAAGATGATGCTATCGCCTTTCCTGATAAACATTGGGAGACTTTCTTCAAGGAAGGTATTGGTGGCGCAAAAGATCCGCGTGTGGCACTCAGAGATAAGTTAATCCTGCTGCTCATGCACGGTGGGGGGTTACGTGAAAGTGAAGCCGCATTACTTTGGGTGACAGACGTATTTGAAGACCCGTATGACCCCGAAAAAGCGGTGGTTCGAATTTACAAAGAAGTCGATGGCAAAGCACCTGACGGTTGGCGCAGTCGCTCAGGCACAAAGACCAGAGAAGCCTATTTAAAAGAAGAATACGCTCGTATACCACGTATACGCATGAAAGGTACAGCACATGTTGGCTGGAAAGGAAGAGTCGTTGACAATAAAGATAGCTACATACAGGTTCAGTGGTTTCCAACCGACTATGGCAAGGTATTCATGTCTTTGTGGAAGAACTACCAGAAGTATCGAGCGAGCATTGATTGCCACCACCCGTATGCTTTTGTTTCATTCCATCACAGCGCCTTTGGGAACCCATACACGCTCAACGCTTTTCATCAAAGCTATGCGGCAGGACTAAGGCGCATTGGCTTAGAGCCAAACAAAGCTGAAGGACTAGACCCTCACGGTCATCGACATAGTTACGGCCGACGATTAGAGCGTGCAGGACTGAATCCGTTGGTGATACTTCGCTGTATGCACCACAAATCGCTGGATTCTCAGGTTCCCTATACTGGAAAAGGGCAGCAAGAAATCTCTGACGAACTTAATAAAGCCACACTACAACTGGCAAACCCTGAATCCAAAGTTAAAGCACTCGACTGGAAAGAACTGGTCGAGCACGGCTTTGACGATATTGACCCACAGGGCTACTTCACAGGTAAACATCCAAAATTGAGAGGTAAGTAATGGCGGGAATACGCAAAAAAAATGATGGACGATCATCGGATCTAACCTTCTCTTGGATGCTCATAACACTTGGCGTAGAGTGGAGACAATGGCAAGAATTAGTTTCAGAGTGGATGAGCAAACAAAAGGTAGGGGTTGACCATAAACAATTAGCTTTAAGCCGTTTCTTCGAATCTTATCTTGCTATATGCGCACCTTATGCAATTGGTGATCTGTCGTTGTTTTTTAATGGTTACAATGGGCATAAATGCTCTAGTGAGGAACTAGAAAAAACTATAAGAAAAACTGCCAACAGTCCTGAAAAAGTTCGAACAGGAGTGAATTACCCCTATGACTTCATCGACTTCGTTATCGAAACGGTGTTCTCGGAAGAAGATGACAATGGCAACCTTGTGCCATTGGTTCAAAACCCGCTTAGCAAAATCAAAATTCAAGGAAGCGCAACAGAAACTGTGCGCAATCCTTTACCGTATCGCTACATTCAGGACTTGCGTCAAATTCTCTGCTCGTTGCCTGATAAAGCAGAGCTAGCGGTCATCGAGACAGACCTAAAAGATGAAGAAACCTTACTGCCTGCATGCCACTACCGCCATTTCAAACACTGGACATGGGCGCAGCGGCAAAGTGGTGGCGACTGGTTTGAGGTCGAGCCTGAACTGATTGACAAATCCGACCCTGATTGCGTGTGGCGCACCATAGAAGTGAAGCAAAACAACAAGGAAATCACTCTTCATCAAATCTGGTCACCTGTTCGAGCGATGGTTATTTTCATGAAGTTGCACTTGCCACTACGTACCTATCAGGTGCGCATGTTGGATAGTGGTGAGGCGGACACATGGCGCTATGAGCAAGGTCAATGGTTACTTAACACCAAACATGACTTCGCACTTGGCAGTGAAACGCGCCCATTCGGAAAAGGCATCTTCCGCCGCATTCACGACACTATGACAGGTCAACATTCAACAGGTCTTTACATCAACACCAACAAGACGGCTGACCAGAATAAAGATGAGGTAGAGCGTGGCTACATTATTCCTTGGCAAAACGAGGAGGTGTTGTATTGGCTGGAAAAATTGCGCAACTGGCAGGAAAAATATAATCCAATCGACTCACCAACTGACTGTACCACATTGCTGGCAAAGCACACTCGTAAGAAGAAATCGGATAAGCAGCTAGAAAGCATGGGTGAGACTGCCTTTCTGTTTCGTGACGCATCGGCAAAAGGAAAGGATAAACACAAACCAATTCGATACCAGTCAACAGATTCTTTCTGGTATCAACTTTTGCTGGAACTTGAAAACAAACTCGCAGAACAAGGCGATACCCTTGATAATGGCGAACGTTTAAAACTAGTTGTGGATTACCCAGAAGGTACGTCAACATCCGCTAAGAGCGCAACACCATTTCCGCTGCACAGTTTGCGAGTCTCACTCATCACTGCGTATACGATAGATACACAACTGCCACTGCCTGTTATATCTAAGCTGTTGGCAGGTCATACCCGCCTGTTGATGACCATCTACTACAACAAAATCACCCCATCCGTGATGGCCGAAAAAATGGATGAAGCGGAGACTCAGCTAGAAGATCAATCCAAGCAATCGGTACGCAACTTCCTAAAAGACGCTTCAATGGAGCAAATCCAATGCAAGATGGTGTACCACAAGGAAGACAGTATTCAAGCAGCTCTGGTGAATCGAAACCCAATAGGTTGGGAAGAACGTGCTACAGGTGTTTGCTTAGTCGGTGGCAACACCGTGAGATCCGATGAAGTTAGTACGGTTGGCGGTTGTTGGAACGGCGGTGAGTTGGTTAAAGATGCAAAGGTAGCGCAAAACCGTATTTATAGCAGCGTACCGCATGGCCCTGAAAATTGCATCCGTTGCCGCTGGTTTATTACTGAAGCACGTTACCTGCCTGCGCTCAATGCACACTTCAATCAACTCAGTTACAAAGCGCATCAAGCCGCTAACCTGTCTGTTGAAGTTGAAGGTGAGCTAGAAACGCTGAAGGACGAGCAATTCTTTTGTGAAGAGCAAGGCAACCCCTTTACCAAGTACAGTGAGCTACAAGCATTACAGCGCCGTTATGAGAAGCAGCAAGTCGAAGCGGACGAATATGCCAAAGACTGGATTGCCTGTTTTGAATTGATCCAAAAAATCATTCGTGTTGAAGAGGCCAGAACTGATGATGACACCAAGGATAAGCTGATTGCCGTCGGTGCCGAGCAGGATGTCAGTTACGCCTTAAAATTCGTTGAAACCGACTCTGAATTACTGCACCTGTCGTTATTGTGTGACGATGCTGAATTCTACCCCGACTTGCAGGATGAATTGCGTAAAACTCCTGCCATTCAAAAACGCTCCATGCAATTGAGCCGAGTGCTTATGAAAAAAGGCTTTGAGCCAATCTTCTTGGAAATGGACGAAAAACAACAACTTATCGCTGCTAATGCCATGCTACGCCAAATGGCAAAGATAGCCGACCCTGATGATAAACTGGAGGGCTACCGCAAAGTCGCCAACTACATTGAGGCAGGTGAGTACCTTGAAGAAAACAAACTATTTAGTGCAGGTATGAGTGCGCTCACTGATAAAGCATTGCACCTAGAAAATCTCACCCAACCTGCGCTATTGGAGGGTTAATGGACATTAATATTGATGTGATCTTGGCTGACTTAAAAGACGGTAAAGTGCCAAGAACCCAAAAGAACCTAGATAAGCTTAACGACATCCTGAAAACCTACGCAGAATCAGGTCAACGTGACTTTTCCATTACACAAATGGGGCGAGTATCAGCAGCGGAAGGTGGCCCAGGTTACGAAGCATTACGAGCGACGAAAAACAAGCACTACCGCACCTTGATTGAAGCGTGGGCAGCAAGGTGCAAAACAACTACCAAAAAGCCGTTATCGCCTACCTCTCGCTCTAAGTCTGTTCCACAGGACAATAAACTACTGGAGCGTATTCCTGACCCTGCGGTACGTGCGTTATTTGGTCAAATCATTGCAGAGCGAAATCGTTACCGCAAAGAGGTTAATCTGCTTAAACAACACGCGAATATCACCATTGATAAACGCCCTGTTCGTCAGTTTGATACAAGCGCAGAGCCGAGTGTTGAAGTGTTACCTTCATTATCTGGCATCTTGACCGAATCTGAGAAGAAAGCCTTAGCCTACGCCATCTCGGACGAATGTATGGAAAAACATGACTGGCAAACCACGCAAGCAGGCCAAGTAAAAGACATGGAGTACAACACAGAAATCTTCCCTAGAGGTTTTGCAACAGGTCTACGCAAGTTGTTGGGCGAGGTAGATGAATAATGGCAAACGGTCAGCAAAAAGCACAACAAAACCTCGAAGCATTCGAAGTATGGCAAGCCACTCAAACTGATGATGACTTTAAACAAATAGCCTTTAAAGGCAAGCTCAACCGCATCGAAGTGGCAAAAGGTATTGGCTGCGGTAAGTCGGCCCTTAGCCAAAATCCTGCGCTTAGAAAGGCGCTAAAGGCGTTAGAAGACAGGTTGCGTGACAAAGGTGTTCTGCCGCCACTGACCGAATCAGCAAAGAAAGATGCCGACAAACCAAAGCAATACGACAACACAGCTAATCGTAAGTTGCTTGATTCAAAACGTGTGTCTGCATTAGAAGCCGAGAACATCGAGTTGAAAGCCAAGGTTAAGGAGCTGGAAAACAAACTAGAGCGCTTTGGTGAGCTGAATGAAACCCTATCAGAAATGGGGTTCATGCCACGATGAATGCTCAAGCTCCAACTATGCAACAAGGTGTTGCACAATTACATCAAGACCAAATGCGCGTCACCAGCATCCCTTATACCTCAACCAGTATGGTGATATTCAGTGGTGTGCCACTGGCAAAAAACTCATACCAAACCAACAGCGGTAAGTATTACGTCACCATTAAAGCTGACCCCGATACCATCCCTGCACAACCAGCACTGGGGCAGCATTGGTCAGTTAAAGGCACTCGTTTAGTAGAGGAAATGGAAACGGGTGATTTCTTAATGCAACAACATACCTACGAATCTCCTGAGCATATCGAATGCAGCCTTCCAGAGACTGGCGAGCAATTGATTCGCTTTATCGCAAGAGAAGCTGAGTTCAAAGGTATTGGCGAAAGTAAAGCCAGGGCGCTCTGGCAGCTACTAGGTAAGGATTTTCACTCGATAGTTAGAAAAGATACTCCTGAATCAAGAGAGCGGCTTAGAAGCGTCCTGAGTGAAGACTCAATAAATGCGCTATTTGAAGGTTACGCCAAATATAAAAATCTGGCCTACTGTAACTGGATGACCGAACACAAGATACCAGCCAGTATCCAACAGCGTTTATTGAAACATCACGGTGAAGAGTCGATTGAAGCCATCAAGCAAAATCCCTATGTTTTAATTGGTTTCGGGATGTCGTTTGAACAAGTCGAACTTGTGGTCGCAAATTGCGACTTCAAACTTGAGGTCACAGATTGTGACTCCAAGAGGCTCAGCGCAGCACTTGAGGCTACTATTCGAAAAGAGATTGAGAAAGGCCACACCTATACAACACAAGCAAGTTTGCGACCCTATCTAACAAAACTACTCAAAGACAAAGAGTTAGTCACTGAAGCGTTTAAAGCTGGTCACGACAAAGCACAATACATCCTAAACCCCGATACTGGCACCTACCATCCAACGGCGCAATTGTTGATGGAAAATGTCGTTGCCAAACGACTAAAATCATTAGCCAGTCAAAATAACCTCTATGACGGATATACAAATTCTGCATATTGCTCTGCGGTTGATGAATTGCCATACGAGCTAACCAAGAAACAAATTGAAGCAGTAACAACGTGTTTAGATAATGCAGTAAGTTGTATCACTGGCGGAGCTGGAACAGGAAAAACGACAGTGCTTAGAACCGCACTTCGAGCCTATCATCAAATGGGGTATGGAATACATGCGGTAGCGCTGAGTGGCAGAGCCGCTATGCGCTTGCATGAGTCAATTGGCTTTATCACCTCAACCATCGCTAAATTATTGCGTGAAGAGCCTATAGAACCAACCTCAGAGCAACAAAAGCATCTTCTGGTAATCGATGAGGCCAGTATGATTGACTTGCCAACCATGTATCGCTTGGTCAACCACATTCATCCATCAGTTCGTATTATTTTTACTGGCGACCCAGACCAGTTGCCACCTATAGGTTGTGGCAAGGTGCTTTCTGATATTGTTTTATCTAAAGCCATTGCTAACACCATGTTAGATATTGTTAAACGTCAGGAAGGCTCAACGGGCATTCCCGAATACTCTAAGCTCATTAATCAAGGCATTGTGCCTGAGAAACTGAGTACGGGCGCTATTCACTTTCACGAAACGAACAAAGCAAACATCGCTCAAGTTTGTTGTGAGCTATACCAACAATCACCTGAAAACAGTTGTGTTATGGCACCAACCAAAGCACTCGTTGCTGAGATAAATAAACTTACCCAAGAAGCCGTAAACCCCAATGGAAATAGACTTGAGTTCGAAATGCACGGTGAGAAGTTCTTTCAAAATCTTAGATTGAACGATGCGATCCTATTTACGCAAAACCACTATGACAAAAGTATTCAAAACGGCTCTCTTGGTACGCTAACCAGCGTTGAATCATCAGGTGAAAGTTATGGTGAAGTCACCTTAGATACTGGTGAAAAGGTAGAGGTTACGTCATCGGTGCTTGATTGCATGGAGTTGGGGTATACAATTACTCTGCACAAAGCCCAAGGTTCGCAGTTTCCTAGAATTATTATCGCACTACAAAAAGGCAAAATCGTTGATAGAGCGTGGCTGTATACCGCGATTACCAGAGCTGAGGCTGAGATCCATATAGTTGGTTGTTCGGATGAACTAAGGGTTATTACAGAAGCCTACAGTAACTCACATAAGCGAAATAGCTACTTGATTGAACTGCTACACCAAAATTAGCAAAGCCGCATGGATGCGGCGACAACTCTGTACTTGCCACAAACAACTATCCCCGTCCTGCTAAACCAATGACGTAAACTCCGATCTCTCCCGACTTGTTGGAACAAGTCGCACTCAAAAGGTACAATTTAACACTGAACAAAAGTTCATGGATGAATGGTTACCGCCGAAGGACTCGGCGCAAATAAAAAACGTACATACTATTATACATAGTATGTACGTTTGAATTAAAGCCCGCTGACCTTATATATAAAGCTCTGTCACTCACTCACGCGCGAATAGACATTGTTTTTACTATATACTCCAACATGTGCGGCCTGTTGTTATTCGTGGTAAGTGATTCGATTTAACCCTAAATCACCCGGTTGGTTAATTCCTACACTTACGTTAATAATGTTTATCCCATTTTCAGGTATAGGGACGTCAATAATAACCTTGCTCTTGGCCGGAACCGTTACTTCATCTGTTCTAAACCAATCGTCGGAATTGCTCGATGAAGGAGACGTAGTGTTGTTAAATGTTACCATAGGTGAAAAGGTGTAGCTTTTTGAACTATGGTTTACCCATTCAAGCTTAGCCACGCCGCCGTATAGTGTATTGTTTCCTGAAATCCCCTGGTGGTTGTAAGCCCCTTCTTTACCCACAGCAATTGCAACCGTTCCAACTTTGTTTCCACTGTATTTGTGGATAAAGGGAGAAGTCCAACCGTCAACCTCGGTAAGATGCTTGTCGTCTTTATAATAAAAATCAACAAGCGAAAGGTTTCCATCTGATAAATTCCCGTCTTGTCCAGTAATGACAGATAAGCTGTCTAAACGCAGCGTTTGCCCGTCATTAGGTAGGTGAACATTAATCATATCCAATGTACCAGATGCTATTTCAGAGATAGGTACATACCACGATATCGTTTTGCCTGGCATTATGTCTTGTTCACGAAGCTGAGTCCAAGAACCGCCATTGTAACGTCGTCCATCAAAATCCGTGGAAACTTCTGGCTTAACTAATTCTGGAAGGTTGCCTACATTTTTGATGTCGATACGTAGCATATCCTTTGAATCAAACGCTATAGGATCGCCGGAAATACCTTGATAATTGTAGTCACCATTCGAGCCTACGTTTGTGCCAATTCCTCCATCGTTATAGCCGGAATAAACGTCATGGAAAATATTCTGCCAGCTAGGTACAGGCAATGTCGAAGCGTCATCGCTCACTAGGAAATCAACCAGCAGGTGCTCTCCGCATGATGGATCTGCACGACAATCTTCAGGGTCAGAATATAGGGTGAATGCCTTTCTGGCGCGCAACTGACCTTTGGAGTCTTTGAAGCTTAAAGATACTTTGAATTCGCCAATTTGATGCGGAGTGAAAGTTACCTTCATGGTCTTATTGTTGATTTCGTGTGTCACATCAACACTAGAGTCAGTGTCATAGTTAAAATCATAAGAATCCCATATGTCATAGAGGTCATATTCCACTGTTACAGGCATGTTGACCACAGTTGAAGCATAGGAGTGACCAGTTATTGTCGGGCTGCTACTGTAACCTTTAAAGTCATAACTGATAGTTTTTACAAGATCTCGTCGTTTGATATATTGTCCAGAGGACGTTTTAACAATTTCATCATCGCGAGCATCGTAAGCAAAATTGCGCTCAGATAGATCTTGAACAGAAAAATATAGAGTGTCTCCATTCAAAAATCGACGGTGATCTTCATTAGTCACATCAAAGCTTGCCCATACCTGGTTGTATCCCGGGTTTGGCTTGATGATAAAATTGTCATCGTTATCATCTTCAATGAAGAAGTTTTCAAGCTTATCTACGTACTTGGCCGAATCAATATTATCATTCGTTATTGGCTCAAAGCTGTAGCGAAGCTGATACTTACCGTTGCATTCACCACAGCGGTACTTATCTTCAAAGCTAATGTCGAATCGACGCTGATAAGGGTCGTAACCAATCGCGACGTTCGCGATAGTTTCTTCGTTTTCCTCTGCCTGATGCCTTACATGCCAGCCATCCGTTGCTAATTCAAAAGGGGATGCTTGAGTCTTTGCGTGATCGAACACAAGGGAGAATGCTGTTGTTCTTGAAAAATAGTCAACACCGTCACCCGGTGCATCAGTGCCACCTTCCCTTAATGCACCAACAAGACTGCTTAACCCTGCATTATGGTGTGTAGGGTGGGCATCGAAGCTTGCTTTGATCCAGTTTCCATACCCACGGTTGGTGATATGGTGATAATAATGTCCACCGCGAGAGTCATCAATAAATGGGTACCATGAAGCTGTTTTTGCAGGTGCGTTCTTTAGTTTTTCTACGCGGGAATACCGAACATATCGTGAAGGGTCTGCCGGATACCATATCCACACATCAAAGCGGTTACCCCCTTTTAAATCTGGGATAGGTGTTGTTGCAGACTGCATGCCCATAAACATAGAAATCCACCCTGGCATATCTTTCCCTGCATAAAGCTCTCTGGGATCTATATATTCAAGGTCGTTAAACCTCTCTATGCTTCGGATATCTTCACCATCTTGGTATACGACACCATCTTTAAGGTATTTACCGCCGGTCAAGGTTAGTCCTAGAGAGTGATTTGTTCCGATAGTGCGGCGAGGATCATCTTTTAAGAATCCATACCGCATGAATCCCATGTGATATGAGTTATAGTTGGTGAAGTACATGTAAAGGTTAGCACCATCATCGCGACACATCATACCTTGCTGACGATCTTTACCAAAGCAGCGCTCACCCTCTGTGATGTACTTGAATGGCTCTAAAACCTGTGATGTATCACTGGTTATTGAGAAATCTTTCGGTGCATCTGCATTAGCACTAGCATTGCCTGCAATAACCAGCAGTGCGCCCATGATGATTTGCGCGAAACGATTACGATAAAACATGACTATTCCTGTAATTCTGGAGAGTTTGCTGGGAAATTTTCACCGTAATCATAACACAAAACAACATATTCGTTGTTATCTATCGCGAATTTAGAACGTCTGACACGCTACCCATGCTAATGCAGTATTGCTTTGCTGAGCTTACCGTATTTATTACATCGTCCCAATCTAGCGTAACTTTATTGTCCACTGCATCTTTATAGGCACTAAGTATGTGTGATTTAGCCTGAGTACAGTCAGAAGGTATGGCTTGTGAAGCATCGACAAGTTTTCGTAAATAATATTGCTGCTCATCAACAGTTCTGCTTACCGAATAATATCGCACGTTACTATTGCTAGATGCATAAACCCCTTCAGCATGTAGGTTTGCAAAGTTTTCAGATATACGCGCCGCAAGTGTGTTTTCTTCATCAGGGCCAAATACCGCAAGCGCAACGAAAAAAGCGAGAACACAAGACCAAAATTTCATAATCAACTCCATATTTATCAACAATGATAACAACAAAAATGGTATCAAGTTGAGCCCTGCGAGTCAATTGATATATTTCAATGTTTGAGTGATTATATTGTTGCAGGCACAAAAAACCCGGCCTAAGCCGGGTTTTCATCATTGGTGTTTTTGCTTACTTTGCATCTTCGTCGTTAGAAGCACTTGGCATGCTGGGAAGTTTTTCCGGCTCAATTTCTTCAACAACGTCATTTATCTCGCCAGCTTCACCATTGCCTCGCAGATGATAGGCAGGGATATTATAGCGGAAGAAGTCACTTGCTTTAGCTAATGCCAGCATAACATCTTTTTGCTTCAAGCCAGTTTGAATCAGATAAACAACAAGCTCATCTTTAATCGCATGATCTTGGCTTAAAGCAAAGACTTCTTCAGCCAGAACCTTCGCCAGCTCTTCAGGCTTCACATGAGATGGGCGATCATTGTACGCGCCGAACCACTCGTTAAGCATGAAGCTGACTGCGTTTGAGAGTGCGCGGTACTTTTCAATTTTATTTGGATCTTCAGCCAGAGAGCCGTCTGGATTGCGTTCCAGATCTCGACCGGCAAGTGCAGTAAAGTAACCGAAGTCACCACCACGAACATCAACAATATAAACGCCCCACTTAGCTGTTTCTTGTGGATTGAATTCACAGCGTAGCTGCAAACCAGATTCTACTAAACCAAATTGGCTTAAAGCTACATCTGCAATGTGTGCTGGGCGTTTTCCAGTAGGATCGTCGATTAAGCGGAAGTTAAATAAGATAGGTGTAGACATTATACATCCTTATGTTGTGATTAACCCATTCCATGGGAGAAAGTCAGTGTGCAGCTATTATAACGGAATATGGCGAGAGGGGAACCTTTTTGTATTAAAAAACACCACCAACAACTAAAAAGTTGTTATTTATGAGTATTGTATGGTAATATAATTGTGTATTTAGATGATTGAATAAGTTTTTGTTATCTTGTTTAATGTGTGACTTACCCCGCAGAGGAAAAATTATGTATAAGAATTCAATTAAAGGTTACTTGGTCGCAATGGCAACTTTAACACTTGCAGCTTGTGGTGGCGGTGGCGGCAGTGATACCGGAAACAATAATGGTGGAACCGGTACGACTCCAACGGCATTTACTGTGAACACGCCTCAAGTAAATTCTGATGTCACAGAGTCATCATCTTTCGAGTTTAATCTAACATCTAAAGGTGGCTCTGGCAGTGCAACTTATGCCGTAGACGTTAGTTATCAGGACTTCGAAGATGGTGCTATTACTGCAACTGTAAATGGAAGCACAGTAAACGTTTCAATTTCAGACCTAGAGTATTCAGGTGAGTTTACTGTTAAAATTACAGGCACCGATGGTGCTGGCAAGACAGATGATGTAACCCTTACTTTTGATGTCGAGAACACATCGGCAGCCCCTGTACTTGCAGCGTTAAATGCTATGTTCGATGCAAAGTACGACATTGCCAATCTTAAATCTGAACGCGAAGTTCTGCAAAAGGTTGCTAAAGCGGCATTCTATGGTTCAGACGACTTCAAACAGTCAGATTTAGATCGCGCAATGAATGCTGCATCAAAAGATGTTGATAGTAATTATCGCCAATCTTTACTCGATACGTTTGCTGGAAAGTTCTACAATCGTGATTACTCGACGAACGAATATTACTCAGAAACAGAACTGAAAGCTAAGCTATCTGACGCTCAAGATTTGGTTGCTGAATATCTAAGTGAAATTAACGGTAAGATCAGAGACGTAACACTTAAAGCTGGTGATGCTGTTCCGTTAATTGATCTTGATGGCACGTTGTATGTCAGTGATGAAGCTGCATCGCAATTTGTGGGTAACGCTGAATTTATGGATGTTCAAAGCAAGTTATGGAAAAGCGATTATGAGTTTCTAGGAGCAATCCTCGACCCATCCCTCATGCCTTGTAGCGCAGGCTAACAGTTTACTCCATCAAGAATAAATAGAAACCCAGTCAAATCGGCTGGGTTTTTATTTGCGTGATACAATCAACCTTAACACGGATTGTATATTTACAAGGAGAAGGGATGTCTTCTTTAACACGCGAAAACATTGATGAACTGATGAAAGCACACGGCCTTCGCTCAGGTTATGAATTAAAGATCATGGGAAAAGACGACCAGATTACTGGCGTCCAATTTTCCAAGCGCCCCTACGTCAATTATAGCGTTGAAGGTTTACCAGAAAAACGTAGCATCATTAATGATGGTGGTGCGCTGGAAAGGCTTGAAAAAGAATTGGTTGTTAATTTTGGACAGCGTAATAGGCTCGATTCAGCAAAACGCATTGTAAACAACTTTAAACAGGAAACGCAGCGCTACTTGCTACCTGATGGTGCGCAGGTTGCTGTACCTGACTTAGAGTCTGAAATCCCTTCTTTACAGATTCATCGTGATGGCCAAGAACTCGCATCTGTTGAGCTAAATGATTGGAATTTATTCCTACGAACAAACGATCCCAAAAGCTACGCAGCCAAAGCATCAATGATTAGCCTTGCCAAACAGCATGGAGAATTGATTCGACGTGTAGGCCCCAAAAATAATCGAGAGTATATAGAAGCTTCGACTAATCGATTTGTTTTACCTGAGGGTCAGAATGTCGCTATAGCAAGAGATCATGGCGCCCATCACTCTATCTCGGTTCCCGGTGTTGAAAAACCCCTAAAAACGTATGATCCAGAGTTTGAGGCCAAGTTTGAACAAGCAATGCTTGCTGCCGGACTAGAGAAGCACGCCGTTGAATTTAATTTCTCTATGAAGCTTGATTGGAACGATATCAGCGATGAAGATGGATATGGCTTCGAACCCAACCTTGCAGAAGACGATTTACTGGACGAGATCCGCGACGCAATTCAGTTAGAAACGGCGTATTCGATTATCGGTGATGAGGACATTGAGGAAGGTAAAATTCTCCCTCAAATCGATGTAAAACTTATTGCCAAGGGCGATGCCAATATTGAGGACGTTGACTATGATGAAAATATCCCTGCAAGAATACGCCTTAAACACATGACGGTGAACGACATGCCAGATGCCTGGCAAGAAATGAGTGCACAAGTTCTTATGTCACCAGAGTTTCCGGTGTCAGCATACACGTTGGATTTGATTAAAGACTCTGTGAAAGATTTCTTAGTCGATAATTATTCAATGGACGATGAATCCTTTGAAATAGAAGTGAAACCCTCGTCACATGGATTACCATTGCGCGGACTAAGGGAGGAACTGACTACTGCCTTTGAGCATGCTATTGCGCAGTACAGTATTTTAGAGCCAGCTCAAAAGGCTTCAAAGCTTAATGATATTGTTAAAGACGTGCTTGGTTACACTGCGCCTATGGAACAAGAAATATCACAAGGCTTCAAGTATGGTGAACTTGATGCGCCTAAACTAGTTTCGCTAGTTGAAACCACGATAGAAGAAAGAATGGTTAAAGATATGGCGTTAGAGTCAAAGCCGGAAGTTAAGCCGCCAGAGCAAGATAAACCAGAGCAAGATCAAGATATCACTCCATCTATTAATCAACGCTTTAAATCTAGCTAACGATAGAGCAGGTGGCTTACTACACTGTTAAGCCACCTGCGCTGATTGCTGGAGAGATAAAGCTAAATCAAGAAATCTTTGAGGTGGGGTTAAATGTTTTAACTCAATGTTATAGATTTCATGCCCCGGCCTTATCGTGTAGTTATCATGAACTTTGTCACCAGGGCCGTAATATTTCGCGTACCGCAAGAATTTTTCTTTACTGATCCCGCCAAGTAGCCACATTGAGCGCTGAACAAAGTCATAGCATAAAAAGAAATAGCCATGAACAGGTTCTTTGGCATGTTTTGCAGTTATCTGGGCTGTGTAAGAAGGTTTTGGTGTCACTTTGCGCTTAACCGTCTTCACACCAAGAGAGAAGTCTCCTGGCAATATAAAATCAGCTTTACCTGCCGCATCTTGCTCTTTTAGCCATTGACTGCCGTTTATTCCTGATGCCCCAAGGAAAGAATTGAATACCCACTCCCCCAAGTCACCAACCCAGCGACTGTCAGTATCTTTTTCTTCGTATATATTGCCGTAGATTTCGTCTCGTTCTTTTCTGAAATCTTGTGCAACGTCCTCTAGTTGAGGGTCGATTGGTAAACGGATCCATCCGTTCTTTGCGACGAAAGCGCCCATCCTTGGCCCTTAACACCATCCTTGGTGTGATTGTTAATCGGTCACAGGATATGTTAGCAGGGTTGGTACGGTTGGGCGTTTTTAGGTTTAATTAATAGGGTAAATAACCACAGTCAAGAGGGTTAAAAAGTTGCTCTTGCCAGTCGTCTGTTTGAGTGGCGTTGATAATCGCATCAGCAAATGGTTCTGCTTCAATAGCATCAAATTCGCCAAGGATATTCAGTTTAGGTTTTCGACCTAAAAATCGCATGAAGAACCAGAGCACAATGTCCTTTTCCATGTCGCTAGGGAGCGGCGTATCTGGCCAGTCTTGAAATCGTTTCATGGGTAAGAAGCACCCTGAAAAAATTACAGAAAATGAGCCCTGAGAGACTTGTAGGTCAAATTTCTCACTCAAAAATTCTCTCATTTTGTCTTGAAGTTCAATGCTGCTGTTGTTTACAGATTCCAGTGTAAATGGTGCCTTATCATCAGTCATATTCTACGTCCTTGTAGCGATTTCGCCATGTCCTTTAGTCGAATTCAAACACGCACTGCGTTTTACCTTTTTGCCTAACCTTATATGGCAGGCGTGCCCGATGTTTTATCATTTCTTCAATGCACAGGATTATTTGCTCTGGTCGCTCTCGTATATCTTCGTTTGTTATACGGTGAACGATAAACCCATTCATGAGAGCATGGCATTGTTTAGCCCTGTCGTTCTTAAATGCGTCCAGTGTTCTATGGAATTGAAAACCATCCATTTCTATGCACAGCCTAGTTGGTAGGTGTACCCAGTCCATGCGCCAATTCTTAGCGCCGCCGGGAATGATCATTTCACTAACGATCTCACCCCCTTCCCAATAATTGCCAAAGCGCGATTCAAGCAGCTGATGGACAATAACAGCAGGGTCGGGTGATGGCCAAGGGCAATATTTGTGTCCGTCAGCAGACTCCATTATGCGACTAAGTTTTTTCTTCTTTTTAGCCTCAACCTTTGGTTCGGTAGTTTGAGATTTAGCTTTTCTATCAACTGGCTGCTTTACATCACCTTCTGATAAGCGTTTATCTGTTCTAATGGGGGCGTCATTAAGCGCATTCATGATCTGCTTTTGAGCGTGCTTGCCCAAATGCTGGATCTGATCAAGTGATGCTATTCTCATGCTTCCTCCATTTATCAATATGATAATTATAAACTATAAAGTAAAAAATTATAACAACAAAAATGTATATTTTTATGGTGAGTTACACAAAATTCTAATTAATTTCCTTTGCGGTAAACGATCTGTATAAAATCGGCTATTATATTCGTGAGATTTAAACTCAATTCCACAACAAGGAAGTGACCATGAAAAAAGTAACGATGCTAAGCGCAGTGATTGCGTCAATGTTCAGCGTCTCGGCGCTGGCGAGTAACTATTCGTACAATGACGAAACTTTCAAGCTTGATATCGGAAAATCGACCGTGAAAGTCAGTCAGTGTGATAAAGCGAAGAAGTGTGACGACGCAACAGCTGACGTTAAAGCGCTGAAAGCTACACTGGAAAAGCGAATTGGTGAATACCAAAAGCTACTTGACGACCGTAAAGGCGTTTTGAAAAAAGTGAAGAAGCAGGTTGATGCTGCTGAAAGCGTGATCAAAGACGAAAAAGGTAAAGCCACTTATGTGATGGTTAACCTGGGTGAGAACTTCAATCTTCCTATCCCAGAAAAGGATGCTAAGGAAGGTAAGTTTGACATTGTGTTTTCTGCCATTGAAGCTAACGTCTCTCGTTTTAAGCGTGTTTTAGATATGCTTGAGTCTGGCAAGGCGCCTAAAGGCTTCAAAGCTAAAGACTACGGCGAAATTGCGCCAATTATGGAAATGCACAACGTGGTTAAATTCGCGAAGCATCTGTAATTCGTAGGTTTACAAGTCCGTGAAGGGCCGCCCTTATGGGCGGCTTTTTCACGTTTGAAGCCCTAACTTTTGTTCGCAATGGCAATGATTTTTTGATGTACCCCACGATTTGCTCGTTCAATCTCTCTCGCAACTTGTCCTAATCCTGCTTTTTGTCTTGCAGAAAAGTACGTCAAGAAAGCTTCCTCTGCCCACACCATTGGCGAGTAGCTATCTTTCATTGTTGCATCATGATAGCGCTGATAGAAATACCCATCGTGATTGTGGTCACCAATAGATGATTCATCGTGACAATACTCATGAATGATGATGTTCGCGATATGCGTTAACGCTTTAACACCACCGCTGTATGCATCATCAACTAACGAACGTTCAATTGCGATGTACGTTAGGCTATCGGTCCATCCTTGAGCTGTTTCAGATTCACCAATAACGATGCTTCGTTTTTTATTCTCATGTGGGAACAGGAGGTACTTTATTTCTTGATTCATGCGCTCAATTCCCTTCAACTTAAGTTTTTGAAGCTTAGTGAGCTTGTCATCCGGAATAATTACATGAGAATCATCCATACCCTCAGTAATATCGTCAAATTCTATAACCTTACGTGACTTAATTTCACGAATAAGATTGTCTAATTCATATTTATCTCTGCCGTAGTGCCGTGTTTTAGTAATCTCGGTTAACTCCGTAGTAGCCGCAAGCTCAATGGCGGCAAATAATTCTTCAAGAGAGTCGAACCCCATATTACCTAACCAATCAGGTGTCACCACAAACGCTGCTCTTGAGTTATGTACGGTTTCACCTAATGTACTGTTCTTAGATGGCGCTACTGTGAATACGTTGCCGGCGTGAGTCATCATCATTGCCAGCGATGAATTTTTTCCAGTAATATCTTTTACTAGTCGTTTAGTGCGAATTTCTTCAAGCGCCATTTCACCACTGATGAATGCGTTCAATTGAAAGACACGGTCGTTGTCAGTGAGTGATTTTCTTGTCTTACGTTCCCTGTGAGGTTTTAAGAACTCTTTCAATGAAGCCCATAGAGGACAGATAGATTGTGTTACATCATTTCTGGCCATGTTCACTTCAAATGTGGTGTTGCGACTTGTAAGCTCTCCAGAAACGCCAAATTGGCTGTGAGGGTATGTTCTTACGAACACACCATCATTGTATATTGTGAGGCCGTTGGTAGACTGAGAAGGAGATATTTTAAATGCAATTTTTTTGTTTTTAGCAGTCCACTTCACTTCATTAGGATCTTGATTGATTTGTTTACCATTCAAGAACACTTTTTGAGGCGTATACTTGAGCATCGTTTTTAACTCTCGCTCAAGGTTGTTACGAGCCCACAATGACATTGGCTCTTTTAAGTCAACCTCAACGCGAGTGCCGCGAAACTGGTCTGCTTCAAACTCTGTCACTTCGTAAGGTAAATCACCCTCTTGGTCTGAATGCAGGTCCACTTCAATAGTGAAGTTGTTAGTAATCCACTTACACGCACCGAATGCGAGCACTTGCGCTCTGCCCAAACCGTAACGACCGTAGCGGCGGTTACGAGCGAGTTCTTCATCTGTTGTGTGGTTAAACCCGAAACGACCAAATAGTTTTGTAATATCTTCGCGGCTAGTAAACCCGACGCCATCACCATATACGCAAAGGCTTTTCATGTCGTCGCCAATGTCGATATTAACTCCCGATGCCTTGGCATCTAACTCATTCATTACCACTTCGAGAATTGATCGTTCAACGCTTCCGGCTTGTTGAAAAATAAGAGATTTTATGATTGCCTTGTCGACTGTGAATGTTTCTTGTGTAGTTGATACTTGATTCATTTGTTTCCCCAATGTTCTTAACTTCAACGGGGATTATGATCTCATAAATGATTCAATAAAACAACTAAAATGTTGTGGCTGTTGTTTTTATGAGAGGATTTTTCACTTGCTTAGTAAGCATATCCGGGAGCTAAAATCGAAAATGCAGCCGCGAGAATGCAACGTAACCATACCCTTCAAAAGTTGGCATTGGGAGAAGGCTGAAATCAAGCCCTAAACCGGCGCTGGTTGTTAAGCCAACGTAGGGGATGGGAGCTATGAAGTTTTGGTCAACAAGAGCATATGTGTAGCATTCAACCTGGCCTGAGTTACAGTCGTCAGATATTAAGCTTCTATTTAGCTTTGATCGCCTCACATAAGATATAGGTATTGAAAAACGGATATCGCGAATACCAATGGTATATAAAGGGTAGGTGTATTCCGCCCCTATGCCATAGGTTTGCATCGGCTGATTGAAACTATCTTTCATGAAAAACGCTTCCGCAATAAATGAGATATTACGATGACGAGATTCGGTCGAAAACTTATAGCCAATCCCCTTGTGAGTTTCATTAAAGTCGGCTGTTGATCCGAAATGATATTTGATGGCCTTTAATTCGTAACTTTGCGTGGAGTGCTTGCTCCAGCCACCGAATGTGATCGTATGCTCAGCTGAATGTGCATAACAAGAAGATAATAGAGCGAGTGATACTGCTAATTTGGATACGTTCATGTCGTTTAAATCCGTTTAAAAGAATGAATGCAGATGTGGCCAAACAACAGCAATACTGGCCACCCCAGTTTTATTAGACGTGGCAAAACCTACTCAATCTAATGTTAATTATCTCCAGCTCACTTCCTGTGAGTTGCGAGATTTGAATAGAGCTAAAGCAGGATGAAAAGTAACAATATCCCCAGAGCTAATCGATATATGACAAAAGGAATCATCCCTATTCGCTCAATTGCAGACAAGAAAAGCTTTATGCAGATATACGCACTTGCAAATGAAATGACGGCTCCAATTATCATCGGCTCCCAATCTATCTGTTCAGGGTAAAAAAATAGTTTCACCCCTTGGTATCCACCAGCTAGTAAAATAATCGGAACAGAAAGTAAAAAGGAAAATCTCGCCGCTGCAACTTTTGAAAACCCAAGTTCTAGGCCCATGGTCATTGTTATCCCCGAGCGCGAAACCCCGGGTATCAAAGCAAGGGCCTGCGCGAGACCGATTAATACAGAATCCCGTATCTTAAGCGTTGAAACTTCGCGCCCTTCAATACCATTGCTTTTGTGATCAGCTTTCCATAACAACAACCCAAACGTTATTGTTGTGAACGCAATGATCATCGGAGTCCTTAAATAAAGCTCTATGATGTCATGGGCAAAGAAGCCGAAAAGGGATGCTGGTATCGTCGCTGTCGCAATTGATATCGCAAGCTGGGAATTTGGGTTGTTCCTTTCATATTGAAAAACCCCATTCCAAATGATTTTCCAAATGTCTTGTCGGAAATAAATGATGACGGCGAACAGGGTGCCGATGTGCACAGCGACATCGAAAGCTAACCCTTGCTCTGACCAATCAAGCAAAATAGATGGCAATATTAAGTGCGCAGAGCTTGATATAGGCAGAAACTCAGTTAGCCCTTGAATTAGAGCTAACCACACCGCTTGAACCGACTCTGAGGACACTATTCAGTTTCCAGACCATTTAATTCCGCGTCATGAAACGCATTGATAAACTGGGGGATACTTAAAGCGAACTCACCTGTTTCCTTATCCGTTCGAACAATAATGTGATCAGGGAAACCTGCCGGCGCGTGTGTTAAAACTCGGTAATGGGCGCCGGGAAGAAGTGGCGGAAAGCAGTTTTGTGGGTCAAGATAAATATCTTTACCTTGAGTCTGTTCGATAATGGCCTGGCGTGCGATTGCAGCCGCACCTTCCCGAACATTCAATACTCCATCTTCAACGATGAAACAATTTGCCATCTGTTCTAACAGATCGGCGACAGTTGTAGCATTAGACATACGAAATCCTTTTCTATCTAATAGGGGTTATCCATACTCGCAAAATCCTTTCGCGATAAGTGAATAATAACACAGCTTAACTTCTCGATGCATTAAAAATATGAATAAAAACCCCATAGATGTTGTTGATGATGTTTTGTGAGACAACAAAACAAAGCGTTAGTGCTGTACCTGTGGGAAGTTCCGAATTGCGCTTTTATGTTATGATATCCGCAATGGAATTTGTTAATAGCAGGGCGCAAAGGAATGCGACATATACACGTTAGTAAAATGACGGCAAAACTTGTTTTGGCCACATCTTTGTCGTTTGCTGCAATGGGGCAGGCCAATGCATCATGGCTAGCTCATTCAAAAGACTTTACCGATTGGAAACCAAGCGGAAACAGTGAATGTACAGAATGGTTCCCTTCAGCCGACGTTGTTGACTGGGGCAAGCCGCTCGTTCAATCTCGCAAGTGTAAAATAGAAGAAGTTCGCGATCAGATCACCTATGAGCGTTCTAAGTATACTGGTGAAATTAGGGAGCGCTCTCGTGAATCAAAATCACGTTTCTCGATTCGAAAGGAACGTCGTGATGCTAAAGGCACACTGGATAGCCTAATTGAAGTGGTTACCGCTAAAGACTGGACTGAATGGTCTCCCATAGAAGGAAGGTTGCGACAGTGCGACGATCCCGTTGATGTGTCAGTTTCTCATGACCTTCATAGCGGCGTCATTGATTTCCAATCCTGTGAACAGCAGGTTGAACGTCGCTTACCAATTGTTGAACATTGGTTATCTGGTAAAGAAGTACGTCGATTCAAAGATGAGGACGTAGAAAGCAAATGGGTCCCCCGCTTGCTTACATGGTCTAACGTGGGAAAACAAGACAAGTGGCTTGAACCTAAGAACGAATATGCAAGGTGGGTTTCTGTCGGGACTACAAGAGATTGTAGCTCGCCTGATTGGGAGGCGATGAGTAAGCAATTTCCTTGGGGCTTAAGTCTTGATGCCTGGGTTGAATGTAAGCAACCTCAGCAGCGTATGGTTAAGAAAGTTCGTTATCGATTGAGCGGTCTTAAAGAAGTCATTGAAGAGAAAGAGCAGACACGGACTATCCCCGTGTTATATGCAGACACGTACGTTGGTCAGAAAGACTATGTTGTATCGGTGGAAAAAGACGCTGTAATCGCAGATTGGCATCCGCTTAAATTGAATCCGGAAGATTGTTCTGATGAAATCCTTGTTTCAGCAAATTTGGAATGGGGAGTCCCAGTTACAACTCACCGAACTTGCGTGCTAAAAGAGCAGTTCACGACCGGTACAAAAGAAATCATGGCCTCAGGGAAAGTCAATGTTCGTGATGAAGCACATGAGGAAAGAGAAAGTGAAAGGCTATTTGTTGCCAACGACATCGGTTATTACGACCACTTAATTGAACGTACGGATCAGTTTCGCTATGGAGAGTGGAAAGTTGAGTCTAGTTGGGATTGTAGAACCTGGTCACCATTCCCTCATGATGTTGAGCTTTCTGAGATTTACATGCAATCAAGGGATTGCCGTATGTCTCGTTCGCGAAGCGCTGAACAGTTAGTGAAATGGGACTCTGGCGATAAATGGGAGTCAGTCGCTAGAGATTTCGATGCAATTGAACGCAAAGAAGTTCGTTTTGAGTCAGGATTGAAACTGGCTAAATATGCGCTACCAGAACAATCAATAGTTACTTCTATTGGAAACGAGGTTTCTGGCGATGTAGTAACGGTTGATTCCGTAAAAGGTTTCCAGCGGATCAACGTAACGCTCGAATTTGATGGGAATGAAACTGACTGGAAAGATGTATCGGTTGTATTGATCGGCCCTAAAGGGAATGGGTTGGATATCCCGTTAATTCGAAGCGGCGTAACATTGTTCTTCGATCTGGCTGATTACAACGAGTTATCGTCTGGCGATTGGGTAATGAAAGTGAAAGATAATCGTAAGTCAGGTGAACCAATTACACTGAAAGCAAAACTTGAATTGCAGCAGGTCGCTCCCAAAATAGGTGAGCCGGCAGAAATTTAAGTGTTGAGGATAAGGGGTGTCGGCAAACACCCCTTATTTTTTATGAAGACAATTAAATGATAGAGATGAATCACCTTGCAGAGTGATCCCCCCTTTGATTAAGTTAGCCTATGGATGGCGTAATTACAACTGTAAAGCATGTGTGACGGTCCAGTTGCATTTTAGTTTCCCGCCATTTGTATTATGAATTAATGCGTTGCCTATTTAGTATCCACTGTGGTATGATAATTGAAAGACTCATGGAAGAGCGCGTAGGCCGCAGGATGCACACCATCACACAGCACCCCCGAACTTCTTCGAGCAAAAAATCAATCTTAATTTACTTCGCTTAACTGCGACGTTCCGTTTATTTTTTGTGCTTGAAGCTTTAAGTTTAATGACGCGTTACGACACCAACAAAAACATATATGTTGTTTTTTCGATTCCATGATGTATAATATAACCAAGTTAAAAACAAAGACGTTGGTCTTAAAGGAATCGATATGAACGTATACACAGCTAGACAGCCAATCTTCAATAGAAGACAGCAGGCTGTTGCTTATGAGTTGCTGTTCAGGGACGGCGAAGAAAATCGCTTTCCTAACATTGATCCTCATCACGCAACTTCGAAGCTGATAATGCGTACTCATTTGAACGGTGGTTTAGCAACCGTTACAGACGGTAAGCCAGCTCTTATCAATTTTACTGAAGAATGTCTTCTTTCTGGCTTTCCTGAGTTATTGCCGCCCGACAAGGTGATGATTGAGGTGTTGGAGTCCGTGACCCCAACCGATGAAGTTTACGCCAAGTGTCGAGAGCTTTTTCACAAAGGGTATGCATTGGCCCTTGATGATTTTGTTCACAAACCGGAGTGGGAGAGATTCTTCAATCTGGTAAAGATGATTAAGTTCGACATCCAGAAGACGCCCCTTTCAGAAATTCAGCCTTTGATTGCACGATTGAGAGTTCAACGCCCCAAGCTAAAGCTTCTGGCTGAGCGAGTAGAAACACACGAAGAATTCAAGATCGCAAAAGATATGGGGTTCACTTTTTTTCAGGGGTATTTCTTCTGTAAACCTGAAATGTGCAAAGAGCGTGATGTGAGCCCTGATCAGGTTGTACTAATCGAGTTGTATAAGGAATTGTGTCGCCCGGTCATTAACATGAAGCAGATCAGTAAATGTTTTGAACAAGATCTTGGGTTGACTTACAAACTGTTAAATTATATCAACTCTGGAATCTTACCAATCCAGACAGAAATTTCGTCAATAAAACAAGCACTAGTTTACCTTGGTGAGTCACAGGTAAGAAAACTAATTACATTGCTAACTACAGCCACTCTTGCGTTTAAGAAGCCCAAAGAAATCATTCGGGTTGCGATTACTCGTGCGAGAGCATGTGAGCTGGTTGCAGAGAAAGTTTTGCCAGCAATGTCTGATGAAGCATTTCTTATTGGGTTGTTATCTCAAATCCCCGCCATTCTGGACAAAAGCATGGAAGAGGTTCTTGAGAAGCTGCCTGTATCTGAGGATATTAAGGTTGCTCTATTAGAGCCGAAGTCTCAATCTTTGCTTCGCATCATTTATGACGCCGTAACGCTTTATGAGCGTGGTGATTGGCACTTAACTACGATTCAATGTTACAAGCTTAAGCTCGAATACGACACGCTTGGTGACTATATGCTTCAAGCTATTGCCTGGGCTCAAAGTTATGAAAGAGCTATTCCAGAAGCAGAAAAGAAGAAAAAAAGCGCATAAAAACAAAGACGACCAAAGGGTCGTCTTTTTGCATATTGTGTATCTCTACTTACTCAAATGATCGGCTGCAATGTGGTTAAACATGAATTTAGATAGAACAGTATTGGCGCGCCAAGCCGTCCCTTTTCGTTGCTAACATGGAAACGATGTGACAGTGCTCGATGAAAGAGCGCGGTTACTAATGAATGGGGGGGTGCCTTCACTGAGAACCGGTAGCGACGTTTCATCTTCTTCCAGCCAATCAAGAAATATTGCAAACCGCTGTAAAGGCAGGTATCGCCATGCCCAAGACTTTATCACTTTGTTCGGCATTAGCTTTAATCCAATTGTGTCTAATATTCGTTCGCTAAAGCTACGCTCCAATTTCATTAAAATTTGCTTTGGTATTTTCACTTGCTCTGGCGTGAAAGTCAGTTTATCACGAGGTACATAAGCGGCCCCTTGCTCTCTCCAGTATTCTGAAGAATGACGATCTCTTGTCGAGTGCAACGAAGCAAGTTCTGGATTGATAGCCTCGATACAAGTTCGCTGCCACAACTTATCACGTTTGCGATCAAGAGACATGGATAGTCCATGATGGAAGAAATCGAGATCAGCGAAAGGTAAACAAACTCTGTTCCCTTTAGCTAAAAATGGATAATACCAAGCAGCTGTATTGCGTCTGGTGTGATTAAATACCGTGTGTCGGATCATGGTATGCTCATCATCGATGTATTCCTTTACGGAAGCTTCGATAAGAGAGCGGCGTCTTTCTTGCTCAACACTGTTGAGAGGTAAGATGTTTTTCTTTTTTACAATAAAATCGACAATGGCGCTGGTATCATTAGACGCAGATTCCATCTCTTTTTTAAAATTGTAGTAAACGCTGTTAGTTACAATCTGATCTCCCACTATCCCGTCGCAAATGAGGCTATCTCTTGGGATTGCATGTAGCATGTTGACAGACCATTCGTGAGCGGGGGTTTCAAACCCGGTCCAGTAGTCCTTTTCAAGCGTTTGCGTGATTATGGTTTCGTTACTTGGCATTGGTAAATGTTGGTATCTCGAATCAGGTATTCCAAGTAACTCGGCTGTTTGACGACCTACGAGCGTATCCACATCACAATTTGTGGCATGCCTGGTCGACTGAGTTATCGAATTGAAAGGTATCCCAAGTTGCTTGGCTGCATTGGCAATTCGCCTTGAGTCGTGGCCGGCCGTGAGTGGGATTAAATTATTCTCTTCTTCCCCCATTAATGTTGATAAAACATCAGTAAGGATGGTGTTGCCTTGTTCAATGAACTCGTCGTCGCTTACCTGCTCTGGCGTTTTGTAAAAGGGGAATGAGATTGTCCTCTGTGAAACGGCAGAAGGGTTAAGTGAGTAACACAATACTTCGCCTTCACGGAGGCGCCTAAATTCTTTGATGGTTGTCATGTCACCCAGCAAATCTTCACCGTTTAACATTAAATTCCACGCATCCCAATTTGGTGTTAAATTTTTAAATCGCCTTTTAAGATGTGTTAGTGATGTTGAGAACGCTAACGGAATGTTTTGACTACTAGTGAAATAGAGAGGGTAGAAGCCCATAGGATCCGTTCCCACGTATAGTAATTCATTTTGAACGACATAGTAGGCAAATGTACCTTTTGCTCGTCTGAGAGCGTCATGAAGATTTTCTGGCTTTTCAGGTAGCTTCATTTGCCCAACGTAGTGTATCGAGTAGCCAAAGCAATCGATAACGTTAATTCGTTGGTGAGCAAGAAGAGCCCACCGCCCTTCAATACTATGTTGTATAAAAGAGGGTGCTGTCCCTTTGCTGTAGGGTAGGGCGCTCGCTTCAATCCCTATGAAATTCATAGATAACATTCCTTGTTTTTCTGCTGCTCTATTCCTTTTGAGCGGGTTCATTTTAGCATAAATGAAATTATTTAATACTCTAAGTAACAATAAGATTTTCCAAAGTGTAAAAAAACCATTCACTCAAAATTCCCACCTTTAATCCATGTGCTAAAATCATTGAAGTAACGGTGGCAGGGATATGCTATCCGTCCTAAATAACAGGGATGCTTTAATGACTGAAAACACTTCAACTTCATCTCGTCGAGCGTTTGTCCTCGATACCAACATTCTTATTCACGACCCACAAGCGATTTTTGCCTTCGAAGAACATGACGTAGTCATTCCTATGACCGTACTTGAAGAACTTGATCGCATCAAAGATTCACCGAAACACCGAGATATTCAGCGCGAAGCCCGCTTTGCTATCCAATTGATTGACGGCGTGCTAAACGGAGCATCTGCTGAAGAATATCAATCTGGCGTATCCTTGGGTGCTGAAATGGGTAGCCTTAGTGTTGTTAATGACTATGATGACTCGGTCAAATCTGCGGGGAATCTAAAGCAAGATGTCCCTGATAACAACATCATCACTGCTGCGTTATACGTGCAAAATGAACGCAGTGAATTTGAAACGGTGCTTGTTACTAAGGACCTCAATGCACGATTAAAAGCGAAGTGTGCCGGCGTAAAATTTGTAGAAGATTACAAATCAGATCAGCTTATTGAAGATGCTGACATGATGACACCTGGATACATTAAGGTTGAAGATGAGTTCTTGAGTTCAGGTTTTACTCATGTTGATTCACGAAATAACGCCGTCAAGAAGGGGACTGAGATTACCCTGCTTCGTTCAGAGCTCCCTGAAGAGCTTGCGGAGCAACTTTTCCTCAACTGTTACTTGTACAACAATCGAGATACGTTCCGAGTGCTTAGTATCACTGAAGAACAAGTGATTGTGATGCAAAAACCCGTGGCGCAACTAATGAATCTTGAAGCGTTCGGTGTCAAGCCTCGTTGCGTAAAACAGGCGATGGCAATGGAGTCATTACTTGACCCAGATATCTCGCTGGTGATCATTTCCGGTGGCGCTGGTAGTGGTAAAACTTTGCTTTCAATGTGTTCGGCACTGTCCCAGTCTCGACTTGGTGAAAATAAGCTTTACGATAAAATTATAGTCTCTCGCGTGGCTGTAGAAATGTCAGAGCCAATTGGATTTCTACCTGGTACGGAAGAAGAGAAAATGACGCCATGGTTGGCTGCATTCACAGACACACTAGAGGTGCTGTGTGACATGGATACAACTGGCCACACTGAAGACAAAATGTCTGACAGTGAAGCAACCAACACAACAATGAAATACATCACTGAAAAAGCGAACATCCAGTTCAAATCTATCAACTATATGCGTGGAAGAAATTTGACTCGGACTTTTGCAATTTTTGACGAGATGCAAAATGGTTCTGCGCACCAGTTGAAAACCCTGGTAACTAGGATTGGTGAAGGATCGAAGTGTGTTGTCCTTGGCAATGTTGGTCAGATTGATGCGCGTTATTTGACCCCTAAAAACTGCGCAATTACATACGCCACAGAGCGTTTCAAACCGTTTGATGGTTCGTCATCGATGATTTTGGAAGGTAGTGTTCGTAGTAAGTTGGCCGCCTTCGCAGAAGAAAACCTTTAATCAACAACAGGGCGGCTTGATGCCGCCCAACTTTAGCGTTTACAAGGATGTAAACAGGAGTTTTATTGCATGGAAAGCAAGAAGAATGTCTGGGTGGTATTTGGTACCCGCCCGGAAGCTATTAAGATGTGCCCACTCGTCAACGAATTAAAAAAACATGATGATATTGATGTCTCAGTTTGTGTTACTGCCCAGCACCGTGAAATGTTGGATCAGGTGCTTGATGCATTCGAAATCACCCCAGACTTCGACCTTGATGTAATGACACAGGGACAGTCCCTTTCTGGATTAACTTCGCGCATTATCAATGGTATGGATTTTCTCTTTGGAGCCAACAAGCCTGATCTTGTTTTGGTGCATGGAGATACCACCACAACGTTCGCTGTGGCAACAGCCTGTTTTCTTCATCAAATTGAAGTGGGCCATGTGGAAGCGGGACTCAGGACTTATGATTTAGGTAGCCCTTGGCCAGAGGAAGGTAATCGTCAACTGACAAAAGTGTTAACTCGCTGGCATTTCGCACCAACCGCAACGGCTAAGGAAAACCTGCTTTCAGAACGTACACCTCCGGAAAATGTATTTGTAACAGGGAACACAGTTATAGATGCTTTATTGTCGGTGAAAGAACGAAATGCTGAAGATCAGTGTTTTGTGAATCAAATGCAAGAATCATTTCCGTTCACTGCTTCACCAGAGCGCCGCATGGTTCTTGTCACCGGTCACCGAAGAGAAAATCATGGTGAAGGATTCGCTAACATATGTGCAGCCCTGAAAGAGCTGGCGTTACGCTTCCCTGATGCAGACATTGTTTACCCAGTTCACTTGAACCCTAATGTTCGCGGGCCTGTTGAAAAACATTTATCCGGCATTGAAAACATCCACTTGATTGCCCCTCAAGAATATCGACCTTTCGTTTATTTAATGGAACATGCCCACATCATCCTAACTGATTCTGGTGGCATTCAAGAAGAAGCGCCATCACTAGGTAAACCTGTTTTGGTTATGCGAGATACAACTGAGCGACCTGAGGCTGTAAATGCCGGTACAGTAAAGTTGGTGGGGGCAAATCATGCTATGATAGTGTCCGCAGTAAGTGAGCTAATGGAAGATAGCTCAGCTTACGATGAGATGAGCCGTGCCACCAACCCATATGGTGACGGAAAAGCCTGCGAGCGAATCGCTAAGATTATCCAATCCGGCTCACTTTAAAAAAGATCGTTAATTAGAAATACAAGGACGTATTCAAATGACACAGCAAAAGCAACGTGTGGCCATGGTAGGCCTCGGTTATATTGGTTTGCCAACAGCGGCACTTATGGCCTCTAAAGGGCTTGAAGTTGTTGGCGTGGATATTAACCCAAATACCGTTGAAATCCTTAATCAAGGCAAGGTACATATCGTTGAGCCGGATTTAGATGAACTGGTAAATCAGGTCGTCAAAGATGGTTCACTGCGCGCAACAGTTACACCAGAAGAAGCAGACGTTTTCGTCGTCGCAGTCCCTACACCTTTTACAGATGGGTTTAAGCCTGATTTAAGTTATATAAAATCAGCTTGCGAATCTATTGCCCCTGTACTTAAAGAAGGTAACCTGGTGATCTTGGAGTCAACGTCACCTATTGGTGCCACTGAAAAAATGAGTGACTGGCTATCAGAGCTTCGACCAGACTTGAATGTGGCAGGCCAAAAGGGTGTGGATATCGAAAATGTCTCACTGAATCTAGCGCACTGCCCTGAGCGAGTGTTGCCTGGCAAGGTGCTGGAAGAACTTGTCAGTAATGATCGTGTAATCGGTGGCATTACAGAGATCTGTTCGCTTCGCGCGGCAGAGTTCTACTCTCAGTTCGTAAAGGGGACGTGTGTGATCACAAACTCTCGTACGGCCGAGATGGCCAAGCTAACCGAGAATAGTTTCCGAGATGTGAATATTGCATTTGCCAATGAGTTGTCGATGATCTGTGAGAAGTTCGACATTAACGTATGGGAACTGATTAAACTGGCGAACCGACACCCTCGCGTGAATATTCTGCAACCTGGTTGCGGAGTAGGTGGACATTGCATTGCAGTTGACCCTTGGTTCATCGTTGATAGCGCCCCAGAATTAACGAAAGTGATTCATGCTGCTCGCTTGGTTAACGATGGTAAGCCTCACTGGGTAGTCCAGCAAGTGGATAAACTGGTTACCGACTACCTGTTGGAAAATCCTGGCAAGGGCATTAAGGATGTTAAAATTGCCTGCTATGGTCTTGCATTCAAACCAAACATTGATGACTTGCGTGAAAGTCCAGCATTGGAAATCGCTGAAAAACTTGGTGCAAAATACAGCGGTCAAGTATCGGTTGTTGAACCTCATATTCAAGAACTCCCAGAACGCTCATCATTGAGCAAGCATTTAGCTGAATTGGTGAGTGCAGATGCCGCTGCTGATGCTGATGTAAAAGTGATCCTTGTCGCTCATGATTCGTTTAAAGCCGATGAATCAATCTCTGGCAAGTATACAATTAACGTCGCATGGCCTGAGTGATACCAAAACATTAAAAACCCCGGTAGCAGAAATGCACCGGGGTTTTTTGTTTGATATTGATAAATTTTTAAGTTTGCTATAAACTTGGTTTTATTAAATTAAGTCATTCTGCGTGGAGGTGTGAGGTGGCGATAAAACAGGATAGATACAAACTGCCAGAAAACCCGAACCTAAAGGACATCAACAAGTACAAAAGAGAACTCAACTGGAACGAGTACCCTCCTTTTTACCACATGGTTTCATCTGCAATTGCGAACGTGGGAGGCTTGCTTCAGTATGGTTTTGATAATCCAGTTTCAAGGATTGTGAATAAACAAAATTGGAATCTCGATAAGCTCGGAGGCTATACGGATGAGAATGGTAAAATCGTCTGTGAAACAGCACCGAGACTCCTGCTTAGAACAGCATTTAACGACAGGGGATTTGAGCTTTACGCTTTTCCCTACTCAGGTTCTCGACCTACAGACGAGTACATCAATGACAATCCATCGATGGAATTTTCAACGTGGGACCCTGGTTACATGAGATTACTAATTCGGATCCCTGAATTTGAGAAGTTTATCCATTTATCGGCATTAAGGGGCGATGATGCTGACCGCGCATTAATTGAACATGCACATGTTCTCATCGTTGATGTTATTCGTTTTCTCAATAAGCACATGCGTGTAGTTGAAATATCAGGGCCTACGGTTAAGGCTATGCATGAACGATATAAAAAGTATGCCGACTCAATTCACTTGAAGGAATTGTTTGGTGAGGAAACTGTGTTGCAAATGACAGCGTGAAATTGGCGGCCAGCGCTGAGAACGTTGGCCGCCAAATATGTTATTGGTCGGCTTTTCTAGCCCACTGCCATTGATGGTATATCATGTCATCGAGATTGTATTCTGCTTCCCAGTTCAGAACGTGTTTTGCCAATGATGCATCAGCATAAACTTCACCAACATCACCTGGTCGCCGTTCAGAAATTGCGTAGGGTATTTTAATGCCGGTAATAGCTTCTGTTCGCTGAATCATTTCAAGGACGCTATAGCCTTTCCCCGTACCCAAGTTGAATGTGAATAGACCTTTGTTTTTGGCCAAATGTTTTACAGCAGATAAGTGGCCAGAGACCAAATCACAAACGTGGATGTAATCGCGTACTCCGGTGCCGTCTTTTGTCTCATAATCGTTTCCAAACACGTTGACCTGAGGCAGTTCCCCTGTGGCCACTTTGAATACATATGGCATCAAATTATTTGGTATACCATTAGGCAATTCACCAATCAATCCGCTTGGGTGGGCGCCGACAGGATTGAAATATCTCAATCGGGTGATTCGCATTTCAGGGTCTGCCGCAGCAATGTCTTCCAGTAACTCTTCAATTACGAGCTTTGATCGGCCGTATGGATTGGTTGATTGAGTTCGACATCCTTCGTGTAGAGGGGTGGTTTCTGGTACCCCGTAAACAGTGGCAGATGAACTAAAGACAAACTGCTTTATCCCAAAGTCTCTCATACAACCAAGAAGGTTCAGTGTTCCCGCGATGTTCGTTTGGTAATAGTGGAGCGGTATTTTGCTTGATTCACCAACAGCTTTAAGTCCAGCAAAGTGCATGACCGCGTCAATAGGGCCATTTACTTTGGTTGCGATTGTTAGGGCAAATTTAAGTCGCTCTTCGTTGCAAACATCAACTTCTTCAAATACGAGATCGGTTTCACACAACGTTTCGAGTCGTTCAAGAGACTCAATTGTTGAGTTGCTGAAATTGTCGACTCCAGAGACCTTGTGTCCCTGCTCATGTAACAGGGCGACCATATGGCTGGCAATGTACCCAGTCATGCCAGTTACGAAAATATGCATGCAAACTCCTTTTGCAAAAATTCAGGGCTTCCCCGCCCGCTAGATTCGTTTGTGCTAATATCCTTAGCGCTGAAGATGATAGCACGTCAACAGCTTATCGAACGGATTCGAATGGAATAATTAAGGACAATGGATATGTCTACAGTAGTAGTAACTGGTGCGGCTGGTTTTATTGGTTACCACCTATCAAAACGACTTTTATCGGAAGGTCACACCGTTATCGGCATTGATAACATCAACGATTACTATGAAGTATCGTTGAAGCACGATCGCCTTACGGATATAAGTAAACACCCAAGAGCAGAAAAGCATTTCTCTTTCTTTAAGGAAGATATTTGTGACCTGCAAGCATTACGTGATGTTACCAAGGATAAGGGCGTCTCCGTTATCGTTAACCTGGCAGCTCAAGCGGGTGTCCGGTATTCAATAGAAAACCCTCAGGCCTACGTTGATACTAATATCACGGGATTCTTAAATATCCTCCAGCTGTCAAAGGAATTGAATGTTGAGCATTTAGTGTATGCCTCATCTAGTTCAGTTTATGGGTCAAACAGCCAAATCCCTTTCAGTACAGAGCATAGCGTTGATCACCCAGTGTCAATCTATGCAGCCACGAAGAAAAGCAACGAGCTAATGGCTCATGTGTTCAGTCACATGTATGGTTTACCAACGACCGGGCTTCGCTTTTTTACCGTTTATGGCCCATGGGGCAGACCGGATATGGCACCGATGTTGTTCAGTAAAGCGATTTCAAAGGAAAATCCAATCAAGGTGTTTAACTACGGTGAACATCATCGAGACTTCACTTACATTGATGATATTGTTGACGGCATTTTAGGTGTAATTGCTAAAGCGCCGAAAGCAGACAGTGTCATGGCGGGAGCGCCGATGCGTCCAGACTGCGCCGCAGCCCCTTTTCGTGTTTATAACATTGGTGCTGAAAATCCTGTGCATCTAATGCGATTCATTGAGCATATTGAATCGAATCTGGGGAAGAAAGCCGTGATGGAAATGCTTCCTATGCAACCTGGCGATGTTGAGCGCACTTTTGCCGATGTTTCAGCGCTAGTAAAGGATACTGGCTACGCTCCATCCGTGGGTGTTGAAGAGGGTGTAATGCGTTTTGTCGATTGGTACAAGCAGTATTATGGGGTGTAACCCGTGGAATACGGCTTCTACTTTTGGCTAAAGAAAATGGTGGGGATGCTTGTAGCATCCCCTTTAACTGCTTGGTTTTTGCTAACTATCATTGTTCTTGCGTTATTCCGCAAGAAAACCAAAAAACGCTATTTGGTGTTGAGTTCGTTCTTCGTCTTATGGTTAATTTCAGCTCCAATTTCATCTCATTACATGCTGGCGCCACTAGAGAAAAATCAAGTGGGTTGGGTTCAGTTTGATCCAGAACTCCATAAAGATCCTGAAGGAATTATTATTTTGGGGTGTGGCCACAGTGAAAATGCCGAATTGCCGATTAGTAGTCAGTATCAGACCTGTTCATTGAGACGTATTGTGCATGGCGTGTTGCTTCATAAGCAAACTGGGCTTCCGTTGTACTTCTCAGGTGGCAAAATGCCTTACAAGGCGGTGTCTGAGGCGCAGAATAACGCAAAGTTGGCAATGGAGTTAGGGGTAGGCCATGATGCTATTCATGTCGTTGAAGGAGCAATGGATACACACAGTGAATCATTCACATTGAAGGAGGCTCTCGGGGATCGAAAAGCAATTTTAGTGACGTCTGCCAGCCACATCCGCAGAGCGACGATTTATTTAAAGCAGGCGGGTGTTTCTGTATATGTATCACCGACGGACCACCTTATAACTGAAAAAAGAGTGGATTTTTTAAATCCTTACGCTTATTTACCGAGTGGCAAAGGGCTCATTAGGATGGAGAGCGCATTTTATGAATGGTTAGGCTTGGCGGGGCAGGCCATTATCGAATAGGTATGCTCGTGCTGCGGCTTTATTTCGAATCAAGCAGCGTGATCCCTTTGTAATGCTTGGCTAGGTGCCAAATATGCATAGCCACTATTACCGCATTAGTTATTAGCATGGCGAGCGAACCTAGTTGAATACCGTAACTAATCCAAGTTACAGCTGCAACGAAATTTACTTGACGAAATTGCAAGGCGTGTCTAAGGGAGAATGAGTATAAAGTGATTGTTGTTGCTGCGAGACCAAGCCATTCTTTCTGCCACTCTACACTAATAATGAAATTTACGAGTTCATCCATAAATGTACCAATTCATCCCTGAAAAAAAAGCCCAGGCTTCCGGGCTTTTTATTTGACTATTTACGTCGACCAAAGGCTAATAGCCCTAGACCGAGTGCTGCAAACCCAAACGGCACAGGTACATCTGCCGGTACATCTGTGTCAGGATCTGTGTCAGGCTCAGGAACGGTAGTGGATGTTTCTTCTTGAACTAAGTACACACCTGTCAGAACGCTAGTAATATCGTGTTGCACTGTGTAGTTATAATTGGTATCAAAGATTCGAACAGTGTTTCCGCTATTTATAACTTGCGTCCCCATCATTCTTGCTTGGTTATTTCCGATGTCATAGTAGCCATAGTTTACAACTGTGAAAGGGTCACTATAGTCATATGCGAGGTTTGATGAAAATAACTCACCCCAAAGCATCCCTTCATCGTAAAACTGGCTGCCAGAATCGAACGATTGATAGCCACTTGATTCTGTTTCGACTGGATCGTAACCAAAGAAGCTTGTGAACAATGCAAAGACTTCATCGTATGTGGCGACGCGCCAACCTTCGAAAGATTCTTCGGCCTGCTCGATTGACATACCAACGGTAAGGTCAAGATCTAACCAAGTTAAGTTTGTGTTGGTGTCAAACACAGCTTGATTATCGCCAGTGCTTTCATAGTCAGATTCAATTAGTTCAGCGTGCGCGGAAGAGATGGTCATTAACCCAATCGCAGCAGCTAAAATTGTTTTTTTCATGGTCTACTCCATTATGTTTGGAAACATTCCTTTGTTATCCCTGTTAGATATTCGAACACAAACTTGAAAATGACGAAAAATCTGTAAAAGACTTATACATATAAAGCTTGGGTAAACCGTATCAGGGCGTTGTCAATAAGGGTAATATCAAGAAGCATGCCATAGGGGTGCCGCAAACAGCTGTTTGCGGCGGGGCGGAGGCAGGGCCCACTAATTTTTTTTAAATGCGGTACTTTTTCATGTAAGCTGAAACCATGTTTTCAACGCTGTAAAGATTGAATACTGACTGGTATCCGCGTGTTGCCATAGCTTCACGTTCTTCGCTTGGCATGTTGTAAAGGTGGATGATTGCTTCTGTTAGGGCGCTTTCGCTATTGCCCTCAATTAGCATTGCATCTTCACGGCTTATGAAATCACACACACCGCCGACCATTGGGCATATTACTGGGCGGGTGCTCGACATGGCTTCTAGCACAGTCATCGGCATAGCTTCGTACTTTGATGAAAGGACGAAGCCGTCGCAAACCGACATTCTTTTATCAACATCAAATTGAAGCCCTGGTAGGGAAACGACATCGTTGAGATGAAGTTTATCCCTTAATGAGACCAGATTGTTAAATTCAGGTCCATCTCCAACAATAGTCAGATGAATGTTCATTTCAGGCTGTTGCTTTAATGCGCTTGATAGTGCGCGAAGCAACGATGCCTGATTCTTAACTTCTGCTGCTCTGCCTACGTTAAGTAATTTGAATGGTTGGTCATCTGTGAATTCTTTCTTTTGTTCAGGAGAATGAGGGTGAACGACAACGCCGTTGAATACAAAATCTACTTTTTTCGGGTTTACCCCGACAGTGTTAATTACCCACTCTTTCAAATTGTCGGAAACAACGACATATTCATCAATGAAGAAAGATGCGACCTTTCTAACCACATTGTGTAGTTTATTTTTACCTTCAGGGTGGTCGCCGCCTAATCCATGATCGGCGTGTACGCTTACTTTCACCCCAGCTAATTTTGCAATAGGGTGGTATTCAATTGTTCCAAAATTGTAGGTGTGGAACGCGTGAGGTTTTAATTTTTTAAGTAACTTAAATAAATTTAAGTGCACTTTGGGATCTTTACCTGGTTGCTTGTTTAGCGACAAGCATTGCACCCCAGCTGGAAGATGTTCGGCCATTTCCATTTCATTGGTCAGTGACACAACAATATGTTCTACATTCAATTCCGCTGGCGTATGTTTTATCAGGTTTAAGATCACTTGCTCTAATCCGCCACAATTGAACGTGGTGACCAGATGCACAATCCTTTGCGCATGCGTGTTCATAAACAATCCTTGTTTTCCTCTCTAAGAGAGGCTTGCATCCTTGCAATTACAGTCAGGTTAATTTAGCACAAAGGAGTCACTTGGGACGGACACGTGCTGTAAAAAATACGGTTGTTAAATCATGTGCTAAATTGAGATAAAACTTTGGTTATGTTAATATCTACCGTACTGGCTTAAGGATTAGCCTAATTCATATTACAAGGACGTGAGATGCCCTTTCATACAAGTCGACACGGGCTGACTGTGCAAAGTCACCGTGTATCACCCCAAGAAGCGTATTCTTTGCTTGAGTCGCCATGGCAAGAGCTTCAGTGCATTCAGCACACAAAATTTTTTCTTTCGTGGCAATGGATTGGTCAATGGCTCATTTCCTTGCCAAAAGACATTAAAGTCAACACGTTTGCCGTCTATCGAAACAGTGTTCTCGTAGCTGTTGCTGCGGTTCCTGAACGTTGCCGAAAATCCATATTTGGCAGGGTGAAGCAGGGGTATTTAAACCGTACCGGTGAAGATGAGCTTGATCAGGTTTGGATTGAAAACAACAAAGTGTTGACCACATTGGTTGGGGCAGTAGATATAGCCTCGATATATGAAGTGATCATCGAAACGGCCAAGCTAGATGAATTAATGATAATGGTCATGTCCGGTGATGACTACGTTAATGCGACCGAGTTTAAGTTGTTAAACAGCAAATACAACGTTGAAGTGGAGTATGAGGAAAATGGCTACTATTTACCGATACACCACGATATTAATGTTGAGAAGAAATACAGTAAATCCCTCAAGCGCCAGCTGAAGCAAACTGTCAATGCCGCCAGTTCTTTAGGTATGAATCTGAGATTTGAAGTGATCAACGATTCAATCCACATGATTCAATTATTAGAGGCCTCAGAGTTTTGGCATATAGCCAAATGGGATGGGACCAGCACCCCAAGTGGCTTTACCAATACACATTTCAAAAACTTTCATAAAGCTCTGATTTCACAGACCGGTTCTTCGGCTTGTGGGAGAAGGGTTCGTATGTTTGCTTTATGGGATGGTGATGCGCTACTGGGGATCCTATATGGTTTACAGGAGGGTGATTGGTTCGGTTTTTACTTATCAAGCATCAAGCCAATGGATGACAATCGATTGAGGCTTGGTTTGTATATGCATCATATGGCAATTCATGCCATGTCTGCATGTGGTGTTCTTGTTTACGATTTTATGGCGGGGGAGGCCCGTTATAAAAAGCAATTTGGTTCACTATGTATGAGTTATGGGAAAATGAAAATACAAAGAAAGCGATTATCCATTCAGTCCGAAAATTGGCTTAAAAGAATGAAGATGTTATTAAAAAACAAATCTTAATCTGATATAATAAAACAAAGCTAAAAACAAAATGGTGATGTATGAAAAAATGGATTAAGAGTTTTGCCTTAGTGTTGGTAGTTTTGCCGGCAATTTCACATGCGGGTTTTGGAGATAAGCTTAAAGAGCTTGCCGATATCGATTATGAATCACGTTCTATAGATATTGATTATGGCGCGTTTCAGGTCAATTACTCCTGCTTTCACGCTGGGTACAACTATGCGAAATACGCAACAGTTCCAGACCAAGGGAATGAAGGGCGTTACTCCCCGTTCCATATCGACAACAGCGTATTGAAATCCTGGTGTCCTCCCCAGTTAACAACTAGGTCGTACTCCAGACCAAAGGGGAAAACGCAATACGATCGTGGGCATGGTGTTCATCAAAATATTTGGGACCATTCCCCTGAGATCATGAAAAAGACGAATATGATGACAAATATCGTCCCTCAAAACAGAACGCAGAATCGTTTCGGTCTGTGGCGAAAGTTAGAAACTCGTGTTGAGTGTGCAAGAGATCTGAAAGATGATTCAGGGCATGCAACAGTGACGGAGGTTTACCTTGGTAACATCTGGGGAGACGATAAGTCCAACGATCACTTTAGAAAGTCTCACCTTGTCACAACGCCTGACTATTTATGGCGAGTTCACGTTTACCCGACAGAGCCGAATAAAGCTTACGCATGGATAATCCCAAACACAGATGAGGCCAAACTTTCAAACGAGACTAAGTTTCGAGTTACGATGTCCGAGATAATTGAGCGTGCGGAATACCCATTGTCCTTTCCTAAGGAGTGGGTTGATGCCGTTGGTAGTGATCCGCATATAGATCTGAGTTGCTCTTGGAAATAATTAAACAACATTAGCCGCCGGATGCGGCTTTTAATACTTTGACAGGGAAAGTCATGATAAACCTATTCAAAAAGGGAATTCTTCTCTCAGCATTTGCCAGTACGATGGTGCATGCTGTCGTTTTCAACGATGTAACATTGCGCTCAATATCGCCAACGGAGGCGGATTCAGCCTTATCGTTGCTTGAACGCCATGATTCAAGTGTATGGTTGGTCCAAACCTACCAAGACACAAATGAAGATCAATCGCCATACAAAATGCAAATTGCCGAGATTGGCAGGCAAGACGGCTCACTTCTCCTTGATAATGGACGCCGCGCGACAAACAACTTAACAGATCTACTTCATCTTTCCGATGGAGAAATCCCAATATTTGCTGGTGGCAGTGTAGGTCCGGAATCGGGGAGTTGGGTCTTATACAATGTGGATTCGTGCCAGTCAGGCACATGTGACACCCTGAGGGCTTATCGGATTTTCTTAGATAAAAACGGCTATCCGAAGTCGATATACGGTCAGTTAGCAACTCAAGAAATTGAAAAGCCGAAATGTGATGTTGATCCTATGACTTCTTTGACTGCCGGTGATGAAGGTATCGTTCGTCAGTTGGGATGCGGTGAAACGGAAAGTTACGATTACCTTTTTGTAAAAGATGAGGAATATGAATCATCAGCGAAATGGGAAAAATCAAAACAGTCATTAGGAATAAAAACAGCCAGAGATAGCGAAGGTAATTTTGCGCATTTACTGTTTACGAGTAATGAAAGCTCAGTCTCGTTTGCCCTAAAGAAACAAGCATCAAATGACTCCTTATTAAGCACCAGTGAAGTCATGTCTGCAAATAATTTATCAATGTGCAAACCAGTAAAAATGGATGCGTCATGGGGCGTTGTATGCTTGAAAACGATCGATAGTAAAACCTCGCTAGTCGGCTTTTCGGTTGCTAATGATGGAACATGGAACCAAGAATTTGATCGTGAACACGCAGAAGCAGTTGATTCACTGACAGTGGGTTACAACGAGAAGCATATTTTTGCATTTGAGCGGTCAGGTAATTCCTTATCAATTATTAATCAAAATAAATCAGGCGGTGTGTTTACGTCCAGAGAAATGACATCAAAAGATACAGTTTCTGAGGCGGTATCATCCGGGCAATACGTGTTGGTGATTGATGAATTCGAAGATGAATGGGGAAATGACAGATTCAGAGCTGTGATGTTTGATGCTCTTTCAACAGAGCAGGCACCGTATTTTAAAAAGGGTATCAGTGGTACTGTGCCAACGCTTTATGAGTTAAGCACTGTCGTTGAGGTCGAAGACGAAAATACCTTGCCAGAAGACATTGTAGTTGAAATGACAGTGAAGCCTTTGTGGATTAATTTTGATTCGGAAACACTGGAAGCCTCTGGAATGCCATCTAACGATGAAGTGGGCGATTGGCCTGTTACTCTAATCGCAACTGATGGTTCAGGAGAGACGGCGGAGTTAGAAAGCAGCCTATCGGTCATCCTTACGTCTGCACAAGTGAACATATTCGAACCTACCCTTTTTGAACGACTGGAGTTAGAAGAACCTGTGCCTTTTTACGATCTGACACAGCAGCTATCTCCAGTTCAGGTCTTAGAAGACGAAGTTTTTGAAGCTAAGATCACTGTCGAAAACAGAGAGCCGGGCGATGTCGAATTGGTGTTTACGGATTTACCTGATTGGCTCAGTTACAACCCGGAAACAATGACCCTTTCTGGTACGCCTCTTCAAGTCGATGTGGGTTTGTCTGGTGTTATTACCGCATTAGTGTTGGATAAATACAACGAAGATGAGAATCGATATCCGGAAATTGAAATGTCAATTGAGGTACTTGAGGTTGACGAGCCATTCGAAATTCTAAGTGATGGAACTACAAACTTGTCAGTGGGGGAAAACTATTATTATCAGATTGAAGTAAATGATGAAGAGTCATCAATTGATGATTTTTCGATTACCCCTGGTGTGTTGCCAAACTGGCTAGTTTTTGATGCTGATACAGCGTCATTGTCTGGCACTCCATCTGCTCAAGATGAAGGAAGACATATGGTTCAACTTGTTGTTCAAGATGAGGTTGGCCATACAGTAGTGCACTCTTTTGAAGTGGTCGTTAGTAAGGCGGGTAACGAGAAAAGTGGAGGTAGTGCATCATTGTGGGGACTTTTATTTCTTGGTTTGCTTGGTGCGGCCAGAAGGAAATAATCAATTAAGAAACGGAATTTGAATCTTCATGGAGGAAGATATGAGATTGTTTATTTGTGAGAAGTTAGCGTCAATTCGTTATCTTTCAAAAGCAGGGGTCGCCTTGGATGGGGACGTTGCTTTTTTAACTGCTAGTTTGGGGGCATGGAAGCCTGAACTTCCGCAGGTTAGTTTCCCAAGTATACCTTTTACGGAACTGTTAGACCTCAACAGTGAAGAGAGTGGTTTTATGAATGGTATGCACATCAAAATGCTCTCTGGTGGAGTGTGGGGTGATGTTGTTGAGCATGGTGATTTGAAGTCTCGATTGAAAAAGGTGGCTGCTGATGCTGTCGAGATTGTTGTTGCGGTCGATAATGACCGTAGAGGGGCTTATGGTGCAAAACAGGCTCTTGATGTTATAGGTTGTGGTAAAAAGTACAGCGTAATGACATTTTCTTCATTCAGTGAAAATGATTTGCAGAATGCATGGGCTCTGCGTACTGATAACCTCAGTGCTGTTGATCGATTAGAATGTCTCGCTTTAGAACAAACGATTAAGAAGCACTTTGATGCTCTTTGGCATATTAACTCAGCAAAGGTTCTCAAAGAGACCTGTTTATTTTCACAGGGGGTTAGGACCGCTCCTATTTCAAAAATGGAAATGCTGACACTAAAGCTTGTGCAAGAGTTGGATTCTTCGAACGGTTCGTTTCGGCAAAAAGATGTATTGTCTTTGATGGAAACCTCCAATGTTGGAAGTTGTACTACTCAAGCCCAGATACTTACAAATATGATGAAGAGAGGTTTGTTTGAGGCGATTGAAGACGGGTTCCCTTCTCGGTATCGATTGAGTGAGTGTGCAAAGCGATTTATTGGCCGCTGCCATCCTGAAAGCTTCGATCTTGAATTACCAAGTAAGCTTGATAAATGGATGCAGGAACAAGATTTAACTTCGGCGATCAATTATATCGACACCTATTTTAAGCGACAACTTGAGTATCAAAGAAAGCTTGTATTAGGTTGATTAAAAAACCCCGGGTAACCGGGGTTTTTCATGTCATCTAAGGAAGATTTTTTACTACCGGTGGACCAATTATCTTGGTTAACCAGACCGGAAGTTTCTGCCACACCTTAATTGCCATATCGAATTTTGCGTTTTTAGGAGACAGAACAGGTGCAGTTTCACCTTCAGGCACCCATGTGTACCAATAGCATTGCTTTGGTTCCGCGCCCCATTGTTTCTTAAATTTATATGTGCCGGCATCGATAGATGAGCGACCAAAATCAAATACACTAACCAAACTTTCTAGTGCGTATGAGAGGATGTTCCAATACATGTGAGTGTTAACGGAGTAAGGGTTAACGTCTCTTAAGGTGCTTGCCCATGGGATTTCCATATAGTCACCATATTGGATCAGAAAACCACATGCGACTGGGCGACGGTCCCAGTAAACGACGGTCAATGTTGCTTTACCATCCAGCTCTTCAAATACGGTTCTAAAAAATGACTTGGCATAAACAGGTGTACCTAAATCTCTCATGTGCTTGGCGAAAACGTCGTAGTAGTCATCAAGCAACTCAAGCCCACCAAATTTTTGTTCAACAGGGACATTTAGCTCTGCCGCTTTGCGAACGGCCAACTGAGCCTGTGACCGAAGTTTTGCTCGTTTTTTCGCGTTTCCTTCCCCTATCTGTTTCATATCTTCTGGAAGTTTAAGAAGCATGCAGCTTTTATCTATATTTACAGATAATGAATTGTCATTAAGTTTCTTGGTTTGGCGTAACTGAAATGAGGAAAGACCATTTTTTGAGGCAAAATTTTCTGCCTCGCGAAGAAGCAAGGTTTCAGCTTCCAGTGATGAAGTTAAAAGTCCACCATAGTTAAAAAATGGTATGGACGTCGCATAGTTGCCAAACAGCTTACTCTTTGTCTGGACCATTGGAAGAGCGCCTGCGATATTTCCATCGTCGTCCAGTGCAACATAACCAAAGCAATAATGCCCGAAAGCCTTGCTGATTATTCTTAGGAATTCAGAGCGGTGGTGAGGGGAGCTATCGGGGTGTGACGACACGTAAGTATCCCAATCCTTCCATGCAGCGACACAGTCTAACTCCAAGTATTTTACTTGCATAATTACGTCCTTGTAATCGTGTACTCTTATAGATCATCAATCCGTTGACGATCAGCAGGATGGATATTAGCACACCACGCGTTATTGGGAGGTGATGCATAAAAAAATCGACACGCTAGGCGTTTAACCTCGTTAAAAACTTTGTTATAATGTTTGCAACTGTCCACTAGGGATGTGGACGCACAGTAGACAAGGATGTTATCAATGAAGCTTAAGCCCCTTCTAGCGCGGCTCGCGACGGGTGTATTGCGCTCAAAACTGAACCCTGACAACAATGTTGGAGTTCTGTATTTTCATCGCGTACTAAAGCGCAAAGACCCATTTTTCCCAGATGACTTTACCGAAACAGAGTTTTCCGACCTACTGGATGTTTTAGCTGCAAGTTTTGAACTGTGTACGGTATCAGAAGGGATCCGAAAAGCTGGTGAAAAAACAGAAAAACCTGTTCTTTGCATCACATTTGATGATGGTTACTTCGACAATTTCAGCAATGCCCTTCCTATTTTGGAAGAGAAGGGAGTCAAAGCGACTTTCTTTGTTGCAACCTCTGGCGTTGAACGTGGATATTTAGATCAGGATATAGTCGAGAACTGGTTCAGAAATGCGGACGACGCGTTCATTCCATTAGCACTCCGAAATGTCCCTGGAGGCCCTTTGCTTGGCGATTCGCCAGATAGAGCGAAGGCTTACCAAAAGTACCTGAATTACTTTAAGTATTTAACTCCTGAGTATCAGGCCAAAATTGCACTTGCACGATTAAGCCAGATACAGTCAATCCCCACAATCCAAGATTGCATGATGAAACCAGAGCACTTGAAACGCCTGGTTGAACTGGGTCATGAAGTTGGGGGGCATACGCACAGCCACCGCATATTGACCACGGTTGAAGATGATGAAGCGCTAGAAGAAATTGAGACTTGCAAGAAGTCACTCGAAGAGTGGGTTGAACAAAAAGTTTCAGCTTTTGCATACCCAAACGGAAACCCTGAAACAGACTTCACAGAGTCGCACGTGGCGATGGTAAAAGGGTGCGGTTTTAATGTCGCGTTTTCAACCAAGGACGGTGGTGTCTCTTCTCGTGAGAATGGGCAGCCAATGCAACGTTTTCTCCCTTACCGAAGAGAGCCGTTACAGTTTGCGCTTTCCTCATTAAAAATAATGGGGGAGAGTGCATGACAAAACGTATCTTGATGGTGGCCTTTGAGTTTCCGCCAAGTAATGGTGCATCGGTCCAGAGGATTTTGTCTTTTTACAGGCAGTTTATTCAATCCGGATGGGAAGTGGATGTGCTCACCGTCGACCCTCGCGCCTACGTTAATGCTGCTGATGGAAGTGAACTTGAACTTCCGATGTCTGAGAATGGACACTGGCTTCGACCTCGTGCTTACGATGTGCAGCGTGATTTGGCATGGCGAGGAAAGTACATCGGTACCATGATGACTCCAGATCGATGGGGGATGACCTGGATCCCGAATGCACTGAGAGCTATCAATAAGCATGTAAAAAAACATCGACCAGATATTGTTTGGTCCAGCGCCCCCATTCCAAGTGCACATTTCATTGCTGGAAAGATAGCGAGAAAGATCGATGTGCCTTGGGTTGCGGACTATCGTGACCCTATGCCATACCTACACCGGCCACAAACAAAGTGGTTGAATTGGGTTCATAAGAAAATTGACTCAATGGTAATGAATCAAGCTGCATTCTTGACCTACGCAACAGAAGGTAACCAAGGACTGTATGTTGCTGAGTTCCCTGGTGTCGACATAAAGACCAAATCAGAGGTTGTTGAGAATGGATTTAGCGAACTTAATTTTAGCAAACTACCGTCGCCGTTACCAAATTCACCTCTGTTTAATGCAAGTAAATTTTCTATTTACTATGCTGGGGTACTTTATTCAGATGGTCGAAATCCAGCACCCGTTTTCCGCGCATTGAGCAATATTATTCGCCAGAACCCTGATTGGGATGTAGAGCTTATTTTTCAAGGTGCAGGGTGTGGCTCTGAATTTCTTGGTTCGATAACTGAACTTGGTTTGGAGCACGTTGTTAAATTCGTTGATGGCGTGCCGTTTGAACAAGCCCTATGCAACATGTGTCAAGCAGACTCGTTGTTGTTGATACAGGATGAGAAGTTCAACAATCAAGTTCCCGGGAAGCTCTATGAATACCTGAGAACTGGCAAAGCAATATTTCTCAAAACCCCTGCTGAAAGCGCCACTAAAAACGTGGCGAAAAGCTATGAAAATGTGTGGGACGCATACTCTGAAGAAGAGTTGCAAGCTGGCCTCTATGATATGATATCGAAATACAAATCCTGCGGTAACACCCTGGATTGTACGAGGGATGTATCGGAACATTCTCGCGAAGGGAAGGCTATTCGTCTTGTCGAAATATGCGATACCCTCACTATAGGCTCTGAAGGACCAGTGTCTCAGTAAATACCTCAAGGAGAGAGAGTATGTGGAAAGTCGCTGCATTAAGCGCCGCAGTGTTTTTATCGGGCTGCGCAAATAACGTATTACCCCCATCTGACGTGACAAAGATGACGTCAATGAAAGATGGAGAATATCAGTATCAGATTGGTACGGATGATGTTTTATCTGTATTTGTCTGGCACAACCCCGATGTAAGTGGGGATTACGCAGTAAGGCCTGATGGCAAAATTAGTATGGCACTTACTCAGCCTATTTTAGCTGCTGGAAAGACGGCTGAACAGCTTGCTGATGATGTGACAGAGGCGCTCTCAGAGTACATCAAGAACCCAAAAGTCACAGTAATGGTAAAGTCGGCGGTTGGTAGTGTTAGCGCGCAAGTCCGTATTGTCGGCGACGCAGTAAAACCAGTATCAATCCCTTATCGACATGGTATGACATTAATGGACTTGATGATTCAAGTCGGTGGTATGTCGAAGTATGCCGATGGCAATGATGCAGTTCTCGTTAGAATTGAGAATGGTGAGCCAAAAGAATATGAAATTCGCATAGATGACCTGATGGTTGATGCCGACCTTGAAGCGAACGTCGACTTGAAACCTGGTGATGTGATTCGGATCCCAGAAGCCTGGTTCTAGGGGGCAATATGGTTAAACACCATTTGGCCCTAGCAATCATGTTTGGGCTTGGTATCTCTGGTGCGAATGCTGGGGACTTTACATTTTCTCCAACGATAGACTCTGGGATATCTGCAACGCGGGTTAAAAGCGAGAATGATGTTTTAAAACGTCAGGATATCGTTACTCTCAATGAATTAGATATGGATGTTGATTACGACGCATCCGTATTCAAAAGCAAGCTCAATCTTAATGCTTTTGATATTCGCTATTCAGATTTCTCTGAAGGGGATGGGAGTTTCTTTACATATGACTGGGTCAACACTCTCTCACTGCTCAATGATAACTGGATTTCTGAAGCGTACTACGAATCTGATTATGAAATATTGAATACCGTTCGTGGCACGTTTAATGACTTTATGTACGAAGCTGGTGAAGTTCATGACATTGAGCGCTATGGAGCGAGGACATCTTACGATTTGCCAGAGGTTTCGCGCGTACAGGGTAATGTTAATGCGTCATTTACGGGAAACAAGGTTACATCCAATCAAAACAAAAGCCTAAATAGACAGCGTCAATTTAAAGTTGATTTTGGTTTGGGTCAGACCTCGTCCAGAGATCCGCTTCAATGGAGTTTATCAGGTTACGGCGGGAGAACAGAAAATAGATTCGATAAGGTTTACGAATTTCGAGGTGGAAACGCCCTTATCCGCATTCCTTTGACGGATCTTTTCAAGGTCGTTGCTTTGGGTGATTACTCGCATCATGTTAACCCTGCTACTGACTCTTTCGGGGAGCAAGAAGATGCGATTGAGTATGCTACTTACGGCTTGGGTCTGGCTTATTATGATCGAGATAGAGACAACTTAGTTCAGTTATCCGTATCGAGAGATAAGGAAGCTGAAAAGTTTTTTCCGGGCGCCGACTTCCGATGGAATCTTGGTTACGACCATTATGTAAAGGGAAGCTTTACTCGTCGGTTTTATGGGGATTCTGGTTCGTTTAAATATTATTACGGCAGTGAGCGAAATAGAATTGAGCTTCATTATGATGAGGAACTTGATCTTCGCTATACGCTAGAGCCCACGCTAATAAATGAGGGTTTGTTTGTTTGTCAGGATGGGATTGAAGCTTTTGATGATTCATTGTGCTGGCAACCAGATGAGCTTAATTATGAGTTACAGCCCGGCGAAAGTCTTTATCCGAAATTTAGAATGGATTACCCATTAGTAGAAAGATTGGCTTTAAGTCGCAGCCTGGGTTTTAACTGGTTTTATAATGGGGACATTTTCACTACAAAGTTTCAACTGTTTAAGAACCTAATGGAAGAAATTGGTTCTCACTATGAACAAGATAGTGATAATGTAGATTTGTTTTTGTCGCATAGATTAAATTCGACCAATTCACTAGATTATGAATTTAAGTATAGAAAAATGGTACTTAATCCGATCGGCACAACGACTCATGACAATCTATATAAAGTTACCTATAAGCATGAACTGAATAGCAGGGCGCAATGGTCTTTTGCTGTTCAACATGTTCGAAAGGACAGTGATGACCGCAGTGTTAACTTCGATGAAACACGGGTGACGTTAAGTTATGAGCATCACTTTGGCAAGCGGAACAAGCGCGTTAGGGAGTTGTTCTAAGCGCGCTACTTTCCCTCTTCAATTAACCATGAAATAGCCTCGTGCTCAGAGTCAAAGACTTTGTATTCCAAACGCTCGTCTGAGGTTATTTCAAATAGAGCAACATTGCGATCTTGCTCCGGCATAATCAGTGTAGCAATTTTGGAATTTCGGAATTCCCCCCTGGAGGCGACATAACTCCCGAACACCTCACGCTCGATTGGTCTCAGCGTGTTTTCGACCTGCCTCAGATCAATCAGGCAATTCATACTGGAAATGATATCAGAGTATTCAACAAGAAGCTCAGTGATGGCATCCATTCGATGGTTAAGAGTGACGTACCCCGCATAACTGATCCGAATAAATTCCAGTTCTTTTTCTACGCGAATGCGGTAAGACATAAGCTTCCCTAACTCAATTGGTATTCAATAAATTCAATCATTATTGAACTTAGTATAATCGAATTATTTCAATGTGCCCAATTTGCAAACACAAGCGCAGAAAAAAGCCCCGCAAAATTGCGAGGCTATTTATTTGGTTACTCGGATAGCTCGTTCTGGACGGTTCGATTTCTCATTCCGTACTTGTCGGCCAGCGTATAAAACGTCGGTCGCGTAATACCAAGTTCTTGCGATGCTCTGCTTATGTTGCCGTTATGCTTGCGGTAAGCAGCAAAGATAGCTCGTGACTCGGCATGCATTCTAACTTGCGCCAAAGTTCGAGGTGAATCATCGCTATGTGCACCACCTTCCAACCATTGTGGAGGAATTGATAGCATATTTTCATCTACTGGTAGGTTTAAGTCTGGTGCGGTAATGATGTTCGCTTCAGCAACGAGCAGTGAAGACTTCACCTTGTTTTGCAGCTCACGAATGTTGCCTGGCCATTCGTAGTGCATAATAGCCTTAACAGCGTCCTCGCTAAACCCTTTGCATTGAGTGCCTAATTCGCTGTTGTACTGTTCCATGAACCATTGTGCTAAGAGAAGGATGTCTTCGTCTCTGTCTCTCAGAGACGGGATGTTGAGCGTGAATTCAGATAGACGATAGTAAAGGTCTGCTCTGAATTCTTGGCGATCCGCCATCTGTTTCAAATCTCTGTGTGTTGCACATACAACGCGAACATCAACTTTTGTAGCGCCGGTACCACCTACGCGCTCAATCTCTCTTTCCTGTAGGAATCGAAGCATTTTCGCCTGGAGGTCGATTGGCATGTCACCAATTTCATCAAGGAACAATGTTCCGTTGTTCGCGCGCTCAATTTTACCCACCTTCGTTTTATGAGCGCCCGTAAAGGCCCCTTTTTCATGACCGAATAACTCACTCTCCAACAGATCGGCAGGGATTGATGCGCAGTTGATAGCGACGAACTGACCTTGTCGACCACTCTTTTCATGGAGGGTTTTGGCAAACAGCTCTTTACCGGTCCCGCTTTCACCCAATAGCATTGTTGATACTGGTGTGGTTGCAATTCGACTCAAGATACTTGTCGCCTTTTGGATAGATTCACTTTGACCAATTAAATCCCCCAATCCATAAGCTTTTTGGCGTAAGTGACGATTCTCACCTTCCAACTCACTCATAGTCAGGGCGCGAGTAAGAACAAACTTCAATTCGTTGTGGTCGACCCCTTTTTGAAGGTAATCCCAAGCCCCTAAGCTAACAGCCTGTTGTGCATGCTCACGCTGCTCAGAGCCCGTTAGCACAATTACTTTTGTATGAGGTCTAAGCGTCATTATATCGCTTAATAATGCGAGGCCTTCCGTTGCATTGTCCGCATCTGGTGGTAGCCCTAAGTCAAGCAGTACAACAGAGATGGCTGGGGATTCACGAAAAAGAGATAAACCTTCTTCGCGGTCGCCGGCAATGATAGGGTTAAATTCCTTTAACCCCCACTTATACTGCGTTTGCAAGCCAGCGTCGTCTTCAACGATCAGAATTGTCATCATCCACTCCTTTGGATTTTTGAATAGTCATAGTAAACCGAGTTCCTTCTCGGATTTTGCTGGTAACAGTTAAATCACCACCTAGTGATCTTGCAAACACTCTGGCATCGTAAACACCCAGCCCCATTCCTGAGTTGCCTTTTGTTGTTTCGAAAGGCTTGAACAGTCTGTTTTGGATAAATTCGGGAGTCATTCCCTCACCGTTATCAGCGATGGTGATTGTAACACAATTTCCAGTGTCGAGACATTTTACACTTATAATTGGTGACTCTGTGTTCTTGCATGCATGTTGTGCATTATCAATGAGATGGCGAAGGACGTTTTTAAGTTTTTCTCCATCTAAGTGAGCGTGACAACTGGCATCCAATTGGACAATGTTAGGAGTAGGGGTATCAGGTAGGTCAGGTGCTTGAACTACTTCTCTGACAACTTCAGATAAGTTTACGACTGAACCTGTCTTTGTTTCACGGTTTTTGTTTGTGAGCTGACCTAACATTTTATCCATGCGTGTTCTCATGGCGCCCATGGTAATGAACATGTCATCGATAAATTCTGGTTCGTGCTTAAACATTTCACCATTAGTGATCAGCATATCAACTTGGGCCCGAACGTTTTTTAAGTCATGAATAACAAAAGCTGACATTTGATGGAATGCTGCAAGTTGAGCGTGTTCGGACAGAGTTTGCCTGGTCTCTAAAGTCAACATATAGCGATCTAATTGATGTGCCACAGCACTTAGAAAATCACGAGTTTCCCAATTTAACTTCCAAGACGTCATGTGCGCATCGCCCACTAGCCAAATCGATGTGAGTTCATTCTCGCGAAAAACAGGTATGATCCAACGCAGGTTTTCACTTTCAAGTATCTCAATAGCTGATAGTCCATCATTGGTTATCCAACCGTACTCATCGGAGTCTCCCGTTGCATCCTTAATATCAATGACCCACTTTTGCTCTTGAATAAGAGGTATTAATGCCTCAAGGCTAGATGCTACTTTATCGTTCGCCTCAAGACCTATTTGAGCAACTGCTTCGGTTGAACCAGATTTAGAAACAGTAAAAAGAAACCCAGACTTATGCTCAATCGTATCAAGCCCGCTTTTCAAAGCTCGTTGGTAAGCTTGTTTGCCGGTAAGTGAAAGGTCGAGTGACTCATTTAATGACAACCACGTCTTACGATAGTCAAACTGGTTGGCGAAAAAATGCTTGTTGACTGAGACCATAATTTCACGTCTAAGCCGCTTGGAAAGTACAAGTGCAAAAAGTGGGCACAGCGCTAGGCTAAATAGTAAATTTCGAGAATTAAATGGAATATCCAGCGCCAAGTAGTCAATCATGTATGCCGCGAACGCCATTAACAACAGATAGCCTCCCGCTAACGAAAAGAGCGTACTCTGAAAGGCTAGGGGGCGTGACATCACTATTTTTACCGGACGCTGGTGTAACTTCCCAACGGCTTTCCAGAAGAGCGTCAGCGTCACCAATAGGGTTATCGCCTTCCACATAACCTGGTCGGTAGTAAGTGAGCCTGTTATGGCAATTTCACAGCTTAGAGTGAAATCAACAATCGACCATGTGATCAAAGTTAGAAATAAAGGTCTGTTCGGGGTGCCGTTTTCCGTCATGGCAACATTTAATCGGTCAGCAAGAACCGCCTGTATAAAAGCGACGCCAATGCCAGTAAACCCGATCACTTCCTGGGTGTCATGGCCAAACATCAACATCGTGTTAGCGATCCCAAGGGACGATAGGATAACGGCACCGAAAGAAAGCGTAGTAAGAAACCCCTTACGTGCAGCAGGTGTACTGCTTGCCCCCTTGTAGGCGATGTAAATAAAGCTACCAATCATTAAGTGCTTTATAAAATCGGCTGAAAGTGCAAAACCGACGGTGTTTTTTGAAACAGAGGAAAAGGTGATCGTATAGCAGGTCGCCCAGATGATAGGAGCAAGTATTAGAAGCTTGCCTCTGAGTTTATCTGATTGAGTGTGGTGTCGACTTAGAAAAAGTCCGAATACAACTGTGTATACCGCTATCGTTGCCAATAGCGAATAGTAATAAGCCATTTGAGTTCCTTCTCTGAGCTTAAGTCTTCATTCCGTTGAATAATTTCAATGTATAAACATTGATAATTGGCTTTATTTTGTCACCTAATGTCATGACAACGTGAGCGACTAAAATCATAACAGAAATTAAAACAAAAATCTGTAACCATGAAGCCGATTCATTTCCCAGAATGCGTTCAAATACCTTTAATACAATATTGTGTGTTAGGTATAGTGAAAAGGTGTAGTTTGCATATTTTCTAATGCTGACTCTATGATTGTTAAGGATGCTCAAGTCGATACTTCTGACGCAATAAAGCAGTGCAAACACAAAGACGGTTACCACGTAATCCCATAAGAAACGATCAGCGCTACCAAGCTCCATTGATGATGGAGCCAATTCACGCAAGTAGGTGTCAATACCTAATATTTTTAGTGAGACAATGGCGGAAATAGAAGCGATGGCCCCAATCCAATACATTTTGTTTTTGGGTTTTGCCTTAGACTTATAAAGATAAACACCAGCCCACCATACTGGTAACAGTAAAAGTAATTTCAACCCCATTAAGATTGCGGCGGGAATTGCCAGCATCCATCTTGACCAGCCTCGCGAATAAAATACAACAGCGAATAACACGTAATACCATACTTCATAGCTCAGTGACCAATAAGGGTCATTTAAAGGCGGTTTCTCCGTCATAAGTGATGTCTCACCTAAAAATGCCATATGCGCGATTAGGTATTTCCAGAATCCATCCATCTGATAAACGTCAGTATACATATCTGGAGAAAACTTAATTCCTAGCGCTGCAACAATGAAACTAAGCGCGAGGGTTGGGTAAGCGATAGATGTGATTCTGGCAACGCGTGCAGAAAGATAATCACGCCACCCTTCATGTTTTTTGTCAGATGTGTAGGCAATAACGTAACCAGACATGACAAAGAATATTACGACTGCTTCGCGCCCAAACTCTAACGTATGTTCGAGTGTTACCATGCTGCCGGAAACGATGTGTGAATGTACGACAATTATTGCAGCAAAGAGTCTGAGGGTATCGAGAAATAAAGACCAGTCTCTTGACATCTCAGCACCCAGCTTTTAACCGATCAATTGTTTGGTTTGCCCATTTTTTAATAACTATTTTCCATTTATCACAAAGGGCGCTTAAAGGGAGTACCACAATGAGCGTGATTAGCCATTGCGCTATATAATACGTGAGTTCTGTTATTGGAACTGGGGATGCCGCAGCAATCAACTGTATTATCGGTCTATGAAAAAGATATAGAGCAAATGATGCTGCTGCAAAGTAACGAATTGGTCGTTCAAACTTAATTAATAGGGAAGACAACTTTTCAGCCAGTGCGGGTGCAAAGTAAATGTGAATAGCAAAGAAAAGTCCGCATGCAAAATCGCTTAATATTGCATCTCTCAATACATAGGGAATTACAAACGTACTGTCGTGAAGATGTAGAGCTGAAGCCGCAGTAAGGATAAGGCACGCTACGGAAATTGTCGCACTTCCCCAAGAAAGAGGTGGAGGGCGTCGAGCGCCAGCTTTGTAAGCGTAAAAACCCGCGTACCATAGAACAAGAAGCGCCAGTATTTCTGGGCCACCAAGTAAGGCTAAAAAGATTAGGCTGTAAACTCTCTTATTCCCTCTCATGAACCACGCGGCAGCGAATATACAATAATAAAACCATTCAAAGCTTAGTGACCAAAAAGGCCCGTTGATGCCCGGGTTTTGGAAAATTGACCACACGTTATGCAGCATGAAGAAAGATAGTGCGTAATTTTGCCCTGGCGTTTCCGTATTGAATGGCCACGGGCCATTCATATACAGTTCGGGGTTAACTCTTACTCCAATGAAATCAAGGACGAAAGTGAGAATGAGGGCAGGTATAACTACGGAATAGATTCTGGAGAATCGAGATATTGCGTATACCCTCAAGGTTTTCTCTTTATTAATGGCAACGTAACCGATTACATATCCACTAAGAACAAAGAACATCACGACTGCCATTTGGTCGAATATTTTTGTGAACCACAATCTTCCACCTGATAGTTCTTGAGATGCTAGGTGAGAGGCAAACACAATGAGTGCAGCAATTAGCCGCACTGCATCAAGATAAATAGATGTCGCCTTGTTCATCGCTCACCTATTGATTTTATAGATGCTAATGCTTTTCTTGCGCACCATTGCCAAGTGTACTTGCCCATCGTTGCAGCACGCTTTTCACGATCACTTAGAACAACAGTCTCACTTATGGCTTCTGCCCAATTATCACCAGCATCTTTGTCAGGTATGTTTTCTTGGTTTTCGATAACAGTGCCTAAATCATCTTCACTAGTCATAATGTCCATTACTGAGCCGACATTTGAAGCGACCGCAGGGCATCCACATGAAAGCGCCTCGGTAAGCACATTAGGCGAACCTTCACCAAAACTTGATAAGCAAAAAAGATCGGCTGCGTTGTACCAGTAAGGCAGATCCCCATTAGGAATAGAACCTTCAAAATGGACTCGATCTGTCAGGCCCAAGTTGTTTACTAGCTTACGTAACTCTGACTCGAAGTTACCCTCAAGACCCGTGCTTCCCAGAATGTGGTAATGAAAGTTTTTATCTGGGTACATATCGGTGAGCCTGCAAAGTGCCTCAACCACGTGGTGAAAACCCTTGCGCTGAATTAAAGATCCAACGCCGAGTAGAATGGTTCGATCAGGTGGAAGGTTGAGTTTTTCTCTGGCGACTTCGATTGGAATGTATCGAAATAGCTCTGTGTTCACTCCATTTCTGATAATGTCCGTTCGTTCCCCGGTGCCAGCAATTTGTTCAGCATGTTCGGCCATCTGTTTAGATAACGAGATGACATGGTCGACCTGCTTAAGCGCCGATGCGATAGTTGCTTCTCGATTATCAGCTTCATTCTGATAAAAAGCTTCCATTCCTCGCAATGTTAAGCTGCATGGCACGCCCCATTTTTTTGCCAACTCCAATGCAGCCGGCAGATCTGGGTAAGTCCAATGAACATCAATTCTGTCAAAAGCGCCGTACTTCGCTTTGAGAGAATTAGCTAACTTGAGCACTGTTCGTTTAGCAGTGACGGACTCCAAGTCTTTCATCATGCCTGGTAGTGAAAAGTAGCGAGGGTGATAAATATCAAGCGCGCCGCTAGAACGATATTGCGGAGTTCCCTTAATCCCCTGATATTTTTTAAACAAGGCATGAGCCGGTGACCACGGTAAGGGGTTGATAACGACAACCTCCGCGCCTTCGTTCGCCATGGCATTAAGTCGGTTGTATACGAACACGCCATGATTGGGCATGTTCGGTGTAGGGAACAATGTACTGATTGCTAAAATTCGCATATTGTTCCCTTAGGTGTTCTGCTTAAGCCATTCTTCAATGACAATTAGTTGCCAAAGGATACGGTGATGATCCACTTTCCCAGACCAGTGCTCTTCACACAGACGCTCGATATAAGAAGCATTGAAGTATTCGTTTATCTTTGCACTTGGGTTTAGCAGGGTGTCACCGCAAAAGTCTTTCAATGGCCCCATAAACATCATTTTTAGCGGCGTTGGGAACCCCTTTTTCTCACGATAAACAATGTTTTCTGGTAATGACTCACGCGACATAAGCTTCTTGAGGATTGATTTGCCCTCAGCGCCTTCAATCTTGTATTTGCTAGGTAAGCTTGCGGCAAACTCAACCATGCGGTAATCCAAGAAAGGGACCCGCAGTTCTAATGATGACCCCATGGACATGCGATCTGCTTTTGTAAGCAAATCATCTACAAGCCACGTTTTTGTGTCGAAATACAGCATTTGACTGAGAAGATCGTGATCCTTTTGCTTGGCAAATAGAGACTCGATGAAACCTTCAGTGTCAGAGTTTGCTGGTTGCGACAAGACGTTCTTATAGTCGTCACGATAAAGAGAATCGCGATGAACCTGGTCATAAACGCTTATCCCTCGGTATCGCTCTGAGAAGGGTTTAGATGCCATCTCTAGGTACTTTAAGATTTTATTTCCCGGCGGCAATACAGCCTTACCTAGTGCAGCAGCGACGCTCGCTCCGACAGGAGTTACCAGCTTCCGTAACTTTTCGATTGTCTGCATGTAACGGTATAGATCATATCCCGCAAAGAGCTCGTCAGAACCTTCTCCTGAGAGCACCACGGTCACGTCTTCTTTAGCCAACTCAGACACAAAGTGCAAAGAGAGTGCAGCTGCTTCTGTAACCGGTTCGTCCATAGTTCTTACAAACTCTGGGATATAACGCTTGAAATCATCAGGCGTCATCGTGATGGTTTTATGTTCTGTGTTGTATAGTTTGGAGACCTGTTCTGCGTATACTGATTCATCATACTCAGCGCCAAATTCACTAAAGTCATAGCGAACAGAGAAGGTTTTCAGTGGTTTGTCTACTTTTTTAGCAAGCAGTGCAACAACAGCACTTGAATCGAGTCCGCCACTTAGAAATACGCCAAGTGGAACGTCAGCTCGCAGTCTAAGATCCAAAGAAGAATCTAGTAATTGCTCAAGCTCGCTTATATAGCTGTCTTCAGAACGTTTTTCATCGCTGGTGTAATCGAGATCCCAATACTTTGTGATATTTACTTCACCTTTTTCTGCAATGAGGTAGTGTCCGGGAAGAAGGCGCTTGATTCCTTTATTTAAGGTATCTTCGCCTGGTATGTAGCCGAATCGCATGTACTGATCAAGAAGGTGGGGATCTACAGTCGTGTCTTGTTCTACAATCGGGCGGAGTGCTTTCACTTCAGATGCAAATGATAGTGTTCCTCGAACAGCATCATGATTGTAATAGACGGGCTTAATACCAACTCTATCTCGAACTAAGAACAGACGATCTATGGCATGGTCGTAAATCGCAATTCCATACATGCCATTAAACTTGTTGATGCATCCAGCGCCCCACGCCATGTAGGCGTTTAAAATAACTTCAGTGTCAGTATCAGTAGTGAAAGTGTAACCAAGCGACTCAAGTTCTTTGCGGATTTCTATAAAATTGAAAACCTCGCCGTTGAACGAAATGGAATATTTACCATTTACGCTTTCTCTGTGCATTGGCTGAATGCCAGAAGGTCTTGGGTCAAGTATGCTTAGTCGAAGATGACCTAGCACGACACGCTTGTCTTCGTTGAACCAGATGTCACGAGAATCAGGACCTCGATAATCCATCGAGTCCATCAGTGAGTTGACTTGAGATTTACTCAAGTTAAGGGGATCGCCAGATAGCGATACAGCGCCGATGATGCCGCACATAGTTTACAATCCTTGTAAGCTGTAGCTTCGTCATCCTAACGAAGCTTTATTTCTTGTAGCGGCTCAATGTTATCATAAAAATGATAGCTAGTTGAAGGGGGTGGTTTATGTTTTTACATCAATTTTGTTGTTATGCCACTGCGTTGCTTTTTGATTTGTTGATAAACGCATCATTGGCACTGAGCTTTGAATTTGCCCAGCCGTAACATTCTTTCAGATCACTGAATACTTTTACCAAACCTTTGTATTTATTTGAGTGAAATGTTCTTGAGGTGGACTCGAAAGATTGTTCATCAGCACAGATTGCAACACCAATACATCCGTTTCTGACTTTCCATTCTAATTCAGAAGCAAAGAATTGGCGGAGGGGTAGGCTAGATCCTCTTGGATCGGCTATAGAACATACTTCAACCCAACTGGCGCCATCGCGATACTCAATTGCTTGTCTAACCGCTGAGACGGCCCTAGTGACGGCCATCGGAGATGTTTCGTAACGCTCAAACTCAAGCCGGACAATCTGTCCTTCCCATCTGATATTGAAATGTGGGGGTTCATGACATTGTTGCATTGTTATTTATCACCTAAAGCGTTCCTTCGCACAGGAACGCGCTTAACAGATGGCCTTTTCTTTTTCTGATGCCTTGCTGGATTCAGAGTTGCTGGCTGCTAGTTGTGATTTCACCCAATCTTGACATTCAGCTTCATTCTCTCTATCAAAAACTTTGATATGTTCAATGTGCTTGCTGGCTTTAATCACAGATTCGACAGTTTCAACATCGTCTTTTGGAACGCAAACAGCAAATGCGACACAGTTGCGCTGAAACTCCCAATCAAATTCTCTTAGTAGTATGTGACGCAGATTTGACTTTATTTTTTTGCCATCTTTAATTTTGACGATCTGGGCCCATTTTTCATGACCTCTGTATTCAACTGCGTTTCTCAGGGAGGTAATAACATTCGTTACGCCCACTGGGGATACAACAAAACCATTAAACTCGGCAACAATAACTGAACCATCCCAATGAATGCTAAAGCCAGTTTGTCCCGTTACATTGTAATCTAACAAAACTACCACCTCTCTAACTAACCGAAGAATTGTACAGATCGACGCAAATTTAAGCAACATTCACAGTTGTAAAAAAATATTTCACTAGATTAACAAAAAAAGCCAGCTATCATGGGGTGAAGGCTGGCTTTTGTTAATTGTAATTACTGTTAATGTAGCTCTGCAATAAAGTTTCATACTGAATTGGGCTGTATGGTCTGTGTTTTGGTTTGTAAATTTGAAGCTGGGAAATAAAGATTCATACTGGATTTAGGTAGCAGCTTATATTCGTACTCAATTCAAATAATAAAGTTTCATACTGAACCTGAAATATTTACCACCTTATCGAAACAAAAGTGGTAAAAAACTGAACAAACTGCCACTTTTACGAAACAAAACAGTGAAAAACTGAAACAATTTACCAGTTTCGTAGAACAAGCAGCAAGAACTGGTAAAGTTTTACTGCTACAAGTTGCCACCTAGCAGTATGAAACTATATTGCTTAGGATGATACTTTATTGTTCGGGGTGAAACTCTATTGTTCACCCACAGTTAAATCAACAGATTAGATCTAATCACTCCACACTGACACTTTTTGCCAGATTGCGTGGGCGATCAATGTTTTTACCTTTAAGTAAAGCAACATGATATGAGAGCATTTGAAGCGGCAAAGTGTAAACAATTGGTGACGTTAACGCTGAAACTTTCGGCATGTTGATAATCGCCGCATTCTTACTTGGTAAATCCAGCCCTGGTGCAGCAAAGATAACAAAGCGGCCACCTCTTGCCATGACTTCTTCGATATTTGAGCTTAATTTGTCTACAACATGATCATTGGGTGCATTTACCACAATAGGTAAATGTTCATCTATCAAAGCCAATGGACCGTGTTTAAGCTCGCCGGCTGCATATGCTTCAGCATGGATATACGAAAGCTCTTTTAACTTCAGGGCTCCTTCAAGGGCGATTGCCGATTGTGCTCCGCGCCCAAGGAAAATACCCGAATCCGCATGCTCAAAAACAAAGCTTGCCTCTTGTATATCCTGCTCAAGCGAAAGAGCTTGTTCACACTGAGCCGGGATGTCGCGCAATGCGGTCAAGAAACTTTCTCTTTCTGCTGATGACAATGTTTTATTTTGATCAGCCAAGGCAAAAGTGATCAATAAAAACGCTGTTAGCTGTGTGGTAAACGCTTTTGTAGAAGCAACTCCAATTTCAGCACCGGCTAGAGTTAATAGGTGTTCTTTGGCATCACGAACCATAGAAGAAGTCTGGACGTTGCAAATTGCAATCGTTGTAGCATAGTTAGCATCATTTGCTTTGCTAAGTGCTGCTAGTGTATCAGCAGTTTCTCCAGATTGACTAACGCAAATGAAGGCAGAGTTATCTGGCACGGCCACGTCTCGATAGCGATACTCAGAGGCGATTTCAACAGCGCATGGGATTTTTGCATATTTCTCAATCCAGTATTTTGCAACTAGGCCTGCATGGTAGCTGGTGCCGCAAGCAACTATGTGGATATTCTGGACGGATGAGAGAGATTTTGCGATCTTCTCGACTCCAGAACCTGGTATCAATCCCGAGTTGTTGATGTGTTTACGAACCAATCGGCCAATAACAGAGGGTTGTTCAAACATTTCTTTCTGCATGAAATAGTCATACTCACCTTTACCATCGTCAGCCAAATCATCTTCAGCAATTGAAATATCGCGTTTGACTTCATCACCATTGGTATCGAATATTTGCACTTCGTTTTCGCGAAGAATAGCGACATCTCCCTCTTTCAAGTAAATGAAAGATTCCGTATATGGACGAAGTGAGCCTTGATCTGATGCGACATATTGCGCGTCATCACCTAGCCCAATTACCATTGGTGAACCAGAGCGTGCAATTAATAATTCGTCTGGCTGAGATTCATCAAGTAAAACTAATCCGTATGCACCATGCATGACCTTAGTTGCTTTTTTGAGCGCTTCAATTCGAGAAAGTCCGGATTTGATATACTCGTCAAGCAGGTGAACGATGACTTCACTGTCAGTTTCAGACTTGAATACATGACCTTTTGACGCTAATTCTTCACGTAACGCAGCATGGTTTTCAATTATGCCGTTATGTACGAGCGAGAGTGTTCCCGCAACATGAGGGTGTGCGTTGCGCTCGCTAGGTTCACCATGGGTAGCCCAGCGTGTATGAGCAATGCCAACGTTGCCAACAGTTTCAGTGTTAAACACAAGCTCTTTTAGCCCAGCTACATTACTGACTGATTTCAATACTTTTGTGCTTTGGCCGTTAAAAATAGCCGCACCAGCAGAATCGTAACCACGATACTCCAGTCGCTCTAAGCCATTTAGAAGGTCGTCAACCACATTCCGTTGGCTAACAATACCGACAATTCCACACATACTTAATCCTTTACTGTGTTGTTTTGGTTGTTTAGTGAAGCGCGTTAGCGCCAGTTAATACTTGATCATTCTGGTGAGTATCACTTTCAAGATCGTTATGAGTGCGCCACTCGGTTTGACTTAGTGTTTTATTCAAAACAAAGTGAACGACGACATCTTTCGGAAGGGCGCGTTGGATGCGCTTTAATTCCGAAACTTTGGTTTTACCTTCTTCAATGACGATGACGATTTGATCGACTTTGTTTGCCATTGTTAAGGTTTCATTAACCCCCATAAGAGGTGGCGCATCAATGACTACCAATCGGTCTGAATAACGTGTGTTTAATTCGCTCATCAGCTCATTCATGATGTCACTTGCCAGTAGTTCGTTTGCCTGGTGATGGCCTGCGCCTGTTGTGATGACCTTGAGTCCGTCGCTAGGGGTGTTACACATGATGTCGGGAACATCGATAGTAGGGTCGTTAAGGTAATCCATCAGTCCATGGCTTGGCGTAGGAGTTAGCAGCTTGCTAAGTGACGGGTTCAGTACGTCTCCGTCGACTAGAAGAACTGTTTTGTTGCGTTCATTTGAGACGCTTTTTGCAAGCCCAATTGCAGTAAATGTCTTCCCTTCACAAGAGTTGATACTCGTGACCATTACGCGATTGCGCTTTGGTTGGTCATCATCTTGCTCGAACGCTACGGTAAGTAACGTGCGTTTAATTGAGCGAAATTCTTCGTTAATGCTTGAGCGGATGGTTGCTGGTACATTTCGACCAACAATATCCTCAAGATTGTCATTAAAGACAACGTCCATGTTCAATTTTTCGTTCACATCCGTGTGATCTGTCATTTTTCTACCTTCCTATTTCAGCCACATCAATGGTGACTGTCCGTAGTACATGTCGTGCAGTACGAATCCCAAGTAAATTGCAATAAGCATCCCGGTCGTCAAGAAGAAAACCAACGATTTCAGATGTAATCGACGACGGCGTTTATTGCCTTCCAAATGCTCAATTTGACCTAGAAACTGTTCTGGTTGAATCAGTGATTTTAAGTGTAAAGGGCTGCTTACAACCGTTGATAGTTGGCTTACAAAGAATGCTAGTGTGGAGCCTACCATGATTGATAAGAACATTACGGCGGTGTAGAAAATTACACGAGGTGGGCCATCTGGTTGGCTTGGTACACGAGGTGGCTCAAGTACACGGAATTTAACTTCTGACGTATTTTCTTCCGTTTTTCGTGAAAGCTCAGCTGATTGCAGTCTTGCCAATAGCTCTTGGTAAGTTTTGTTTGTACTGTCGTACTCGCGCGTTAGGTCAACAAGCTTGGCTTCAATTTCAGGAATAAGATTCAGCTTATCTTTAAGATCGTGCAACTTCGTGTTTAGGTTGCTCTTTCTTGTTTCAAGTACACTTACTTCAGATGAAAGCTCTGAGATCTTCAAAGAGAAGTTTTGAATCGCGACATTTTCTTCACCGACAGCAGCGGTCAGGGCGCCACGAGACGCTTGAGCCAAGATTGCTTCCTGAGCCTCACCTTGAGAGTTTTTAAGCGTATTAATTAGGCCCTGTAATTCAATAATATTAGGGTGCTTATCTGTATATCTAACGCGAAGGCTATCTAGTTGCGTTTCCAACTGCTCTAGTCGAGCATCGAATCGAGTTGACACAACCTGCTCTGATTCAACGTTCGATTTCTCGCTGGCGCTTGATGGCAAGAAACGTTCTTTTAATTCACGTAACTCAGCCTCTTTTTCTGCTATGGAAAGATTAATTACTTCAATTTCATCGTTGATTTGTGCGACGCGTTGATAGTAGCTGGCGTTATTACCTGGAAGACGGTCTTGGTTTTCTTGCTTGAAGAGGGATAGTGCTGCTTCTGCATCTTTTAGTTTGGCTTCATACTCATCAACTTGCTGCTGCAAAAACACAGCTGCGCCATCAGATTCACGTTTGTTCTGACCGACCATTGAGTCAACGAAGATCTGCATAGTAACACTCACCACTTTTTTAGCCATGTTCGGGTTGGTGCTGGTGTACGCAATTTCATACATGTTTTCGCGAGTGCTTCCGGTCACTTTAATGTCATTTTTCAAGCGATCAAGCAATGACTCATACTGTTGCTCAGTAGGGCTGTCAACGTCCAAATCAGTCTGTCTTGCTATATCCTCAAGATTTGGTCGACTCAGAAGCGTGCGAGCAATAACCTGGATTTCCTGATCAGTATCACCTTGAACGGTTAAGCCATGCATAAGCGGCTTAAGAATGCTTTTGGTGTCTGCGAAAATTTTCGTTGAACTTTTATATTGATTGGGCATCGTGGCCACGACGGCAAAACCAGTTAAGCAAACAAGCCACATTGTTATCATAATGTATCGCTTGTTGTGCCAAATGCCGGCGAGGTAAATACGAAGCAAATCGATCTTTGCTTGCAAATCCTGCATCTTTCACATCCTGTTGTGTCAGTTGTTAATTTCTTCCATGAAAATAAATTGCTTGCTTGTGCTTTGATTTCATTCATTGAAATCACACAACTGCAAACGGATGTATCTTACCATAAAAAATCTCCCTCGTTCAATTAGCGTAAAGAAATTTGACATTTTCTTATTGCTCGACCGCTGGGTGTCAGATTTTTTGTTACTATAGGGACTGTTAAGGAAAACAGAATGTTCAAGGAAGGACAACTGCTATGTCGAATGGACGCGGCCGCTTTTTAAAGCACGTACTATATTTTCTATTTGATACTTTGTCGCTAGGTTTAGCTCTATTTGCCTCGATCGGTATCTACAACGCTTTCTCAATTCAACAAACAAACTGCGGCGAGCATTTTCTTGCCCTGTCACTCATTGTTGTCGGGATCCCTCTCGGCCACCTTGCTCTTGGTTTATACGAAACAAAGATACGAGAGAGTATCAGAGGTGTCGTTAGACGTATTGCCATCAGTATGGCCCTCATTATTGCAACTGCATCAATAATCCACACTACATTTAGTGATGGGGAGCTCCCTGTTGTATTCATGTCTTTAGTTTTGGGGATCACAACTATATTGCATGCCACTTGGCGTTATTGGGGTATTTTCCATGGTGGGTTGCAGTTTTCAAAGCGCAAGATTTTAGTTTTAGGATCCGGAGAAAGAGCAGCCTTCATAACCCGCAGAATGCGTCGAGAAAGTGATAGAAAGCATTTCGAACTACTGGGGTTCATCCCTTTGACAGAAAGTGTTTCAAATGAAGTGGGTGACAATGAAACGCTTATCCAGTTAGCAGATGAAGGCTCGATTGACGAGCAACTCAACAATTTGGCACCTGACGTCATTGTAATGGCTCATGATAAAGATGAGTTGGCGCCTATGGGGGCTTTACTCAACTGCAAAATGCGCGGTGTTGACGTTATTGAGATGGAAGACTTCATCGAAGTTGAACTGGGTCAGATTGCAGTAGAACGCATGCAACCAGAATGGTTATTGTTCTCTAATGGATTTCGCTTCAACCGATTTGGTTTCGAGGCGCTCAGCAATATCATAAATCTTGTCTTAGCTTTTATGTTGGTTGCTGTGAGTTGGCCACTGATGCTTGGCGCTGTAATTGCGATTTATTTTGATGATGGAAGAAAAACCAAGGCGTCAGTTTTCTACAAACAGCGCCGAGTTGGTTTGAATGGTCGCCATTATGAAATTTTAAAGTTTCGCTCTATGGGCAAGGATGCCGAGAAAGATGGTGCTCAGTGGGCTCAGAAAAACGACATGCGCGTTACGCGAGTTGGGCGTATTTTACGTAAATATCGTATTGACGAACTGCCTCAGTTGATTAACGTTCTTCGTGGTGACATGAACTTCGTAGGACCTCGCCCAGAGCGTCCCGAGTTTGTAGAAGAACTATCGAATGATATCCCTTTCTATGACTATCGACACTCAGTTAAACCCGGGCTTACAGGTTGGGCACTATTGAAATACCCGTATGGTGCGAGCGTAAATGACAGCTTGGAGAAGCTGAAATTTGACCTCTATTACATTAAGCACAGAAGTATTCTGCTGGATTTTTTCATCCTGATCAGAACTGTCGAAGTCGTATTATTTGGACGAGGTCGATAATCGACCCACAGTGACAAGGAAGTCAACTAATGAAACAAATGGAAAGTGGTGCAACGAGCACTCAGGTTAACCTACGGCCAATGCACGCAATGAGCGTTGATGTTGAAGAGTATTTCCAAGTAGGTGCATTTGAACACTGTGTAAAGCGCGAGGACTGGGTTAACCATGAATCTCGTATTGTGCAAAGTACAGATCGTATTCTTGATTTGTTTGCATCTAAAGGCGTAAAGGCGACATTCTTTACCCTCGGTTATGTTGCTAAAAATCACCCTGATCTAATTAAGCGCATTGTTGCTGGTGGCCATGAACTGGCAAGTCATGGGTTTTATCATCAACGAGTGACTGATTTAAGTCGTGGCGAATTCCTCAATGATATTTCATCTACCAAAGCCTTGCTTGAAGATATTGGTGGTCAGGAGATATTGGGTTATCGCGCTCCAAGTTTTTCAATATGTGAAAAAAACCAATGGGCCTTCGAAGTGTTGCAGGAGACTGGTCATCGATATAGCTCCAGTACATACCCTGTTATTCATGATCACTACGGAACACCTAATTGGCCAGATGAACCATACGAGCCAGTGCCTGGATTACTTGAACTTCCCCAAGCCACTATTGAATTGAAGGGGCGTAAACTTCCTGTCGGTGGTGGTGGGTACTTCCGCTTAATGCCATATGCACTGAGCAAAATGGCCATCAAGCAATTCCACAAAGAACACAATGTACCGTACATTTTCTATTTCCACCCTTGGGAAATTGATGCGGACCAACCCAAAATTGGTGGTGCGCCATTAAAGTCGAAGTTCAGACACTATGTGAACCTGGGCCGCATGGAGAAAAAGATCGCAGCACTAAGCACTGATTTCAGTTGGGTGTCGATCGCTGAAGCCTTTGGTTTAAATAAGTAGGTCACTGATATGGCAACTAAGGGTAACTATTCTCTCGGGAACATAGACGGGCTGCTGCTGGTTGTTTTAGTAGCAGCAGGTTTCGCAGTCAGTGATTCTCTCTTCCAAATGGTTTGGTTGTGGGTTTCAACTGATACCTATATGCATGGAATGTTTGTGCTTCCATTGGTGGCCATGATGGCAGTTCAAATGGATAAGCCTAACTTTTCAAGAAACCCACTGCCACTGCTCCCTGCGTCGCTTATTTCAGTTATGTGGTCTGGTGCTTTGCTTGTCGCTAGCCAATCAATGATTAATGTTCTGGAACAACTTGTTTTTATAGCACTTATCCCGATGCTGGTTCTGTTTAAGGCCGGGTGGCGTTACCTTTGGTTTTATAGAGTGCCACTAACCTTATGTTTTCTCTGTATACCTTTCGGTGATTTTCTTGTTCCCTACTTGCAGTCAATTACTGCTGATATGTCAGTGTGGATGCTGCGCCTAGTAGGGGTTCCTGTGCTTCATAATGGGTGGTACATATCGATTTCAGCCGCTGATTTTCGTGTAGCTGAAGCGTGCAGTGGCATTAACTTTCTGATTTCAACGTTCGTAGTGTCTGTATTCTATGCCTTTACCTACATGCAGAAGTCATATAAGCGAGTTGTGTTTATGGGGCTAGGGGTATTGGTTCCTCTGATCGCAAATGGCATTCGTGTGTTTCTGATAATCATGGTTGCCCATTGGGGGAACGTTGAAGCCGCAACAGGTTTTGATCATTTAGTTTATGGCTGGATATTTTTTGTCGTTATCTTGGCAATTTTATTCGCAGTCGGTCACTTTTGGTCGGATCCGGTGCCTGCTCATGAAAACAAGATGCAATATATTGACCTAATTAAAGGTCGTCCGAGTAAAGGCGTTGCTGCTCTGTTGTTGTTGCTGGTGCCAACGGTTATCGCGTCAGGTTACCTTGACGGTAAGGCTGAACAATTGCAACAGAATTATGATTCTAAAGTTAGAGTTAAAACATTGGAATTTATCAATGATCCGCTGGGTGCAAAGTTTCCATATGCTGATGATGTTGAGAAAACCTATAAAGATGGCATGTTCAGAGTTGTTGCAACTTACATTACTGAGGCATCTGGAAAGAAACTGATTAGCTATGAAAATCAGCTATTCAACAAGGAAGTTTGGAGTATTCAGTCACAATCTCGTGTATCTGACAAAGATGGTATGTGGGATAAATTTGTTTTAGTTGATTTAAAGGGTCGTAAGTCCGTATTGTACCGCAGATATGTTGTTGACGGGTCTTTTATTGTTGGTGGGATTAATGTAAAATTGTCCCAAACAATATCGCGACTGCTAGGTCGAGATTTTGGCGGTCAGGTGGAACTTCGCCTGACTCCTAGCCACACGGATAGTGGAGAGGTTCGGGTTAACGATTGACCCGACATAAAAATTACAAGGATGTAATATGTTGTTTTCAGTTGTGATACTGAGTTTTAATTCTCAGCGCACGTTAGATCGGTGTTTGGATACACTTGCCGCGACCCTTAAAAACTACAATGAAGATAGCGAGATTATTGTTGTTGAAAATGGTTCGTCCGACAATAGTGTTGGCATGTTAAAGGCAAAGGTCGAACAGTACCCCGAACTCATTAAACCTATTTATTTTGAGCACAACACCGGCACGACAGTTAGCAGAAATGCAGCTCTTGATGTTAGTCAGGGTCGCTATGTGCTTGTGCTTGATTCAGATGCTTATATCGAGCCAGATGCTTTAAATACGCTTGTAGATTACTTGAACAACCACCCTAAGGTTGGGATGGTTGCACCCAAGCTTTTCTATGATGATGGTCGATTCCAAAAGTCAGTGGATGTTTTCCCGACGCTAAAACGAAAAGTAGAGCGATTCCTTTCTTTAAACAAAATGCAAGCGAGTGAAGATCACGAAAGCTACTCAGCAACTGATGTAGATTACGCTATTAGCGCTTGCTGGCTTTTGAAGCGCGATGCGGTGGATTCCGTTGGTGGATTTGATGAAAACATCTTTTACTCTCCTGAAGACGTAGATTACTGCATGCAAGTATGGCAGGCAGGATATCAAATACACTATGTGCCGGAAGCAAGTGTAATTCATGACGCACAGGAGCTTTCACGCGGTTTTAAATTGTCAAAATTTCATTTCTCGCATTTAGGCGGTTTGTTCTACTTATTCAAAAAATACGGTTACTTCTTTGGGTTGAAAGGCCTGTATCGTCGTCTCGGACGATTCGAGTAACCTGTATGTGTGGTTTTGTCACCGTATACCATCCTAACCACGGGCATGCATTTGACGCGAATTTACTAAATTCAATGCGTCAAAGTATTGCTCGTCGCGGCCCTGATGAATCGGGAACTCACATCATTCCTAATGTGGCGATGGCTCACCAGCGTTTAAGTATCGTTGATATTAACGCTGGTAAACAGCCAATGACGTCGGGTGACGGCTTAGATTGCCTGGTTTATAACGGTGAAATTTACAACTACCGTGAATTGCGCCTTGAACTTGAATCGCTTGGTGTTCATTTTTATTCTGACTCGGACACTGAGGTTTTATTGAAAGCGTGCTCTTACTGGGGGCCAGAATCCGCAGTGAAGCGTTTTAATGGGATGTTTGCATTTGTTCTTTGGGATTCGAAAAAGCGCCGCTTATTTGCGGCTAGAGATAGATTCGGTATTAAGCCGCTTTTCTTTGCTCAAGGAAACAATGGTGAAACTGTTTTTGCTTCAGACATAAAGGCAATCGATGTTTATTTCGGACGCAATCGAATCATCAATAGAAGAGCGATTGACGCATACCTGACGCTCGGTTACGTACATGGTGACATGACCTTCTTTGAGGGGGTGTATCAGCTTCTTCCTGGGGAGACTATCCAATATACATCGTCGGTTTATGCTAAAAGGTCGACTTTCTGGGATCCTCAAGATGCTATGGCCTGCAATACTGGCATCATTTCACAATCTGATGGGGTCTCGCTGCTATCTCAAGCTGTAAAGAGGCAAAGCATGGGCGATGTTCCTGTTGGTGGCTTTTTGTCGGGTGGCTTAGATAGTACGCTACTATCTTCAATTTACATTGGGCAACAGAACGCTTCTTTTAGGACCTATTCAGCTGGATTTGATTTTAGCCAAAATGATGAAGCAGCGATCGCTCTGGAAACTGCTCATAGATTGGGTGCAATCCCTACAGCGATTCAATTCGATAATCGATTGTTGAAACAACAAGAGCTCTTGCTTAACGCTTACACTACACCATTCGCTGATAATGCAGCGCTACCGATGATTCATCTGTCTGAGACTGCAAAAAAAGACATCGACGTCGTGCTGTCTGGTGACGGTGCGGATGAGCTTTTCTTTGGTTATCGTAATCATCGCCTACTGCGCTTTGAACAGGCTGTTGGGCGACTTTCACCAGCGATTTTTTCACTGATCTCAAAGTCACTAAAGGGGCATCTGTCTAATTCTGGTGCTCTCGGTAAAATTAGCCGATTCTCTGACGCGGTTACGTGCCCATTGGCTCGTGCATATGTGCTGGCCATGTCAATGACACCTAGAAATGCTTTAGATAACTTGTATTCAAGCGCCATGAAAGGAGATTTGTCTGGGTGGCGCACTGAACATGACTTTGAACAGATGGCTAAAGGGTTTTCGATCGGCTCTCCGATGAAGCTTGTTCAGTATCTTGATATGAGAACGTATTTGCCGGGCTCTGTTTTAACCAAGGTGGACAGAGCGACAATGGCACACGGTTTAGAAGCACGCGTCCCTTACCTTGATAATGATCTTGTTGACGCAGCACTTAGCCAATCTCATAAAGTAAATATGGGTTGGGGTGACAATAAGAAGCAGCTTAGGCAATGGTCTAAGTCGTTTGTGAACCAAGAAATGATGGCTCGCAAAAAGAAGTCGTTCACATCACCTTTGGATCAATGGTTCAGGGAGTATTCCTTCAGAGATGTTTATTCAATGGTGGCGAGTGAAGGTCTGATGGATTCAGGGTTATTCGAAGAAAAGACAATATTGGATTTAATCGCCAACCACCGAAGCTGCAAACAAAATGCAGGCGTAACACTGTGGTCTCTCAGTGTTTTAGGTAAATTTTTAACAAGCCGGTAGGCTAATGGAAATACATAGGACAAGGATGTCATGAAAATACTTTACCATCACCGAATTGCGTCCAAGGATGGGCAGTTTGTTCATATCGATGAAATCGTTAGTGCACTGAAAGAGCTAGGCCATGAGGTTAGCGTTATAGGCCCTGATGTTGCCGAGAGTGGAGACTTTGGTCACGATGGTGGTTTTGTTACCAAGCTGAAGAAAAAACTGCCTAAAGCTGTCTACGAGCTTATGGAGTTAGGTTACAGCGCCATTGCAGCATTCAAGCTTATTAAACAAATAAAAAAAGACCGACCGGACGTAATCTACGAGCGCTACAACCTGTATCAGCCTGCTGGCATTGTTATCAGCAAGATCTTCAAAATTCCATTGATATTGGAAGTTAACGCACCGCTAAAAGAAGAGCGAGAACGATTCAGTGGTGGTTTGGGGCTTCCATCCTTTGCAAAAGCAGTTGAGAATTTCACCTGGCGAGGTGCAGATCACGTCCTTCCTGTGACAGATGTACTTGCTGAGCATTTGAGAAAAGTGAATGTTCCTGAAAATCGCATCACCGTTGTTCACAATGGTATTCGCAAACAAGTTCTTGAGCGGTTTGAAAGCAGAGATGTACATGAAAAGACAAATGTGACCATAGGTTTCGTTGGTTTTATGCATCTTACCTGCGGTGTAGAAAAGGCTATTGAGGTTCTGGCCAGAAACCAAGAAAAAGATCTTCGCCTCGTATGTGTTGGTAACGGCAATGTTGTGGATGAGCTTAAAGCCAAAGCGGAAAGCTTGGGTGTAGCCGACAAAGTGGAGTTTACCGGTTTACTAGGAAGAGAAGATGTCTTTGAACGGGTGAAAGACTTCGATATAACACTGCAACCAGCAGTAACGGAATATGCATCACCACTTAAGATGTTTGAGTACATGGTGGCAAAGAGTCTTATTGTAGCCCCGCGAATGAAGAACATTGAAGAAATTTTGGATGACGGCACAGCCATCCTTTTCGACGAAGGTGAATTTGAGACTGCGCTTGAAGAAGCTGTTCAAAATTTCGCAATGCACAGCGCTAAACGAGACGCTGCATTTGAGCGTCTGAAGGAAAGAGGGTTCATTTGGCAACAGAATGCGGAGCGTATCGTTTCTATCGCTCAGTCGTATATTGATAACAGAAAGTAATTAGGCGGACAGGGAATGTCGAGTACGTCAGGGAAGACGGATTCTTTAAAGAGTCAAGTTGTGGATGGGCTTAAATGGTCCATTCTTGCCAAGTTATTCACGCAGTTATTTAGCTGGATTTCTACGTTCATGGTTATTCGGATTTTAACACCGGATGATTATGGGATTATTGCCGTTTCAATGGTTTTCATTGCATTCATAAGCATGTTTAGTACAAACGGTCTAATTTCTGCCCTCGTAAGAACTCAGGAGCGGGATAGGGTTAATGGTGATCAAATATTCACCCTTTCTATCGTGCTTAATGTGTTGATGTCAGCAGCGCTCGCTTTGTCAGCGCCCGCAATAGCTCAGGCTTATGACAATCCTGCGCTTCGGGACGTTTTATGGGTATTGGCGGCGTTAAACCCTATTAGTAGTTTGTCAGTAGTACCTGTTGCTCACTTGCAAATGGAGATGCGTTTTAAAGATAAAGCTGTTGCGGAAAGTGTGGCAGGTTTACTTGGTGCAATAACCGCATTTACATGTGCTACATTGGGAATGGCCTACTGGGCTCTGATTGCCGCCAATATTGTTATGACGGTTACTCGTACATTTGGGATGATGTATTGCGCTAAAAGTCGGTTCGGTGTTACCACAAACATGTCTGGTGCCAGAGAGCTTTTTGGCTTTGCTATTAATGTCCAGCTGGGAACGCTGGTTTGGTTCCTTTACAACAAATTCGATACCATTATTATTGGTCGCTTACTTGGGGTTGATAAAGTTGGCGTTTATAACGTGGGAAGCGAAGTGGCCTCTATGCCTATGACCAAGGTGGGTAGTATCGTCAATGAAGTTGGTTTTGCCGCTTTTACAAAGACCAAAAATGATCGTGAGGCCAGCGAGAGATACTTAAAGAAAGCAAATAGAATGATAGGTATGCTTTCTTTCCCTGTGTTTTTCGGTCTTTCTGTTGTAGCGAATGAAGTAGTCATTGCGTTACTCGGAGAAAAATGGGCAGAGGCTGGAGTTGTTATTATGGCACTGGCACTAATTTTCCCTTTGCGCATGTCAAACATGGTATCAACCAACTATGCGAACGCTATGGGGGAGGCGAGATTTACTTTCGTAAATGGGCTATTCACATCAATCATCCTAATTTCATGTATTACGTTCGGAGCGATGCATGGGTTGCTAGAAACGGCTCTTGCCTGGGTGTTCGGATTTTTGATTTCCTACCTCATTATCATGTTCAGATTTAATCGAAAGTTTGGTATCAAATATTCATCGTATGTAAGTTATCTGCCGGCGCTGTTTATTTCTTCAATAATGTGGGCCGTGGTTTATTACGTGGGGGCTTTCCTTCTTCCTCCAGAGTTAAATGTCTGGCTTGTGTTGGCAATTAAAATAGCGATAGGAGGGTTGGTGGTGATCCCCTTCCACGCTTTTGTTTACCTTAAAGAACTAAAAGCGCTGCTGAAACGATAACAAAAACCCCGCAGATGCGGGGTTTTCATTAGCCATATTAACTTCTCACGAAGCTCTAAGCTGCTTGAGGAAATTGTTCAAGATCTTCTCCTGTTCGTGCGATAGCAGCATTTGAAGCGTACTCAGTAAAATCCACAGCCAGTGGCGAAAACTTCACGTCACGGGGGGATAGTTTTTTGGCCAATTTCAAATTATTGAAAGAACGAACGCGGCTTAAAGCAACGTAAGTTTGCCCTTCTGCAAAGCTTCCACCGGTAAGATCTACGATTGCAGAATCCAGTGTTAACCCTTGGCACTTGTGAATTGTAATTGCGTAAGCTAGGCGGATAGGGAACTGGACAAATGTAGCAGAAACTTCTTTCTCAATACCTTTCTCACCAGCAACATATTCAAACTCTTCCCACTCTTTCTGCTCAACATCGACGGAATAGCCACGATCTAGCATAACAGTGACAATGCTAGGAGAGAGTTTTACCACATCCCCCATGTCGCCATTGCTATACCCCTTCTCAGGGTTGTTCGACAGAAGCATTACCCGAGCACCTGGCTTAAGTTTAATAACTTCAGCTGCTGGTCGAGTAGTGAAGTGTCCATCGATTATGCATCGATAGATTCGCTCTTGACCGGATAGTGTTTGATAACGATCTTCATTAATGTCATCAGCCCTGCTATTTGTGGTGCACAGGATAAGAGCATCGTCACGGACGTCGCCTTTAGCGAGCTGATTGATAAAATGTACGGCTTTAGGGATTTCACGACCGAGTCTGAGGAATCGAAGGATCTTACGCTGCATTTCGTCATCTTGACGGAAATACTCATTAAGAACATGCGGCTGGATGTTTGCTGCCTGCCAAGATTCAGACTCAAAAGCATAAATCCTGTTTCCATAATCATGCTGGAAAAGTTTACCATCTTCCGTTTTTGTATTAAGGACTGGTTTTAGCTGACAAAAATCCCCAACAAAAATCACCTGCACCCCGCCAAATGGCTCTTTGGATTTCTTGGCTGCTTTTAATCTAGCGTCGACGAGATCTAACTTGTCACATCTGGCGGTGCCGACTTCGTCGATCAATAGAACCTGTAGTTTCTCAAGGCGATCTCGGACGTCTCTACGCATTTTTCGAACTTGGTGCACTGTTTTGTATTCAGTATTGAATCCCATGAATCGGTCGAGGGTCTGACCTTTAATATTCACAGCCGCGACACCCGTAGGTGCGGTTAACACGATCCCTCGCATGTGCCTTTCAAGAGCAGCAATAAGATGTGATTTCCCTACGCCGCCGCCACCAGTGATGAATATGTTGTGTCCGGCCATTGCGGCACAAAATGCAAGGCGCTGGCGCATGTTTAAGTTTTTGAAGTCGGTAGTTCCATATACCGATAGTGAGATAGGCTCGTCCATTGACCCTCTTTCCATATACATCCATGTATAGATTGATGATACCACAATTGAACAACATAGGTAAATTCATCTACGTCATATATGTTGTTTTTTGAAATAAAAAACCCCGCCGTAGCAGGGTTTTTAGCATGGATATGGTTATCGTTTTATAGAGCGTCCACGGCCAATGCCATAGTAAGCAATACCGGCATTCTCCACTTCTTCCGGAGAATACATGTTTCGGCCGTCGAAGATGGCTTTGTCTGAAAGTACACTTGCTAATTTAACAAAGTCTGGGTTTTGGAAAGTCTTCCATTCCGTACAAACGACCAACACATCTGCACCTTTAAGGCAGGCTTCTTTCGTGCCAACTAGTGATAGGTCGTCTCGATCGCCGTAAATGCGCTGGGTCTCTTCCATTGCTTCTGGGTCGAAGGCTTGGACGGTGGCACCTTCTGCCCACAGAGCTTCCATTAGCTCTCGGCTCGATGCTTCACGCATGTCATCCGTATTTGGTTTGAATGATAGTCCCCAAAGCGCGATCTTTTTGCCCTCCAATGATTCATCACCAAAGTGAGATTTTATGTGGGAAAACAGTTTATGTTTTTGGTTCTGATTGACCAGCTCCACAGCGTCAAGGATGCTTGGTGCTACCCCTTGTTCTCGACTTGATTGAATGAGCGCTTTCACGTCTTTGGGGAAGCATGAGCCGCCGTAACCGCAACCTGGATAGATGAACTGATAGCCAATGCGCGGATCGGAGCCAATGCCGATACGTACATTTTCGATATCTGCCCCTAAGCTTTCGGCGATATTCGACATTTCGTTCATGAAGCTGATTTTCGTGGCCAGCATACAGTTTGCTGCGTATTTCGTTAACTCAGCACTGCGAATATCCATCACAATGACTCGGTCGTGATTGCGATTGAATGCGGCATACAGAGCTTTCATTTTTTCGGCTGACTTGGCGTTGTCGGTACCTATAATAATACGGTCAGGGCGTTTACAGTCGTTTACAGCACTGCCTTCTTTTAGAAATTCAGGGTTGGATACAACAGAGTAGGGTACTGTGTACTCTAATTCTTGCATCGTCTCTTCGATCGCTGCTTTCACTTTGTCCGATGTGCCAACTGGAACCGTTGACTTGGTTACGACAACAGTTTCATGCTGCATGTATGTAGCGATAGTTTTCGCCACTGCCAGCACATACTGCAAATCAGCAGAGCCGTCTTCATCAGGTGGGGTTCCAACAGCGATAAACTGGATATCACCGTGTTCCACAGCTGCTTTCGAGTCAGTAGTGAAACGAAGACTTCCCTCTGCCACACTGGTTTTAATGATGGAATCTAAGCCGGGCTCATAAATTGGAACAATCCCCTGAGTCAAACGGTCAACCTTACCCTGATCAACGTCAACACATACAACATCATGTCCAACTTCAGCCAAAACGGCAGCTTGCACAAGGCCAACGTAGCCTGCACCAAAAACGGTTACTTTCATCAACACTTCCTTATGTTTGAATGTTTGTTACTTAAACTCTTTGATGATCTCGGCAAGTCCTTTGCCGATTTCTGGATGACGCAAACCATATTCAATGTTCGCGCGCATGAAACCAATCTTACTGCCGCAATCATGGGATTTTCCCTTAAGACAGTAAGCGTCGACGTTTTCATTTTGTTCGATGAGCATCTCGATTGCATCGGTAAGCTGAATTTCACCACCAGCACCTAATGGTGTTCTCTTTAACAACTCCCAGATATCCTTGCTTAGTACATAACGCCCAACGACCGCCAAATCGCTTGGGGCATCATCAACATCTGGCTTTTCAACCATTTCATGAATTTGAGCAGTTGCACCTTGCTTTAGGGTTTGGCGATTGATATTCACAATGCCGTAGTTTGAAACGGAGTCGTGAGGTACTTTTTCAACGAGAATTTGACTACGTTTTGTTTCTTTAAAGTTGGCAATCATTTCTGCCAAATTGTCTTTTTTAAGATCTGACTTTGCGTCGTCGATAAGAACGTCCGGAAGGATTACTGCAAAATCATTCTCGCCGACCACTGGTAATGCGCAAAGAACGGCATGCCCTAACCCTTTAGGTTCGCCCTGGCGAACACTGATGATTGTCACGTCTTGAGGACAGATCGATTGAACTTCTTCCAGTAATTGACGTTTCACTCGTGCTTCTAGCGTTGCTTCTAATTCGAAGCTTTTATCGAAATGGTTTTCTACTGAGTTTTTACTTGAATGCGTAACTAAAACAATTTCTTTCGCACCAGCGGCTATCGCTTCGTTTACTACATATTGGATAAGAGGTTTATCTACGACTGGTAGCATTTCTTTCGGGATAGCCTTAGTCGCAGGAAGCATACGCGTGCCAAGACCGGCCACGGGGATGATGACTTTCATTCGAATGCAACTCCTTTGCATATTTTGTATTTAAAACGCCAATCCTTTTGGCGAATAGGATATTAGCACATAAGGTTTCATCCGGAATTTTAGGCGTCGCATTTTTTTACACTTGATACGTACAAATTGATTATGCTAGACTTTCGTCCGACAATTTGAATCAATGGATTGAACTAAAAGCAATGGATAGCACAGTAGAAATGTCTACGTCTAATGGCGTAGCAAACCAACCTCACTCATTCGTTTTTCGATTTTTCGCAAAAGATCCAGCTAAGCTGGCAACTCTGAGCGCATCACTAAATAGATCGATAAGCGACATATACTCTTTCTTTACTCAGATCCCAGCGAACTTTTTAGTATCGAACGGTAAAATTGACTTTCTCCGTTACCCACTGGCTGTTGATTCCAATTTTGACACGATGGTGTTTGATGAAATCGACATGCAAATATTCGCAACGGATACCTATCTATGTACTGAGGCACTTCCTGGCAGTCAACGACTAGAAAGTGGCGAAGATGAGAACCTGTTTTCTTTGATGTACAAAGAGCAATTTGTAGTTAGCCTTGAAGCGTCTATTAAACAGGGTGCGAGTAAAGCGGATCTTGAAAGCTTTAAAGTGCTTCTTCAAAATATCCTGCAAAATGCGGACATTGAAGGTGTTACTTTACTGAGTGTGGCGTTCGATAAAAACGTGGACGCGCTGCCTTTCACGCCAACAGATGTTATTCCTGAAAATGCTGGTGAAGCATATGCATACCAGCCGTTAAAATTACCATTTGTTCGTACGAACAGCACCCTGCCAATCAGTAAGTTGGGGTGGGCTAACAAGGATCAGGAACTGGCTATCGGATGCTTTGAACGTGACATGTTGACAAGAATGGAAGGTGACTTTGTTAGTTTTGGTTGTCGAGACGACGAAGGCGTTGAATTCGATACAACTGAGATAGAGCACCGCGATGGAACGTTGAGAGTAAATACGACATACCTTTGTGGGATCGAAGATCTTGAGCAACCAGCATTATTATCTGATGCAAATGACAACCCTGTTTGGGTCATCACATTGCTCGATGACAAAGTAGGTCAAGAAGGTAAGCAAAACTTATTGCTTTCACGCATCGTGGCATTACCATCTTGTAATGACGTTGAGACAACGTTCAAATCACAGTCGCACTACCCAATTATGCCAATGTTTGGAGACTACTTTGGTGCAGACATTAACTACATGCTGTTGGCAATGAAAAACAGCAATTTGGCTGCCTGGGTTGAATACGGCATGGAGTGTAATCGCGACATTATGGCGGATGGCACTGCTGAATATGAGGTCTATCTAGCTGATGAGCTAGGTGGTCAATCAGGTTGCTTTGTGGGTAACTTTGAGCAAATGCAGGAATTTTTGGTTCGCGTTGAAGCTGAAGCGCCAACAGAAGATCTTGATGCTCCATTTGATATTGCTGATGACATGGGATGTTCACCGTTAAGTGCAGACATCGAGCAAGATGTATTAATGGACTAACATCTGTTAATATAACCAAGCAAACAAAACACAAGGAAGTGAAGATGAAACGTATCATCATTGCCGCAGCGGTTGCGGCAGTCCTAACAGGATGTGGACAGAAAACCCCAAATGAATATCTCGACGGAGGAAATGAACTTTTAGCCTCCGGTGACACAAAGTCGGCACTAATCGAGTATAAAAACGCACTTCAGCAAGATAAAGGTTTTCTACCAGCCCGCTTAGCTCTTGCAGAGGTTTATGTTGAATCTCGTAAGTTTGAAGATGCCGAGAAAGAGTTAGGTGTTCTTCTTAAGGGAACAGTTAATGACCTTAAAGTTCATGGTATCGATCGAGAGTATGTAAATAAACTACTTGCTAGAACCTATCACGGCTCTCAAAGTTCCGCCCAGTTAATGTCGACTTTCAACAGTGATACAAGTGATGTTGAGATCCTTTACTATCTGTTCCATGAGCACGTGATTGCTCAAGAGATTGATGAAGCAGATGCAATTTTCAATAAAGTTAAGTCAATGTCAGGTTCGCCAACCTTGTTCCGAAACCTTATTGAAGCAGAAAATGCTTACCGTTCAGGCGATCGTGAATTAGCATTAAAACTACTGAATACGCATATGATGCCAACAAGTCACCCGGTATTTGGTCCGTGGATGCTTTTGAAATCAGACATTGCGTTATCAATGCGCGACACCGACGGTGCAATTGAAGCGTTATCTGCCTACACAAAGGCTATTCCTACAGATGCAACGAGGCTTTTTCAGTTGTCTAACATTCGTGTTAGAAGCGGTCACGGCGAAGATGCCAAGGAAGACATTGCCAATCTGTTAAAACGTGCGCCTCAAAACGCCCTGTTAAATGAACTTGATGCCATCATCCGCTACGACGAAAAAGATTACGAAGGCGCACTGTCAGCAACTCAGGTAGCCTTGGCGCAATCACCTAGCTCAGTGATGCCACGCCTGATTGGCGCGTTTAGTGCGGAACAGCTGGGACAGTCAGAACTCGCCTTGTCGAATTTGGATTTCATCATCGACAAACTTCCGCCTAGTCACCCTGCGCAGCGTCTATACATTAAGTTGAAAGCTGAGCAGGGGCAGTTGGATGGGCTTGGTGAGCAGGCTCTGTCTATTGAAAACCTAACGAGCGATGATGTAGGCCTGTTAAGTAGTGTTGGTTTGGGCCTAATGCAATCTGGCGACGTGGAAGCAGCTGAAAAGTTGGCAGCCAAAGCAAAAGAGCTTGATGCTAATGAGAACAAAACACCAGCTTTAGGTCTACTTCAGCTAGCGCTTAATGATGAGTCGGGTTTAGAAACACTTGAAGGGGCGTTTGAGCAATCTCCAGATGACTGGACGGTGAATAGCTCTCTTGCGACGGCCTACCTTGCGAAAGGTAAACTTGATAATGCCTTAGTTTTGTCTTCTGAATGGATTGCTTCTGGTAAGACGATTGAAGGTCATATGCTTGCTGGTGTGGTGAATGCAAGAAAAGGTGAACTTACTCTTGCTCTTACTAACCTTGAAAAAGTATTGGCTGAGGCGCCTGAACATTTTATGGCTCAAGCTGCATCAATTGAGACATGGGTCGCATCAGGTCAAATTGATAAGGCTAAAGACGCTGTTGTAACGTGGGCTCAGGAGGTGAATGATTCGGGGCTTTACCGCAATTTCATTTCTTCGATGCGAGGTGTTGATAAGCTTGAAGAAGCAGTAAGATTTGTTGAAAAAGACGTGAAGTCTAAGTCGGTTTTAAATGACGATGCTGGTACGCGTCTGTTGGTGGCTCAGGCGTCAGTTTTAATTCCAGATGCTCAACTTGCTATTGATTTGCTGAAAAATCATAGTGCACCTGCTGGTGGTGAAGCTGCTTATTGGCTTGTTCTATCCACATCTTATAACATGCTTGGCGACAAAAAGAGTGCTGTCGACTCATATCAGCGCTGGTTGGACGATCAACCAGACAATCCAATGGCATTAATGGGTGTTGTTCGCGCGTTGGCGGAAAATAACGATACTGACGCCGTTCTCGAAACGCTTGATAAATATGCCCCAAATCACGAAAACAAAGCGCCAATTGACATGTTACGAGTCAATTTCCTGGTTGATAAGCGTGATTGGTCGAAAGCGCGTGCGATTTTCTCTCGCTTGCCTTCAGAAATTAAAGCAGCGCCAACGGCACAAGGCTTAGGTGGTGTCCTCGATCTTGAGCGTGGTAATACAAAATCTGGTGTTGAGCAGCTGGAGAAAGCATACTCGGCCATTCCTAATGATCGTCATGTACGTTGGTTATCGGCCGGATACCAACAAGCAGGGAAAATCGATAAGCAGATTGAGCTACTTGAGCGTCACGTTGAATCTCAGCCAGCAAGCCATGTCGCGTGGTTCTTGCTAGGCAATGCTGCCTTGTCGGTGTCTGATTTCAGCAAAGGTGAAAAGGCGTACCTTTCGGCCTTAGATTTGTTGCCGGAGAATCCGCTTCTTCTTAACAATTTAGCTTACGCCCAAATTGAGCTAGCTAAATACAATGATGCTATTAAGCATGCAGAAAAAGCGCTTGAGATCGCACCAGGACAGCCAGAGATGGTTGATACGTTAGCTGTTGCTTTACTACGTTCTGGAGATGCAACTAAGGCGCTTGCGGTTGTTTCTGATACATATGCTAAGCATTCAGACAAATTGAGTGACGCTTTCATGGCAACCTACATTGAAGCGCTGGTTAAAAATAACCATGTCGACAAGGCAAAGGTTGTGTATAAGACACACAATTGGAAGGATGCAAAGAAAAAGCATTCTGCTGAAACGTTTATCAAATAAAACAAGGGCCTTCGGGCCCTTGTTTATTTTTAAGCCTTGATAACCGAACTGCTTCGGTGTGTTAGTATATGTAAAGAATTTATACAAATTACTCGTTAGGGATGACGTTGTTATGAAAGGGAAATCATTAATCGCACTTGCGGTTGTACTATCGTTAACTGGTTGTGGTGGTTCAGGTGACGATGTGAGTAAGGATGAGCAGCCATGGTTAGGAGGTCAATTGCCTGGCGGTAATGATCAGGATGATGGTGGCGATGATGTCGCTGAAAATGTTGCACCTGAGATCGTGGTTGATTTCTCTTTGCTTAGCGAAGCATCATTTGGCCAAGAAGTATCTTTACCTGTTGTGGTAACAGATGCTGACGGAGATGAAGTTACGGTATCCCTTTATAACGCGCCCAACTGGCTTTCATGGAATAAGGATGAAGGTGTCATTAAGGGAGTTGTTGACAAAATAGGGGACTACCCATCCTTCCAAGTAGGTGCCGTGGATAGTAATGAAAATGAGGCTACGCTCGCTGTCTCTCAAGAGTTTACCGTCCCAATGCCCGAAAGCTTTGACCTTAATGTGAAGTTGCCGATGAAAATTAGCGCCGGCGATAGCGTCAACATGTACTTTGTTGATGTGTCTGGTCAAAATTATGCTCCAATAACTTTCGGAACCTCTGTGGATTATACTGGCAATGCTGAGTTTGCCGGTTTTAGTGCGGATTTTGATACTTACAAAGATCGAGTGTTGGTCGTGGAATGGCAAAGTCAAAACTATGCACCGTGGTTCAACATTGTCGGCTCTGGTGAGCTAATAGAAACTAGTTTGAACAATAAGTTGGAACTTTCTTCTGACGCACTTGAACTAATGGCTCCAACCGCACAATCTGCGGCTTACTATCACTTACTTCAGAAATATGGCTCTCGACCGGGTGTTACCGATATTGTTGGTCAATCCTTGGCAAGTAACTACCACGGCGCTTTTGCCGGTGACAATTACACGGATATGGTCGCCTACTACACCATGTCACAAGATTATGGTGAGCTCTATGGTCTGAATGAGGTTCTATCTAAAGATCTCTTTGAAGGCTATGAGTTGGAAGTTGATGAACAGCTTGCTGGGTTACCACTAATTCATGAGCCTGGAGATGATCCTGCACTTGAACGAGAAATTACTCGTGAAAGACTGAATTACGACTCTTCCGTTTCTGGACGTTTATGGGAAGATTTGCTTGATCAGGAATCGATTAACGCTATCCAATCTGGAACTGGCTTTAATGTGGGGTCAGGGGAGTGGACGCTAACATACGCCAGCTCATCACTATACGGTGATAGTGAAGGTTTTGTAATCAAATTGAATGATGGTGGAACGTCCGAAATGGTGGAAGGCGGAAACATCATCCGTGGTTCCTGGTCTTCGTCTTCAAGTGCGGGAGAAAGCGCGCTTGTAACTTCTTTCGATATGCCGATTGACACTCAGACACAACCAATTGAAGACTTATCACTTTTACTAACTAAACTTGGTATGAGTGCAACAGATGCAAATAGTTATGTTGAAAAAGCCGAAAGTTCCGGCCTTACGACAGTAGATGTGTCTGTTCGTCCATATTCAGAAATCAGCTACATATCACACTACGTTCCTTTTGTTGGGGAAAGCATCGGGGAGGTAAGTGTTAGTTCTGATATTTCACTGATGGGTGAAACGGTAACGCTGGTAAAAACGCAAGGCGCCAACCTTGTGAAGTCTAAAAAGGAAAAGCTTAGCGCTTGGGAATTTGATAAATCTATTTACGAGGTTGTGCTTAAGCTCCCTGGGGAAGAAGGGTATCAGTGGTTGGATTTATATTATGGAGATAGCGTCCAGTTCAACAAAGACGTAAACAACGCCCCTGAGAAGCCGTGGTCGTGGTCATATGACGAAGATGAAGATGTGTTTACGCTTACCTCAAATGTGGATGGCGAAGAGCTTGTTTCGCGATACATCATTGAACGAGAGCCATCAATGCATTCGTTCAACTCGGGAGACATAAACCCTAGAGCTTATGGTGTTCGTAACATTGTCGAACGAAATGGGGTCGTTATTACGGATGAATTATCTTCGTTATTATTGCACCCAACAGCAAGATGTGAATTCTACACGGACGATTACCCACCTTGCTCAGTTAAGACCTTGCAGCCTGGCAAAGTCGGCCGTGATAGTGATGGGAATTCGACAACTGATGGAGCAGAAGGAATTGGTTTTAAATTGTGGGTAGATACATCACTAGGTGCGGTGAACGTCGGTTACACCTACAACTATCAAGATTTCATTTACATTGGTGATGTTGCTGAAGAACCCGAGGAAGGTGAAGAAGAGTATAATGATTACCGTATTTTTTCACTTGAAAGCGATCCGATTTGCGCAATCGAAGCGAAGACAGATATCTGCTTCAAGTCTACATCAAACCAGCGACTATCAAATACATATGGGTTTAACCGCTGGTCTGTTGACGGTAAGAGTTGGCATCCAATATATGTGAATGCCAACGAGATGATTGTGTTAACCGAAGATGGTGAACTTAAAAGTTACTTGGCCATTGATCCTGTGAAGCTATATGGTTCCGTCACAGTTAACCTTTCCTGGTAACGGGCAGTTTTATCACGGTAGCTCGTTTCAATGAGTATCTATGAGGCCGTTTACCGGCCTCTATTTCTTTTCGCAACCGAGTTGCAAACGGAATTAAAATTCTATCGCTCATAATTACCATTAAAGAACAGTGTTTTGAGCATCATAAGATCATTTTAACTTAAGTTAAAGAGGTTGCCATGGATGGCATATCAAGAACCAAGGAATGGTTCAATAATAATTTTGAGCTCGCCCGGGGTGGAAATAATAACTATCTTGCAATGGAAGGGCTTAGAGGGTTGGCGGTCGTGCTCGTTTTCCTCGTCCACGTAAACTCCATAATGTTACCTTGGCTGTCAAACAACCTAACAGACAGCGTTTTATTCTCCTTTATAACAGCTTGGGGTCATAGTGGCGTTGATCTGTTTTTCATACTGAGCGGTTACCTTATCTACGGAAGTCTTGTTCGTGCAAAGTCTTTTTCCGCCATTGACTATGCTTATAAAAGGGCTAAAAGGATTCTGCCAACGTTCTACTTAGTCCTTGTCGTGTACGTTCTACTTCACCTAACGATCACTAAAGGGATGGGGCGTTTGCCCGATGGTCAGGAGCTTTTCCCATTTATGATTTCTCAAGCCTTGTTGGTACCAACGCTTTTTGGGAACGAGTACCTTGTTGAAGTATCCTGGTCTCTAACGTATGAATTTGCCTTCTATGTCGTTGCCCCTGTCATTTTGCTTGGGGTGGGTATGAAGCGATTAAACAGCCATTTAAGGGTAAGTGTGCTTCTTGTTGTGAGTGTTGTCGGTTTGGCTTTTTTCTATAATGTCGTTGGCCCAGTTCGCTGTATGCTTTTCTTTTCTGGAATGCTTATTTACGAGTTGCGCGATGTTCAGGGTAAGAGGATCCCTAATTGGCTGGGGGTATTAGGTCTGGTTGTTGCGAGTTTATTTATTGGGTTCAATAAAGAGATAGGCGTGAATTTTGTGTTTGCCGTATCGGTTATGATGTTGGGGTATGGAGCTCTTGTGTTTGTATCACTGAGTAATCCGAAGGGTGCGTTACGTTGGTTGCAATGGGCTCCTTTGAGATATTTGGGGAATATGAGCTATTCATACTATCTTGCTCATGGTCTTTTGATACACGCTACAATGATGGCTTTTGGGAAGTTCGTTGAACCTTCATCTGATATGGTGTGGATGTATATCCCGACGATGTTAATGGTGTTTGCTGTTACTTTGGTCGGTTCAGCGGGGTTGTTTCTGATGTTTGAGAAGAAAGTGTCATTGTGAACAAGATAAAGAAAAGGGACCCATGGGGTCCCTTCCTTTAGGAAATAACAATAGTATTACTTCCCTGCCTCCGGAGTGAGAGTTACCCACTCCTGCCAGTAAACTGGCCCGATATATCCCTCGTTTGGGGTCCAACATCCATGCTGAGTATAGTTCACGTCCTGTGAACTTTCGGCCGGGTTGTTCGCTTTGTCCTAAAACTAACTAAACCGCCATTTTGCTTCATGCACTTACACAAATCCATTTGTGCTCATCATCTTGATGAATTCCGATATATCCCTCGTTTGGGGTCCAACATCCATGCTGATTAACCTTTGTTCCTTCAAAGGTGAGTACGCAACTTAGATCCTTAAGTTTCGAACATCGTGTGCTCCAAGCTATTACGCAGAAAATTCTGCGCTCGCCGTCCCTGGCGAGTTCCGATGTAACCCCTCGAAATCGGGTGCAACCTCCTGTCGCAATAATCAAGCGTCCTGCCTGATCCTCCGCCCTGCAAGTTAGATGAAAATCCTATTCAACTATTCTTGCTTAAGTGAGCATCCATGCTCTGTCTCGTCCTTGAGATACCAGCCCCAACTCCATTCGGGTAACAACTCATCCATGAGTCATCCTGGTGCAACACGTCCTGTGTTTAACAGAGCATCATTACTCACACTTGCCATCCATGGCAAGTCACCATCCTTGGTGTTTTCTGTAGACTCCCAGCGTCCTGTAAGCATCCATCCTTGGATCCAAATCACAGGCATGCTAAAGCTCGAAATCTCCCTCGATGTGGGTTCGGCTCTTGCCGCTTTCCGCATCCGTACGGTATAGGGAGTCTACCCTTGTCATCTCTATGCGTTTCCGCTCCCTGACGACATGACAAATAGTACCAATATTTATTTTGTAATGTAAACCCTTTCTAAGTGAAAAATTAAAAATAATTAGCTATTTTCCCTAAAAACAATGTTGTTGTTGTGGCTTTATGAAGCTTACATTTCAAATATGCAACGTAAGCTTTGTTTTATTCAGTTACATATATTCAATTCATATTTAAACCGCAGTAATGTTGTTGGTGTTGTTCTGTGAATCACTTAAAGAGCTTTTTTAATATGGGGTTATTTGTTTTTGCCATTGAAAGGCGTTTTTTTTGCTTATAGGTTTGTTTAAATAATTTTTTATGTATTTTAGGTTGTACATTTCAGTGATTGTGTTGTTTTTAATGGTCATAGACCATAAATAGACTTTGTAGATGAATAAATTGTGAGTTTGGTTATTTGTGGTGAACCAATATTTCATTTTTGTGTCATTATAAGTAAGCCGACTCTGGCAATAAACATAAGGACTCGTTTATGAATGTAGAAATCCATGGTAATGAATCTGTAACTGATGGTATGCGCGAAGCTGTTGAATCAAATTTATCCCGCCTGGCTGATAAGTTTGAATTTTCATCACCGTCGGTTCATTTTGAAGTTAATGGACACTCCACGAGCGTAAATGTGGGTTGCAAATCCCCTCAAGGCGACGTTGTTGTTAAAATGACAAAGCCCGATTTTTATCAGGCGATTCGCTCTGCAAGTAAGAGTCTCGGGGAAAATTTGAGTAAAAATAAACCCCACTAAATAAAACCGTGTAATGTTGCTTTTTTGGTAGCATTGAAATAAATCACCGTTAATGTTACTATTTTCGGTGATTTTTTATATATGAGGAAAGTATATGAGCGCTGCTTTTTTATCGTTGCTGTCGCAGAACCCTGGTCGAATTGATGGTGATACTGCGAAAGCTCTCTATGCTCAAATGCCGGAGTCATATCGCAAGTGGGTTGAAGAAGATGTATTTGTCGACTTTATGTCCACCACGAGAAAGAACACTTTATACTGGTATGATTATGAAGCGGGTGGTACCGATGCTCGAACTGCCCCGGTAATGCAGCATGCAGCTATTAGAACGGATGAGTCTTTACGTATTATCGATGAGCCTCTTGATATTTATTGTAAATTGCATGGAGATAAGCTTCCGCACCCGCAGGCTGTAGCGATCACGAAAATAAACCCTTTACATTGCCTAATGAATGGTATTCCTGAGCCTGTCTTTTTCAGGATGATATTGACTGAAATGTCAGTTCCTAACACCTGCTCTGTTGGATATAATTCAATGAAGTACGATGAGGAAATGACGCGGTTTGGCCTTTGGCGAAGTAACCTTCCTGTGTACAAAAGAGAATGGCAGAACGGTAATTCAAAGTGGGATTTGCTAAACGTTACAGCTGGGTTTTATGCGCTATACCCGAAAGCAATGAATTGGCCTATTAACGATAAAGGAAATGTCTCTTTGAAGCTTGAGGACTTATCTTCTGCTGCGGGTATTACCCAAGAAAATGCACACAATGCATTGGATGATGTAAAAGCCCTTATCGATTGGGGACGTTTTATTAAAAATGCAGCTCCTGATTACTGGAATTACGCGTATCACCACCGAACAAAGAAACAGATTCAGGGAAAGGTAGGGTTTCGTCAAGTAATTGCTGTTGCCAAAACAATGTATGGCGCTGAACGTAGATTTATTTCCCCTGTGTTGGTGCTTGGCTCTGATGCTAAGGATCGGAATAAATTGCTACTCGTTCGACTTGATGATGTTGAAGCGTTGAGGGATTGCTGGCGCGATAGTGTCGATGATTTGAAAGAACGATTGTTTATGAAAAAAGATGAACTCGAATCATCTGGATTGAGACGTCCGCCACTTGACTCTATAAAGCTGAATCAGGCCCCGATGGCTTTGAATGAAGGGTTTTTAATGCAAGTTACTGATGGGTGTGAAAACGCTGGATTGACGACTGATACCATGAAGCTTGCTCAAACGTTGAAGAATAATCCTGCTTTCTTGGATAAGCTTACGGAAGTGATGGCATCAGAGTTCGATAATGATAAGCCGGAGGATCCAGAGCTAGGGTTATATTCAGGATTCCCAACATCTGGTGATGAATACAATTTAGATTTGAGTGCGAGCCAAACCGTTGAAGCATTCTATCTATCGCCAATGAAATGGGACAATCCTACTTACCTAAGTTTGTGGCAGATTGGTCGTTGTCGAATGTCTGGCTCAGGTATTGAGTTAAGTGACGATGAATTGTTGCTTTGGAAAGAGCATTGTTCTGCAAAGTTAAACCGAGCGATTGAAGATGAAAACGATGTCACATTAGGGAATGTGTTGTCTTTGCTTGATGAATCAGAGTTATCTGGTGAATTGAGAGCTTCCTATGAGCAATTTATAAATGAAGTGAAGAAAAGAGTCACATGATGAAAATTTTTGGATAAGCGGATAATAAAAACCACGCTAATGCGTGGTTTTTATTCATTTGGTTGTCCAGCAACGTATCCAATTATCGATTGGGATCAAGTTCATTATCCCAACTGTGCTACGAAGCAAGTTAGAGAGCTCCTGCGCCTTATGAGGGGCAAATGCTTCTACGTATTCGTATTCTTCTCTGTATATGCGGCTGTATATGCGTGATTTTCGAGTCAGAGATACCTGGAACCAAGCTGTCTTTATCCCTCGCTTAGTCAACATGGAATCCAAGCCTTCAGCTGTATGAAATGCCACACATTCGTCACGCCATAGCTTTGTTGAAATAACGTCAATGCCTTCCTCTGTATTTTTGTATCCAATACACATGATTGCATTTGAGAAAGGGCGGTCTTTGTTGATCTTTCTGATCTCTGAGCTTAGGAATGATTGTAGGGCAGGGTGGTACATCACTGCCTTCGAATTTTCACAGTGTTCGTACCCCTGATTTGCAGAAGTAAACATTGGATGCTTTTGAATCTCGTTAGAGAGGTTTACGTGAGTTACACAGGCTTTAGACTGCCGCACCTTAACCAGCGCCTTAATGTTTGTTATTGAAGCGTTGTAGAGGTTCCTGAGAGCTCTATCAAGCCCCCCTGGCCCCATCTGCTCAGTCAATGGCGTGAGGTTGTTGAAGTGCATTTCTAAGAACGGCCTCCAGAAAAGGCGCGCATTCGGTTTGCACTCTGGGGCGGAAAACAGGCGTAACTTGCCATTTCTCTGCCCGACGACTTTGTAGTTAGATCGAGGGTATGCTCCATCAATCGGCTCAATTTCTGGGAAAGATACATTTACCGTTTTGGTCCGGATAACTTCAGCATCATTTAACAGTGTGATAGACACCCCTGACATAGATATATCAGAAACAACCCCTTCGATGTCACCAGTCTTACTTTGTATTACGGCTTTTGTTTTGAACAAAAAGCGGTCTTCTTTTCGTAGTTCTTGTGATGCGGCCTTGATGAATTTGATGCTTGACGAAAACTTCGTCGAGCGAAACGAAAGGCTAGTAAATGCCTTTTCCGATTCTGAAAGTCCGCTCCCATTTGTCACTGGTAAAAAAGATTCAAATTGAGACTTGTCCAGTGGGGATAGGATCAGCATTTTCTTAAGTGCGTTAACTTCATCTTTTGCATTTTGACTGTAAGTGTCGACAACACGGCGAACAACACCCTTGGTCTTAGGTAGGGCGTGCTCAGCGTATGCTTTTTTATGGACACAGTCCGTCAATTCCACGCGAAAAAGGCGTGCATCGTTTGATGTTATGACTCGCTTGAAAAATTCTTTTTCGATCCCTTTGCCGGTCATTACCGCAGAAAAGAAGCTGGCGCCATTCTTTTTGTATACCATCCAGTAAATGGGTTCAGACTGGCAATGTTTAACAAGCTCGTCTCTTGCAATCAACTCAGAAAGACCATTTCCTACATTCGTATCGAAGAATTCAAAATTCACCTGTGAAAGATAAGAGCCGTATGCGTAGATCGGGGATGACTTATCATTCAAAAACAGGACAAGTTCGGTCTGTCTATTGGTGAAGAATTGTTCAGCCATGTTATTAGATACTGAACGCTCCACGGTGGCCATGTCAATTTTGTAACGACCACGATTTCCTCGAATGAGTACAGTTATAAATCTGTTAAATTCTGCATGGTATCTGTTTTCACACTTTTTCAGGAACCATTCGTGGTTCTCAGTGTCTTCAGTCGATTTATCATCGCATTTCACCAGTTCATAACGGACGTAAGGTTGACTAATGACATAATCTTTCTCTAGTCCAGTGTAACGAATCAAGTAATGTTGACCGACCTTGCCCTTGGTCTGGCTCCGCATTTTTAGTCCATTGATGCTTACGTTTTGTGTAACGCATTCAATTTTATTTTTGTGACAGTAGTCAGGGCTAGGACGCGTGTTCTCGTCAAGATCCATCGTAATTAAATAAGTTTCAGCTCGGACACCGAGATGCATCCGTTCTTCTTTACGGTAAATTTGTTCTGAGATGTCGATTGGAAAACACTCCATATCAGCATTCGCTTGAGCTTCTATGATGTTTAATCGATTCTTTTTAATGAACGCAGATACTCGTTCCTCAACACCAATGGTGTAGCGGTCGCCATAACCTTTGTATAGCTCCATGAAAAAGCGTTTGGTAATTGGGTCTAAGTGGTGTTCTCTATCATCGAGAATAACGACATCGGTATTTATTTTGTCGATGATCTCATGGACGCGGATAGGTCGTTTTGAAATTTTATCCTGACGCTGAAGTTCCATTTTTATCTGGAATGCAAGGGGGCCGCTATAGCTTGCGCCAAGCGCTACCTTTAATTTGGCATCTAAATCTTTGCTGGTAGCCCTGTATTTAAGGGCGTCGATTACATTGGTATGCTGCTTCCATGCAGGTGCGGACGGCATAATGTTAAATCCTTTTAAACAAACGTCATTCATCCTTGAGACTGCAATAATATAACAAAGTCAGTGTGATAAGTAAACTGGCTGATTGGGGTGTCATCCATAAATAAGATTAAGTTGCGGTTTTTATTTCGTTTTGCCCTATTTGCCTACATTTTTGAATTGAGGGGTTTTGGGGAATTTTAACGCTTAAAACATTGAAATATATTGACGCAATGTTATACTAGCCCTGTAAATCAGTCTGTTAGCGTGGTATTTTTGATGTGGTATCTTGGAATCGGCTCTGGTGTTGAACTTACATCCTCAGAATCTGGGCTACTTGAAGAGTTAGGATATTATCTTGCAAAGTCAGGGTGGAATCTACGCGCCGGCGGGTTAGGTGCCATTGATGACGCGCTAGTGTCTGGTGCTTCAAGCTATGTTAAGGGATTTATACCTGAGATAGCCTGCATGCATGAGTTAATCATCCCGTTTAGTCAATACAGAAACTATAGTGCTGATGGAGATGCTATCCATGCTTACAGTAAACTCCCCAGTGAAATCCAAAATCAAGCCTTAGGAATAGGTGAGCGTTATTCAAAAAAATCCCGATTGAAATCGAGATTTCAACGCCAAATGCTAGGTTGCGGGGCAGTGCTGGTGAATGGTACAGATCTCCTTACGCCGGTAAAGTTTGCGATCACCCTTTTTAGGGAAGATGTCGTCGTTCGTGGGGAGTCGTACGCTGGAAGCGCTTTTAGTTATGAATCGAATATTTATCGATTGCTTTCCGCCTATAATATCCCGCTTTTCAATGTGGCGAATGAAGAGCATCGGGATAGGATTATAAACTTCATTAAGCTTAAACAGAGGGCAAGCACGCAGGTTTCTAACCCCTCGTGCATCTCATTCAAAAAAGCTATCTAACTTTCCTGTTCTACGATTGTTGGAGTAACTTTCCCATTGGTTGGGTTGTAAAAGAATGAGTGTCCTTCACGTTTCGTGTACTTGTACCGGCAACCGGGGCTTTCAAACGAAGCCACATAATCTGCCATGTCACCATTATTAGTTGTAACGATCTGGTTTGATTCAAGAAGAGAATGCCATAGGCCAGCGCAATGTTCAGATGTGGTTATTTCTGTCCCATTGTTACCTGGATCATTCTTCGTGGGATAGCCGTAACCATTGAAATCAATCAACCCTTCGGGTTCGCCATTTTTACCCCATACTCTCACATCGTTGCCATTCATGCCTGAGCCAAAAGCCATATTGGCTGTTTTAGCAAGAATGACAGCTGTTTGAAATGAGCCGGCAGTAGAAAGTACGGTAGTAGCTTGAGCTTCGCTTTCGAAATCCATTAATTGCGGTACTGCAACAACAGAAAGAACCCCAGTAATTGTCATAGCAATCACCATTTCGGTTAGCGTAAAACCGCGCTGCTTATTTTGCATCATGCCATCCTTAGCAATGTAACAATCCATTTTGGGTTATATTAGCATAAATAGTGAACCATAGATCTGTAAACGATTCATTCAGTTGGCGTTTTCAACCTGATAAGCCGTCGCTTATTTTTACACTGCTTTAATAAAATTACTGCGAGGCTTCCTTTAAATAAAGAATAGAGCATGGCTTCTCCTAATTTTAAAGGTTATCCCACTCCCCAACCGAAAGTTTCAATTGAATAAAACAAATTTAACAAAACACTATAAAAATAAGGCAATAGCCGCTACAGCCCTTTGTTTGTGAGGGGGCACCCTACTTTTGGCATATTACTTGATAAGTTCATTGATGCAGCATTTTGCAAAATGACGAATTAGGACAAGATTATGTTGAAAGGGAAATTTAAAACGCTGGTGCCGGCTATGATGTTGGCGACTGCAAGTGTTGGTGCACAAGCCGATGTGCTTGGTTTTGATATTACTCTTGAGCTGGGGTCTGGTTTGACCGACTCACAGAAAGATGTATTTACTCAAGCTGAGTTATTCTGGGAATCACAAATCACAGGTTATGAGGGCGATATTCGCTTCTCTCCAGCGTTAACGATCACAGCTAACGCCGCAGCAAATGACGGTGTTGGAGGCGTTCTGGGTAGTGCTGGTCCTCGAACTGGCTACGACAACCGTGCGTATAACGGGAAGCTATATACTGCTACTGGTGAAATGTCGTTCGACAGCGCTGATATTGATAATCTCGAAAGTAACGGCAGCTTGTTTGAAGTTATCGTTCATGAGATGGCTCATGTTCTTGGCTTTGGCACGTTGTGGACATACAACGGTCTGTATGTAGAAGGTTCTGGTGAGTATACGGGCGAGTATGCTCTTGCTGCATATCAGGCTGAAACCGACTCAAGTGCTTCTTACGTGCCCGTTGAACTTGAAGGCGGAGAGGGAACCGCTGATGGTCACTGGGATGAAGGCTGGCTGTTAGGTGGATCTGAACTTATGACTGGCTGGCTTGAAGGCGTCACGACTCTTAGCTCGGTTACGTTGGCACAATTCCGAGATCTTGGCTACCTGGTGGCAGACTATGATGTGGAAGTACCTGATGTTCCGAGTGATGTGCCAGCCCCACTTATTGGCGGACTAATGCTTGGCTTGTTCGCATTTGGCCGCAGAAAGAAAGCAGCGTAAATTTACTCCCGTTTAAGCCCGTATAATACGGGCTTTTTTTTGCTTTAAATTCCTATGTAAAAAAATCATACGCACAAACATAAGTGTTGTTGACTTCGTAAAATTAGCTTAACAGTTAATCAGACATCTAATTGAATGAGTTTAACCTAGTCTTTGGTTTCGTATATTTAGTTTAAAAAAAACCTTGTTTTAACAGTGTTTATTTCAACATTTGTGTTTTTGACATTGTATTTAATAACTTTGGCACGCTGATTGAATATAGTAATCCGACGGACTTGTTAACATACATTTAAGGATAAAGAGATGTTTAAGAAATCATTGCTTGCACTTACACTGCTAACTGTAGCAGGCGCTGCATCAGCAGAAGTTTTTACAACGGATGTACAAAACCAAACTTTCACTGGTATCGCTGGTAAAGCGTCAGGTGTGGATGGTGTAAGTCCGTTTGTTTTTGATAAATTTGATGAATCACTTGGCACGCTGACTAACGTTTACTTCCGCTCAACTGTCATTATTGATGGTGGTCTGATTGGTGCAGACAACTTCACCAATGAAGTTGTAAGTGGCTCTGGTCATATCGGTGCTTCTGTAACTATCGGCGACTTAACTAACGATGACGTTAGTCTGTTGGATGATGAATTCAAACCACTTTTCAGCACGGTTGATCGCGTCCGTTCTGCAAACTTCGAATTGGCAGCTGACCCAACTGAATCTCTTGGTGGCAGTGGTGCGGATACGTTCGTAATGGCGGGTGATTATCACGAAGTTATCACTGGTTTCTCAGCGATTGCGCAGGCTTTCCTGTCTCAGTTTATTGGTGCCGGTGACACTTTCTCAATCAACTTTGACTCTAACTCCGAAGTTTACGTTGAAGCAGATGGTGCTCAAAACACGTTCCAGACGGCGGTAATCGACCTGGGCCTTGAACTGGTTTACGAGTACGAAGTAATCGAAGACTCTGGTGACGATAACATCAGCGATGTTTCTGCACCATTCGGTGTAGCGGCTCTAGGCTTGAGCCTTATGGGATTTGGCGCAGCTCGCCGTCGCACTAAGTAATTTTAAACTGACTCTAGGTCAGATTTTATAATTACAGAAGCCCCGCTATAAGCGGGGTTTTCTTTTATGCGTTGAATCACCACGGAATCATGGAGGTTAGTTATCTGACGAATTTCATATCCACATCCATATTCGTTCATGATACAATCAAATAAACAACTTATATGTTGTCATGGATGTTTTTATTTGGAAAAGGATTTTCAATGTATGTAAGAAGCTTTTTGAAGTGGGCCGGTTCAAAATACAACTGCCTTGATGACATTTTTAAACGTGTACCACGAGAAGGTGACTTATTAGTTGAACCATTTGTTGGTTCTGCTACGGTGGCCCTTAACACCAACTATAAGCATTACGTCCTGTGTGACTTGAATCCTGATGTAATAAATTTATATAAATTCGTTGTTGCAGATGTTGAAGCAGTAATTATTGCTCTTCGAGATTACTTCACTCCAGAGAATAACGTTAAATCTCGATACTATGAACTGAAAGAGCAGTACAACAATTCAACTGACGACTGGGAGCGAGCGATTTTGTTCGTTTACCTGAATAGGCATTGCTATAATGGGTTGGTCAGGTATAGCGGGAAGGGGTTTAACACTTCATTTGGTTCGTATGCAAAACCAAAACTTCCGGAAGATGAAATGCGTTTCTTTGCCAAGAAATTTAAGCGAGCTGACTTTCGTTGTCATAGCTTTGAAGACTTGAAGGTGCGTTTCAGAAAAGACACGACTGTACTATCGGATCCGCCATATATCCCAGCGAGCCCAACAGCCTCCTTTTCTTCATATACTCCAGTTGGGTTTGGCCAAGTTCACCACAGAAAGCTTAACAGCATGTCTCGTAAGTGGAGTAAGCGGAAGGCAAGAGTCTTTGTTTGTAATCATGATGTAGAGCTCGTTGATAAGCTTTATTCTGGTTTTGTTCACAAAGACGCATTTGAGGTTTCTCGCACAATTTCTTGTAAAATTGATGAGCGCGAAAAGGCAGACGAAGTTCTTCTGTCATATCAAGAAATCGACGTTTAATAGTTGGCTTTGTTGCTAAAAAGACCCCGGCATGACCGGGGTTTTTGTTACTCAGGTATCAACATTGGTTTTATTATGCGACATTTTTTCGAATATTATCAGAAGAGAATTTATCAATCATCTCTTCATAAGGCATAGGGCGATACATAAAGTACCCTTGCACCATGTCACAACCTATTCTGTTGATCACCTCAAGCTCAGCATCTGTTTCGACACCTTCAGCCACGGTGTTTAACCCCATAGAGTTGCCAATGGCGACGATGTGACGCAATAAGGTTCGCGTGGCGACATTTGCGTCAACGTCCTTGACGAAACAACGGTCTATTTTCAACTCATTTACGGGCAATCTCATTAAATACTCTAATGAAGAGTGACCTGTACCAAAATCATCTAACGCAACGGAAATACCAAGTGAACCAAGGTATTTTATTGCCTGTATGCTCCCCTCAATGTCATGCATCAAAGAATGCTCTGTTATTTCAATTTTGAGGTGTTCTGGCTTGATGTTCAATGCTTGAATTTCTCGGCTTAATTCAACAATAAACGCATCATCCATTAAGCGATCTGCGGATACGTTGAATGAGAGTTTAAAGTCTCTCCAGCCACGTTTTTCCAAATCAGCGACCAAGCGAGTAATCCGATGCATAACCCAATAATCAATCCCTTTGATTAATCCAGTTTCTTCAGAAAAAGGTATGAATACACCTGGGCTTACGTCGCCTCTTTCATCATCGTTCCAACGGATCAGAGCTTCAAACTCAGTTGAAGTTTTATCCTTTGTCGACACTTTTGGCTGAAAGACAAGGTGGAACTCATCAAACTCAATGGCTCTGCTGATGTCGTCAGAAAGCTTCTTGTTGTCTTTTATCCGTTCAACCATTAACTGATCAAACCGCACAAGGTCATCGCCTTTGTTTTTTGCATCATGTAGAGCCATTTCAGCTTCTTCATAGACGCGGAACGGCTTTTTGCTTTTACTGTCTATTTGACTCCAACCAATAAAGCTTGTTGCGCTCACCTCAGATCCATCTAAAAAAACACCGGAGGCAATAGCACTTCTGATTTTCTCAGAAAAGATACGTGCGGGGCGCTCCCCTTTGGGCAAGTTAATCATGACAAGAAACTCATCAGCAGAACCGCGAGCAACAACATAACGATCAAGATTCCATTGATGTCTCAAATGCTGCACTGCGTTTTTTAAGTTGCTGGCAATTTCACGCAACAGCTCATTGCCACCGTCATATCCATGCGTGTCATTGACTTGCTTAAAATTCTTCAAGTTAATGACGAAAACAGATAAGTAAAGTTCTCGTTCAGGGAACTTGTAACCTTGAAGCTTTTTGATGAAGCATTGTTTATTATTCAGTCCGGTTAATGAATCAAAGAAAGCGAGTTTTCGAACTTCTCGGTTCTTCTCTTGGATAGAATCATTCATGCAAGTCATTGCAGTAAATACTTCCCCAATTTCATCATTTCGTTCAGTGTCCAGAGTGATATCATGCTCACCTCTGGTTATCTTATTTGCTACGTTCGATATTAACTTTAAGCGACGAAAAATAAGTAAATTTAGCAGGTGATAAACGAAGAAACTAACAACAGCGGCCGTTACGAAACCGATTAGCAACGCTTTGTTCTTCAGGTTTTCAAGATTCGCAGTTTTTTCTTGCACGTCCGTAGCGCTAAATATTGTGTAGTTATCAGTCTTCTCAACTGAGGTTACCCACATTTGCCCATTAACCTCGGCAAATCCATATTCATGACTATTTAGTGATGCACTGTAAAGCACTCTAGCCTCTTGAGAGCCGTTAAAAATAAAATCCGAACCGTCAGTCGTTAAGATAGCCGTTATTTGCTTAGCGTTTGATACAGGAGTCATTTCAGCATTTAAGAAGCGAGTGTCTCTAGTGATGATAAGTATCCCGTTTTCAATTTTCGTCGCGTGAATAATTCTCCAACCATTTATGGTCTCTAAGACATGAGTTCCATACTTTCCCGTTTCGACAACGTTGCGGCGGATCCAATCACTTTCCTTCGAAAAGGGTTGGAATGGATCTTCCGTGTGCATTGTGATTATTTTCCCTGCATCGTTCAAAAGATAGAGTTCTTTATATGATGAGTTAACTTCAGATAAGCTTTCAAACATTTTAAGTATTGTATTTTGGGCTTTGATTGAGCGGTCAATAGTAGAGTTACTAAGCAGTGTCTTGATGGCATCTTCACCAGCAAGTATTTGGGTGACTTTAGATAGCGCACGTACATGAGAGTCAACCACGTTAACCGCTCGCAATGCGTGATCTCGGGATTGCTCTTGAGCGGCAGACATGTCTGAATAACTTAGCTCGTGATGAAACCAAATAGAGACCAGTATTCCAACAGCGCAAATGACTGGCATTAAAATCAAAAATAGCCGTATACGCAAACGATTACTTTTCATTTGAAACCCTCTCAAACACACTTGATTTCAGTAGTTCGAACTGGACGTTTGCAGGATCTGAAATAAAGAAATCAAATAAATCTGAGTTCTGTACATCAGTTAAGTCTTTTTCTGCACTGGACACTCCCGATTGGAGTTCAATTGCGTGGAGGCTGTCCGACCTTGTGATGAAATTCATGAATTGAACCGCACCATCAATGTTCTGAGTCAAAGAATGCACAAATGCGTATTCATGAAAAACCCGGGTTAAATTTTCCGGGTAACCAAAAGTTAAATTGGGATTAAGTTTCATCAATGGGGCGGCTGCTGTATCTTTCATTGGTGCTATGTATATTTTCTCTGAAAGAACATCTTGCGCTGCAAACGAAAAAAGGTTCGGGTTCGCATTTCTCGCTGCTTGAAGCTTTCTGCCGGCGCTCGATATTTCGGTATGCCAATCGTCTGATTTTGTTTTTGATAGAGATAGCAAAGCAACGGTCATCGCGTTGTTATAAGTGCCTGGTAAGGCGACTTTATCAATCAGCCCCGAGGATGGGTTTAATATTTGTGACCATGTTTTTGGTAGCGTAGTTTCGGACTGGTTGTAAAGTACGCCAAAAGATGTGTAAGAAATAAGTCTTGCAAAATCGGATTGGGTTGGCGCCAACGCCTGTAGGTGCTCATCGATACGTTGCTTGGTTACCTTTAAATTTGCCAAGTTCGCAACGTCGTTTTTTTCGATGTAATACAATAGCCCTTGCTTATCGATTAAGGCAATGTCAATTTTCTCAGAATACGACTCAAAAAGTTCATCTCGAATGCGGACGTCATTGTAATTGATGACATTAACGGTAGCCGAAAACTCAGTTTCAAACTGTTTCAAAAGGGATGGAGGGAAGTAGTTATTTGGTGCCAGAACGGTTATTACGCTCTGCTTGGCGAAGACACTACATGTTAATAGTGTGGCGCACATTCCCAGTGCTAGTGTTTTTAACAAATCCATTTGCATTCCAATTGCGTTTACTACATGCCAGTCCATTGACAATACGTGGCCGATCATACCAGATGTGTTTTTATTTTAAAACCGTTAGTTGGATGGTTTTTCTACGGGAAATATGTTGAAACTAATGGCTAGAGGGGTTTTGGGTAAAGTTAAGCAGGGGTTTTGGGGAAAATAAGCATTTTCAGTTAGGGGGGTTTAAGAAAAGTTCATTTATCTCTTGAAGCTCCTGAGAGCCTGCTGTTACTGGGTTTACATCATTTTTGTTGTTTATTTGACCGTATTCTTTGAGCGGGGGTTTAAAGAAAAGATAACGTGGGTTTTGAGTAAAGTTAACACTTATCATTATGGGGTTTTAAGAAAAGTTCAGGGGGGATTTGAGAAAAGTTAAACAGTATTTTGCCATAAAAAACAAAAGAGTAGATGTTCCCCTCTATACTCTCTATTTATTATATATTAAGTAAATATATTCTCTATATTCTCTGCTCATAAAAATACATCTCGGAACGGATCGCGAAAAGATCTGACTTTGTAATTTTTCCTCTAACGCGGTGACAAAAAAGAAATTCCATGTTATATTCTTCGCCCCTGTGTAAGTGATCGCAGGTAGAAGCAAGGATGCTAAGGAAGACGGAGAAATATCTCAATGCATGTTATGGATGACTCAATTTCAAAAATAGACCAGTTGTACCGAAGACAGCTGTCACTTTTTTCATCACCAGAAGTTCTTGGTAACACCTTTGCCGACCCAAATTCGATTTCTCGCTTTGTCCATGATAAGCGGTCTAAACGTGTTTCGAGCTCAAATCTAAAAGATTTCCCTAAAATCATCGGCGCCAATGGTGGGTTTAACCGAATTAAAGGCGCTCCTATTCAGGTCACCAATCAAGATGGTTCCGTCGAAATAGTTCATGTGTACCCTGGTACCAGAGAGTCACTGATCGAAGAGTGTCTTATTCACTTTGCTACAAACGGTGAGTTCTCAATTGAAAAAGGGGAGCCGGGATACCGCCTGATGAATGGAAGGGTGGGTGTTTGTTTTACCCTTTACCAATTGCGGAAAGCTCTCGGCCAGCGAAATAAGGAATATCGCCTCGATGAATTGAAAGAAGGGTTGAATGTTCTTAAAGATGCAAATTACAGTTATTTCCCGGATGAAGATACGGATAGAGCTGAGCATTTTGGTGAGTATATCATTTCGAAAATGACGAAGATAAGAAACGACAACCCAAATGACGCAGTGAGAAGTGATTACGTTTACTTTGTTGAATTCACATCAGAGGTGAGTGATAAGATTCTGTCTGGCGAATACCGAACGTACGACGCCCTTTGCTCCCTTTCAATGAAAAGCCCTCTGGCGCGCTATTTGTATAAACAGTTTACTCATGGGTGGCAGCAAGCTAATAACCGTGGACAAACAGGTTCGTATCTTGAGCTTATGCAAAACGAAGTTATTCAAGCATCTGGCGTTCCATTGTCAAGCAACGTAACAAAAAGAAGAACCGTGTTACTAAACGCTTTGAATGAATTAGTGACGTCTGGCATTATCCAGAAGTTCTCGGAGCAAGATGATATATTACCGGTAAAGAATGGTAGAAAAATCATTGATGTCATGTTTGTAGTTAGACCTACAAACCGATTTATTAAGCAACAGATAAACGGTTTCAAGCGATTGAAAGAAAGTCGCCAAGTTGGCGAAAGAAATTACAGAGCATTGCAATCATCAGGGATGTCATTAAGAGCCAGTTAACATTGAAATAAATTGTTGCCATGCTGGTTTTTTGATGGTAAAGTTTGGTTATATTAGAGTACATAATTAAATTAATTGGCGGCTACATGACTAAACAAGCAAGCAAACTGGTATTGATTACGGATCTAGGTCCCAAAGTAACTTTGGCAGACATTGCCAACCCAATGGTGAATGTTGAGCACAGCGTTCGAGTTCCCTTCTTCAAAGATAAAAGAGAACAAGGGACGACCATCCCCCTTATTCTTTTTGCAGCCCTCAAAGTGAAAGCCTTAGTGAGCATGGGTAAGAGTGAAGAGGTTGAGGATTTGGACTCAAAGACAATTGCTCGAATTAGAGACTTGCTCAATGACATCCATGGACTTAAGGTATCGGTGCTAAGTGAAGAAGATGCTGAAAACGTACTGGTAGCAAAAACTGTCCAAGAGGTAGTTTTTAATCACCTGGTCTACGGTGGGTCGTTAGCGGTTCGAAGTGTTGATGACTTGCTGTTTGAAGATAGTCAGAACAAGGCGCATACGATATCAGGAAACGGTTCTCCATCATTCTCGCTTCCTCCGTACCTATGCCGATATCGCCTAAAGGAAGAGCGTTTGAATGTGAAATCACCGTTCAATGCGATAAATCCACTTATGAAAGCGATCGCGAAAGAAGTGTTCTCAGGCCTTAAAAATCACGATAAAGATGATTGGGCTCCGCTTGGTAGTTTTAGTCGCCGAGTGCACAACTACATTACCTATGAGGCGCTTTGTCGACACGGATTTAGCCAAGATGAGCTTAAAACAAAGATCAATAATCCTGGTCTTGATTAAAATTTTGAATTTTTCGCGCCAGAGTCGGGGTATTTGGATTTTGGTTTAGTCGAAATTAATGTGAGATCAGAAACGCCAGCGCAGCAGAACTGTACTGGCGTTTTTTATTCCGAAAGAATAATTAATTGAATGTGGATGGTTCGATAGTTTCTATTGTTTCTTTAGAGTCGGAAAATAAATCCTGCGCCTCAGTTAAAACGCCGGATATCGACTCAGGTGAAAACGTTCCGTCTGGTATTAAAGGAAGGAAGAGGAACGATAACCAACACAATAATACGGTGTGTTCGATTAGGCGGTTTGCCTTTTGTTCAAACTCGATATTAAACAACCTCACCTTTTTTGTTGGTCTGAATAATGGTATGCCGCCATAGTATGGCCAATCGCAGAAGGTGTGAGATAAACAACCAAACGCAAACCCTAACATTGCCATTCCGGTAGTAATATCTAAAAACCCAGCCTGAAGGGTTAATGTTCCGACTTCGTGGGTCCCGGCATAACCCACCCCGGCTAAAATGATATAGAACCATGGGAAATGAGTGAAAGTCCGATGCGGGATCACTTTGAACTCAAGAAAATCCGGCGCCAGATTACCAATAAAGATAGTCATCGCAACGAGAAGTGTTAGTGAGTTTTCAATCCCGGGATAAATACTAGATGCAGTGGCTGTCCATGCCAAAGCCATAGCTAAACCTGTTTTTATGTGACCATCCAAAGTCATACGACACCTCCATGTGTCTAAATCAAAATTAGAGCTCCTGCCAAGAGTGATATTAACACACAGCCAATACATCAGACGGCCCTTCCTTGAATAACTATGATAACATCATAAATGTTGTATTAAATTATCTCAGGGAAGAGTCATGCCGGCGCTAATAAATACCAAAACATTGTTGGATATTTCACGACATTCAAACAAGATTGTTCGTCTTAGTCAGCTTATGGATAAGATTGAGGCAGGGTACCTTGTTAACCAGATGGGTTATCTCTATAGCGAATCAGACCCAATGGATGTAGTCTTGGCGTTCAATAAGGACCTTGGCACTACGGCTAACATGATTAAAGATGTTGCATTGATCGTTGAATCCGTTGATGAGGGTGGTCGTGCTTTGGAACTCGTTGGTGACGAGAATGACCTTGGTGTTTTGTTTCCCGAGCATTGGGATAACGACACGAAAAGACTAACCTTGTTTAACTATGGAATTAGTAAGCGAGGTCAAACGTCGACAACAAAAACCGATGAAATAAAAGCAGCTCTTTATCATAGCATCATGGGAGATACTGCTAAGAAATTTCCATATGGCGCATTCAAAAAGCACGTTACAGCAATGAAGGCGCTTGAGAAGACTGATAGGCCTTCACACGAAGCACCATTTCATGAAGCGCTGTCTTATGCCAACCAGCTTGTCGCGGTTGAGATGTGGCAGCCATTTTATGAGGCTGCTATCGCTACCACCGGCCACTTCAGAGAATTCAGAAGAAATTTGAGTGATAAAGAGCGACAAACCGTTGATGAGAAAATCTACTCTGGTCGAGCGATGATTGACGGGGTGGTGAAGGATTCGACTTACATTACCATGGAAGGGCAAGTGCAAACTGCGTCTTCACATAAATCGAATGAAGGTGTGCTTTCGTCCATTGAAAAAATGGTCAAAAACCTTGATTTTATTCGTGCGGTTGAAATTGATAAAGATACGGATATCGTTAAATTTCACGATATGATGGTGGATATATCGCGCATGGGGCTGGACTTCCCAGATGCATTCGAATTGAAGTCGAGAAAACTAGGTAACTACCGTGCTTGCGGTATCAGCTCCACAAGGGGAGCCGTGACTGAAGAGTATGGGTTCGCGAATGCTGAACTACAGATCGTTGCCGTCGACGTAAACTACCCGACATCACTGTCGCACGAAGTAACGCATTTCAGAGACAGAGAAAACACCCCTCACCGAGAGAAAATGATTGATCATTTCAGGTCAAAAATAGATGTCGATGCACTAGAAGAAATTTACCCTAAAAAAGCGGGGTATTACCTGAGTGGCAGAGAAGTGTTGGCTCGGATGGGTGAAATTGGCTTTATGCTGAACCAATTCGGGTATAGAGACGGAGAATCGCTTTCTGATTTTAAGGAACGCGTTATCGTCGATCGAGAATCAGTGGTTGACGATGATAAGGCCAAATTTAACGTTAGCTTGTCTAAGACCCTAGAACGTTACCTGGGGGAAGATGATATTCTATCTCAATACATCTACTTTGATATGTCTAATTGGCAGCCAGATGAAATGTCACTGTTACGTGACTTTACGCATGATTTCTTCTATAAGCATGATCCCGAAGTTGCTCGAAGATTACAAGAGCGTATTGATCAGGGTATTCTAAATGCTACGAGCTTGAATTACCAAAAGATCAAGCAAAGAGATAATCCAAAGCGAGTCAGAAGAGAACTTAGCGACGCTGAGCTACTTGTGAAGAAGTTCAAGCAAATGCAACCAGATGAACTGGCTCCAACTTACAAAGCAGGTGTTGAAAAGGGATTATTTAAAGATGGTGAGTTCTTTGAGGCATTAAATAATGGTGTTTTGAATTTGTTTGGCGTAGCTAAAGAAACCAAAACTCGCATTAAAATGACATATGATGGTCTTCGAACTCAGATGTTAGCCATGAAGTCACTTTCCGATATCATTGATGTTGATGCTCGTCCTGGGGATGCTTTGGTTGCCGCGAGGGTGTTTGGTGGATATGCAGTTGGAGCCGGCATCATCGACCCTGAAAAAGAACCTCAATTTTCCACGTTGGGAGTTTCAGATAAGTTTCTTCTTAATGCTGGAGAATTGACCACAGGCATGCAGGAGTTTGAACCTGATTCAGACATACAGAAACCTGGCGTGTCGAGTGTTGCTAAGTTAGGCAGTAAATATTGGCGGTTATCAGGTGAATCGACGATAGTTAATGAAATTAAAGAAATCGGTCAAACGTTCACTAGAGACTTGTTTTCAAGGGTTTTTGAAGGTGATTCATTAATACCGCGTATTGATGTAACGAAGAGCACCCCTTCAACGGAAGCTGCTAACTGGTTAAAAGTGGCTTCACTTTTTCATCAGGAGTTCAATGGGTATCTTCCTGACGAAAATACGCACGACTGGCAATATGACATGATTAAACATAGTCGTATGAATGAGCTAGTTAGTGGGGGAGTGACAACTGGCCAGCTCGTTAGTCTGGCAAACGATTCATCATGGTCAATTGTTTTGAATTTACCAGAATTGAAATATGAGATGGCGAAGTCTTCGGAGCTTGAGTTGGTAGATAAGCTACTTGAGTCTGGCATCTTGGACGAGCTCGGGATTACCAGAAAAGATGTCTTTGACTTTGTGCTTTCTCACGATCACTTCCCAACAATTAAAACGGAGACATCGGCCGATGTATTCAAAGAGTGGGCGGAGCCTTTGCTAGATAGTCGGGCAATGAAGGGTGACGATACACCACGTCGAGAAACTTGGGGGCTAGGTTTTTACCGTCGCGAAGAAGTCGACGACAGTAAGCCCTTGTCATTTGCACCACTTACGTCCTTGGTAAGTATGTGCATGGATAAAACAAAACTAAATGTCGAGGAAACGCAACAAAAATTGGCAACAGCTGTTTCAAAGATTGGGATGGAAAACCCATCATTGGATCAAGAAATTGATAAATTCATCAGGAAGAGAATGCCTGATTTCAATGTTGCAAGAGCAGAAGCTTATTCTGCGAATGGTAAAGCTTCAGCGAGCATGAATCATCCTATGATGCTTGCTCTTGAATCGCAATTGTTCGAAGGCGACTTGATGGTGTTTGATATGCCTAATGCCGTTAAGGCAACGGATATGGCCAAATCAATTCTTAAACAGTCACTGATGGCAAGTTACATCACTGATGCCCTTGCTGGTAATCCTCTGTATATACACGGGTACCTTAAGTCAGATCGTGATACGCGAATGGATTGGTGTCGAATTAATGAAGGTCAAACTTATGAAGGTGAACTTGCTCGTGGTCTGGGGGTCGTTATTGAAACGGTCACTAGAACCTTGCAAGGGATCCCTGTTTTGCAAATGAGTAAGGATCCAACAGACTCGTACTTACAAAATGGGAGTAAGCCAGGTAGAGATGAACTCAAAAAGAAGGTTGAGCAGTTTCTGGAGAAATCGGTTTCAATTGACCCATCGGCAACAGCAATGCTGTTGAGTGGAACGACAGTGTTAGCCTCACCTGAGAGTTCTCACTCACTTCATAACAAACATCATAGATGCGCATCTATCGACCTATGTCAGATGTCAGCCGCGCTATCAACGCCGTTTCTTGAGGACGGGGTGTACTTGTCTGATATGAGACCGGTCGTTGCTGACATTTCGGAACGATTAAATCAAATTGAAGCACCAACTTTACCTCAAACCCCTGAAGAGCCTTCGATAGAGAAGCCGAGCAATAAACATGATGGTAAATCGCCAGAAGTAAAGCTGGAACAGGTTTTACCTGATAATGAACAGTCGGAGTATTTTTTGAAAATCAACGAAGATGTTGAATCTCCAGAGAAAAACACTCCATTCACAGAACGAAATCAGATGCGATTATTTTAAGGTGGTATAGCCACCTTATTTTTCTATTTCAAGGTTTCGGTCTCGACTGAGTTCGACTTTCAGGATGCTTTGACGTTTGTGTAGTTCAGCGACATCGCTATTTTCGAGCAGGTACAGGAATGCTTTATTTTGCACCTTTCGAGACCAGCTTGCGTTGCCTGCTGCTCCAATAATAGCTCGCTTCTCATCAAGCGCTTTGTTTTCTTCAAGGACTTCTTTCACTTGTACCGTCAGCTCATGAATGAAGCGCCTTGCATTTCTTTCAAGGTGGAAGTAGTCACTAAGTCTGTCCATTAGATATGGTTGAACCGTGACGTTTTTCTTAGCTCGCGTGACGCATAAAGAAATTGCGGGCCGCTTACTGAGTTCAGAGTAGTCTTCTTCTTGAATGTCATTCAGGATATCCCCAAGAATCTGGGCCTGAATGTGAGATGAAGCATACTTGCTTACGTCAATGTTGTTTAGGCGGACCTGGCTGAAAAAATTGGCAGCCCGACCTCTGATCAACTTGATTGCTTCATCTTTGATGCTGATGTTTCTTTCGCTGAGTGCTTGTGCCTCAGACTTGCAATTTAAACGCGATAATAGCTTTGCCTTCACTGCATAATACAAGAACGGAGGCATGCTGAAAGACTTACCGTCACGAGCCTTAAGCGAGATGCTTAAAACAAGCGTCGATGGTATGTCATTCATAGGGTTGGCTAAATCTTCCAATGTGAACGTTTCGTTCATTCCTAGTCTTTCCTTTGCTTGGTTTTATTAAATAATAGAGGAAATAAGACTTTAAATCAACGGGGTTTGCAGATATAATAAAACCAATTAAAGAACAAAGATTAGTCATGAGGATGTATGGCAGCAAGAATCGGTGATAGTGAAATTGAAATTCCAATTCCGGATTTGAGAATGCGGAAGAGAAGTGCGCCTGTATTTGAGAAAATGAGGGAGCGTGGAGAGTCCTTTTTGGTTTCCGTTCTGTCTGCCAATAGGATTACAGACGTTTCTCAGTCTGCATATAAAGCTTTGCACTCGCCATCGATGAGAACATTGGACATGTGGCGCCTTAAGGATATTGAAAAGGCGGTAGACCGTCTTGCTCTTGCCAAGGAACGAGGTGAACGCGTGGGGCTGGTTACTGATTTCGACGTGGATGGAATTTCTTCAGACGTTGTTATGTACCGTGCGCTTACTGAACATTTAGGCTTTGATGAGTCTCAAGTTGTCGAATACGTAAATAACCGAATGGAGTATGGTTACGGATTTAACGACAAGGTCCTTGACCGGGTATTATCGACGGAAGACACACCAACCCTTCTTATTACAGCCGATCAGGGTTCTAACGACAATGCGAGTGTCATATTGTTTAAAGAGGCGATGGCTAAGCGAGGTATCGACTACGCTGATGTTATTGTTACGGATCACCACCATATAAATGTTGGTGAAACATGTGCTGATGCAGCTGCATTTGTGAACCCTCAAAGACATGATTGCGAGTTTGAAGATAAAACCATTTGCGGATGCATGGTGGCGTTATTGTTTATGGCTGCTGCACACAGAACATTTACTGAGCGTAGCATTATTCCTGCGGACACACCGAGCGTTCAGCATTTACTCACCTATGCATCTCTGGCGACGGTTGCAGACTGTGTTTCTCTGGCAAGTGAATACAATCGATTCGTTGTGCGTAAAGGCCTTCATGACATGAATCAGGGTGTAATCCCCGCATGGCAGGTGTTGATGGAGAACCGCTACAAGTCAAATGCAGCTCTTACGTCTCGCGACCTGGCATTCATGCTTGGCCCAGCTATCAATGCCGATAGTCGAACAGGTGGTGACGGTAGTGATGCGTTGAATTTTCTTAAGGCAAAGAATTTGGATGATGCGAGAGCAGCCTATGCAGCTCTTACGAAGCGAAATACTCGCAGGAAAGACATTGAATTGTCGATGGTTGAAGTTGCCCTTGCGGACGCTTCTGAACAGTATTACGTTCGTGGATATCGTGGTATCTCGATTTACTTGCCTAAAGGCTCTCATGGTATCCACGGAATTGTTGCTTCTCGAATTAAAGAAAAATTCAACTGCCCAACGATTATTTTTAGTCCTGTTGATGTTAATGAGAAAGATCACGCGAAAAGAGAGTTGACGGCTTCAGCTCGAAGCATCGATGGTATCGATATTCATAGCATCATGACCGAGGTTCAAAAAGATATGCCAATTAAATTTGGCGGGCATCCTATGGCGCTTGGTGTGAAAAAACTGACAAAAGATCTTTTCCCTCAATTCCAAGAAACATTTGATAAGTATGTCAAAGAGGAAGGTGTCGCGCGATGTGGCGACGCGAAGGGTTTAGACCACCTTTTCTTTCCCTTTGTAGAGGTTGACCATCTTATACAAGAAAATGAGCTTAACTGGCTACGGAATGTTAACACGCTGGGTGAAATTGCTAAATTAGAGCCTTATGGTCAGCGATTTGAGCTCCCAATTTTCGCCATTAACGGTGTGTTCGTTAACTCCAGTCGATTCGGTAAAAGCAACAGCCACCTCAATATCATATTCAAAGATTCAATGGATAATGAGCATGTGGGGGTGTTGTTCAACTACGAAAGAGCATCATTCGTTTCTCAGCTAGTGATTGGGAAGATGTACACTTTTGCCTTTAAGATGGAATACGACAGTTACAAGAAATCGATTGGTTTACAGATAGAATCTATTGCCGAGGGAATGAACAATTTGAAAACAACCCGATAACTCTTAATGTGTTAAGATAGGAATACTAAAGCAAGGATGCTGGAATAAACATGGCAGTTACAACATTTACACGCGTTGCATTTGAGGTTTTACGTCATATCAACGCATTTGACAAAGTCTCCTTGTCTGGCCTGGTAGGTCGGACAGGTGAGAGTCGTGCATCGATAGGGAATGCAATTGACTTTCTGGCGGCCAATGGTCTGGCGGGGACGAAGTACGGGGACATCTACTACCCAACCCAGAAAGGCCTTGCTTTGTTATCGACAGAGCCCCCTCGAAAGGAGCTTGATGCCGTATTCAAACGAAATGGATGGGATCACCCTTTAACACTGAAGAAGGTGGTTGCAACGTTAGAGTCACAGCAGAAATCACTAATTCAAATTGCTCAGGAAGTATCAGAGAAAAGAGCTCAGAAAAAATCTGCCGAACTTGAGCAGACAAGAGTTAAAGAAGCTTCCAGAAAACGTGCCATTCTAAGTGACGCTAAAAAGACGCCCGTATCGACTCCGCCATCAGCACCAACCAATCATGTTGGTACTAGCCAGTTAAAAGACTCGTTACTTGTAAACGCAAGAAAGAAAGCCGGCATAAAAATACAACCAACCCCAGCGAAACAATTATCTCCAACCGTCGAGATGAAAGGTGCAGAACGCCTGCACCTCACCCCTATTCAGTGTGCGATTGTGTCTGCATTGACAGATAAAGGCGCCTTATCCGCTGACGGTTTGGCTAAGCATCTCATTTCTGCTGGCTACCCAGTTGATAGAAATGTTCATTCACTGTTACGACCACTGATTGTTCGACGTTTCATTGGTTTTGACGCGAGTAAAAACGGTTACGCGCTTAATGATAAAGGGCGTAATGACATCTTAGAAGCAAAAGGAATTGCTATGGATATCTTAGGAAAATTAAAGTTCCCTTATTTAGAGTTGCGAACGATTGAGATCATTCGTGATCAAGGTGGGGCTCATGGTTTGGCCGAACGACGCTGTGAAAAAGCGGTAGCAAAGGCTGCTGATGAGGGCGGCATGGATTCCGGTCCAAAGGCTGTAGATATAACGCTTTCTTCACTTGAAAAACGTGGACTTATCAAGCGAACAGGCAATGGCATGGTATCGCTTACCGTGGTGTGTCAGTCATTAATCGGCTTGCGACCATACAGTGAGCGTGACTTACGTACGTTACGTGAAAATGGTCAGGATGAATTCGCTGACATTCTGGTTCAGTATGGCGAAGCGAAGTCTGTGAAGACTAAGAAGCCGAAAGCGAAATCGCAAGCCGGGTCAGAGGCCAAAGAAGACAAAGAACCTACTGTTGATGCACCTAGTGAAATCAAGGCGGATGAGGGGCAGTCGGGTAAATCAACACTTGTTGACGACGTAGTGCCGTCTTCTCCGGAAGCGACTGGCGAGTCTTCTGCGATTGAAGATTACTTGGGTGAACTATTGACGGAGGAACCGGAAGAGCCAGCCAAAGTATCTGATGCAATCTCTGCGGTTGCTGCATTAAAGAAAAAGCTTAATAAGCCGGCGTTACCTGGTATTGCCAATGCACAAGAGAAAGGTCAGTTGGTTGATGCTCTTGTTGATTTGCTTTCTGGCGATGAAGATGCTTCACCAATTGTTGCTGGTCTTGAAGATATCAAAAAGGACATTATTGCGAACGCTGTTAGCTAACCCTTACCCTTAATTGGGTATCAAAAAGCCGATCGTTAGATCGGCTTTTTTGTTATTGGTCTAAAATTAAATATGTTGAATGGTAAAGGGCGGGCGTTATGACACGTAAAGTCAGTACCGACGAAGCTAAAATCCCAAAGTATAACCCGTATGGGAGAGTTGAAATACGGCTTTTGGATACTGGTGGAGAGCGCGTTCATGTAAAATGCCAAGGCCCTTTTGATGAATATCTTGTTAAGGCGGTTAGAGAAATACAGGATCACCCAGAGTTTACAAATCCAAATCGTCAGGAAATAGTTGAATTTAAAGGGTCTTGCCTGGGGATGCCTCAATTCATTAAAGATGCGACGGAATATGTTGGTTATTTAAAACGATCTGGAAAAGCACCTAAAGCGGTAGCTTTTGTTATCGATGATAACGTTGAGGGAGCAAGGTTGATGCGGGGTATTTATTTAAAAATGTACGAAACACATGATATTGACGTTAATATATTGAAGACTGTTGAGTCTGCAATGGAGTGGCTTGGGGCGCTAAGTAGAGCGCCCTAAACTAATACAACTAAGGTTGCTTGTTTTTTGCAGCGTCAGCAGCCTGTTTGCGTTTTTTCACCTCTGTAGTCCAGTCTATTGGTCTATTTTTAACACTACAGATTACTCGGTTTCTACCTAATTGCTTAGCTCGATATAATACAGAGTCAGCAACACCAAATACTGCCTCTCCACTTCGATCTAATTTATTGTAAGCGGCAACCCCAAAAGAAGATGTGATTTGCAGTGGCTTCTCTTTTACCGTGTATCGGTGGTTTTCTATTACTGAACGAAGGCGCTCGGCAATTTGAGCTGCATTTTTAAGAGGTGTTCCGCGACAGACAATGACAAATTCTTCTCCGCCGTACCTAAAAAGTTCGCAATCGAAACTTTTCAATGTTTCTAATGCTTTGCTGGTTAGTTGCGAAATACGTTTTAGGACACGGTCGCCTATCTGGTGACCATAAGTGTCATTAATTTGTTTGAATCTATCGATGTCGAGAACAATAATACTGCTTTCAGGTTGTTGGTTGTTTTTCTCCATAGCAGCATCGAGGGCCTTAATGGTCTTATCGTAAGCTCTCCTGTTTGGGATGCCTGTAAGATCATCGGTAAGAGACATTTCTTCGATATTGCCAATTACATCATTTAGTTCTGTTTGCTGCTTCTTCAGTCGTGTCACTTCTTTTTCTTGATTTCTGACTTCAGCTTTTAAGTTAGATATTGCGCGCTGTTGATTTCTGGTGTGCGCACTTTGCTTGTTGATAATTTTGGTGAAGCCCTCCTGCATATTGCTCACGTTTGATGAAATGAGCTTCTTCAGTTTTACGGGGTCTTCTTCTTTATCGGATGCAACTTTGAAATTTCTCAGTAGTGACTCAAATGCTTCTCTGTCTTTGTCAGATGATATAAGCAAGTGGGAATTTTGATGAAAAGACTCTTCCAGTGCATGGTGCATTTTCTGTAGGTGCTGGTTAAATGAAACCAAGAACGTAGATTCAACATCACTACGCTTTGTTTGCAGTAGCGCGATATGCCTTGCAGCGGCTTCCATAAGATCAATGGAATGATAAAAGTCCAACGTTTTGGCTGCGATAGCGCTTTCTACATCTTTAAGAAGTGATTTGATTTTTGTGTCTTCAGGAAAATCATGATCAAGTCGCTTCAAAATTGGATGTATGCTTTTTACAATTCGCTTACTAGACCATGCAACATCACCAGCAATAATATTGGATTTGCCAGATGCCTTTATATTAGGGTGCTGCCCGCTATCAACTACCTTTTGCTGCTCTCGGTAATTGATCACATCATTTACAAATGTGCCAAGTGTTTTAACTAAATCGCCAAGTGCTGATGCAGGGTCTGTGCTCTCATCTATATCTAATGATTTTATGCGCTCAAGCTGCGTGGAACTCAAGGAGTTGTGCTGTTTTAGTCGCTGAAGTTCTTTCTGGACGCTTTCTGTTGCTACTCTAAGGTTGAGGGCTTCTTTGTCTTTATCTTGCATGATGCCCATGTTAATCCGGCGAAACTCACGATTAAGTTCGCCTGGCATCATGTCGCCAGAATCAACACGTTTAAGTACGTTTTGGATGGTTTTTTCGTGACTTGGGTGTAGCGTACCTAATAGGCGCAATGCAGAACGAAAGGCGTTACGAATGTCATTCGCCCTTGTGGTCGTGCCTTGCACCCCAGTTCCCTCGGCCATTCTCGTCTAATCCTTTAGATCGGTATTTTTTTATTTGTTTAACAAGTTAATGCGTCGCTTCAAATAGTTCGCAGTGGTTTTGATATCCACGTCAGGCCCATCAATTGCCTTCTGCAAGTTTACAAGTGCACTTGGGTACATCTGAGCCGTCAAAAACTTAATGGTTAATGTTGCAACGTCAAGAGGGGCCGCCTTGTCTGGATCTGTCCAAACCTCTGGATCTGACAAGTTGATTGTTTCGTGCTTCTTCTGCTTGAAGCATTCGAAGTAATGGAAACACGTAATAGTGATAAGGGCGGAATAATGCCAAAACGACCAGCGATTATTCTTCTCAACGTCTTCCTTGACGAAGGCAAGGAGTTCTTTGAATACGGGTTGCGAAGCTTTTAGCTTTTTGAGTTCACCGGAAACCATGAGGGCATCTTGGTTTGCATATAATAAATCAAGGCATAGCTTGCTAGTGCCCGGGACTTCACGTTGGTATGGTAAGTAGTTGGGTTCAATATCATTGTTTTCGATATTGATGAGCTTTTCGATACGCTCACCCAGAGTTCTGAGAGAAATAGACATACATCATCCTTGATTTGCTTAGAACTCATCCTGAGTTCAGTATTGCGCGGATAATAACACAATTAAGGTCTTTGGTGCAATAAGAGTGAGGGTATTAAGAATAAAGTGCTAGCGCGTATATTTTGTTAAAAGCTTGGTAATATTGTTGTATATTTTATGCCTGTGCGCTATTATTGTTCCCATGGACATGCAACCAACTTGCTTGCATCTGATATAATCAGGGCAACGACAAGGAGGTTGTGATGGATGACGTTTATAAGGTGAAGGCATGTCGGGGGTTGTGCCAACAGGTTGATGATATTGGAATGTGCATAGGTTTGTGCTCTACGGATTTCAGTTATGCGAGAACGGCTTACTTCAAGCATAAAGAAAACTTTCTTGCAGCAGGTAAACCTTGGGAAGAGATTGAAGACTTCGAGAGGCCACCTCAACCAAAGCCAGCGCCAGAACAGAGAATACCTGTTCAGGAGCAAGAAGTGCAATCACCTGATGTTTATAGTCGCTTAAGGAGGTAGTAATGGCAAATCAACCCAAAAAGGGCGTTCAGATCACATTGCCTAAATCGCTAGCGGAGCGTTTTAGCTTTTTGAGACGGCTAAAGCATAGAGCCCCTAACCTTAATCGAGATATGGAGAAACTCGTAGAAGAGTTCGTTTCCAGCATGGAAGATAAACTTAGGATCGACAAGGATAGTTGGCGCCGTTCTAAATCTTGCCCCAAGTGTTCTACTGGTGTTTTGTTCATAAAACGCAAGAAAAACGACCCAAGTGCACGCCCATTCTATGGGTGTAGTCATTTTCCTGAGTGCCGACACACAGAGAACGCGCCAGAACAAACGAATCATAGAAAGAAGAAGTAAAAGCGGGGAAATTATAATGGAAAATATTGATACATCACGCCTTGATGGACAGGTTGAATTTGCCGATTTGGCGCTATCATCCCCAGCACGAGTTGAAATCAACGCGGCATTCTGCGTAGTCAACCCTTTTGATAACACTGGGCATTCTTTGGCATTGCTGGAAAGCGTGAAGGGCGAGACTTGGCGGATGACTGCTGACAAGAGTTGGTCAAATATACAAGGTGGTCGTGAATTGACAGCGTTGCTTGTGGTCCCTATCACAGACAACGAAGCAAAGATTGACGAGAAGTGGTCTGGTGACTTTCAGACTGAAGTGTCAAAAGGTATTGTCGTTCGTTTTACTAACTGGTTCATTGTAGGCTCGTTGCCAGACGGGCGTCATATCATTGAAGCAGAGCTTAATGGTGTTAAATCGGAACACAAAAGCTTTGCTCAACTATTGAATGATTTGATTGCGTACCGTTACGAAGTAGAAGCAGGGGTTTAACCGTTGAGCGTTATTGCAACAATCAAGAAGATTAAATACCTAAACGAAATAACAGACTGGTGCGTTATCCAATTTATTGGTGAAGATGGTGCCACTTTTATTGGTAGCGGTAAGTTGGGACCTCAGTACCCTGGTTATCGACTTCGATTAATGGGGAATTGGAAACCCAATCCTCGTGGTGCTGGTAAAGTTCTGGATGTGGTTCAATACCAAGTTATGCCGCCGAAATCAGAAGAGGGTATATACCTATTCCTTACTTCGGGTTTGTTTGAAGGTATGACGCGAGCTATCGCAAAAAAACTTGTTGATGAATATGGCAGCAGAACATTGGATCTGCTTACTTACGACATAAACATTCTTAACACTGTAAAAGGTGTTGGGGCTAAACGCTTTATAAAGATAAGAGATTCGTTCCAAAAGACCATTCCGCAACAGGAAAGGGTGTTTAAGCTCATAAACGACTACCAGTTCACCTTCACAGAAGCACTGTTAGTTGTTAAGCAGTTTCCTGAAAACACGATACCGATGCTGGAAAAAGCGCCTTATTCAATGTATCGGAAGTTACATAAGATCCCGTTCGTGCGTTTTGACCGAATTATAATGGCCTCTGGATTTAATCCTGAAGATAAACAACGCATTCGTGAGGTTATTCTTCACCAGATGAAGGGTGGTTATCGCTTTGGTCATACTTTAATGCGTTATGGTGACGTGCTTAGTGAATCTATTGCTTATTTGCAGTTGGATAGATACGTTATCGAACAAGAAATCAACTGGTTAATCTCAAAACGACGTTTACATTGCTGTAAACATGAGAACGACTGGGTGTTACAAACTATGTGGTTCTACGCAGCAGAAAAAGAGATCGCCACACGATTATCTTTAATCGACCAGACGCCACCAGAAAAACAACTTGTGTTTAATGATGAACACCCTGCGTTGGAGAATCTAAAACCTCACCAACGAAGAGCAGTAGTGGCGCCATTCCTTGATAAAGTCACAATCGTTACAGGTAGGCCTGGTGCTGGTAAAACAACACTGTTGAGAACGATGCTTCAACTCATTGAAGAGCAAAACTTAACTGTATTGGCTGTATCGCCTACAGGTAAGGCCGCACAACGTTTACGAGAGGTGACTAATAAGGATTGTAGTACGATCCATAGAGCACTTGGTGCGACGCATGAAAGTGATGAGTTTATCTACAATGATTTAAACCCACTGGATGTGGATGTTGTCGTTGTTGATGAAACATCGATGCTGGATACTAGTTTGTTGCGCGCTTTATTGAGAGCGACGCCATATACCGCTCGCATTATCCTGATTGGAGATGTTGAGCAGTTGCCAAGTGTTGGTGCCGGCGCGGTGTATCGTGATTTGATTGATAGCATGCGTTTCCCAACCTACTGGATGACGCAAGTATTACGCATCACCAAAGCGGACGGAAGTTTACCAACTCCCCTTCACATGTCTAATGGTGTACGGGAAGGGCAATGGTATGACGTACCAAACGATGAAGAGTGGTCTTATTATCCGACTCGAAATAATGCCGAAACGATGGAACGAGTAAAGTCGATTATTGCCGATCTTCAGCAGCAGGGATTGACTGAGCATGATGTTCAGGTATTTGCGCCTATGAACGAAGATGAAATGGGCGTAAATAAGCTAAATACATTAGTTAAATCATGTTTCTTTCCGGGTGGTACGCATGAAATCGAAGCTGGCGATAAAATCATGCAGCGAGAAAACAACTATGACTTGGGGATCTACAACGGCGATATTGGTGTCGTTAAAGAAATTTATCCTGATGAAGACCGTTTAACTCAAGATGATCCGGTGATGCAGGCTGACATGACAGGTCGAATGGTTGAGTTTACGAAGCGTGAGATGTATCACGTAACGTTAGCATACGCTATCACTGGCCATAAAAGCCAAGGTTCAGAGTACCCTCACGTTATCATTGTGATCCCTGACCATCACATATCGATAATGGATAGGTTCTGGCTTTATACGCTAATCACCCGTTGTCAGGTCAAAGCGCATGTGGTCGGCAATGAGAAGGTAATCAAAACCACTGTGCGTTCAAGACGCTCGCACGAACGAAAAACAATGCTAAAGGAACAACTTGCTCGCTTCCTGCCAATGACTGATAAGATTTACAAGTAAAGTTTTGTGATACAATGAATGCGCCACAGGGAGTGGCGCTTTTGATTTCAGCAGGGAGGCGGCATGAAGATCACAGACAGCATTGCGCAGTTAATGTTCGAGGATTTCGAACAACAACGTTTAGTGCGCCTTCAAGAATGGGATGAAAAATTCCCTGATAGTTGGGATGCCATCGCCGACCTCAATGGAGGCGCATTGCTAAAGGCTGCTCTCCTTGATGAGAAGTGGTTACTTTCTGCTTACCTTCTTCGCAATCCAAACATCCGAAAAAAAGAATTACAGATAGCCTCTGTATCTCAGCACGAAAACATATTTTGTCCGCTGTTGTTGCAATGTCATGTGCAAGATTTACCAGCATCAAAATTGAAATTACTCAATGAACTTCAAGATCTGGTGGCGCTATGAGATTTTTTGTAGCGGCGTTCTTATTGTTTTTCTCGCTAACTTCAGCTGCTAACGCGGATAATTCGGGTGCGGCGAATGTCTTCAATCAGTCAGATTGCGCTGCGGAAGAAGATATAGTTACGCCTGGCGACGGTACTTTATGTAAAGAAGATATTGCTTTCGGCATCATGCATGAAATGTTTCCGAGCCTATTTAAAGAATTAATTCCATTATGGTCTTTATCATCTTTTAACTTAGGTACTGAAGGTGATGGTGCTGAAGAACCTGAGTTGTTGGGTGAATATTACGGCGACAGGGTATTTTTTATCTTGTTCGACTTGTTTTACAAGCTTGTCCTTCTCCTTATAGGGGTTTACGTCGGCACTCTTGTTCTGTCGATTGTTTTTAGAAAAATCCGTGGAGTGCCTATATCTGGGAACGATCTTGGTGAGCATAGAGATACACCTAGCTCATGGGTCGTCGGTGGGTTGGCGGGGACCGCGATGCTGGTGCCAATCAAAGAGTTTTTCTTGGGTACCATGATCATATTTAGTATGGCCGTGTCTTCGCTCTCTATGGCCAACTTCATATTTAGCCTATTTTTGTCAGCGCAACAGGAATTATTTGAGTCATCAATTGATGCTGAGGCGAGAACGAGTCGTGCAACTAACGAATTTTACGTAGATAGACACGACTACTTATCTGAGGGACTTTACCGTTACTTGGTTAAGATGGAAGTTTGCCGCCATGAGTCTGTCAATTATTTGGTTAGTAAAAACCTTAGCGCATATCAAGATCCCATTCCGCTTCAGGAATATCGAAAATGCCTATTTGGCACAGAGTCGATATACAGTCATGACACCGCAGAAATAGCAGGTGCAGGCCCTTTCACATGGCCATCGGCTAAGGAACTGCCTGTAAGCTTAAACGGTGAAGATGCTCACTACGGCCTGGCATCGATTGACTTTGGCAATAGGGCATTGATGATCCCGCAGTGTGAAGTACCAAACACTATCACAAGTGTTGAATACGGCTGCGGTCGCATTGAAGTATCACAACCAGAGTTTTCTAAAAATCCTCTAATTACGTTACTTGGTGAGCAGGAGTTTTTTGCAAATATTGATGCCATTTCAGGAACGCTAAAACCAACACTTGGTGCATCTCAGGTTGAGAGTGTTGTAAATCGTGGCTGGGCATCAATGAAAACGAGTATTGAGTCGGCGATTGTTCGCTGGGCCCAAGAACGTGACTTGATGCTTCGAAATGATACTGTCGAAGTAGAGAAGCTAAGAAAGTTTAAAGCGCTCAAGATGGTTCAGGAAGATTCAGAAGGGCTTTATTGGCGACGACTTATTGCGGCATACCATCAGAATGCAAATAACATTTTAGCGTTCGGTAGCTTCTGGGGACGTCAGGATGTGGACTCATTCTTTTCTGTAGACGAGCCTGGAACGATAAATAACTTTGGAGAAAGTAGGCAAGACCTGTCTTCCCTTTACCATCACCAGCATATAGCTCAAGGATTAGCTCAAATCGCGATAGAAGCGCAGTGTATGGACCGTTTTTATGGTCTTGATGGTGCGAATATGTTGTTGGATTTCTTGGCTGAGTTGCGTAGCGATCTTCCACCAGATTCGACTGCCCGTTGTGTCAATTGGGGTGATAAGAAGTTATACGGACAGATTTCAGGTCGTAACGAAATGGGTATTAACGAAATTAGGGAAGCAACTATTGCAGAGTTCAATGATCTCGCCGCTCGTTTTGAAGAAGACTGGGAAGATGCTACGTCAAAATACGCCAGCCAGCGCCGTGCTGTTGAGGCATCTTTTAGTTCAGCGATGCAGTCTATTGATGTTGGTAATTGGTGGGTGAAAATGCGTCAGGAAGGTTACCTTGCAGGCGCCAGTTACTTCTTCTTAGCTAACGGCAAAATCGAGGACTACAAACGTGGCTTGGTTAAGGTAAATAACCACTACGACCTTTCCACGCCAGAGTATGACAGTAAATATGTAGGGCTTTCTATAGAGCGCGAAGAAGGGTTAGAGGATTCGTTTCCTGACTTCATTTCAGGTGATGAGTTATTTGATGCGGTAGAGAGAGACGCTCGCGTTATCGACCCTATAGTCGGTAAAGGGCACTGGATCGCCCGTCAGGAACAAATGCTAAGGCAACCGAAACTTCACGGCGATGATGCGATGAGTCTTGATACCGTCATTGATTTTGCGTTAGACCCAGTTAAGAACCTTAACCGCATGGGTATTAGCATTGCCGGAAAAGAGAAAAATCCAGAGGACTGCATGACGGATCCGGAGAAATGTCCTTTCCCAATAACAGATCCGATAATTGAATTAAATCAATTTGGTTATGACATGGTGTCAGCTGCTGTGGATTTTTACTCAATCGCAATTACAGCGAAGTTAATATCTTCAACGGTCCTTTTCAAAAAAGACTTTTTTAGCGGAGCCATTGGTGAAAAGGCGGGAGGTAATGCGACGGATGGGAACAATATTATCTTCAAAGTCGCTGACACGCTCGGTATCGCTTCGGATTACATGTTTAGTACATTCGCCACGCTAATTGCACTTTACTGGATTGTGGGCGCTCTACTGGCGTATTTGCTGCCACTATTACCGATGCTTTACCTCTACATGAAGTTTATCAGTTGGATCATGGTTGTATTGATGGCGTCGTTCTCAATATTGCTTTGGGCCATGTATTGGGTTCGCTTTAAAGAGAAACGCCAGATAATCAGAGATGCCGGCTTCCACTTCGGTTTGGAAATCATGCTTAAGCCATCACTATCCCTGCTTTCAGTGATTTACGCCTGGTATTTCTTCTATGTAGTGGCGTTTGTAGTTGGCGGAACGATGTCGTGGATGAACCTTCTTCCCCTTGATGGTCAGGGCGGCATGGGCATGCGTTACATACTCGATCCATTCTTTGCATGGATGCTTATTGCTTATGTGTACTTCGTTGGTTTGAGCTTCTCATACAAAATAATGGATCAGATGCAGTCAGAACTTTTTGAAAAGCTAGGTATTAGCGGCATTAACGAGCAAAACAAAATGGGGATGTTCTTGCAGACAGTGATGTACCAAAAAGGTCAGCAACTGCTTACTAAAATGAATTTGTCTCTTGCGAAGGACCCGGTACGAAACAAGATGGAACAACGCTACAACGCAAGTAAACAGGCAGTTGATGATTTGACGAACTCTTTAAAGAAGGCAGGTATGTAGGATGAATTGGCGTAATTTTATCATTGCTCTCTTTATTGCTGTCTTGCTGCCAACGTCAGCGTTTGCCGCTGATCCCGGTGAAGAGGATCGGGTAACTCGTGCAGAGACCTTAATGAGAAACGTATCTCATCAGTTCGTCTACGCGTTTTTCGGCCGTGACATGTTGCTCTATTACTTGGATGAAAAAGATGACATAGAGGCTGTAAAGGCACTCTCTGATACGGAGTTAACACTCATGTCGGAGCCTTTTAATAGTCAGATGAGTCATTACATCAGGCTCGGATTGACTACGATTTGGGGTCTGACGCTGGCCTATTTTCTGTTACGACTTGGCATGCATATGCTTGAAAGAGCATGGATGAAAAAAAGTGCTGAAAGCCAAGAAGATCGCCCTGGTGATAGAAGAGGGTTTTATTTAAAAATGCTTTTTTTCGGGGCTATTGTTTTAACACCTGTCCCATTGAAGACGTTTCAAAATGCAGACGGGAATGATGCTCTAGGAGGGGTTACGAGCCTATACAATATTTTCCTATTCGACTTGCTCGGTAAGAGTCATGCGTTAAGTGATGAAGGCCTATCTGAGCTTATCATGTCTCAGAACCAGGGCTTAAGCACCGTTAAAATTCCAAATTCTGACAAAAAATGGGATTCAGGTACGGCGCTAAATGAATTTTACTCGTGCATTCGCTTAGACCACACAAGACAAAGTACCGGTGCCAGTACGAGAAATTTAGTGCTAAGAAAAACCGAGGATGGGCGTGTCTTTGGGGCGCTATCAGAAGGTTCATGTCATTTGTCAATGAGCTTCGGATATGATTTAAAAAATGATGACCGAATTAAGCGTATTAAAGAAATCGTTCCTGAGGCTGATTTAGAAGATGGCCTGTTTGAAGCTGCTCAGAAACAGGTCTTTACCGAAATTGTTCAAGCTGTTACTCAACAGGCATATAAAAACAGTGAAGTGCTTACACTGCCGCAAAATGGTGAAGTGGAAGGAGAACTTCTTCCAGAAGACATGGTGATGAAACCATGGACGTCGCTCGATATGAGTAATGTTGAATTGGATTCCTGGGCTGCGAATTGTGATGATTTAGCATTGTGGAATTTCCCTCACGCAAAGATCAACAAGAAAGACCGCGAGTTATACCATTTACTTACCGGAAGATGCATATCCAAAACAGTGACTCAGAAGTTGCTTTACCCTGATGTTTTTGGGCCAGTGGATGCATTCTTGCAAAGCGGTACGCTCAAAGACAACCAGCTACCCCTTTGCATGGATCAGTCTACACTTGCTCAGCGACAAGGTATGGGAGAAACATTTGTTGGCCTCTATACCATTGGAAGAGATCAGTATTCAAGTGAGAATATTGATGCGATGTCACTGGAAACGTGTTTATCCAGCATTTGCGCATCGAATTCACTAGCTTCCGGTGGTATGTATGCGTGTTCTAATGCCATTAGCATTTATGACAGAAGGCTACGTGATTATCAAATTATGGAGCGCGGCTCGATGCTGTCTGGTCTCTATATGTTCAATCTTTTTACCAACCCGATGCCGAGTCAGCTTTCTAAGTGGATATTCAACCAAACGCAGTTTACCTTTTCGCGTGAAGCCATAGAAGATAAAGGGCTTGACGGTGATGTCGTTTCATCTGTTCAGGTAACCATACCTGCATTGCGTTCAGACCATAATTACGAAGGAAGTGAAATCCTTTCTTCGTTACAGGGTGCAATTGAAAATGGAAATAACATCAAGTTGTTGGCACGTGAACCAGAACAGCTTTCTAGCGTCGCATCTTGGCTTCAGATGGAGAGGTTAATGACTTGCGTTAGAAACCCTCTTCAAGTCTACGATGGATACGTTTGTGGAAATATCCCTCAAGAGTTTAATGCATTTGGTAGCAACATGCTGAAATTGGCTATTGCAGGGAAAACAATTCTTGTTGCCGGTAACGCAATTAAGTCAACCAAGCCTGATAGTGAAATTGGGTCAATAGGTGGCAAATCGGTTATCAATGGCGTGATGAGAGTTATTGCGGTAGTCGCCGGTGCAGCAGCTTCGGAGACGCTAGTTGATGAGCTGTTAGGTGGCGGGTTTGCTGTAACTGATGAATTTGGTTATTTATCGAAAAGTGATTTAGCCAAGTATTCAGCTTTTAGTCAAACCGTTTATGCCATGTTGTATATGCTCGCAGAGTCGGGGGATATCGTTTACAAGGTCTTCGACAATATACTGATGTTCATGCTGATTTTCGGGGCCCTTTTCGCGTACGTAATACCATTCTTCCCTTATGTAATGGTGCTTGCTGCTGTTGCTGGCTTTATTTATCTGCTGATGAGAACCATCCTAATGACCGGGTTCAAAGGTGTGGATGCTATTTTTGATGATGATGCAGAAATACTGAATGAGAAGACGGATTCGCTTTGGGCAGACTGGATTGCTGTCCTGCTTAAGTTACCTCTGACCATGATTGGTGTTGTCCTGGCATGGCTGATGTCAAATGTCGTCATTTCACACGTCTTGCGTCATATGAAGTTTGAGACGATTTTTAACTCAAGCTCATATATTCAGCAGCTGATCGAAGCAGTGATGATGATTGCTCTTCCTTTTGGCGTCATCTTCGTTGTTTTCAACATGATTATGACAATTATCGAGTCATTTTATGACTTCGCAGTTGATTGGATGCTGGGAAGAATGACGAACTCACCGTTTGGTGATCGCAAAGCGTTCGGCATGTCAGAAACAAGAAGCGTTATGAGATTGATGGGGCGTTAATATGAATTATAAATGGATTTTATCAGCGCTCCTGTTTTTCCTACTATCGGGTAACGCATTAGCAGCAAGTGAGGGTGAGGCCCTGGCGCGTGTTGATGCCTGTAAAGCTGCTCTGACGAATATGTCTATCGAGGATTTCGAAAAAGGTCAGAATTCCGATGTGCTTAAAACTTGCCAAGAGACATATATGTCTGATGATTTGTCCGTGCAAGTGCTTGCGATGACGATGGGGAAACCGTTTTACTCAGCCTTAGAGGTGGTGCAAGGCATCACAGGTAGAGACCATGGTTTTGAAGAAAATGACAGCATCTTCACTATGTTCGGTCCACTACACGCGATTCTCGATGCGGCCAACTGGGCATTTACCTATATTTTTGCATTTTTGGCATTTGCAATTGTTGGTTCGCAATTTTTAAAGTGGGGTAAAGGTGACGATAAGGTCGAATTCAAACAATGGCTTGGTCACCATGGTTCTGTCATGGGGATTTCTGGGATCCTCATCATTCCTGTCGTTGGGTGGATGTCTACTGCGCAATTTATCATTATCTCCATTGTTGCCGGCGTTCTTTTTCTAACAAAATATGCCATCACATTATTATTCCTTGGTGCATTTTTTGGCGAAAACGTGTCACTGATCGCAGAAGAAGCCACCCCTGTTATTGAGGGGAACTTTGAAAGTACGGTAATGAATTACCAATGTGATATTCAGCGCAGAGAATCGATGATAAAAGAGCTTATCAGTGCAGCAGGAATTTCAGACAAGGATACACTCATCGCTGATCCGTTATATAGCTGTTTAACATCACCGACAGTTGCACCTGATAGCGATATTTTCGGGAAATTGGTAAACGATGGAGTGACACCGTCAATAGAGGTTACTTTACCTTCACTGGCCCAAACTGAGCGATGTGCGATCAATAACGCTGATTATATGAAGACACTTGGTATGAGTGAAATATCAGAGTGTGGTTCTGCGCGGCTTATATTTAGCAATACTGAAGATGGTAAATTTGATGAACAGTTAAACCTATTGAAAGGGATTTTCCTTAAATCATCCGTTCAAAATGCGGCCCGAAGTATTGCTTTAAACATTAATGAATTCGTGTGTAGAAAATCAATCTTCAAGACTGAACCGGGAACGGAGATGTCGTCTGACTTATGCATGACCCCTGTAATAAATCAAGATGCATATAATTACGTTTGGCTTACCGAGCCCAAAACGCAAGTTGAATATTTGGCAAGACAATCTTTACCTTTGAGCTCAAGTAGCGCCAAGCAGATGCGTAAGGATGTCATGAAAAGCCAAACAAATTTGATAGCAGCAGTTCTTGCTGATACTCAGGCTGTATTTCAATTGGCAAAAAACACCTTTGAGAAAAAGGCGGGTGGTGATATTGAAGCTGGGGAAGATGATGTAGATCGCACTGTTGGTCGCATTAGACGAGGGGCTTGGATGGCTGGTGGTCTTTATTTTGGTAGCATTGATGATGATGCTGAAAACCAAGAAGTGATAGATTACTTAAGCACGGCGTATTCTGTGACGGGTACGATCCCAACTTCGACAATAATCACTGGTGCATTAAATTACAGTGATTTTAACGAAATATTTTTCCCCAAAAAGTTGCGAGATGATGGTGCAAACAACTTCTTCATTTTGCCATCGGTTGGTCTTTACTGGGACCAAATCGACTGCTGGGTTTCTCAAGCGGATTGTTCAGCAAGCACACTGAACCCGTTCACGTATATGTCAAGAACCGGGGTGGATTTGATTTTCCACAGCGTTATTGGATATATAACATCGACTGGCCTTGAGAGAATAGCTAAAAAGTTTCAGATTATTTACGGTAAATCTAGGCTGATGTTGGCTGATGTGTATGCGGAAGTATCTCTTTTGTATCTGATCATTGGATTGACGTTATCTTTCTTCATCCCACTAGTGTTTGTCTTGAAGCTGGTTTCTATTTTATTTAGCTGGCTTTACGACATGTTAAAAGAACTGATGGGACTTCAGCTCGTTTTGGCTTTCTCGCCACTTAGCGCAATGAGCCAGGGAATGTTTCAATCTGATCTGAAATTGGCATTTCATAGAATGATGGGGTTGTCTCTGTACTTCTTATTCGTTGTGATAGCAATTATTCTATCGTTTGTCAGTTTTTCATTTTTATTCGCTGTAAACGTCCTAATCGTTGGCGCATTGGCCTATGCAACAGGTCTGGGTGATGCAGTCCACAGTATTGAGTCAATGGTGTATCGAACAATCTTTGATATCTTCATTGTTATTATACTGTACTTGGAGGCCAGAGAGTGCAGCAAGCTATTGGAGAAGCTGCCTCAAGGGATGGCTCAACATTTCGGTTTAGCAGTTACACCAGACAATTCAGCGTTTGAAAATATGCTGTCTCGACTGAGGGATAATGTGATGCCGGGGGTCGGTAATGCACTTGCATCGTCTCCTTCCTTTATCTCAGGTTTATTCAAGTAATAAGGAAACATCAATAACAACATTTATGATGTTGTGATACAATCAGTCTAATGGATATTATATCAAAGGACTGAACATGGAAATCAACGATCCGGCTAAAGAAGAATTAGTCAAAAAATTTAGAGCGGCGGTGACGCTTGCTTGCCCTAGTTTAGTAACACTAAAAGAGCAACGGGTAATGCGAGGCTTGCCGCTTTCCATGTTTGAGAAGGCATTTTCAGATGTGTTTCAGAACGATCTGAAGTTGGCCCGTGATGTAATGCTGGAACGAGTGGATGATTCTATCGACTTGGCACCAGAAAAAGAAGTCAGAAAAATTGAGACTCTTGAGCCAGCATCGAATCAGTTGGCCTATGCAATCAACGAACGACACCCAATCCTTCTAATTTCAGACGTTGATAACGATGGTTCTTTAGCTCAGGCTATCGGCATGGAAGCGAAACGTGTAATGGATCTTCAGGAAGGTGAGAAGCATCCTGTGAGCGTCCAGTCACGTGATTACGACCCATCAAACCACGGTTTTAGTGTTGCTCAGATTGAATTATGGGCCGAAGAACGCGGTATTAGTTTTGAAGATGAATTCACCGTTTTGGTTGCTGACTTAGGTACCAACCAGCGCGAGACGCAAGCTAAGTTTTTAGCAACGTTTCCAAATGCCAACCTCATTATCTGTGATCACCATAAACCAGAGCCAGATGTTCGTGTAGAAGAAAGCATGGATAGAAGCTGGTTAGTGTCACCATTTTCTGCGGGTGCATTCCACTTATCAGTTCGAAAGGGTGGTGGTGTCGCTGGTGGTTATATGCTTTATGAGCTGCTTCGAACCTCGTTGGATAAACTTCGTTTGGCTGGTCAACTGCCGGTGGATGAAGTTACTTTCAAAACGCGAATGGAGCCATTGAAACAAATGGCTAAAGCAGCAAACTTACTGGATAACGTAGATTCTGACATTCGCTTAAAGCCTTTGAAAGAGGCGGATGTCGAGAAAGCTGTGGATATTGCTTCACTGGCTCGAAATGGTCGTGCGCTCGGGAAATGGTTGGATTCACGTCAGCCTGGGCGTATCAAAGAACTTTCCGCCAATATCGGTCAAGAAGGTGCAGACCGTTTTGCTAAGTTGCGTCAGGAAGCTGTTGAGCAGAATCATTACGCACGTGCATTGTATGAAATCCTTCCAAGCCTGCTTGGTGGCGAGAAACTGAGTAATTCGCTTAGCTCAGTGGTCGCTGAGAAAATCACCAAAAATGACCCTTTGGGCAGTGAAGATGTTAACTATTTTGAGAAGTTGAGACCGTATTTATACAACTTTAACTACGAAAATCAGTTCGATTCTGGTCTTAAAGATGGGTGGCTAGCATTCGCCAAAAATGTATTCCGTAATGCGGGGCGTATTGAGCGCAGCATTCTCGAAACTGTACGTGAGTATTCATTGGTTCGCGAAATTTCAAATGACTTTGCTATGATCACACGATCAGCTTCGAGCAATGTTGAACGTGTATTTACCACAAATCAGCTGAAGCGAGCTTACCATAGCCAAAGCAAAGCCGTGGATATGTCTATCTCTAGTACGGCCAATGGTCGCATAGTGATGAATGTCCAAGGGGATGTTAATGTTCGCCAAGTCGTTTCAGAGCTGGCGAAGTCGAACCCGAATTCGACATTTGAATTCCGAGGTCACAACCACGTTGGTGGTCTTACAATCACTCCACCACCGAGAACGGAGTTAGATCCATTCCTTAAGAAGATTGCCGACGACAGCGCGGTTGTTGCCAAGGAAATTCTTGACGCCAAGCCACTCCCGCAAGTTATTAAGGTAAACCCGGCACAACTTCCCCTTATCAAAGAGATCATGTCTAAGATGCGTTTGCACTTGGATACGAATAGTGCGCCAACGTTCATTCTGAATATCGACAATGACATGACGATTGAAGATAAATACTCATTGAAGAAGCAAACAGTAAGAGAACTCATTGCAGATGATGAGTGGGTTATTACCCCAGAAGGTTTGGATTTTGGTGGAGACACTGCTCTGTTGCTTCCAAACCAAGCTCTGAAAGCTGTAGCGAATGATGATTTCGAAAGTGCACTAGGTTTAAAACTCCTGTCTAACGGCTCGTTCATTGCGAGCGAGGTAGTTAGCGGTGAGCGCCTGGCCCGGGAAGATGTTCCAGAAATCAAGATGCCGCTGGAACGCGAGCGTGCGGAAATGATGGAATACTATAAAGAGCACTTCCAAGGGAAGGACTTGCCTATCGTGGATGTTACACGTGAAGTGGCGGAGAATGCCTTGCAGTTCACTCATGATGGTAAATCGGTTCATAACGTGACTGAGTCCGCGATTTTAGGTGTTCTCCGTGAGACTGGGTCTAAAAGCTACGTTGTATTGGACGTTGAAGCGGATGGGGCAGGTAATGCCCAGTGTTTTAACGTTGGATTGGCAGTATATCAGGCTCTTGAAGGTTCTGGTCAGATCATGTCTGAAGCTGATTTTATCAAGATGGCAGAATCAAAACCTGATGAGATCCGAAACTTCGTTGAACTTGAAGATGGAAATATCCTTGTTAACGAAGAGGCACAAATTAAACTGTCTTCTCAATTGATAGGCACCGATGGTGGCGAAAGCATCCGTGTTTCAATCAAAGCCCAAAACCTAACAAACTTAACTCGTAACGAGCTTGTGGAGTTTGGCTGCTCATCTGACGAAGCGCAAGAACACATGATGAACATTCTTAATGAGTGTGGTCAGTTGGTAGTTCAAGCGCACAACCTTCCATATGACAACAACATTATTCGAGTTAACTTCCCGGAAGTTTATGAGCGATTTGCGGAAAGCATCCACCTTGATACTGCTAAGCCTGCGAAAGAAAAACAGATCGCTTATGTTAACTTGATGACGGTTCCTATTGGTCAAGGGCGCGGTGCCGTTGATTTTGCTGATGGCGCACATAAAGGTTACAACCTGTCTTCGCTACTGGCTGACGAAAGCTTGGAAGAATTTGATTACCCATCTGTTAAGGGCGATAAAATTCTTAAGGTTCGAGGTGACGAAATTCATATGTTCGACCCTAAGAGTCGACTAACATCGATGCTTCCTGAATCACGACAAGAATTGTTAAACGGCTTGAGTTCTAAATTGCGTCCAATGTCAATGCCTCGATATAGCATCGAAAAAATCATGCGTATGTCGACGATCTACGACATGATTTCACAGCAACCAATCAAGGAAACCAAAAAGGTCGACTTCGACTCGTTTGGTGCAATGGAGATGCCGGCAGAGCTTTGGGAGCACTTCCAAGACAATTATGCTTATGACCTGAACCCAAGTGAAAACTTGACGCGTTTCATGTTGCTTCCCGAAGTGGCAGAACTTATGGGTCAAGAATTTAAAGTAGGTGATCTTGCCGACGTTCCTAAGGGTGTCGTTGATGCTCGAATGTTAGGAAATGGGGCGGAGATGAACCCTACTTCATTGGAGAATAAGAAGGAACAGCTTCATATGTTTAAGATGGAGCTCGAAACCTTGCAGGGTATGGATAATCCTGATGATGCAACTAAAAAGCAGCTCAAGAGCCTTAAGGCCAAGGTCACTAAAATGACTAAAGAAGTTGGAGCTCAGTCAGATACTTTGTCTGCATTCAATGGTCGTGATGTGTTAATGGCTAATATCCTTAACTTCGTTAATAACAACCATGAGAATGCTGATCGCTTTGCAATGGCCTGGGTGTACGATTTAGTGCTAGATCACTATGAGAGTACAGCAAAGACTCCTAATCAGGGGTTGATTGAAGGTGTCGCAAACTCGACCGGTGTAAATCCAGCATTGGTTAAGCAAATTTATCAAGAAGCATATCGATATCGTGATTTCCGTGGGATTAAATCTTACAAGGTGCATGAGACTCACAATAACATCGGCCTTGAAGGTGACGTGTTCCAAGAAGTTAATGCCGTGATGTATATGCTTAACAATAAGGTGAAAAACCCTTATCTGTCTGGTAAGTATGCGTTCCAGCGCAAGATTAACCCGTTGCAGCCGCTGATTGATGTGGTTAAGAAGCAGTGTGCATCAAGTACGATGGCACAAACGATCCGTATGACTACGAACATTGCGCTTGATGATGATGTGTTTAATACATATTCAGCAAAGCAGATTGAACAGTTTTCAGATCAGGGTATTTCGATTAAGGGCGTGGTTGGCACCTTGCCGGTAATGAAGTTGAAAACCCTGAGCGGAGATAAAGCATCTGTCTCTGTTGAACTTATGGAATTTTCACCAGAAGAATTCCGAAACATGCCAACGGATGAGCGTCAAGAATGGGAGCAAAAACTGGAATTGGCCATGACTACCCTTGTACTGGCTTCTAGTCGGAACAGTGGTAAAGCGGGGCTTTCACACGAAGAAATTTCCCAAATTGAAGGCTTAGTAACCCATCCTGATCTGTTAAAGAACATGGAAGATGTAAGGGATAAGTTCGGAATGATGTTTGCTTCACGTCGCGAAGATCAAATCAAGGCACTTCTTAAAAATGGTAGTGAAGCAATCCTTGGTAATGAGTCGTTGAAGTTCCCTATCAATAAGGAACTTAATCTATCGGATTTAGATGTGTGTTTGCATGGTCTTAAATCATCGATTGAGCGCCTTAAAACTCAGCAGAACTTCGAAAGCCAAGTGACGCCGGAAGAGTTTGAGGAAGCTATCGATGTTGCCAAAGGGCAATACCTGGCGTTTGAAGAAGTCCGTCAAACGGGTCATAAGGCAGAGGCTCCGAGCCCATATGAACCGCTGGACAGATATGCAAAAGCACAACAGACAGCGATGATTAAGGCTTTGGATAACAATATGGAAGATCACTTGAGTATCATGCCAGAACTTACTCGTTCAATGGTAACGACAAAAGAAGATCCAATGAGTTTTGTTATTAAGAGCCCGCTAATGCGCTACATGTCAGAAGGTTTGGCGCCTAAACGTACATTGGATATGGATAATCCAGAGTTGGAGCAAGACGTGGAGTTTAAATTACGTCTCGGATAGTCGTTTCTCGGGTGTCGTGACGGCACCCGATTTCCATCTACAAGGAGGATTGATGGATCGTTTGAGCAAACCACATTTTAGACAAGGGATTGTCGCGCTACTTGATGGCGACGCCGAAAAAGAAGAGAAGGCATTAACTCTGATTAATGCTTACTCGAACACCAAGCAGGAAGATGTCGATAAACTTGTGTCGGCTATCAAGGAGCTTGTTGGTCCGGACAAGTGCAGTATTGATGGCGCTGGCAATTGTCTTAGCCACGGAACTAGCAATGGACATGGTGTATGTCCTCATCACCGTGCAAAGCTTCTCATAGAAGGTTTTGAGACGGGAATTGGGGCTCGGTTAGTTCTTTCTGGTTCAAGAAATTAAAAGCGAGTTGACATGGATGTCGTGTTTTTTGCAAACGCCATTAATGCGGTTGGCGTATTCTTTGGTTTAATGGCTCATGCCTACATTAGTTTTTCTCAACAAATCAGAAAAGGTCACGGGTTTTACCTTGTAAGCTGCGTTTTAATTGTTGTAGGTTCGTATTTGCTTTCGAGCTGGCCAGTTATAGCGTTGAATGTGGGGTGGGGCTTGATAGCTTTTTATGGTTTCTTGTACGCCTCAGATCTTAAGGTTAACGAAAAAATACTTGGTATAAGCACTAGGCTTCTATGGTTATCATTGCTGGTTGGCGTGTTGGCTGTTTGTGTCAAAGATTATGATCTTGCAGGTTTTTCGGTAACATCAATATACATACTGGCATATGCGTTACTTGCGGCAAAAAGATTTAGCAACATTGATTATATTTGGTGGTGTTCGATCGGTTTTATCTTGCTTATCCCGCACCTTGTAATGGTTAATCAATATTCAGTTTTAGCTGGTGAGACTATTGGTTTTATTATCGGACTTTTTGGTTTGGTGAAACATTATTATCCGGCGCAGGCTAAGTAAGCAAAACCCCGCAATAGCGGGGTTTTTGTTAGGGGAAATTTGGCGTGAACTGGAAATAGCCCGGGGGGCGGTCATTGGTCGCGTTTTTTCGTCCAATCTTGTAAGAGTTCTCAAAGGTGCCAAGGTCCGATAAGTGAACAACGGCTCCATTGTCAAAAGTTTCGTGTAACAGCGTATCGAATACCATGCGGAATAAAAGCGTCAGGTTCTTTCCAATAATAAGGTTACGATCGTAAAACGAACTTTTCTGTTTCGCTCGTTTACTTAGCATCTGGATTAATTTAGGGAATGAGCCTGGGTGACCAATGACGCTGTACAGGTAGTCACACATAGCAGGCGTAACTTTGTTACCACCGCTTACAAAATGCTCTGTAAGCTTTCTTCCAGCGGTTTTGGTACTGCATGTCGCGTTGACGATAAGTTCACGAGTTGCTTTTTCCTTTCGCCAATTAATTTTCCAGAAGTTAAGGAAAACCACGGGGCTTTCACCATTCTTTACGGACAACTCCATCATTGGCGTGAAGTGTTCCGTTCCGAGCAATTCAAGGAACTCTGCAACCAATGGGGCAAGCTTCGTTGCAGTTGCGTCACCGCTGAAGCGCTCGGCAACAGCGGTGCAAAAGTCCTTATCCTTCATTGTTTTTTTATTATCAGTCATTTCGTTACGCACTATTTTTGTGTTTCAGAATTTAATTTGTACTTCAGCGCACTCTCTGGAACTAGTCCAAAGTGACGGCTATCGATACCTACAGGTCGGTTATCAGATAAAGCGAAGTACATGCCATCTGGGATGATTACTGATGCGTACTTTCCGTCTGATGTCTTCTCATTAAGGAACGGGTAGTTGAATGCCTGTTTCTTAAACAAGTTTTTACCTGGTCCCGTAAGGGTGTCCAGCGCGGCCTGGTAAACAGTGTAACTAACCCCGCTCACACTTAAATGACGAGCAAAACCGGTAAACTTAGCTCCCTTAGTTTCTTTTAAGGTGCTAGCCAGCTCGAATGCATCGTATTCAGGTGCAGGTATTGTTTTTACTGCTTCGCCATTGATAGATAGAAGCTCACCATCGTCAAGACGGAAAACCAATTTATCGCCTGGAACCCCAACCAATCGTTTAATGTAAGGTCCGTTAACATGGGTTACCTTATCATGCTTAACTTGGTTTTGATCAATTACGAAGATTTGATGGCGCTGTGGAGCATCGAAGTATCGCTCACCAATAATTCTCTCTTGAGGAACTAAACCTGGAGTCATTGATGCGCCGTAAACGATCGCGGCCGGGTAGAAGTGTGCAGAACCGTATATCGCAGCGAAGAACGTCGCGACAATAGCGGATGGCCAGATAAGCCATTTCTTACGAGACTGTAGTTTTTGCAATGCACGAGTAAACACAATGGTTTCCTTATTAACAACTAGGATTCAGCGAAAGTGCAATTATACACACGCCGAAAAAGTCGTCACCCGGGTATTGCTCTATACGCCTTGTAACTTAGATTTGTCTCTATTATAACAAAGCTAAAAAGGAAGTCAATCCTCAATCTTGGCTTTGCGCTTTGTAGTGGCCAGTAATTGCGCGCTCTACAGATTCAAGATTAAGATCATCAATAGCAATGTATTTTAATCCGGCTTCATCCCAACTACTGAGAAGCCAGTCCTCCTTTACGTGATAAAACTTAACCAGCATCCGAGCATAAACGCCCATATATAGAAGTCCATGTCCGCAGAATAGCTCTTGATATTGTTTAAATGACAGCGAGATCTCGCCTTTATTTAAACGATAGGATGTTGGAATGCAGAAGGTGAAATAGTGCGCTAATTCATGAATAAGAATGCGCGCATTCATTGCCCAAGACATGATCATCGTTATTTTCATACCAGTGAATACGATACGGGGAGCGGTGTTGATATCGCCGAGCTTCTCGTATTCGCTTTGGCCGATATCATGCAACCAGTTGAAATTCGGCTTTTCACCACCGTCACCTCCATCGGTATCGCGCCCCTTTTTCTTGGTTTGAACTGAGAACATACATGCGTCCCCAGTTTCTTTAAATTCAAGTGCAATAGGAGGTAGCTTGGTGTAGTTTAGTATGTTGTGCATTAGCCTCAGTAACTGCTCTGGAGAATGTGTAAGCTGATCTGTTCTTTTCGAGTTGTCGCTTTGCCACTTGTATAACGGTTTCGCTTGAGGATCTTCAAGCTGAAAGCTTTGCATCCAGTGTTTGTCGTGACCAATATCCAGAAGTGCGTACAATTGACTTTGGAGAGCTGGGGTTACCAACATCCCCGCATCTGTTGATACCTTGTGTCGATAGACTCCCTGCTTCAGCCTCCATAGGGGGTTTCTTATGTACCTATGTTCTATTTTATCCGTTGGGGTAAGGCGCAAAAAGTCGACTTCTCGTGCAAAACGCACATTTGGCTTGTTGTGTAAAAATAAACCGAGAGTGCCTGGGTACTTAGTGTTCCACTTTGACCCAATTAGCCCTTGCATCACTCCAATGGCTTCAGCCTGTGATTTGAAAGTTCTAGCTTGTACGATTTCAACTTCTATCGGGAGTTCAACCGGTGGTAGCCCCATGGCGTGAGTTTCCCATTCGACGGGTGTGGTTTGGAAATCGTCCTCGTCGATGTCTTTGATTTTTACTAACGTTCCATGTAACATACAATTGCTCTAATTTTATTTAGACGTCCACTGTCAAAGGAATGATTGTAACACATATGGAGGTGTGTATTGAGCCTACTCAAGAAGCTCGGCTTTGTATTTGAGAAGCCAGAGAAAGTCGAAGCTGTCCTACCAGAAGAAGTTCGTAAAAAAATCGAAGCGATGACTAGTGCTAGAAGAAAGGTCTATCGTCAAGATTCGATTGAAACGGCAGCAATGTATGCAGAGTGGATCCCAACGGATACATTCAATACACTATGCGAATTTCATAACTATCTATGTGTTATGTGGGGCTCAAGAAAATCTGGGCGCCTGTTAAACCTTTGTCGAAATATCTTGGATGTCGAAATTAGCACAAACGAAGCTCTCATGTCTGGTGACGTTGGTGAAGAAGAGGTGGTTCCAGAGCTTAGATTGTATGAGTCTGATCGAGATAACGTACTGAAAATTCTGATGTGGATGTGTCTTCTTTACCCTATTCCTATTAAGCACTACATGAAAGATCCCAATACCGAAGAAAACTTGACCAAGAAATTTAACGAGTGGTTGCTTGAGACGAAGGTTGTTGGCAAAGGTGCTTTTGACATCATTGTTGCAGGTGTTTTTGATGGCTCCAACACAGAGCCAAGAGAGAACATTATTTTGGATATATTTGCTGATGCGCTACGATGGGAAGATGCGCAGTTTGCTTCAGCGAATTTAAACCCTGAAGTTATGCGAACTAGATTGGGGAAAAACCCGGTCTTTAGTGTCAAGGCCCGCAGAGATAGCAAAAACAATCTTTCACCTGTTTGGTTGGATATACTGCAAGGATTGAAGGGGCGTGAGGATTTCGTCGACCCATTATCCAGTGAAGAGGCTGAGGCAAATGCTAAAAATGACGGGATCAGTTAATTAAGATTTTGAACGAGGGGATGAAATGCTGAAGTGTGTTTTATCCTCTTTTTTTGCACGATACATTTCGATATCCGCATTTTTTAAAATCGACTCAATATCTCCTTGCTCTGAGTTGAAAAGGCAAGCACCGATACTTACGTGACAATCAAATTTCTTCCCGTTAAGAATATGGGGTTCAGTTAGTTTGTTAACCAGTTTCTTGCATATTTTCTCGGTTGCCAGCAAAGATGCATGAATATCACTGCCCAAATCCTCAATGATCACAGAAAACTCGTCACCTCCCCACCTTGCTACGAGGTCGTTGGGTCTTAAGCTGTTCTTTAATCGTTCAGCAAAGCTTTTTAACATTAAATCACCCATTTCATGACCGAACTTATCGTTGATTATTTTGAAGTCATCTAAGTCAAAGAAGATGAGTGCGGCGTATTCTCCACTGCTTGCGGATTTTTCAATTGCAAGATGCATCCGTTTAGTGAACATATTTCTGTTCGGGAGTAGGGTCACTGGATCAGTAAATGCAAGTTTGACGATCTCTAAGTGTTTTTCCTTGCGAGCTGTAATGTCCCTTGAAAGGAGTATTACCCGAGGGTCTTCATCTGTAGAGTCTTCTTTTCTTGCTACTGAAAACTCAAACCATCGATTACCTACTGGTGTTTTTAGGTAATGTTGAGTTCCATGAGAGTGACCTGTTCTTATAGCTTCATCTATAACTGATAGGATGGATTTAGCTGATTCTTCAGACATTATATCGGTAAGAGTTTTGCCAATTATTGTCTCACCTGGCGCGGATAGCAACTCAGGCCTTAGTGCTCTAAAGTCCCAATAGCGTCCACTGGCATCCAATTCAAACATTAGATCAGGGATAGCGTCGAGAGTAGATGATAGGTCTTTTCCGATAAAGCTTATCTGATTGTTTGCTGATGGCTCATCAAACATTAGTTTTCTTAATAAACCATTCCACACTGCTTTCAGCATAACTATTACTTACTATGTTTTAGAATATTTTAGTTCAATGAAATTATCATAAAGATAATCCATTAGAACAAGGTAAATTATAAGAAGTAAATTAGCAAAGGTAATAAAAGTCAAATGTGTGGGTGTAAAAAAGGCGCTTAAAGCGCCTTAATCATTGTTGCTATGCTGCCTCTGCCGACGTTTCCGTCTCAGATTCATCATCGGACGGTGATTGATCAGTTGCCTTTTCGAGCGCCTCAGTAATAGGGCTGCCGAACTCGTCATTGGCCTTGCTGGCGCGAAGGTAGAGCTCAATGAATAGGCTTGAGCTGTCATGCAGAACGGACATCAGCCCAGAGAAGTTTTCCAGTACCACAGGTTCCATTTCTTTGAACGAGTAGTGCCTGTCTTCAAATGCATCCATAGACATCTTACGTGTTGCTTCTACGTGATATTTGATGGCATCGGCAATCTTGAAGCCAATGTTCCCGTCAATGCTCTTGGTGTCATATTGAATGTTTAAGAAATCACCACTTAAATCTTCACCAACACTTTCTGGGAACTTTTCGATATATTGTTTAATCTGAGCCGAGTGTTGCATGTCAGATGAAACTCGAATCGATTTGAAATCAAGATTCTTTTCTTCAGAAAACCCTTTCAACGAAACAAAAACTGATGAGCCAGTTTCACTTTCCATGAAGATATTCACAGAATTTTTGAACGCAATGATTTGAGATGAATCTTCCTTGTTTTTCATTTCGGCCGTCATTGTTGGTTCAACCGGACATGCTTCATCGCTTTCGTCGCGAGCGTAGAAATCAACTAAGTTCGTAATGTTGTATGCACCAAAAGCAATACCACGAGACATAGAGTAATTAGTGTAAGCCTGAGAGTATACGTTTGATTCGAAGGCGAAGTTTTTTAGTTCGCTTAGGTTTGTTTCAAACTCAGCATCAATTTTCTCTGGCAAGCTGTTGAGAAGGTGCAGCATGAGTCTGATCGCATCCTGTGAACGTTTACCGTTCTTGGCCAAGAAACACTGGTTTTCTGCGTCCAAGTAGACATATACACTGTTCTCTTTCTTTAGAAGAGGGACGTTATCAGGGTTGTTTTGTTCACGAGTACGCTCACGAATAGCCTTTTTAGCTTCTTTCATCCAGATAGGATCGTCTTCTTTCATGTGCTGCTCGTAAAGGGCCTTAGCAAGCTTGTCCATCGTTTTGTTGCAATAAACATGACTGACATGTTTTAGTCGAACAAAAACGCCGCGCACATTCGATTCAGAACCATAGCTGATGACTGGTGAATAGCCTGTTGAAATGTGAGGTTCGAATGCAAAGTATTCAGACTCTTTTTCGTTAGGGCTAGTAGTGTATGCGCGAAGCTCTTGTGTATCGAAGTCGATTTCATGTTTGATTGATAATTGACCAAGCTGATCGATAAGGTCAACTATTGATTTTACGCGCTGTTTAACAACATCCTGTTCTTCGATCCCTGGGATTTCTACCGCGAATACTGAGTAAAACGACTTTACTGCGGAAACAAGAGGTTTGAGGTGATACGTGATCTGTTCGTTATTCATCCGTAATCCTTTACGAGTTATGTATATCCTTATGCCCGAATAATTTACGCGAAAAACTTCCTAAATACAAGGAAATTCACAATTACTCGACTTGCCAGCGAATTGATGCGGCGTAACTATGATAATATCATCTTTGTTGTTATTTGAAGTTTCATAATTATTGTTCAGTGTGAACAAAAAGAGGTATCTGTAATGGAATACGGTTTAAAAGAGCTGGATGCTGACATCATGACACTGGCTGGTCAGGGGTTCCAGATGGCTAATAGTGGTGCTTATAAAGATGGTAAGCAGAATGGCAACTTTGATTCTTTTAATCCAGACATAGTCATGGTTAAAGATGGCGGCGTTACAGGTGAGTTGTTGCCAAATGACTTTAAAGCAATAGCTTGCATGCATAGCAGCGGGCTTTCTAATTCATTTATGCATATGACTCTTTCTCGAAATACTACGCCTGAACAAATCGATAAGCTTCACGATATGGGGGGGTTCTTTTTTGAACTTGAGGATGGTCGGCATGCTGGATTTGTCAATATGCTACCTATCGGCGCCAAAGATAAAGAAGGTATTCTTGCTGGCTTCGAGGATCGAATGATGGATATCGCATCCCTTAATCTGGAAACTGAACCTTATGCATTTAATCCAGATGTATTGAGTTTGCTTCCATTCATGGCAAATGATGATGGGAAACTTGAAAATAGCAATGACCTCCAAATTGCCCAAAAAATCGTTCATCATCTACAAGAGTTTTCTGGGGCCGTTGATGTGCCGGAGCCAATTTTGGATAGGGCGATGTCGATGGAATTCGGTCATAAACAGGTCGTACCAGATCAATTGATGTACGACAATCGACCTAAAATGTCACCGGGAATGAGGCCTTCATAGGTTTATAAGTTAATATAACAAAGCAAAACAAAAACATTGATTTCGTGTTTCATTATCGCTATGATAATAAAACTCCCAACAACAATAATAAAGGGAGTGGGATTTATCCCTGAAAAAGCAAACCGTTAAACCATTAACCATAAGGTAATGATATGAAATTATTGTCTGCCGTTGTCGCCGTTCTCGGCGTCGCTTTTTTATTGTTTGGAACTAAAACCGATCCATTCGGAATTAAGTACGAACTATCCTCCATTGGCCAAGGCCAACCCCAAGTTGTATTTGCTGCATCAGGCTCTGTTGTTGATGGCTATCAAGCATCAGCTCACACAGAGCTTACATGGGTGCAAAGCTCTTCAGTTGCTCATCTTGTTACTATGAATGATTCAATTCGCTCTGACATTTCAGAGGCGAAGAAATCATGCATGGTGAACAATTCAAAGATGGTTCAGTCTGTGGATGGTGGGTGTAAGCTTGGCAATCTGTAGAATACCCATGATACATGTGGTGTTGATTCATTAAAGGTGCTTCGGCACCTTTTTTGTTTTCGGTTGCCATTCCTAAATTATGATAAAATCAGTCCATACAGTTTGGATAGTAAAAGGAATTTATCATGGCAAAGGATGATGCTACACCGGAAACAGTGGACGCCAAACCAAGCAAAACGTCACCACAGTACGCGCGTTCGCTGCGTAACATCATGCTGCTTGATCGTGTTCTTGCGGAAAGAAATAAACGTTATGAGGCAGAACTAAAAGCTTTTCTTAAAGAAAAGAAGCGTTTGCACCCCGATTTAAGTGGCCCTGATAAGGAAAAGCTTGAAGAACACTTTACGCGAAATTTCTATGGCCCTGAATATGATGCCATGGCAGAGTTTAGCAAGCTGGACGAGAAACGCCTGCCCCTCCTTGAAAAAGAAGCTGAGTTAGCAAAGAGCGGAAAATCGTTAAGTAAGCCTGAAAAAGAGCAGTTAACTTTGTTAAACGTGCAGGTTGAACTCGGCCCAGAAGCGTATGCAACCCAACGCTTATTTGATGCAGATACGGTTAAGAAATTTAAGCGTGATTACCCTGAAATCGAAAAAGAGCTTTCTGCTGAAATTAAAGCGGTGGCCAGTGAAGGGTTTGAAAGCGTAAATCCTAAAACAAGACACATGCCAGCAACAGTGGCGCTATTTAACAAAAAGTACCCCGGTCTTGAATCAGAGTTAGGTAAGTTAAAGTCGAGCAAAGACAAATCAACTTCAATGCTTGGCGCCTGTGCAATGGGGATGTTGAAAGCCGGCAGTGTAATGCTAAATCCAACTGGTTTTTTCGTTTCACAAGCGGTAGCGGGAATCTTAAAGACCAAGACATTTAGCCCTCTAAGAGAAAAGGCTGCTGTTGGGATTAGTCGTGTTGTAAACAAAACGGGTCTAGGGGACTGGTTTAAGCGACAGTGCGCCAAAGTACCAAAGGATACTCTTAAAAAAGTGACAGTAGGTGCTTCTTTGGCGGCATCTGTGACACTGATTGGATTAGGGGTAGTTGAGGCTGAAGATGTTCTCAAACTAAAAGAGTCTGCATTGGCTTTTGTAGATGGTATTGATTTCGCCCCGGTTACTGAAGGATTTGATAATGCGATGGACGCAACAAGAGATTTCTTCAGTGAGCCAGAACAAGTAATGGCGAGTCCTGCCCCAGATTCTGAATTAACGTTTTTAGATGGTGTTTCTCAGAAGATTGGCGGAGTTGTTGATTCCGCATCAGAAACTATGAGCGAAACGATTGACGCAGTTCAAGACTACTTTGCGGACTCAGGCCCGGGACCAACTGATGCAGAGTTAGCTGCTAACACTGATCCAGTGCCGGAAAATACTGACGGCATATTGGACACCGTTTCCCAAAAAATTGGCGATGCAGTTGATTCCGTAAAAGAACAGTTCGCAACATCTGGTCCAGGGCCAACTGATGCAGAATTGGCTACTAACACTGACCCAGAAATTGACACCGACTTGGATCCTAATGGTGAGGAATACATGTTTGCCGACCTTCAAAATAAAGTTGGAGGTATGTTTGATGATATTCAAGATTTCTTTGTTGAGCCGGAAGGCGTTGCAGCCAGTCCTGATCCGACTAAGCAAATTTCACTAATTGACAGCTTGGCTGCGGAACCAGAAATTCCAGATGCACCAGTGGAACCAGAAACTCCAGATGTGCCAGTGGAGCCAGAAACTCCAGATGTGCCAGTGGAGCCAGAAACTCCAGATATGCCAGTGGAGCCAGAAACTCCAGATGTGCCAGTGGAACCAGAAGTACCTGAGGTGGTTAATGACGCATCACCAGCAGATGTAGTTCAAGCTCTCTCTGCCAGTGATGCCGAGTTATTCCCTAACTCTTACACGGTAGAGCCTGGCGATACATTATCTGAAATTGTAGAAGAACGACTGCAAGCAGCTGGAGTTCCATACAACTACGATTTGATTAGTGACTATGTCGAATTGGTGTCTGCAAATAGTGGTATAAGTGATCCTAATGTCATTATGGCAGGCCAAGAAATTGATTTGGGTTCACTGCCTCAACCAACAGAAGTTATGTCACCAGAACAGCTTCAAGACGCGAAAAACGGGATTGACGCCGACCCTTACATGAACACTTATTCTCCTGAGCTTATCGATGCACTTAACACAAGCCCAGAGCTTAATAATGGTCAAATGTTTACTATCAATTACCAACCTGAGCAGGTAATTGCGCCTCATGTTGATGTTGAGCAAGAGCGAAGTTTCTCGCCGAGAAGAATGGCGTAAAGAAAAGGCGGCCATTGGCCGCCTTGTTTCTCCTAGCTCTTGATGTACGTCATAACCATTCCGTTTTGAGTTACATCTGCGCTAATCACTTTTGCAGGTGAGCTCATTGTTAAATGAAAGAGCACTCCTACCAAGGCCGCTAAGCCTAGCGCCGCCATAGGCGCCACATGTTTAATACGGTTCATAAAAACCTCATTGCGATAACATGTTTCTCGTCGTTTTGCTCTAAACGAAGACCAACTTTGCTCTAAGTGGTCGAAATACTATACAGGGAAAAATAAATACATTCAATTGTTACTTTATTATAACCAAACAAATAACAAAATGATGTAGAAATATAACCAAGTTAATGATAAACTTTATGTGTATAGTTTAAGGCTGATACTGCCTTAATTTAAAGGGAGAAACATAAGCGAATGTCTGCTATTGAAATTACGCCACAGTTTTGGCAAGAGATGGAAACTCTTATTGAAGACCTCGCCATAGTTGAGCATGATCTGACGATATACACAGAAGGCTTGAGTGCGTTAGAGAAGAAGCTCATGAAGGAAGTTGATGAACGTCAGTATCATATAGATGGAAAGCGACTGCCAGAATACCTACAACGCAGAGAAGCTAAAGCTGACTCTCGATACAACGCTGCAATCCGCGCGAAAGCGGGCATCGTCGCCAAGAGAACCTTGTTAAAAGGCAAGGTAAAAATGATGGAAATGCAGTTCGATGAATGGCGAACAAGGTCCGCAAACAAGCGAGGCATGTTATAATGACCTCGCTTTGCAACAAAGCCACCTTATTTTTAATACATGGAGTAACACGATGAAACGGATTTTGATTAAATTGGCTACGGCGTTGAGCCTAACTATGATTGTAGCAACAGCCCACGCCAAAACGGATTCACAAAATGGTCCGTCGCAGTACCTAACACCATTTAGTGAAGGTACCCACTACACAACACTGAAAGAACAATTCCCTGAAGAAACGACAGTGCGCGAAGTGTTTTCTGTCTACTGCCCTCACTGCTTCAAGTTAGAACCAATTATCCAGACAATAAAACCCGGCCTTAACGATTACGTTAAAGTAAAACGACACCATGTCGATTTTTTGCGTTCAGCAAAAAAAGAAGAGCAGGTTGACGTAACAAAGGCGATTTTGCTCGCTGAACGACACGGTGTTAGTGAAGATTTGATTGGTTTCACGTTCACTGCTATTCACCAGCATAGACAACTCCCAGAGCGAGCAGGGTTGGAAAACCTACTTGTTACGCTTGGTGTTCCAGAAACTGAAGTAAAATCGATTTGGGAAAATAAAGATGTAGCAAGCGAGCAAGAGAAGTTAGCTTCTATGCAGGATGCCTGGGCAAAGTCAGGTGACATTAAAGGTGTACCAACACTTATTGTTAATGGTAAATATCGAGTTGAACTGTCAGGTATCAAAGCAAACACTGGCGAAGAGTTCATGTCACAGTTAACTGAATTGATTAACTATTTAACATTGCTGTAATTGGCAGTGAAGGAGAGGTAATGGACATATATGGTTCGTTAGAGCGAAAGGGAAGTCGTGACTTACCTGAAGAGTATACGACATTAGCTGCGAATGAACTTCGTAGCTATATCTTGCAGGATGATCTGAAGAGCAATGGTGAAGATGAAACGCTTGAAGTTCTAATGAAAACAGCAGAACGCTTTCTTTTAGACTTTCAAGATGTCGTTGATCATAATGAAAAGGATCCAGTTTGGATCCATCAATGGGTCAGTGAACAGAGCACCGCGCTTTCCCAGCATGCCCAATACTACCAACCCCTTTACAAAGGGATTTCGCACTTGACGGAATCTCATTTCGTTTCACCATGGGCCATGTGTTTCATTATCGAAGCCTGTGTTGCAAACATGGTCCCTCAAGAGGTTACTCGCGAGGGGTTTTTTGACCATTACGCAGAAGTAGGTGAGGATGGGCGGGCTCATTATCACTATGTCGTAAGGTTCATGGAGAATCTCATTGGCAGGTTCTTTGAAACGTATGTGATGGCAAAGGCCAAGTGATATTAACCCCGCAGTCGCGGGGTTTTTTATACATCTAATTATCTATTCGGATTATTCGAACCCATATAGTTTTTCTATAGTCGGAATTTGTAGAATGTAGCCGGCTAATTTCATATGTGAATTTCAATCAGCCAAATCGCTTAACCCCCTCAACAAGACCTTTATTTCTACGGGCGAGCTACAGTTCAATTCTCTGCGCTTTCAAGTTTTTCCTAAGTCGGATTTTTTGGTGTTGTTGCGCACGCTTCGCGCGCGCGGCGCTTCTGTTTACCATCGAGATATGTTTATCGACATCTATCGCAACAAGGACTGCTAAAGGTCGACCAAAAAGGAATAGGGGCTATGCCTTGTCAGGCTCATATATTTAGATGATCCCTCGCCAAAACATTTATCCAATAAAGGTTTTCCAAAGTCGGATTTGTTATATGGTTGCGCACGCTTCGCGCGCGCGGCGCTTCCGTTCATCATCGAAGAAATATTCATAGACAGCTCTCGCAATAAGAACTGTGGAAAGGTTTATCAGGAAGAAGGGGCGAGGTTGCCCCCTTTTTAAAAGAGAGTGATAGCTGGCTTCTGTACAGAGATATGCAGCATTAAATCTGTTAGGAACTCACTACCTGGTGTCCCCTGTATGCATATAACGACGACAGATGACATCACCCCAGCTCCTAAAGCCAATAGGGATGATTTAGATAGTGATACAGCATTGGCTACAATCAAAGCTATGCTCAATAGAAAAAGAACGGGGAGTATAACCCCAATGCGAAGTAACGGTGAAAATGTCGCATTATCAGTAAAGTTTTCCCATTTTTTTGCGGAGTCCATAAGAGAATCTAACGATGATTCTCTGTACTGATCATAGTGCGATTGTAAGCTATCGTTCAGCCCCATACGCAAAGCGTTTCTCATTTTTTCGCTTACTCCAGGGTTAACAAGTTCTCTGAAGCTGAGTAGCGGTTCCCCATTTTTGTCAAAGAAGAATGGGGTGGCATGATTAAGCATGGCCAAATATGTTTCGTTTTTCGAATAATCCTCAGTGGCGTCATACCAACGAAGAACCGGAACTTCGGCGCCTCCAATGTGTTTTGAAAAAACATGTTCAGTAAACTGCTTCCTAATTGCTAAGTCCCAATCAATATCCCAGCCATCAAGAATTGGGGCTTTTTCATTGAGGAAAGTTAGGTTTTCACGAAACATATCCCAGTATTTCTGGTTCGCTAATTCAACCGCTTCAGAATTAAGATTCATTCTGTATTTGGCAGGGTTCCACCGTCGCACCATACCGTCGCCCTCAACGGGGGCATTGCCAAAAGGTAACATGTCGTATGTTATGGCAATAAGTGTCTTGGCCTGCAACTCGTGAGACGCTTGACGCTCAAGAAGGCTTCGAATGTACTCAGGGTTCGCTAAAAACAGATAATTGAGCGGACTCGCTTTTTCGAGCAGGTTATTCATTGAGCGCAATTCTGTTACAGCGACACCCATGTTGTTTGCTTTGTGACTTTCAAAACCGAGAGCAAAATCGCTCCCTTTGACAACCTGATCATATATAGATTTGTCCAACTGTTTCCAACTTCCGTTGAATAGCTGCGTAATAAGCTTAACAGAAGTCAACCCATTCAAGTATGTAGCTTGAATAGCCCTTGCTGGCATAGGGTGTCGTTCATTAAACGCCGTAGCCAAACCTTCTTTATCTACATTCTGGTCGATATAGAATGAAAACATAGATGTAACATCTGGCCTGGTTACAATTGACAAGCTTGAAGCAAGCGCTTGGGGCTTTTTATTTTGAGGTATTAGTTCTGGCGCTCTTGATACCGCCTCATAAACAGACCAGACGGATGTGAAGTAAATGATCGGAACAAGAAATAAAACCAAAAGAGAATTGAGTTTTGCTCTTAAAAGTAAACGCGCAGCCAAAAGCGTTATGCCCAAGCCAGATGCTGCATATCCAAATCGTTCATATCGCTCCATTAATTCAGCGCTTGGAGCATGGTTTGTTATGTCCCAAACCATCAGTAGTGACTGTGTCTCTATACCCATGTACAAAGCTGTCAGTGCGACAATGAAGTATTGGAACTTGATGTTGTTTAATATTGTTTTCATGCATCTATAATAGCAATATAACCAAGCTAAAAACAAGAAAAATAAAAAAACATTGAACATCTTCCTGATTATGCGTTATCATACTCTCGTTATATGGATATTAAGCTTACTCACGGACTTGAGAATATGAGCAAACACACCCAAGGCACTGTCGGTGCCGGCGAACTTGAAGCTGCGTTATCTCTTGATAACGAGCTGAAAGGTAAGATTGCACAGTACGAACAAGAAAACTGGGCAGCTAATCTATCGACCCCTGTGATTCAAGCAGACTGGAGGCAGTTTTTACGCCGCCTGGAGTCAGCGTTGAAGTCAAAAAGCCTCGATGATGACATTCTTATTGAACTAATTCAGCACTTGTCGACTCAAGATAGTATTGCTTTGATTGATCAAATTGGTCGATTGAATCCTGCTAGGCAGAATCGATTCATTAATCTGTTGAACTGGGTAGCTGATAACAAGGATGCTGGTGAGTCTTTGCAAAGAGGGGCTCAGAACGTACGAGAACGAATCTTGATGGCGTATCGTATGAAGCAGTATCCAAACGTTTATTCAACTCAAAGATTGGATCGAGCTATCAGGCTGCAAAAGCAAAATAGCTGATCTTCACGGAAGAATTTAACTTAATCAATCAAAAGGACTTGATAATGAAAAAACTTGTATCTATCGGTTTAATTGCTGCGTCTGTGACTTTCGCAATGTCAGCATCTGCGCAAGACGATGGCGCGTTGGTTGCGAAGGGGCAAGCTGCTGTTAAACTTGCAGCTGAACGTATTTCAAAAATCTCACCTAACCTGGATGCGGAAAGTTTTGAATACGACGCGGAAAAGCACAAGGTATTCTCTGACAAGACGGGGACAAACTACGTTCCTTTAACAATTACCGGCCGTCAATATTTCACAGATGCTGAAGGGTCAGCAATTATTGAACCTGCCGCACTGATTGTCGCGGAGGGTGATCGTATTGCCCGAGCGAACGAAGTGTTGGTTGAGTACCACTTCGATAACATGACCACCAACTGGATCACCAAACCTCTTGATGAAGGTGTTGAGAAAAAAGGTGACCTTTATGTATTCACAGACCCTACTTGTGGTTACTGTAAAAAGGTTGATCAAGAGTTAGAGGTGTATCGAGCAAACGGTATTCAGATGCACTACATCCCATTCCCTCGCGGCGGTATTAGTCCAAGCAACCCTGGGTTCCTTAATTGGGCAAAAGCTGCTTGCGCAGAAAATCCAGCTGACGCATACCACCACATCATGATGGGTAAACCAGAAGCTACGAATTATGCCGCGCCAGCAGATTACAATGCAGAATGCGTTAAGATCGTGAGCGAAGGTTACAGCTTTGGCGTTGATGTTGGCGTATCTGGTACTCCGTTCATCTATGGTAAGTCTGCCGATGGTAGTATTAAAATGCAGCGTAGCGGTTATGACCCTGTTCAAAACGTTGCAGCTTCACTTGGTGTTGTGATTCGAAATACAGGTGCTTTTTAATACCCCTGTAGGTTAAGCAATTAAATCAATAAAAAACCCCGCATGTGCGGGGTTTTTTTTTATCTTCCACCTGGCTTTGGTTTGCCGGGGCGCCTTGTGAGTTTAGGGCCTTCAATTTTACGGTTTGGTGGACTAACCACCAGCCCCATGTCAGGCGTGATCTCTGGGCGCATATCCATATCGCGCTTAGGAGTCTGAACTTGACGAATAAAAATATTCACTGACACTGGCCAAGTTGTGTTGGCTGCAAGATGAAGGTTTCTTTGCATTCGTTGCGCTTCGCGAGAACGTGGTGCAATTTCAATCATGTCTGGGCCATCAACAATAAAAGAGTTGGCCAATTTACCAAAATTAATGGCACTCATGTATTCGCGTTTGATGGCTAAGCCTGTTTCAAAGGGGTTGTATAAGTACAACGCTTCCTGGCGGACTAATTCGGAGATGTTATGTTCTTTAGGGACGGGGACGAGTCCAGAGTCACCGATAGGAAAAGCCGCTTTAACGGTCGGGCGTTCAAATTCCATGTGATTTCCTTATCACGATTTATATTTCATTGATGTTATCACAGGGAGCAAAAGCGGAATCAAAACTTTTCAAGGCGTTATCAATCGAGTCAACCAAAATCGGTTATAATGCTTCAAAGATTTGAGCGCAAATTATTCATGGATGAAATTTAAGGAAGGGATGTCATGCCAATCGTTTTAAAAATCGTACTCGGGCTAATCTTAGCTGTCGCCGTTGGAGGCGTTGCCGTTTATAACTGGGGTGACGGTTATTTTGTCTTTGATTCGAAAGCGAAAGCTGAGCGTGCCATTGAAGAAACTCGCGCTGTTGAAACTGCTATTGGTAGTTATGCCACAGCTTATGGTGATGGTGAGGTTGACTTTGGCGATGTTACTCAAGGGGAAGAACCTTTCTTATACCTAAAGGAAAAACGACTTCTTCGTGAAAATGTTGGTAACAGCAATAACCTTATTGAAGAATGGCTCGTTGATGAAGAGGAAGGGCGTATTGAAGGAATTCTTTCTGATGAGGAAACATGTCGCCACATTAACAACCTAAAACACCAGCGACCGCTTACTGAACCTACACCAGTATGCGGAACTGAAGAAGCGAAAGGTTTAACTTGCTGTGAACGTGAAGACGACGAAGAAGTTCCACCACCACAGTAAAAATTGAGCAAGAAGCTCGACACCCACTAACAAGGAGAGTTGATATGGGTATTAAGAAGTTGGCAGCGATGGCTGTTGGTTTGGCCTTAACCTCTGGCGCCGCATTGGCTGATGTTAAGTATGATGAAAAATCACCTAACGAGAACCTGATTGGTTCAGGTATCACAATCGGTGTCGGTGTGGCCTCGGGTTCATCGGGAACTGGCTATAGTCTCGATTTGGAAGGTCGCCTAAATCGTTACTTCCAAGTAGGTATCAACGTCGTCTCTGTTCGCAGCGGCGAATCTTATGATGCGGATATCTTCGAGTACCAACTGTCTGACGAGGTTGCGGACTCGCACTACCTTAGCCCTCAGCATGTAACGCCTCGATTCAATGATATTTCACTGAATGCGAAAGTCGGCTACCCGTTCGATGTTGATAACACAACATTCCGCCCTTTCATTGGGCTTGGCTTCTCTCAACTGCGAACTCCCGATATTGACCTTGAAATTGTTCCTGACGGTGAAAGCCCGGGTGGCGCTTGCGGCTCTAGCAGTAGCAACAACAATGATAGTGACTCAAATAGCTCATCGTCAACGAGCGACAACCAGTGCCTTGAACTATCATTCGACTCTATGAATACGATGAAGATCGATACAGGTATTGAGATCGCCTGGGATGGCGCGCATATGGTGACGTTAGGTGTTGTAAGTTACATGGTTGATGATGCGTGGGAAGATCTTGAGATAGGTGATGACAGCACATCGGGATACTTACGATACGAATACCGCCCTGACAATCTTGGCTTCACCATTGGTGTTGACACCAAAGATCAAATGGGTGAGCCGCGAGCAGAAATGGGTATTCGTCTGAACTTCTAAAAGTTTGATAAAAACTTTGTTATATTAGTTGAAATAAGCGGGGGAATTGGGTAAGATTACTCAATCCCCCGTTTTTTGTTATTAGGTTTAAGAACTTGAGAAAAGAAAATAACAATAAACGAGCTCATTCACATGGGAGTCGAGGGCGCAGTAAACCACGGCATCAAGATGCTGGAAAAGTTTATCATGTACTGTTGACTGGGGATGAGTCCATGCAGAACACATTAGGGGTGTTTCTTGCAGATTTTGGATATCCAGTGGAGCCACTGTCTGATCGCCCGGGAAGCGAAAAGGCAATTTTAAGTGGGGCATTGGAAGGTGCTGAGGGGTACCTATTTCCAAATGATTTAGTGGACTTTGATTTATTGAGTAGCGAGTGGAATAGTTTCTCCACAAGCAAAGGGTTAACCGACACGCCGCTGCTGGCAAAGATAAAAGTTGTCAGGGGAAAAAGCAGTGTGTCCAGACGAACTGTCGGACGTACATAGGAATGGATATGATATAGAGAGTATGACAGTTGAACGTAATAAACTACTTAAAAGTTGAGTTTGAGGCGTACCCACGACTGTTTCGTGACCTCGCCAACTTTATGCCTAAGCAGGAATCAATTGATCGGGTAACCAACCCAGATCTACCAAACTTTTGCCCTAAATGTCAGGGTGGTCAGATTGCTGTAAAACAGGTGACGACTAAACAAGGTGAAAGACACCGTGTTGAGTGTTCATGTGGTAAAGAAGGGCCTTTAGGGGTTTCTGAATTTTCAGCTATTTGGCACTGGGCAACAATGAAAGGTATGCCAACGGACTTAATGGAAAATCCATTGGTAAACACTGAACGTTATTGGGCTACACGTCGAAAGTGGGCCAAAGGTGATGAGGTTTCTCATCTGACTGCCTGGCTTGCTGCGCTGAACTTCCATAAGCGTGTGTGTGATGCTCACCGAGATACGCCGGATTACCAAGCATTATCAGAAAGCGATAAAGAATTTGTGGACATGCTTCCATTATTGAATCGTATTCTTCGTAAAGAGGCGACGGCGCGTCTTGAAGAGTTGAACATTTCTCTGACTTCTGAAGAGTGTCAGCGAAAAATTCAAACTGAAGAGTCGTATGTGGCCAATGATCGCAAGTCGGTTTATGAGCGCTTCAGAGATATGCTAACACCTGGTTTTCACTTTAAGGTGAGAGAGCTTTACTGTATTTGATGTCCGTTTGAGCGTGCGCGTTTAAAAACATGATACAATCATGTGTAAGGCGAAATTAGGGAAGTAAAAAGAATCATGGAACGATCAGAGTTAGAAGCGATTAAAGCCAAAAAACCAATTTATATGGCTAAAGCTCTTCATCAAATAGATCGACACGTTTCAAGAGAGTTACGTGCGGCGTACACCCCTTCTGAAATGGAAGTTATCTTGCGTACGCGGCCGACAGTGGATGCGACAATTATTTTGACGCTAGTCCAACGTGAGGACGATCCAACATCCTTTGATGTTACTCGTGGAGCAGATAAGTTTGGTTCTGATAACATTACCCTGTCTGAAATGCTTTCGATGGACGGCTTGAAGCAAGGTAAGCTGACGGCGCACGGCCGTTCTCCAGCTGCTGAAATGATTCGAGAAGCACAGAGATTGGTGATCTCGTCACCTGATGTGGCTCCAGATATCGATAGTATCGTTAGTAAATATGCGACATCTGCGCCGGAACAAAATCCAGCGCCAACGATAAACACGCAAGATGAAGATCAGCATGTAAGTCGCAGCATCGCACGACGTTAAATTCGAATTACACCTTCACTTCGACAGGGCAACCAACAAACAGGTTGCCCTTTTTGTGTGGCCATCCTAATTACTCGCGCGATTGAGCGAATGTTTTCTACTTGATTTTGAGTGTTCATAAAAAACATAGCTGATTTAGCTAGACCGGACAGCTCTTCGGGTTCGAATATGAATGAAGGGATTTTTCGGTTCCCATTTCGAGCTTTATGGGTAGATAAAAATCTCGAAAATAGCTCTCGCTCAACGTAAGTTTGCGATTCCAGCTTTTCTTCTTCTGAAATATTCTCAGAGCCATACATGCAAAAGAATATGCTATTGCAGTGCGCCTCTTCGGAAAATTGGTTCATTTTACTTTTCTATTCATTATTATCGTGGCACTCGGCTATAGGATATCAGGAGTGATAAATATTTCGACACTTTTGTGCCCGGTTTATAATTATCTGTCATAATCCTTGGCTAGTTGAACAGGTAACAGGGACGTCACCATGAAAAAACAGCTTTTATCATTGCTGGCGCTTATGTTTGTTACGTCTACAGCAATAGCTGACGAGGCACTGGATGGCCGAATGAATGTCATGGAGTGCTCGCGCGATGAAGTAATAGCATATTTGCAGCGACCAGATCCAGCAGCCGCACAGGTTCCAGACTATGACGTCTGGGAAAAAGCCTATCAACAAAAGCAAATCATTCGTAGTGAAAACGATCCGGCAGTTTGTGCCGCAGCCCTTTATGGTGACTTGAGTGCAATGGGCTCGAAGTTGAAAGAAAAGGTGTTGGCGTTAGGTAGTATGACGCTGCCAACGATGAGTACAGTTATCAATCAGGCCATGGAGAAGTTCATGGGTTCTGTTTGTAGTCGAATGCAGACTGTGGTGGATAATGCCGGCGAAGAACTTCTTGCAGCGCAAGAGAAAATTGAAAAAGAAGCAAGGCAAAAGGCAAATAAACACTTCGGAAAAAAGGCGCTAGAGCGATACGCGACTGATGCCATGGTGCCGCCAGAGTATCAATCGATGGGATTGAAATACCGCAATGGAACTTTACAGACAGAAAGGTTTAGAAATAACGTCAAAAGTCGTTGGCGTGACCACCTGGATGAGCTGAAAGACAACGCCAAAGACAATTTATAGTTATCGTTAGATATAAAGCGCCAAGGAAGGCAAAGAGGTATCCATGTTTAGTACACAAGGAAGTGACAAGATTCAAGAGTTCGTGAAGCAGGCGGCATCCATGCATGTGGTGAATACTGTCTATTTCATTGGACTTGTGGTGCTGGCGCTGTTCTCTCAGTACCTGCAAATTCAAACAGTCTCTGTGAAAATGGATGTCTGGATGATTGCGACAGCGGTACTTCTTTCGGCGTCCGGCTTGTTTAAGCTCGCAGTGAGCTACTTTCGTGGCGTAGAGAAGCTCATTAAAGAAGAGCAACTAGAGCTTATCCTCACTTTCATTAATGTGGCCGCAACATTCACTGTGATGAATGCTATTCAATCAAGCGGAGTAGGTGGACAGACGTTGTTGTTACTGTATACCTTCCTGCCAACCATGCTGTTTATTCTCATATCCCCGCTTACGTGGAACAAGCGCCATCGCGAATTTGTTGGAATTTATGGTTTCATGGAATGGGCATTGCTGTTAATTGTTGTGTATTGGTCACTATCAACCCTTTACCTCCTTTACGTAAATGAAGCGTATTTAGGTCTTGTGTCTAACGGAGTTATCTTGATTGGTCCGTATTTCCTGAAGTTTATTCGTAAACGCCACATGGAAAAACTGATGGGTAAGATGTATATCGAAATTTATACGGATCCGCTAACTGGGATTAAGAATCGAAAAGCATTTTACGAATACTACGACCGCGTTCGTGAAGGTAACAAGATGCGCGAGTTTGGTTATAGCGGGTTGATGGTTATCTTTGTCGACATTGATCACTTTAAGGCTTACAACGACCACTATGGCCACGAAATGGGTGATGACTGTTTGCAGGATGTCTCTAACTTCCTTCAGGATGTGGCCGATGAAAGGCAGGGCTGGGAAGCGTTCCGATATGGCGGTGAAGAATTCTTGCTTGTCGCCCCCATGAATAATGATGACTGGTGCACCATTCAAGAAGATGAACTTATCGATGAATGGTTAAAAGGTGAATTGACGCTACCTCGCGAACATAAGGTTTCAGAATTTGGTCAGGTCACTCTAAGTGCAGGTGGTTGCCTTGTCCCTACTGATGATATTTATACGATGAATGCAGGTATGGTTACTAAGTTAGCTGACAAAAAACTGTACGAAGCCAAAGAGACGCGAGCAAAAATGGTGTTAGACCAAGTCAACTGTTAGCACTTTTGCCTGAGTTGCACGTAACAACAAAAATGTAGTATAATATAACCCTACTTTATTGTTTAGCGTGTAACTTAAAGGCTATGAAAAGTATAAAACTTATATCTATAAAAGAGATGAAGGCGACACATTTGGTAGTCGTCTTTGTTTTGTTTGCGGCGTTATTGCTGATGACTGGTGGCAACAAAGAAGAAGGAAGTATTGAAAACGCTCCTTCCGTGGTCGAAGCATTGCCTAATACCGAAATCGCCGATGGTGAGAATACCAAATTGAGCAAAAGTGAATTGTTTGCTCGGATGGAAAAGCTTAAGAAGCCAGCTGAAAATTTTGCTGACTTTTATGAGACGGAAAAGGTCCATGGCGAATTGATCCTTGGTATCTATGATGTTATTGAGGATTACTACGGGCTGCCGGCAGATGTGCTTTATAACCAGCTTATGAAAGAATCGCGTGGTAAGTGCACCATGAGAGCGAACAGAGCTGGCGCCGTTGGATGTTTTCAATTTCTTGATCACACAGCAAGAGAATTCGGCCTACTGAATGACCAAGGTGACTTTCGTGGTAATCCCTACGCCAGTGCTGAGGCGTCTGCAAGATATCTTGTGTGGTTGACCACTCTTATTTTTGGTGAAGATGCAAATCCAAGTGATTGGGAGCAGCTTCGCTATTCATTAGCTGCATTCAATGCCGGGCATGGCAATGTAAAGCGCTCTGGCCGTGTTCGAATTCCTAATTTTTCGGAAACCATTGAGTATGTCCATGATATCGAAGCGCTGGCTAAAAATGAGGCAGCGTGGGTTTACCCTGGCGATACAATTGAAAAAATTGCAAAACGAACAGGTGTTCATACGGACGAATTATTGCGTGGTAACCCGAACATCACGGACGACAGAGGTCTAAGAGCCCACACAATCCTTTCACTACCAGATCCCCAAACAGGTATGTCTAGCCTTCTTGTTAAGAAGGGGATGAGCTTGTATCAACTTCAGTCTGGTACCGGAGTAGGGATAGACCTTATTAAGAAGGCCAATGGTATGGGGACGCGAGATACTTTGTATTTTGGTGACATTATAAAAATACCTACCAGAATTTAGCTGACAACAAATTAAGCGCCAACTGATTGGAGTTGGCGTTTTATGTTATGATTATAGGCAGTCCGACAGGAAGGTTGGTCGCTTTAGTAACAAGGATGTTGTCACGTGAATCGCTCTATTATAGCTGTTTCATTGCTTATCATGGCGCTACTGACTATGTTCAGTGGATCAGCTTCAGCACAAGAAGGTGTTGCAACTACCTGCGGCATGGTGTCAGTAACAGGTGGTGAAGATGTAAAACCACTTAATGGTGAAATCTGCCCACAAGACGTCGCCTTCCAGTCCTTGTATCTATTTTATCAGGATATATTCGAGCAACCATTTTGGCGTGAGTTGTCACTGCTTTTTGTATCAGAAGATACCCTTGATAGTGATTTTACAAAGTTTGCTGCCGACACGATTGACCTGTCATCAATAATTTATGCACTTATGTCTGCTGTTGCTGTTTTTTGCTGGGCAGTATCGACACCTATTGTTTCCTACAAGTTTTACACCTATGTAACGATGATCCGCAAGACGGGAAGCCTTGAGTTTTCAGATTCCAAAGGTGACACCGTACGTTTTGTTTCGTATTTCAGCTTCCTAATATTGCTCATTTTACCTGTTGGGGGCATAACGTTCGGACAGGGCGCTGCGGTTATCGGCGGATTGCCTTCCATTATGGGTGGTAACTACATCTACAGTACATTCTTGGCTGCTTCCGAGACGGCCAGTACGGATGTTGAATTGAGTGAAGGGACGCTACTCAAGGATAGTCAGGTCTTTGCCAATGAGATGATAGAAAGCGAACTCTGTCAGGCGCGTACGCGTCAGGCGATTATGAGTTTGAACGCCAATGCTGGTAGTCACTTTTTCTCAAACAGCGTTATGCAGGCTTTGCCGTTTGTGGGGGAAGACCAAAGTACCATTGTTGATAGATACAGTGCGTGCTTGGGTTATGTCGGTGAAGTGGAGGCCGGTGAGCGGGATAGCATTCTTACGGTTAAGTTTGAAAAGAGACCTGCATGGGAACGAAAGTGCCCTGTTGACTGGGGCTTAACAGATGCGATGAACTATGATCCTGACTTGTATGGTCACAGTCATTCATGTGGCAAGATCACTTACGATAACGGCATCAACAAATTCGATGCGTTATACGAAGAATCGGATGCTTGGTTTAGTCGGGATCTGGAAGATGTTACTGAGGATATCCAAGACGCATATTCAGCGAGTCAGATTTACCCTTCATTCAGACGAGCCACCAGAGCAGGTGTTGAGCGGATATTAAATCAGTCAGATCTAACCGATGACGAACGTTACAAAAAGCTTGAAGATCTATTCATAGAAAAAGCCAGAACGGTAATTGAGTCCCGCCTTTCTAGTGATGCAGAAATGGGTGAAGGTAGTAACGATGAAATTCAGTTGAAGCACCTTGTCGCTACCAACGCAATGCTTGGTGGTGTGGTTTTAGAAGAGCCAGATGCGCTTAGTGATGGACTTTTTGGCTGGGCATTCTTCAATCGATATTATGGCGTAAACGAAAATAGGGAACATTATTTTGGTATCGACTACTTGCTCGATGAAGCACGCGAAGTCGCTAAAACGTTCCAGCGTTACCACTGCGCGATTAACTGGGCAAGTCACCAAGAAGATCGCTTGTTTATTGCCAAATACAATGAAAGTTCATCATCTGACCTTGAGGACCTTTTTGCTGCACAAGCTGCTGGCCTTGAGTGCGTAGAGTTCTTGGCTGAAGAAGAACGAGGCTCTGGGCCGCATGATAGATACCTTCGTTACCCTACCTTATTGGGTGAGCCCAACACTGATATTCATGAAGTAGGTGGTGAGTGGCTCCCTAAGCCAGCGCCAGACAATTCTCCGCAACAGCAATTGAACCTTTCCAAGCAAGCAAAGATGGAAACCGAAATTGCGGAAGAATACTTCAAGCAGATGCGTGTTAGCCAAATGCTTATCACGGGATACACGATGTCGGTAAAACTGGGAACATCACACGCCCTTAGCAAAGCATTAAATGAAGCGAATATAGAACGTGAAAAGGACGTCAATTTACGCCTGAAAGGTTGGACTACATTTGGTGGCAGTTTACTTTACATGTCTAAGCATTACAGCAATGCGAAGCATATGGTTGACTCGATCGAAAATGCGGTATCGTTTTCTGGTGGTGGTGATAACGAATACTTCGTCGCGACAGAAGCTTTTACACAAGACTCAGAAACAATCCTTAATCGTCTTCAAGAAAAGACATTCACACCACTTGATGGCACTGCTTTATTAATGCCTGGTGTGGCAGGTGTCGGCAAGTACCCGGGGCCTGGAGGGGTTTCTCCGGACAAGGAAACAGAGCAGTCGATGAACATATTGATGTCGTTCGTTACCTACATGTTCTTCGAACCTATCGAGCACATAAAATCAGCATCAGGTATGTCTCCTAATGCGAGTTTGAGTCAAGGTTTCAAGGCATGTTATGACGGCTCGTACGATCAATGTTTGTCAGGGCAAAAGCATCCAATCGTCGCGTTATCAAGCATGGGTCACGATATGATGAACAACATGCTGGCTATCGTTGGTACCAGTGCTTTCGTTAAAGTGTTAAACCGCACTATGTTCGCTGGTGTTGACTCTGAAGCTGGTTCTATAGGTGGTGAGGCAGATGCTGACAGTAAGAAAAAGAAAGCTGGGATATGGGATCGCACTAAAGCTAAGTTAAAGAAAATGTCTAGCAAGTTAAGTGGACCTATTCTGAAATTTATGAAGGGTGCTGCTCGAACTGTTTTTGCTGTTATTTCTGCAATCAGTATTCCTGCGGAAACGGTGCTGGACACAATGATGCCATTTGTTCTTACGTTATTTATGGTCGGTGTTTTCTTCGCATACATCATCCCTATGTTGGCTTTCATTTACAGCATTAGTGTGTTCTTGCTGTGGTTGCTTGGTATTTCCGTGGTTGCGTTCGTTATCCCGCTATATGCATTGTTGAAGCTTAAGGATGTCGAAAAGAATTATGAACGTGGGTTCCAAGAGTTCTACGAAGGTTTTCTTGGTAATTACATCAAGCCATTCTTCTTCGGTATAGGTGCGGTGATCGCCTGGACAATGGTGTCGATTGCACTGTTCCTCGTAAATACAATCTTTGCCTTAATTTATTCGGGATTAGATGTATCTGCCGGCAGCTCATATTCAATCGGTGCGTTGGTGTTCCGTGTAATGATGTTTGTAACTTATTTCGTTGTCTTGTTCGTTATGTTCAAACAAGCGCTTGGTTTCATGAAGAGCTTCCCAGATGCAATGAATGAGAAATTGCGCCTTCAAAAGAGTAATGATGAGCAGAAGATTGATGGCCTTGGTTTCGAAAATTATGTTCAAGCGGAGTTAATGAAACAAGCGGCATCAATTCCTAATGCGCTGGCTGCAAAATGGGCAGCTAACCATGACGCCAATAAGGGGATGAGCAAAACTCAAATGCGTCAGGCCACAGAAGAAAACGAAGATATGATGAACCGTATTGATGCAGAATTTGGTTCTAAAGAAGCATTCATTCAAACCGTTGTTGAATTTAGAAATAAGCAAGCCAAAGACAATGCGGATGAAGACGATAACTTCCCGCTAGGCGGCCCAGATGGCGGGGATGGTGGTAGCAGCGGTGATAGCTAATAGGCTGTCACCGCCGTTGACTGTGGGTAATAGTTAATGGTATTATAACCAAGTAATTAACAAACATGGAAAGTCCGCCGTTATGGCCGCAATTATAATTAATCCAATCCCAACCAAAGATAATACTGGTGATTTTTTATCGTCAGGTGTTCTGACAGCAGAGTACCCTATGATGGAGACTCATGAGCATGCCAAGCTGTACGGGTTGTTTAAAGGGTTGCGTGTTCGTGAGACGCTCTTAAGCCGTTCAATCAATGGTACATTTGAGCGCTCTACTGTTTACCCAATTCCATCTGGTTATAACTCATTGGTTTGCATTGGTTGCGATGATGCGTGGGAGGGGGATGAGTTACCTTCCGTTGTAGCTGTGATCAGAAGCATGGCTGTGGATAATAAGAAAATCATCATTATTAAAGACTTTTCTAAGATCAATGGTGCAAATGAATTACACGAAGCATTAAGCGCAGAGCTTGATGTTGAATGCCTTGAAATAGGAGAGCTCAAGGCAAAAATGCATGAAAAGGAGCTTTAACGTGCAAAAGATAATTGCGAGTGACTTCATGAGGCAGTCCAAGATGCTGCTTCTCTTTGCTTTCGCGACGTTCATGGGGATATACACCTTTGAGTATTCGCTGAAAGCCCAGTATGCCTCTGATTTGGTTTTAGAGGGGATCTTGGCCAAGTCTATGCTCAACGAAGTGTTGAGAATGTCGGCATTCTTATTGTTCGGCGGGCTGATAGCAAAACGAGCGGTGAAAAATCTGGCTGACGTTTCTTTTTTCAGTACATTGTGGAGTATCGGTAAGGCGATGGTGACCTTTATGTTTACCATGATTGTCGTTTTAATGATCGTCGGCATTACTGCTCCAGAATTGCAACCCGGGCAAAAGCTTGAGGATTTGGTTATCAGCGAATTCCAGTATTTCTTATTGCTTGCTGGCGTAGCACTTGTTGTATCAACTGCTCTTGTGGCTTTTGTTCAGCATGTATATAACAGTGGAGTGCGCAAAAACTGCAAGGCCGCTGGTATTTCTGCGAAGTCATTTCCACTGTATAGAAATGATTATGCGATCCCATTTCGCTCAATCCTTATGCTTGTTGAGCAGCCGATGGCTTTAGCTCTGGGTGTGGCTTACATTTTACTAAGCGCATTCACAGTGTTCCTTTCACGTGAAGATATTGCTTTTCTTACGGTCATTATCAATGCCGTTAAAATGACTCTTCTTATGTTTGGTGCTGGTGTAATGATCAGAGTGTTAATCCAGCGTGCAGTTGATGGCCAAGAAGGTGAGGTGAAATAAGTGACCCGCAGAAAGTTCGTAGAGCCACAAGGAAGCGCCTCCGACTTCTTTTCCGGTATTGGAATGGGAGAATGGGGTGCTGAAATGAACAACGTTAGTGGAGAGTTAAAGCCTAAATCCAATGGGCTTTACTATAACGGCGTTGAACTTTTTGAACGTGGCATATACGGGCTTTCTGAAAAAGATCTGAACAAAGTGAACTCGGCAATCACTGTCAATAAAGATAGCGCCAGCAGAGTTTGCTTCATTAGCTTTACTGGGTGGGAGAACGAACACCTGGTAGAGCCGCATGAATGTTTTTATGTCGAGAATGTAGAAATATTCAAGGCAATGGTTAATTCCTTACAAGGGGAATTTGACCTGTTTGTTTTACTTCCTGTGACCGCAATTCGAAATGATGACGCAACACTATACCAGAGCGTACTAGATCTGGCGGAGTGGTTTAAGTCAGAACCCGCAATAAGTTCATCACTTATCCTTTTAGATAATCAGTGCCTTGATACTGAAAGCATGGAGTCATGCTCGTCACTTCTCGCAAGAGCCTGCGACAAAAGATTGAAATAAATCAACGTCAAATTTGCTTACATTGAAATATATCAATTATTTCGAGATAGTTGTTGCATCTGTCTCATAATCTAATATAATAAAGCATATAACAAAGTTGAGAGGTTAGCTCAATGGAACATATGCAGCCACAAAAGATATTTTTAAATCCGCGCCCGGGTTGTTACGATAACAGCCCAAGCTTTGAAGCCGTTGATGAAGCGTTCAAAGCATTAGAACCATCACTTCGTGTTGTTCAAGAGCGCATCGCATCGTTGCCACAAAAGGAAGTGTTCGACCCTGAAACCAATACGTTCAATTTGGCGCGTATTGTTACTTACGCACAGATGACTCGCATTTTGATGCAGGTTTGTGGTGGTCGCCTTATTGTACATTCACACATCGCAAATGCTGTTGAACATGAGGTTCAGGCCGAACTATGGATGTTGACTAAAGAGGGTTATCACCTTTTAGCCACGGCTCGTGCAGATGTTGGTCCTCAAAGCATGATCTCAAAGCAATTACTGGAAGCAGAAAGCCGTGCTAAACGACGCGTTCTTCGCCGATTCCGTTTGTTTTCAGATCAAGCAATTGAGCGCGCTCTTGCGTCAGCAAACAAGAATGTTCAAGCGCAGCGCGAAGAGGCCAAAGATAAAGCGCCTAACGATGCCAAAGTAGAAAAGCAGGTAGCAGTCGACACCAAGGATGACAGCTCAGCCAAATATGCTGAAAGTGCGGACAAAGAGCAAGTGACAGAAACGCAAGCGTCACTCCCTTTGGAGACGCAGCCTAAAGGTAAAGATAAGAGCAAGGCTCCTGCTGTGAAGCCTAATCGCGCTAAGAGTCAGAAAAAGTCTCGTCCGGCGACGCCAGTAAAACCAGCCCCTGCTGACGTTGAAGAAGGCAAACCTGGTTTCGGTGTCCCACTGGAAGACGTAAATCGTGATGACATCAATTTCAGGGAAAACCTACTGAAATTGGTTAAAGAGGCCAAAGAAAGAAACCATAAATCGGTCAAGGTTGCCGCGTTCATTAAGCGAGTTGTGGGTGACAGAGGTCCGAACTCTTTCAGAAACATGCCTATGGTAGAGCTTGAAAAACTGTACGAGCACTATGTAGCTAACGAAGATTGCCCACTGTAACTGGAGTATAGAATATGAACGCAACACAAAACCGACACATTACGAGAGATACAGCCATGGGTATGAATGCAGACTTCGCTGATGTATATACTGCTGGTTACGATTCAAACTGGACGCCAGTGACGCCAAGCATGACGCCTGAAATTCATGATGTGATTGTCAGCGATAATTTTCAGGGACGCTTATTGGCCATGCTGGAAGCGTACGATGAACTTGTGCCGGAAGATTCAAAATTTGGTGATACAGACAAATATATTCCTTTGTCAGTACGTGAAGATTTGTTCTATCAACATTTCGGTTCGCTTTTGAGCATTACCTACAATGATGTTGGTAAATACTCTAACTCAGAACAGCGCATTGTTGTTGGTACTGTCTACATTCGAGTGCCAAAGCATAATCAGGTTCCATGGTTTTCTGTAATCGGTGTGGGTGCACGTGATGACAATCACCCCGATGGTCTTAGTGCAGCTGCTGAAGCGTCTGCAACGAAGCGCATCCTTGTTTCGTTAGGCTTAGGTGATGATCCTGGCGAAGAAATGGAAACGATGGAAGATTCTTCACTTCGCAACCGTCTTTCAGAGCTGGTTTCTAAGAATGGTCGTGATGGCTTGAAAACATTATTAAAGCTGTACAACGACACAGCCAATAAAACTGATAAGATATTGGCTGAAGAATACATGATGAACGACAAGGTAATTGAGCAAAAGGATTTGAGCTTGGATGTTGTTAAGAAATTAGTAATGCACAATTCGCATTAAGGAGACAGGATGTTTCGAGTTATGTTGAGTTTGTTGTTGGCGCTGGGGATATCATCTTCAGCACTTTCAGCCGAGGGAGAGTTTGCGGATTATAAAGTGGGGGACATCACACACACATTGCCTAAGCAGGCAACGGATGACTACATTTTGGGGATCCGAGATATAGGTCGCGCACTACAGCAATGCCAAAGCAAGCGCAGAACACTGACCAATCCCCTTATAATGAGACAAAGTTTGCTTTCGGTTTCTCAAAGTAGAAATGGATGTCGTTTTGTTTATTTGCGAGAAGCCAATTGGCAATACGAATGTACGCTTCCAGCAAAAGTCGCAACTGAACTCGGTCTTTCTATGGAACGCGCTTCGCTGCGTTCTGGTCAAGCGCTCGGTGACTTCTCAGATGGTGAGAAAGAAGTGTTGTTTGATTCGCGGTTTTGTCGTGAGAGCTCAATGAAATGATAGGTCCGAAGTACCGACAATTTTAATTGTGCTATGATACTCGATGTAAATGGATTTCATCGCCAGTAGAAAAGGGAATTTTTAAATGAAGAAGTCACGAATTGGCGCGATTGTAGCGCTTTCCATGTCTGTTGTATCACTTTCATCGTTAGCGCACGAGAAGCATGACGTGATGGACAGCCAATCTCTTCCTGTGCCGTTTGAATCGGTGTTTCAGGATGCTATGAACGACCCTAATGTTTTGCTTTATTACGCTGACCAAGCTTTCCGCAAAGGGCAAGACGATGAAGCGTTGCGTTGGGTTCTTGAAGCTGCGAAATTCAACCATCCTGCGGCGATTAAGAACGCGAAAGAGTTGATCCAGAAAAACATGGGTACATTCGAAAACCGCGAAGAAGTAATCGCATTCCTTTCATATCATGCTAAGCCAAAAGGCGAAGAGCCTGCTGACCTGTTTGCTCAACTTTACCTGGCGGATTACTTCCGTGGTGAAGAGTGCGTATGGTTTAAAGGCACAAATTCAGAATGCGCAGTAGGTGACAATGCTGACTCTCCTGTTGCTGGTAACGATTTGCAACGCAGCTACTTCTACTATGAAGGCGCCGCTAAACAAGGTCATGAATTTGCTCGCTTCAACGTGGGTATGATGCATCTGTTAGGTCAAGGTGTCCCTCGTAATGTGCCGTTGGGTCTTGATTGGTTGAAACCTCTGGCTGACAGTGGTAATGAACATGTAGCATACATCATCGGTGCAGCATACCAAGAAGGTTACTGGGTACCTAAAGACGAAGTTAAAGCAACCGGCTGGTTTGAAAAGTCGAGTGCACAAGGCCACCCAGCAGCAATGATTGCTCTGGCAAAAAACCTTGAGCGTGGCGTTATCACTGATAAAGGTGAAGAAGTTCGCATGGGTAACGCTGTTGAACTTTACGAAGGGGTTCTGACAAGTATCGTAGCGACTCACGCAGAGAAGTCGGAAGCGGCATATCGCTTAGGTATGATCCGAGCTAATTACGTTCCATTTATGGACGAATCATTAGCGGACAAGCAAATGAGCTTGGCTATTTCACATGGTGAACAAGAGCCGAATGAGTCTATGATTCGAGCGATCATGTGGAAGGGCAAAAAGTCTGAGTCTGAATCGTTGCGTGAATCTATCAAGTGGTATGCGCAAGCAATTAAATACCTTGAAACGCTCCCTCTTGATGTTCATCAGAAGTTTGCATCGGTATACCAGCATGTAGCTCATGCTTATGCACGCGGAATGGATGGCGATTTAGATCGAGACGAACGTCGTTTCACGCAATACATGTCTCGTATGCATAAACTGTTAGCGGAAACGTACGTTCCACAAGTTGATCCGAAAGCCTACAAAGGTTACGAGCTGTTTAAATTCCCTGGGTACTAAAATATGCCTATGGGTCAACGTTATGCGCTACTGCTAATTGCAGTAGCGTTTTATTACTTACAAGCTTTCATCCCAATTATGTCAGTCGATGTACCTGACGGTGCTGTAAAAGCATCGGCATTGTCCGCATTGTCATGGCTATCAGGATACAGCCCTCACCCTTACCACTACCTGACTATTGGCCTGATGCCATTCATATTCTCCGGCCTATTTATGCAGTTGATGCAGTGGCAATTAAAACCTATTCATGATCGGTTCGCTGGAGATCCGATATCATCAGAGAGAACCAAACGAGTATTAACCTACTTGTTTGCTTCTGGTGCAGCTGCATTTCAAGTGAGTCAGATGGAGTCAGGGTGGTTTAGTTATCATCCATTGGTTACGTGGGCAGAGTTTGTTTTAACTGTCTACTGCCTTGAAACGCTATTTGACATGATTAAGCCATTAAAAGTGGTTGGGAATCCGATAACGTTATTTCTTGGCCTTAATGTTCTTGGGGGTATAGCAGGACAATTAACAGGCATTGAATGGTCTGGTATCAGTCAAGTGGAAATGCTGATTTTCGCCGGCGGTGTTGTGATTGGTCTTTTGTTTGTTGTACTGGCCATTCGTGTTGAACGGTGGAGAGGTATGCTTGCGTTTGCGAAAGCTGTTAACACAACATCTTCACCTATGGCCCATGTAGTGCCAGTGAAAGTTATGCGGGTTGGAATGATGCCGGTGATCTACGCAGGGTTTGTGTTTTATCCAATTATGATGATGATTTCATCTTGGAAAGGCGCTACAACCGGGCAAGTTCTTCTTTCTACTTGGTACTACGCGCCTATCTTAGTTGGTTTGGTATACATACTCACTAAGGCGCTGCTTTCGTTGCATACTCCTGTGGATAATATTGTCCAATTTTCGAGACAGGAGGCTGTGTATATGGTCGGTGGTGACGCAGAACATGAGAAGCTGAAAAGCACACTGGAACGCATGGTTAAACGTCATGCGCTCACAGCGACGTGTTGGTTTAGCTTAGTTCTGTTTGCTGAGGCTGTATGGCAAGTGATTGCGCCAGATACATTTACAAAATTAGGGTTCGTAGGTGGTATTGGGATAGTGATATTGGTTGGTGCTTCTCGTGATGTTGCGAAGCATTATTTAAAACTCAAGGAAGAGGTACGGTATGTCTAGTCGTATTCAAAACCATGGTTTGATGTTTTTCATGTTCATCAACCGCCTTATTCGAGATCAGATGATTGAGCTAGATGAGCGAGATCCACGCATTATGCGGTTGGGCAATTTGCCATCGGCTTACTTCTTGTGTGGTCGCGATGATAATGATGAACCTTTCCTGGGGGTGCCGGCAGAAATGATGCCTTGGTTCACTCAGATTGACTGGACAGGTGCATCATTGTGTAGAAAAGAAGGGTATCTATACCTTGAAGGTCGCGACCCTCGGACGCAGACAATGTTGATTGCATTTGGTATTAGGGTTCGTTCGAAGCGACTAAATGTCTTCGCCATTGATGGTCATGAAGATGTCGATATGATGTCGCTCAATATGAAAGTGTTTGAAAAAGATGAGCAGAATCCTAAGCAGGTATATTTTGCTGATCACCATGAAGTGATTGGTATACCGCTTCAGGAAATTGGCACATGTCACGAATTGAGCACGGACGAAGAAGCTGAAGAATCGCGTAAGATTCTAGCTAAGAGTGGCTTGGATCGCACGTTCACCCCAACAAAGATAGTGGGAGCTTAGCCATGGATGGGATTAAGGTAATCGTTAAGGGAACTGGCCTTCAGTACGATTTGCAGGAAGTGGTCCCAGAATCGTTTGATTTTGAGCGTGACGTACTTCGTGGTGGAGTGTGGGATCCGCAAGCTGCTCGTCTATTGCTGGACTTGTCGTTTCGGGAGATGTTCCCAACAAACGAGGGGAGAAACCTATTCCTTTGGGATGACCTTCGTCCGCATGTAGCCTTTTCTATTGCAAAATCCTTTTTACAGGTCAATAGGGCCTTAAATAAGGATGCGGTTACTACTGGTAATCATCGGCCGGTTACCGACGATATGATCGTCGAGAAGATTAAGAAAAACGGGGTGATGTCACCCAAAGAAGTTGAGACGGACTATGCGCCGCGCTCTTTGAAATTAACACGATAATTCTTTTGTCAGAGAGGGATTTTATGACAGCTGTTGAATTAGCTAATAAATTACATGGTATGAACTATCCGTTATCACTAAGCAAGGAGTTGCTTGATTCGGCAAAGGCGTCCGGATTGGTTATTGTTACTGGAGCTTCGGACGACATTATGTCTATCAATGGTGCATTGACGGGTGAAGGTGATGTTTATGATGGTGGTGAAGTCCTGGTGCATCGAGATGCGGTGCTGGAAGATCGCGATAATCTCGAATCAGATGAAGAGTTGCAAGACTACTATTCAAAGAAGCCTGAAGCAAAAGTCATTGAAGCTTTTTGGTATCGTGGCGATTATAAATGGTCTTACGACACAGAGATCCCTCATGTAACGTTTGAGTTGCTTAAAGACGGTGAAAAATGTTGCCTTGGAATCGTCTTCTCAGTGTCTGATCTCTAACAGCCTAAATGGTTGTTATTAATTGAACAAACAAAGCGCTTGTGAGGGCGCTTTATTTGTTTTTCAACTTTGTCTTTAGTTTTATTTTATTTTTTTTAACCCCAAAAATAACCACTTTCCCAAAATCCGTTATTATCCTCTTTGTTCACGGACGAATCTACTTTACAAGGAGTTACTATGTCTATCGGAACAAAGATGAAGGGCGTAGCCCTTATTGGCTTATCGGCGTTGCTAGCGGCCCCTTCAGCATTTGCTGATTCGGATCGTTTGGCTGCGGGTCAGGCTGATTACCTGGGGTCAGTGATCGAATTCTTGATCATTGCATTCAATGGATTGTCATTTCTAGCATCGGTTGTTGTGCTTCTGGTTGGTGGCTGGTTCTTTATTCGCGATTACGTGATGGCGAAATCAGATCACGAGAAGAAGTTCACGCCGGGTACGCTGTTTGCGGCAATCGTTGTTGCAAGCTTCCTTGGCTATCAGTCAGGTGCGTATTTGCTTGGTCAAGACTTGACAGTTGGTGCCGACAACACTGGTGGCGCATCAATCAAGCAGGATGACTTCGAGCGTAAAGACGGCGAATAATACTGCTGATATAGGGCCGCGTAGCACTGCGACTGCGCGGCCTTTAATTTCCCTCGCAGAACCTGTTTTTAAATGATTCAAGGATGAAGCATGTTTTCACAAAACGCCCAATTAAAAAATGTTCAAGCATTAGCCCACGCCCGCCCTTTGGTGGAAAAGATGGTCAATGACTTTGAGCAACAAGAATTCACAGCCACTGAAGGTTCGGTGACTGTTACTGTAAAAGGCGACTTGACTGTTAAGTCTTTCGGTGAGGGTGAGTCAGTATCAATTGCTAATGTTGATGCTGCATACAAAGCTGCGTTAGGCCTGGCAACGCACGAGCGTCATCTTGCATTCGTTAAGGTTCGCAATACCATTTTGAAAAAGCACCGCATTGATCTGGCTGCTCATTCTGATGATGTTGCAAAAGCGATTGCGTATAAAGACGCACTGAGTAAAAAAGCGAGCTAACCGTTATGGCTAAGCGCTTTTTAAGTGTTCTAGCAGGGGCTTTAATCGCCCCTGCTTTAGTAATGAAAGCGTATGGAGCGTCAAGCTCGGTTATACCTGACGAACGTTTACACTCATTCTGTCAAAAAGCAGGGTGTGATTATCAGGTCTTTTACAAATATTTCATTCCTAACAGAGATCGCTTTTGCCATGAGCGAGACGTGATCTTGAAACAACCAGATAAGTTGGCAGCTATTAAGCAGGTGGTGAACTTATCGTCGGATTATAACCTTCCAGTGACAGTTGCCATTGTGCCAATTATGGAATCCAGCCTTAACCCTCAGGCTAGCGCTGGAAACTACAAAAATGCTGCGAAGGGGTTTTGGCAGTTTAAGCCTGCGACAGCACGTGACATGGGGCTCGTCGTAAATGATAGAGTGGATGAACGACTAGATGCAGAGAAGTCGACGAGAGCAGGCCTTAAATATCTTCAATGGTTAGAAAAAAAGTTTGAAGGTAATCACGACCTTGCTGTTCTGGCATTCCACGTTGGTATCGGGAAGCTAACAACAACAATGGCCTCTACAGGGCTCAGTAATCCATGGTATTTATCTCAAATTGCCAGTGAAAAGCGGCCATCTCAAGATTATCTGTTAAAATACTATTCCTACACTGTGACCTTGATGGGGCACGGATGCCAATAGTGTACGAAAAAGGGAGTTTGTCGTGAAACTGAAAATCGTTGCTTTATCATTAGGTTTAGTTTTAAGTGCCGGCGCAATCGCTGAAGAATCGACTGATCCTAAATATGACTGTACCGCGACAGAAACACGCGATCACTTACTCTCTGTGACTCACGCACTGTTTGCCCCTACAACTGTACCAACCCCAAAAGAGTTTGAGAAAGCTTACATTGAGAAAAAGATGGAAGAAGCGGCCGGTGGCGATGATGAAGCTGGCGGCTGTGTAACCATTTTCACTGATCCCAAGCTAAAAGACGACTGGAAAGAAGTTGTCGATAATATTCGTAACTTAGAAATCGATTTTAGCTTTAACAGTATCGATGGTGCCGTCATCAAAGCAGCCCTAGATAAGCTTAAAGAAAAAGCTCGCGAAATGGTAACTGATGCACTTGAGTCTATCGGCGAAGACATTTGTGATGCGCTATCAACTGACAACCTGAAAGAAATCGCACTGGATGCGGCGAACGAAAAGTTTGGCACGTCAGCCCGTAATCTTCGGTTAAAGTCCTTTGCAGATGATATGGCCGATGATGCACTTGATAATGCTGATGACAATATCAAAATGCTACTTTCTGACAAGGAGCTGGAGAAAGAAATGGACTCTGCTGCGAGACAGGAAGTAAGGAAGATCCGCAAAAAGCTTTGGCAAAACTTCTAATTACCATTTCGTACTTTGTTAAAAGTATGGTAATATTAGTTCATCAATTAAAGGAATTTTTGCAGAGCGACCATGCAGTCACCTCTATTCGTATACACAGACGCATCTTTTGAAGTTGCGAATGACACCGCGCAAACTATGGTTGAGCAGGCAAAGGAAGCCGGCTTTAAGCGTGTTGGTATTATCGACGTAAATAGCGCAAGCTCCGTCATCAAATTTATTAGAAAGTGCAGTGATCTTGAGATTGGTGCAATTGTTGGTGCGACATTAGAAGTATCTATCCCCAGTCGAGATAAAATGCTTTGGGCACTGAAAAACAAGCGTGCCATCGAACAATTTTATGCTCATCTCGAAGCTGTGCCACCAGCCCCAAGCGAAACCTATGATGAAATAGAGCAGCTTACTAAAGCTGTTGCTGCTGGTCAGCGTTCGAAAGCGAAAAATAAGCATGATGTACTCAATGAAAGGCTGACAGAAATATTTTCGCAGCGGAATAGCGGCGATGTTCCTTTTAAGCGTATGAGCGACGCAGAAATTAAGTCTGCATCAATCGAAGCGAAGTACGTGAACATGGAACTTACATACGGCACGGTGACAGTTGTTGCAAAGAGCACAGAGGGTTACCAGAGCGTTCTTCGCCTTATGTCAATCCGAAGCTTAAACAAACACCATAACATCCATCAAGGAGCTTCTGAGAAGCCTCTTGCGATGACGTGGGATGACTTTGAACAGGAAGCTAAAGATGTATTGTTGGTTGACCCACTTTCAGATTTTAGTGTTCTTGGTGCATTCGCGGAAATTGATGACGTAGATGACTCTGTATTGGCTGAGCTTGGTAGCATCCCGCATATTAGCAATATTGGGTTGGATTACCCACTCAACAAGAAGCAGTCTTCATGGGTTGAACGTTTGGCTGAGAATTTTTCTGACAAAAAGTTCATTCCAATGCCGACAGCCCAGTTTGCTCGAAAAGAAGATTACACATCATACACGATAAAAGTGGCTGTTCACCGTGGCGTGTCTATCCATGACATGGATTTTATCCCACCGAATAAAACAAAGCACATTCATCAATCAAGTGATGTATTCACCTATATGGATGAATCAGCGAGCAATATCGCGCTTGATGTTGGTTTTTGGGACAACATAGCAGACACCCACGTTCCTTTAGGTAATATTGATTTACCTAACTATGACATGCCAGTTCTTGAAGTGATCAATTACGCGTTCGAATTAAAAGGTAAAGAAGAACGTTTTGACGATGAAGATACAGCGGTTTTAGCATTCAAGGAATGGATTGCGCCAGATCGTCCAGAGAAGATTTCTGAGGCTGCGTTTTATCAACGCCGTATGAATGATTTTTGTATGCATAAAATCTCTCTGGAAGGGGTTAAGAGAAAAGTTCACGAGACATTCGATCCGGAAGATATTGATAAGTTTATGCCTGAGTATCTAGCACGCCATGAAATGGAATATGGCGTCATCGAAGGCATGGGCTTTTCTGGTTACTTCTTGATTGAATACGACATTGTGAGCACCGCGCGAGATATGGGTGTTCCAGTTGGTGACGGTCGAGGCTCAGGTGCAGGTTCTTTGATAGTTTACGGTATGGAAATCACAGATGTTGATCCTATTGAATATGATCTTCAATTTGAACGATTTTTGAATCCTGAACGTGTAAGTATGCCTGATATTGATGTTGACTTCGGTGCAGGGAGAAACGCCGATCGTAACAGTGTGCTCGAATACATCAGTGAAAAGTACCAACAACCGGGCTCTCGCTTCCCTTCATCTTCGCAAATCGCGAACATGAACCACTATCAGTTGAAGTCTGCTATTAGTTCAGTGCGTAAGGCGATGGGGCTTAGTATGACTTATGAGAATCACTTGAAGTTTCTCATTAGTCAGGTTGAGTCTTCACTTGGTATTAATAGTGCTGTAGCAAGTGTGAAGTGGGATCAGTTGGTTGAACACGATTTAATTCGTCCGTTGTTGAATACCCAGCCTGTATTTAGGCAGATTTTCCAGCATGCTCGTGCGCTAACAGGTAAGAAATCAACATATGGTGTGCATGCTGGCGGTGTTGTAATTGCACCGACGACTATTACCGATCACTCAGCAATTGAATGTGATGATAAAGGCAATTTTTTCAGTATCTACGATAAAGATGATATTGAAAGCGCTGGTTTGGTTAAATTCGACGTTTTAGGTTTAAGAAATCTATCTATCGTTGATGAGGCCGTGTTGCAAATCGAACAAAACCATGGGGTGACTCTTGATCCCCGTAAACTAGATAAACATGATGAGAAAGTGTTTAACCTGATTTGCGATCAAATTCTGAGTGACGTGTTTCAGCTTGAAAGTGAGGGGATGCGAAAACTCGTTGGCAACTTGCAGCCGCGAAGTATTGGTGAGATTGCAGTATTGTCTGCGTTATATCGACCGGGTGCACTTGATAGCGGCATGGTGGAAGAATATGTTGATGTTAAATTCGACCGTAAAGCGCCAACCTACGACCACCCAGCCCTTGAAACGGTAACCAAAGACACCTTTGGTTGTATCGTATATCAAGAGCAGGTTATGAGTATCGTTCGAGAACTTGCAGGTTATTCATTAGGTGAGGCGGATATACTGCGTCGCGCAATGGGTAAGAAAAAAGTTGAAGAAATGGCTCGGCAGAAAAAAGTTTATAACGGTCGAGCGCAAGATTTCTGGCGTGAGCATTACTACGAGATTGGTGAAAAACAAAACTTCGACTTTAAACTTGATGTATGCCTGAACGATATTCGTGCGGAGTTAGAGGCCCTTGGTATAGAAAGTTGTATCGATGAAAAGGGGTACCTGGCTGAGCATGACAAGGTGATCGATGGTCTTGTTGTCCTTTTGAAGTTAAAAGAAGACCAGAGAGATATACTGGAAAAGCGCCTAAATGACTTTAACTATGTTGTTCGTTTGTTTAAGCAGCATTACCAAAGCGGTATCTTTACAGCTGTGAAGGTTGGCTTGTCCGATCTGGATGACGCTAAAGTAGAAGAAGTGATGAATCGCCTTTATTTCGCTTTAACTCAATATGTGCGTTTCAATCAGGTGTTCCTAAAAGTAGAGAAATTTGCTGGTTATGGGTTCAACAAGAGTCATGCTGTTGCTTACTCAATCATCACCTATAAAACGGCCTATTTGAAAACGCATTACCCAGTTGAGTTCTATAGTGCTGCAATGAGTTTCCGAAACTTAGATCAGATCAGTGGAACTGTGTTTGAAGCTTCTCAGGCGATGGGGATTAAGGTTCTTGCACCTAACATCAATGAATCGGATGTGCGCTTTAAGTCAGGCGGAATTCAAAGTATTCGTTACGGTCTGGGTAAACTGAGGGATATGGGTAAGAGTGCCGCTGATATTGTAAGTGAGCGAGAGAAAAACGGTCGTTACTTGTCGGTATTCGATTTCTTGTATCGTTTAAAATCTTACCAGCACAAACCTGGCTCTGACTCAATCAAGTCATTATCAACGACAGGTGCGTTTGATAGCTTCATCCCTCGTCGAGTTTCCTCGCATGAAGGTTGGAATGGTCGTGAATTTATGGTCTGGTTACGAGATAGAATTATCCCGTCGAAGGCCTACAAGAACAGCGAAGAGAAAAGCCCTTTGCATGATCATATTGGCTTCATGAACGAAACAGAGTTCTACGCTTACGTTAGTGCAATTGCAGGTGCTTCGTACATCAAAAAATTCTCGGTTATGCCAGAAGAAGATCAGGCTTTCTATCGAAAGAAGGTGACCAAAGAAAACTCTATCCCTTGGGTTAGCGACATTTTGAACAGTGGTCTTGAAGAAAAGAGCGTAATGAACAAGCTGATGGCGAAGACATTGCAAAGAGATCTAACGCCGTTTGAGCTGGAGTTTGTTCGAGCGTATTACCATGTTAAACATTCTGAATCAGCTAAAGAGAATTGGGATGCGCATTTCGATGAAGTATTAAGCAAGAGTGTTATCGAAACACTGAATGCAGAGCGCCACTATGCAGGTATTTATCTAACGTCGAACCCAATTAAAGTGCTTAAAGTTGCTGATAAGGTGGAGCGTGAACCTCCGAGCTCGATTATTGATGGTTGCCCCGTTACCGTGGGCTTGATTGATGATAGTTACAATGAACAGCGCGTTACAACCTATGGTATTGTTCGTAATGTTGTTCAAAAGACAGTTAAGCGCGAAGATAGTGTTTGGTTTGGTGAAAATATGCTGTTCTTTAACTTAGAGAATGGCGCTGATAATGTCAGTTGTATGATCTTCGGCAATAAGCCTGTTAAAGAGTTTAATGGTAAATTGATTGAAGACGGTGCGGTGATGTTGGTTGCCGGTGAAGTTTCTTGCAACAACTTTGGTATCACGTTAAGTGTGGAAGCCATTAAACGATATTACCCATCCGAAGATGAAAAGCTTCATGTGGTACCTAAGGTCAAGAAACGCTAATACAATTAGTCTTGATTGTGTTATTATAGTCGTGAAATAAGGAAATTTTACGCTCTCGCTCAGTCGGGAAAATTAAACAAGGAATGTTTATGTCATACATCACGCGCCTGGCGCCGCTCATTCTTGCTGCAAGTAGCTTGCTAATGCCACATGTCGCATCTGCGAACAGTGTGGTGTTCGATCCCATGTCTGTTGAATCTAACGATGATGTTGTTGTTGACTCTATGTATATCGAGCGTTTGCTTGATGGCAAAGAAGAGAGCGCACGTTACCTGTCTCTGGCCTCTATGGTTAAGGCTCACGGGCCATGGGTTACCATTGGTGCTACGGGAATGCAGGCAAAAATTCACATTACCAGTTACCTTATCCAGACCAAACGAGAGCAAGAGGCTGTCAATCTACTGAAGAACAGAGATGTTGAAGGTTGGTTGAGCTACTCTTTTCAAGGTGGTGTATTTAACGACTTTGTCATGGCGCTGGATACTGGCAATATTAAGTACGTCAAAGCGCTTATCGAAACAAATCCAAACGGTATAAATACGCCATTTACGCTGACAACTGCCGGCGATGAAGTGACGCCTATCAGTTTACTTGCCACGGACAAGTATATTGATAAAGACTACTACGAACTGGTACTTCGCCTTTTGCTTAAAGCGGGCGCAAACCCTCATCAACCTCTGCCTAATGGCATGACGCCAATGGTTATTGCCAGTGCGAGCAATAATATGAAGTTTGTACGTGTGGCTCAGGCTCATATTGCAGAGCAAACTGAGGGTAAAAAAGGCCTTTTCACAAACACGCCGTTAAGTCAGGCTCAAATGATTGAAATGCAGGCTATCGTTGATGCATGGATTGAAGATGAAACCAAAAATGGTAGTAAGTATCAGTTTGCCAAACTTCACGAAATTTGGATTCAAATGATTCTGAAAGGCTACAATATTGCTGCCGATTTGATGTATGAAAAACTAACGACATACCCTAAATTCTCTATTGATTACAGAGATAATGGTGGTCTTTCTGGTTTGATGGCTGCGACACTGAGTGAAGTTTATGGCGGTAATGTTGAATACGCTAAGAAGCTAATTGACCTTGGTGCAGATCCAACGGTTCTAATTAATGTTCAGGGTATTCCTGGTGAAGAAGAACCGATTAAGATCAACTTGATTCAGCTTGCGCTAGAAAAAGACAACTACAAAGTTGTAGGCCTTCTGATTGTTAGTGGTGTGGATTTCTTATTCCTCCCGGGTTCTGATGAGTTGTTGATGCTGCATTCCGCAATGGAGCAAAAAGCGTTCAAATCGGCTGAAATGATTCGTCAAGCAATTATGCAGTCGATGAAGGAAAACCCTGAGTCTTAAGAGAGCCTGCTGAATGCGTGAAACGAAAGAGCAGACGTATTACCGTAAAGCATTTGAAAACGCGCGCCGCTGCCTGAAAGAAGCAAGGGAGCAGGCGCACGTTTACGGTAAGCACGTTATAAAAATAAAAGACCCAAAAACAAAAGAAGTGACAGAGGTCATGGCTTTGCAGGCAGCAATAACATGGTGTCTTCATTTTCATGTGCCAACATGGGCATCCTCTACCTGGCGAATGACACGTGCAGGTTATCGTTTGTTACTGGACCAAAATGTAGATCCTTCAATAACGAAAGATGCTCGATTAAAGCTCGAAGATAAAATGGCGGCTGCCAAAGGATTGCCGAAATCTCAGCGCCCTAAACGTACAAGTGGCTTGCGTAAAAAGAACGTTACCGAAGCTCAGCTTAACCAAATCATTGAGTGTGCTGAGGCGCTAGACGCGGCTTGGTCTGAAGCTTTGGTGCTTTGGTTAAAAGCATCAGTAGCGACAGGTTTGCGCCCAAACGAATGGCAAGAGGCAGAGCTTATCGAAGAAGCAGGGCGAGTAGTGTTGCGGTCCCCTAATTTTAAGCATAATGAAAAGCGTTCCTATGCTGCATTTCGAGATATTGATCTGACTGAAACAGATGAATACTGGATGTCAGCTATTCGCAAGCACATGCTTTATGTAAAAAGCTTTGCTGAAGCCGAGGAAGAGGGGCTAAATGAACGTCATTACTCAGGGTGTTCATACCTTTTGAATCGAATAAATAAGCGCCTGTGGCCTCGTAGAAAGGCAAACATTACGCTTTATACTGGTCGTCACCAATTTTCTTCCAATGCAAAGGCGGATCCTAACGTCAGTGAGAAAGAACGTGCTGCTTTGATGGGGCATAAGACGACTAAAACCTCTCGTGAACGTTATGGAAGAAAGAGAAGTGGTAGTAAAGGCCTTACACCGGAGGTGGCCAATAAAGCAGTGTTGGATCTAATTCAGGATCCGGCAATGAAGAAGCCATCTCGCACGCCGGCACCGACGCAAAGCACATCTCCAGCATCCCCCAGCGCAAGTAACGACAAGAGAAACGCTTAGTTTTTTTCAGTTTTTTGCGTACAGGTTGGCGAAAATCGATTAGAATAGGCGTTGGATTAAAGGGATTTTTGAGTTGTCGTTAGTTCGACAAAGAGAGGGTAATGTGTCAAGGATGACGAACGTGTTAGCCGCGCTAGTGATGGTTGCTGTGTCGAGTACAGCAGCAGCTTCGCGCAGAGGCGACAAAGAGCCAGAGCCGCCAAAGGTATATAAAGAAAAGGTTCAGCAGATGCTGAACTCTTTGGTCGTTGACGAAGCAGGTAACAAGACATCTCCCCTGACTGTTGAAGAACACGAAGAGTTTCGTCAGTACCTGCGAAAGAACGACTTGTTTCGTTACGAGCCGAACGATGGCTTGCAAATCACCAATAAGACCGTTCACGTAAGTTTAAAAGAACCTGGTATCCCAGTAATTAAACTTTCTCACACTTTTAATACAACGCTTATCTTTACTGACGTGTTAGGTCATCCATGGGAAGTGGATACGTTAACCGATATCTCGAATAAAGAAGTCGTTAGCGTTGAAGTGAAAAAACCTAATATGATCACTGTGCGTCCGAAGAAGCGTGCTGGCAAAACGAACTTACCAGTAAAGCTCAAAGGCGAGCAACGCCCCGTTACGTTCCTTTTCGATATTACAGATGATGAAGTTTACTTCGACGTAAATGTTGAAGTGGACGGATTTGGTGATAGTTCTGCGTCACAAAGAGCACTTGCATTAAATAACTATTCGCAGGGATTGCGTGTAGCCCCAAAACTGAATCGTGATCCAGCAAAGCAGTTGATGCTGCAATTTATGACTCCGGATGGGTACGAACAGAAACGCGTTTTTGATGACTACAGAGAGCCTGTAGATGAGCGTGACTTTGTTGTTTGGACTAAGGGGGATGAGATGTTTGTTCTTACTCCACACGATGCCTACAACCCTGACCCGATTGATGTTGTCGCAGCCAATGATGGCCGCTACAAGCTTTTAGTGTTTAAGAAAATACCACTATTAGCAATGAAGAAAGACTCTCAAATCCACTGGCTTCACATTGAATAACAAGTAACAAGGAATGTTCATGTTAGAAAAAGCAAATCAAAAAAAAGGCCTACCTAAAAAGCCTCTGATAATGGCGGGTGCTGTAGTGGCAGCTGCATTACTCGTTCTCCTTGGTGTATTTGTGTTCAATGCGGTCATGAATAAAGACAATGGTGGCGGCGCTGGACAAGCGGCCGTTACACAGGTCAAAGACACCGCGTTTGATGGAAGCAAAATTAACGACGCAGATCCAGACGCAGTGAAGCAATACTGTGAAGACATCAAGCAAACGCGAACCAAAGTTGGTGAAGGCGCGAACATCCGTGACCTTTGTGTGCTTGATAGTGTTGCCAAGAATTGGTTGCCATTAATGACATCTGACGAGATCGAAGAAATGCTTCGCGATGAGCCTACGTGTTTCGAGACCGAATATGACAGTCAAGGCTATCACTGCTTTACTGGCTTCAACAAAGACGGTTGTAACCGTGCAGGTATGACAGAAGATGGTCAATCTTGTCAGCCTGAGTCCGTTGAAGTTGCCAAAGACCCATTCTCTGGTGCATTGCCTGAAAATGTGTGTGACATCCTTCAGGGTTGTCAGGAAGAACGTATGTTCGGCCCTGATGGCTTCAATGAGTTCGGATGTGATCGTCAAGGCCGAGACAAAAACGGCGACATGTGTCCTGCCGAGTATATTACGCGTATTTATGACGACAGCGGCAGAGACCAGCTGGGATTCGATCGCCATGGTTTCAATGAGCACGGCTGTGACATTCGAGGAAATCGTGAAGATGGCACAAAGTGTTCAATCGATGAAATCACACGTGTATATGACAAAAACAAACGTGACCAGTTTGGATTCGACGTTAACGGTTTTAACGAGAATAATTGTAATATCGATGGATTAAAGCCTGATGGTACTGTTTGCGCTGTAGAAGACATCACTCGCATCTTCGACCCGGAAACAGGGCTAGATCAGTTCGGGCTAGACAAAGACGGTTTCAATGCGGCGGGATGCTCATTAGAGGGCGTTGACCGTAATGGCAACCTGTGTGATATCGAAGATATTCCTCGCATTTTTGGCAAGGACGGTATTGACCAATTCGGATTGCGTAAAAACAATCGAAATGAACATAACTGTGACTTGGAAGGCCTTAAGCCAGACGGTTCATTGTGCCCAATCGACGAGTTAACGCGAATCTTCTCTCCTTATACGGGCAAAGACCAATTTGGTTTCTTCGAAAATGGCAGAAACCAATTCGACTGTGATATGAACGGACTTAAGCCTGATGGCTCACTTTGTCCTAAAGATCAGCGCACATCACTTGTTAACCCAAAAACAGGTTTGGACATTAACAACCTGGATGCTGATGGATACGCGGCTAACGGATGTAACATTGAAGGTTTCCGACGTGACGGTTCACGCTGTGACGTTGAAGATATTCCTCGCATTTTCGACCCAGTTACAGGACTGGATCAATTCGGCCTAAATAAAGATGGTTTCAATGAGCATAACTGTAACGTTGAAGGACTGCGTCCAGATGGTACTCAGTGTGATTTTGATGACATTCCAAAAATCTATGATCCAGAAACAGGTCGAGATCAATTCGGCTTCGATAAAAAAGGTTTTAATGAGAAAAATTGTGACATCAACGGACGTCGACCTGACGGCTCTCTGTGTCCAGCAGAAGATGTAACACGAATTTATGACCCAATTACGGGAGCAGACCAGTTTGGCCTTGATAAAGATGGTTTCTCTATCGAAACAGGATGTGATCTTAAAGGTTTCCGCCGTGACGGTTCTCGCTGTGATTATGACGACATTCCAAAAATCTGGAGCGCCAATGGTATCAACCAGTTGGGCATGGATAAAGATCAGAGAAATGCGAATGGTTGTGACCTAGCAGGGCGTAAGGAAGACGGCTCAATGTGTACCGAAGAAGAAATGACTGTTTGGTACGACGATGCTGGCATGAGCCCTTTCCACAAGAACAAGGAAGGTTTTGGGCGTCTTGGTTTCAATGATCTTGGTTTCAATGAGCATAATTGTGACATTAACGGCCTTAAGCCAGATGGAACAGTTTGTTCGATTGATGAAATTACTCGTGTATTTGACGCGGAGACAGGGCTAGACCAATTCGGACTCGACAAGGATGGTTTTAATGAGTACGGATGCTCGCTTGAAGGCCTAAACCGCAATGGCGAAAAGTGTGACCCTGCTCTCGTTCCTCGTATCTTTGGCGCTGATGGTGTTGATCAGCTTGGTCAGCATATTTCAGAGCTGGATGATGATGCATGGGCAAAAGGTGCCGTTCCAATTTCTGATTTGAAACCTTTACTTGATGAAAACGGCAATCCTGTTCTTTTCAATGGAAAACCTGTTTATGTGGATGAACAGGGGCGTCTACGCGACCCGGAAACGGGCCTTCTTCTGACTGATGAAAATGGAAACGTTGTAAGACTGAATAGCCAAGGTGATCTTGTTACTGATGGCGGTATCGTTAAAAAAGGTCCATTCAAGTCTGGTACTGCGAGCAAAGCGAAACTTACTCAGCTTCTTGATAAAGATGGCAAGCCAGTGATGTTAAATGGTAAGGCTGTATATGTGGATGAAGACGGCTTTGCTCGTGACCCGCTTACCGGTGAGTTGTTGCTTGATGAAAACGGTGACCCGATTCGCCTTGATGAGAATGGCAACCTGGTTTCGGATTCTGGAATCATTAAGAAAGGCCCTTTCGAAAAAGGGGAGACTATCACTCCATTGTTGGACACTTCAGCGTTAACTCCGCTGCTAGATGAGAACGGCAACCCAGTGATGATCGATGGTAAGCCAGTGTACGTGGATGAAGATGGCTTTGCTCGTGATCCAGTTACGGGCGAGTTGTTGCTTGATGAAAAGGGTAATCCGATTCGTCTTGATGAGAATGGTAACTTAGTTTCGGATTCTGGAATCATTAAGAAAGGCCCTTTCAGCCAATCGAAAGCACTGACACCTCTCCTTGATGAGAACGGTGAACAGGTCATGATTGACGGTAAGCCAGTCTACGTGGATGAAAACGGCTTTGCTCGCGACCCACTGACTGGTGAACTTATTCTTGATGAAGAGGGCAACCCAATTCGTCTTGATGAGAATGGCAACTTAGTTTCGGATGCTGGAATCGTTAAGAAAGGCCCGTTTGCGAAAGGTAAATCACTCACTCCACTTCTCGATAAGAATGGTAAGCCTGTAATGATTGATGGCAAGCCGGTTTACGTAGATGAGAATGGGTTTGCACGTGACCCTATCACGGGTGAACTATTGCTTGATGAAAACGGCAATCCTATCCGTCTTGATGAGAATGGTAACCTGGTGTCAGATTCTGGGCTTGTTAAAAAAGGTCCGTTCAGCAAAGGTCAAAAAATTAAGCCTCTTGTAGATGCTAATGGCAACCCAGTTATGCTTGATGGCAAACCTGTCTATGTTGATGAAAACGGTTTTGTTCGTGATCCACTGACAGGCAAAGTTATGCTTGATGAAAACGGCAATCCGATTCGTCTTGATAAAAACGGCGACCTTGTTTCAGCATCAGGTGTTATCAAGAAAGGGCCATTTAAGCCTGCAACATCTGCGGCGCCATTGCTTGATGAAAACGGTAAGCCCGTATTGATTAATGGTAAAAAAGTTTACGTTGATGAGTTCGGTAACATTCGTGACCTTGAGACGGGTGAAATCGTTACAACTGAAGACGGTACTCCGCTGAAACTAGACAAGGATGGTAACATCGTTGCTGGTGACAAAATCTTCAAGAAAGGCCCATTTAAGCCAAGCGATGTTACTAAGCCTAAGCTTCGTCAGCTTCTCGATGAGAACGGCAAGCCTGTAATGATTGATGGCAAGCCGGTTTACGTAGATGAGAATGGGTTCGCACGTGACCCTATCACGGGTGAGCTATTGCTTGATGAAGAGGGTAACCCTATTCGTCTTGATGAGAATGGAAACCTTGTTTCTGATGCAGGAGTAATTAAAGAAGGTCCATTCACTCAAGGAGATTTATTGACGCCTCTCCTTGATGAAAACGGCAATATCGTCATGGTAGATGGTAAGCCAGCGTATGTTGATGAAGATGGCAATTTGAGAGACCTTGAGACCGGCGAAATCATTACTGACAAAGACGGTAACCCAATTTTCTTGGATGAAAATGGTAACTTAGCCACAAAGGATGGTGTGTACAAGAAAGGCCCATTTACTAAAGCCGAATCTGATGCAGACAAAAAACGTCCGTTGTTAGGTGAAAATGGTGAGCCAGTTTATTTCGATGGTGAGCAGGTGTTCGTTGATGAAATGGGTCGACTGAAAGATAAAGATGGCAACTTCATCCTGGGCCCTGATGGTAAACCTTTGCGTGTTAACGAATACGGTCAGGTGGTAACTGAGTCTGGCCAAGTTATCCCTCCATCTGCATTTACTGATGCGAATGGCGAGAAAATGGATGGAGCATTTGTTGCCGGCGAACCTATGTCAGAGCATGAACTGGCGGCATTAGCGGCTGCATCTAAGCTTACAGATGCTCAACGTAAGGCGCTAGGACTTGATGAGTTCGGTTATAACGAGGCAGGATGTGGGCTGAATGGTCTAAATAGACAAGGTGAGCTTTGCGATTATGACGATATTCCTAAGCTGATTGATCCTGAAACTGGATTTGACCAGTTTGGCTTCAAAGATGGCTATAATATCTATGGCTGTGACATTGATGGCAAAGACCGCCAAGGCAATGCCTGTAAAGATGAGCATATCACTCGCATCTTCGACGCTAAGGGTCGAGACCAGTTCGGAAACGACGAAGCAGGCTTCGGTGAAAATGGCCTGAACGATGAAGGTAAAAACGCGCTCGGTTGTGACGCAATGGGTGGTGGTGAAGGCTGCTCTGAAGGTCATGCCAACAAACTGTACGATGGTGCCGGCGTGGATCAATTCCACAAGTCTAAAGACGGCAAAGATCGCCTTGGTCTTGTAAACGGCTTTAACGACAAAGGTTGTGGACTCGACGGACTTGACCGCTTAGGTAACCGATGTGCGTTGGAAGATATCCCTCGTGCCTTTGGTAGTGACGGCTTTGATCAATTCGGGCTGAATGAAGATGGTTATAACCGATTCAATTGTAACTTAGAGGGTAAGCGCCCTGACGGTTCGCAGTGCCCGGATAACCAGATCACTCGCATCTATGACAAAAACAACCTTGACCAATTTGGTTTAACGCCATTGCGTCGCAATGATAAAGGGTGCGGAGTCGATGGTTTTACCCCTGATGGTAAGCGATGTGCGTTTGAAGACATCCCTAAAGTGGTTGGCCAAGATGGTAAAGATCAGTTCGGTTTCTTTGCTGATGGGTACAATGAGAACAATTGTGATATCAACGGTCTTGACCGTGAGGGTAAAGCTTGTGCACCAGAAAATATCACGCGCATCTATGATCCAGTGACAGGTCTTGATCAGTTCGGACTAGATAAAGATGGTTTCAATGCTGCGGGATGTTCGCTTGAAGGCGTAAATCGTGATGGCGAGCTTTGTGCACCTGAAGATATTCCTCGAATCGTGGGTATTGACGGTTTTGACCAAATGGGCTTTTCTGATGCTGGTTTCAATGCCGCAGGATGTGACTACTACGGATACGACAAAGATGGTGAGCTTTGCTCAGCTGATAAGTTGACCCGTGTATTCGACAAAAAAGGTAAAGACCAATTCGGCGTCGACAAAAAGACCAATACTAACGAAAATGGGTGCGGCTTAGACGGAAGAAACAAATTTGGAAAAATTTGTAAACCTGCTCTTCAAGTTAAATTCAAAACAGCAGACGGTAAAGATCAATTCGGATTTGTGGATGGTGTTAACGAGAACGGCTGTGATATCAATGGTCTTCGTAAAGATGGTACTCGATGTGAGCATGATGAGATCACTCGTATTATCGACCCGAAAACAGGGTTGGATCAGTTAGGTCTTGATGAAAATGCTATCAATGAGTCTGGGTGTTCGCTTGACGGACTAAAAGCGGACGGTACACCTTGTGACCCAAGTGATCTTACGCATTGGCTCGACGGCAAAGGGAAAGACCAATTTGGTTTGAATGCTGACAAGGTAAATGACAAGGGATGTAACTTGTTTGGTTACAAAGCAGATGGCACTCCTTGTGGTGTTGAAGATGCTCCTGCTATTTACGGAGACGACGGCTTCAGTCAGCTAGGTTACAATAAAAACCTGCTAGATGCCGAGGGCTATGGTCCTGATGGACTGGATGCTGACGGGTGCGACCGCAACAACATGGACAAAGACGGTAAACGTTGTGGTGCACACCAAGATCTGGCTTTAACGGTTGAAGATGGTGAATACCTAACTGAGCAGCGCAAAGTCGTTGATGACTGGTTGAAGCAAATGGAAGTGCAGCCAACAGATATTGGTGCGGGTACTTACACGTATGTTGAACCAGAAACTGAGGAAGTTCAGGCTCAGCCAATTGAACTTGTTGGCCTGCAAAACAATCAGGGTGCAGGTGGTAATCAACCTGGTGGCAATCAGTCTGGTGACGGTGGTGCAGCAACCGGTAATGGCCAAATTGAAATTCCTGTTGGCTTGATGGCATTGGTGCACGTTAAGACGCCGATCAATTCTGACTATTCGCAGGACGTTTATGCGACCCTGTTAGGCACGGCGATGGATGGCGCAACCTTAAAGGGGACAATTGAAGTTCCTTATATCGATGATCCTGTAATGCCGCGCGATAAGTTCCGTTATGTGTTTACGTCGATTGTTTGGAATCGTAAATCGTACCCAATCGATGCGATTAGCCTTAACGTGGGTGATAACTCTGGAATGGTTTCAGCTGACGATGTTGATTACCATCGTTGGCAGCGTTATGGCGGCTTAGTTATCGCTTCTGCGGTACAGGCATTGGACGCAAGTTTCTTGGATTCGCAAGAACAGCAACTTCTTAGCGACCAGACTGAGCAAAATGCGTTACTATATAGCCAGCTATATGGAGATAATACGCTAAATCTCACGAAGCAAAACTTGCAGATTGCTACAAGTCACATTTCAGATTTAGCAAAAGAGCAGTTCACACGTAGACCAACAATCGAAGAAGGTACAGGTCAACATATCATCATCTTCCGTCAAGAAGTTGATAACGATGAGTTACCAATGCTTTTCAGCGAGTTGGAATAATACGGTAAAGACAGTTAAAAGGAGTTAGCTGGATGACGCAGGAAGCGAATGAAAAAGGACAGTCAAAGGTACCCTTTTTGGAGGATGCCTTAGACAGCCTTGATGAACCACAAACTAAATCATCACCGTCGAGCAGCGTCTTGATGGATGATGGTTTAGACCTCCCAGATATCGAGCAGGGTGGCGAGGGTGCATTCGATGATGATGCGATCTTGCTTGATGACACGTTGGCAGAAGACAACCTGCCAACGGATGTGACATTAAGCGAAGATGCTGCGCAGGCAGATTTGCCATCAACCGACATCGACCTACCGCAAGCGGAAGAGTCCAGCGACGTTCTTCCGTCACTTGATGACATGACATTACCTTCACCAAACGATGAAGTGGATGATGACATCGAACAATTTGGCCTTCCGGAAGATGAGCAGCCAGAATCGACAACGGAGCTACCTGTTGATGATGAAGACGTGCTGGATGATGAGCTCGACGATCTTGGTCAAATGTTGCCTGAGTCTCCGGATAACGATACTTCAGTTGAATCACAAGATGACAGTGAACTTGATTTATTAGAAGCGCCGGCAAAAGAAACACAGCCGCTACCTGTAGATGATGAAGATGTGCTCGATGTAGGTATCGACGATCTTGAACAAATGCTTCCGGGCTCATCAGAAGATGATGCTTCAGACGCTCAGGGTGGCGATAATGCTGCTAGCTCGACTGATGTATTAAGAAAAGAAGAATCACCTCTCCCAGTTGATGATGAGGACGTTTTAGACGCCCCATTAGATGAGCTTGATTCGGATTTTGAAGCGACAGTTACTCAACCTGAAGCTGTGAGCCCAGAAGAGAATTCTGACGAAGAACCTGAAATTGAATCACCTGGCAATGATGAGCTTTCTGAAATTGACGGTGGTTCCGATGATAGCTTACCGGAATCTGATGAAGAACTGCCATCTGAAGATGAACTTGGCCTGCCCGAGCTGGACTCAGTACCTACTCAAGATGAAGGTGTAACCGAGGATGAATCGTCACCGGATGATGATTTTGACTTACTTATGGGTGGCGATGATTCGAGTGATGAAAGCAATGAGGAAGATATCACTGACGCTAGTGATTTTGAATTTCCAGTGAGTGACGATGAGCCTGCGACTAGCGAGCCGGAACCGAGTGGTGATGATTTAGATGATGGTATGGATCTGCTTATGGGCGGTGACGACGAAGATGACACCTCACCTTCTCAGCCTGAATCTAATCCAGATGACGATTTCGATTTGTTGATGAATTCAGATGATGAATCGTCAGATGAAGAGCAGCCAGATCCTATTTCCGATTGGGAAAAGGATGACGAAGATGACCTTGATGATGACGACGAGCTTCTCAGTGGGTTCATGCCTGATAATTCAGGTAACGACATAGAAGATGAAGACGAACAGGGGTTGGATGATGGCGTGGCCGACATGCTAGATACATTTGCTCCGACAATGTCGAAAGACGAAGACGTCGACGACTTCCTTGAAGGTATTGATGCTGCACCAGAGCCAGATGAATCTAAAGCAGATAAAGACTTTCTGACAAGCATTGCCACTCAGGAAGATGTTCCTGATGTCGCACCGGAAAATAAGGCAACAGAGCCAAAAGAAGAACCTAAGACTTCAAAAGCTGAAAAGACTGAGAAGACTGAAAATGCCGAGAAAAAGAAACCGGGGTTAATCGGTAAGATTAGTCGAATCTTTGTTGCAGTCGGTCTAGTTGGTGGTTTGGGTGTTGGTGGCATGTATGTAAGTCAAAATGGTTTACCTAGTGACGTGACTTCACTGATCCCATCATTCTCGACATCTTCTAATAATGCGGCTGTAAACCCAAATGTCACCAAAGAGATTGATGCGTTACGCAAAAAGGTTGAAGCCTTATCAAGTGAGGTAACTCAGATTAAATCTGACGCAGATTCTACTTTGGCTGAATACCAGCGTTTAGTCGGTTTGCAATCTGAATTATCTGAATCTCAGTCAAAGCAATTAGCGATGATCACTGAGCTTAAATCGTCCGCTAAGAAATACGAAGGGGAGATGATTTCTCGTTTAGAGAAACTTGCCCTTTACGTAAAATCTGTTGAGACGGGTGGCAATGAACGACAAGCAATCATGCGTGATTCTCTCTACAAAGAGCTTGTTGCTTATATTAAAGCGAATGCTTCAAACGATGATGCGGGCAAGTTGACTGAGTTAGCGGAAGCTCTACGAAAACAGTCAGTGAAAACGGCACAAATTGATGCAGCTCTTCAGGCGCAGCGTCGAGTTGTTTCAATTATCGAAGATGAACAAGATTACATTCGAGAGACTGTTGAAACTATTCGAGATAAGAACACTGGCCCAAACACTAATCTATTGATGCCATCAGAGCCTAAGAAGCGCCCTAAACAGGTTGAGGTTCCAAAGGTGGAGCCTAAAACTGATGAGGTTTGCTGTGTATTCGTTGAAGAGAATAAGCAGAAGGCTCAAACGGCAACTCATGTAAAGCAGGATAAGGTTCAGGCTGGTTATCGGTTAGTGAGCGTTATTAAACGGGGTCCTCGTTCATGGGATATCTTCTTGGAGCCAACCGTTGGTAACGGAAGAATGAGCGTGGAGAAATATACGTTTACTCCAACTGGCGCAAGTTCGGTACCTGGCTATGGCCGTATCACCGATGTAGTAGAGTTAAATGGCGGCAACGCACGTATTCCTTACAAGGTGATAACCGAGAAAGGAACACTTGTCAGTCGTAAGAAGGGCTAATGAAGAAGTTTCTATTTGTCTTGCCTGCGCTAGCGTTTTCATCGCTGGCGTTGGCGAGTGGAACAGACGATAGTAGGCAGGTTGCTTATTGGGAATTACTCGTTGAGAAAATTTTCAATATTGGCCTTTTGCTTGGTGTTTTGGTCTCAATCATCCTGCTGATCTTTGGCGGTGTTTTTTATGCCGCTCAGGTTCTTGATAAGGATGCTTTAGCTAAGCGTGATCTTAAGCCAATGTCGATTTTGAGCTTTCTTGGCATTATCTGTTTGGCTTCAATTCTGTTCTCGCCGATTAGTAGCTTTATCATGATAAATGATATCACCGGCCTTAACCCAAGTGATAAAGCCAGCATGAGTATATGTGTGGCCAATAACATTACGATTAGCCATTATGAATGGACGGCATCTGCTGATCAGTGTATCGAACGAATGGAGCAGAAAATTCAGGACTTGGCTAACCACCTGAACGAAGACCACTTTGAAGCGGCGAACCTCCCTTTGCTGTTTAAAGTTATTCAGGCAGTGGCCGTATTTTTCTTTGTTGTTTCAGGGACTGTTCTTGGTAAACACATGCTGGGATATCGCAATCTTAAGTACACCAAAGGGCAGGTAGTCATGGCCATGTTTGCTTGTGGTGTACTATTCTCCGCTCCAATGCTTGTGGACTACTGGAACGACATATCAGGATCAGACAATGACATTATCTCCGACTCAACCGGTTAATGAAAAAGAGGTCAGAACGTATCCTGTTCGACCCAAAATGGAGCTTGGGATTTCAATTCACCAAAGGATCCCCAGTGAAGAAGAGTTAAAGCTTCTTAAAGCTTCGTTCAAATCTGAAGGTAAACGTTGCTCTGCATGCGGTGCAACGTTGACAAAGGAAATGGTACACCATCACTTTGAGCAAGAACGATGGTTTAATGTGTGTGGAATGTGCTACTGCGCATCAAATTTGGATCGTATCCCGCATTTTGAACGTGGACATGTGGTTTGGTTCCCTTATATGTCACAAGCACGTCTTAACGCCGTGCTTCGTGGGCTCTGGGCAGCTAAGTCGCTAAGCGGTGTTAATTCAGATGATCATGAATACAAAGAGATGCTGAATACACTTGAAGAAATAACCTCGCTACTTGATCTCAGACCACGTGTGACGGAAGAGTATTTCAAGTTTTCAGACGTTGATGTTGTATCGAGTACACTCTTCCTTCTGACCAATGAAGAGTATGAAAAACGTGGTGCTTTGTTTGCTGATTTCCGTTGGTTACCGCAGAGACAAATCTTTGAAGATGAACTACCTTTTTGGGCATCAAAAGACTATAACGGTCTTCATCCGCAAAAGATTACTTCCAATATAACCAAGTTTATGTCAAAATATGCTCCAGATTTTACAATCAAAGAATAACATTGAGTTAGAAAGGTGAATTTGATGGCAGAAGGAAAGGCAGAGCTTGTCACAATCAGTAACTTACTGTTTGGTAACGACCCTGATATTGAAGATATTCGAAAAGACCGTTTGAGAACTGGTTTATGGATGATGACTATCGAAGCTGTTGAAGCTCGATTGCTGTTGGCAAATATACTTCATGATGGAGCCTGGTTGTCCGGCCCACGGATCCCCAAGCGGCAGACTGATAAAAAACTAAGTTTGGCTGATTTGCAGCAAGCGATTATGTTGTTGGATTCACACATTATCAAGCATGTGTCGTATCCGCCGACCAAGCAACACCACTTACCGTTGCGAGAGCTATACTCAAGCCTGTTATCACTTAAAGCTAAGTTCTGTGGAGATCCTGCTATCAAGCTTTTACTTAACAAAGCATCCGATGGCATCATGGATCAAACGCCAGTCTCTTTCCCTAAGGTTAGTGCTTATGGTAAAGGCAAAACGCGCGAGCTGTCTTGGTACAAATATGTATCAATGTACGGCGCATTGCTGAATGCTGTAGAGTTTAAGGATGATGCTCTTAACAATCTTTCACTCGACCACTCATGGTTAAAGGAAGATGAAAGTGTAATCATTATTCTCTATGCTTACGCTTTAAAATCAGGTGCATCCGCTGAACAATGGAAACGTCTGCTGGCGACAGGAGAGAAGATTGTACCGAGCCTACCAAACCTTACTGCGATAAATACCGCTATGCGAACTGCATCCGGCAGTCAGATGTGATAAGATAACTAGTAACAGTTTGCCCTGCTAAATGACTTAGCAGGGATTTAAGCGTCTCAAAAAGGATTTTGAAGTTTTGGCGTTCAGGGAAGTAATTATCTGCGAAAAGAAAACGCAGAAGGACATATTCGTCAAGTTGTTTAACTTGCGAAAAACACACCGCGTAGGTGAATACAATGTCGCATTCTATGATCATGAGAATGGTATTTGTGTCACCCATCAATCAGGCCACCTTTTAGAACAAGCACGTCCAGAGTTCTACCAACCAAATCTTAAAAAAGAAAACAAAGGCTGGAACGTCGAGGATCTTCCTGTTATCCCGCAGCTTGGCAAGTGGAAGCTTTTCCCGAAAAGCGACAAGCGAGCTAAAGCACTTCTTGCTGGTATCAAGTGGGCGCTTGTCGATTCTGGAAAACCATCTGAAATCACTCTGGCAGTGGATAACGATAAGGAAGGGGAACTTCTCGGTTGGGAAGTGCTTGATTACTTACGCAGTATAAACCATCCAAACATTTCTCGTATGTTGTACTCTGCATTGACACCCGATGCTATCCAAAAGGCATATAATGAGAAAGAGCCTGGTTCTAAGTGGTACAATCGATACCAAGCAGGCCTAGCTCGCTCACACATGGACTGGTTGATTGGTATGAACATTACGATGGCGTTATCAGTCATCAACAGTGAATACCTGCCCCCTTACCACCCATTCAACTCTGGTCGCGTTATCTTTGCAATGAGTTATCTTCTTGCATTGAGAGAGCATGCAATTGCGACATTTAAGCCGCAAGATTATTTCAATGAGGAAGTGATATTTAATACGCCTCAAGGTGAATCTTATGTGGGGCGAGTGGATTATCCGAAAGAACTGCTTGATCCAGAGCTAAATCAGTTAATTGACATTAACAAAGCAAAAGAGATCAGTGCTCGTATTCAGCAAACAGGGCAAGGTGTTGTTGTTGAGTACAAGAAAGAGAACAAGAAAACCGGCGCACCCAAAGGTTTCCATCGTACTGGCTTTGAAATCCATATGATTAAAAAGTTCGGTATGTCATTGGACGATATCGATAAAGCGATGCAATCACTGTATTCAGAAAAAGCGCTCATCACATATCCTCGTGTTGAAGTTGTTCAGTTGGATACCAAAATGCACGCTGATATGCCTAAGTATGTTGCGGCGATGGCAAAGAACTTGGCGAATGCGACATTCTTAACGGATAAAGAAAAAGACCTTTATCAGAAAGCCTTCAAAATCGCTGACATGAGCAAAGTGTCTAAGATCTGGAAAAAAGGCATTGACGATGATGAGTCTCACCACGCGATAATCCCGACAGACATGACGGCAGATATCACGAAGTTAACGAAAGATGAGTTTCTTATTTATCGTGAGCTTTGTGACAGGTTAATAATCCAGTTCCTTCCTGATTACGAATATGCAAGCACTCAAGTTATCACTGATGTAGGCGGTATTAAGTGTAAAAGTAGTGGTTCAACACCATTGCGAATGGGTTGGAAGGCGCTGAATAGAGAAGTTGATGACGATGATGATCGCGGTGACACTATCCCTGTACTTGAGAACGGCTTGCAAGTTAAGGTTGCCAAAACAGAGACCAAGACAAGCACAACCAAACAACCTAAGCATTACACAGAAGCCGAGTTCCTTACGGATCTTGAGAAGCCCGGTAAATACGTTAAAAACCGTGAGCTACTGAAGAAAATTAAAAACCTTCAGATTGGTACAGGTGGTACACGTAAAAACCACGTTTCTCAGCTGGCTGATAAATTCTTTATTACCTACAAGAAAGAGGGTAAGGGTAAGAAGGCCGTTAAACGCCTAATTCCTACGAAGAAGCTAATGCAGTTGTCTGATGTAGCACCAGATTACTTCAAATTGCCAGAAACGACAGCTTACTGGGAAGATGCTTTTAACGATATTCAAGCAGGCCGTTTGAGTCTTGAAGATTTTATGAGGCGCCAAACTCAGTTCCTGGCTCGTTTCTTTAAGCAGCTCAATGAAGGGCATTTCCGTATTAATCAGCCAATTGTTGATAATTACAATATATGCCCTGATCCATGTGGTGGGTTCACTTTCCTACAGAAACTTAAAAAGAAAGACTTCGATCTGTGGCGTTGTAAGCGCTGTGATGCAGCCTACATCGACAAAGACGGCAAGCATGGAATGAAGCTGGGGACGCGTTCAGACACCCCTCGTGCAGAGAAGAAGCCACTCGACAAGAGCAAGAGTGCTCCATGCCCCTCTTGTAAGAAAGGGACGACATACTTCAAGCTGCTTCCAAATAAGAGTTTCAATCTTTGGGAATGCGAAGGGTGTAAGAAAGTCTTCTTTGATAAAGATGATGCCCCGGGCAACGAACTTGCCAAAAGGAAAAAGTAGGTGATGTCGGTGCGCTTCAGAGTGTGGGATATTTTTAATCAGCGTTATGATAACAGCCGCTTCGCTTTAACGAGCGATGGCGTGCTGTTACGTCAGGTTGACGTCGTATGCTGGGAAACGGTATTGCGCCAAGATGTAGAAGTAGATATGGGGCTTTGTATTTCTGATCAGCTCACTGTATTTGAAAATGACATCATTACCTGGGGCGTTGCACCTAGTGAAAGCGCAAGAGTTATATTTGAAGATGGGGTGTGGAAATTAAGAGAAATCCCCAATTCTCATACGAGCCACAGTAATCTCCAGTCATTAATATCAACAGTTGGCTTCAATATTCGAGTAACAGCTAATTATAGAGACTCTTTGAACTCAAATACTTAGTTGCAAACATTGAATTATATCAATGTAAAAAGTTATTCCCTCAAACGCCCGCTCGGCGAGTCTGTGATATATTCCTTATTATAAACGGATTTTTGTGAGTACATCATGAGCACGGATGCATCTAAAGCCCCAACCACAAACCTTTCTGACTTAGTCAAAGGTATGCTGGATCGCCCATTTGAAGGGGGGCGAGTCCCACGTGAACATTCAGAAACCATAGAAACGCAACAGTTATTTGCCCACAGCCTTTTTGAAGAAATTCTCCGAAAGGTGGCCAATGGCGAGAGTGTGAAAATCAAAAATGTCGGCACTTTCTCTTTGCGTATGACTCAGCCGACTGCAAGAAATCCAAGCAAGAATGAAGTGGTTGAGGTTAAAGATCGTAAGCGACTTCGTTTTGTTGCTAGTTCTAGCTCGGTTAGAACATTGAATAAGTAGTAGGGAGTAGAGAATGGCTACAACAGCAGCTGAAGAAAGAAAGGTAATTGCCCAGCTTTTCAATGATGAAGAAATGCAGGTTGCACTGGATAAGATTCTTTCTGGTAAACGACTTGAGGACAAAGCATATGAGCAGGTTGTTGCTCGTGCTTTTGTCGAGCGCGCGAAGATCGGGTTTGGTGGCGCAACACTATTTACGTTAAGTGACTCTGATATGCACTCAAGGGCAGCTGCTCTTATGGGTGTGAATGATATGGGTAAAAGTATCATTGATGATGATGATTTCATTAAACGTAATTTGCCTGAGTTTTTGGAGTTGGCAAAGGATGGCAGTGAAAACGCACCATTGATGAACGCTGAACTTTGCCGTGCAATGATTCGTTACGCCAATGATCCGGAAGACATGCGCCTTCCAGAGCCCGCTAAAGCGGCATTCGACAGCGTTCTAACAGACCAATTTACGAAATCTCTTGGTCAAAAAATGCGTGAAGGGGCATTCAAGTCACCATTGTCTGAAGGTGATACAAATTCTTTATACTATAAGCTTGGTGTTGCCCCTGAACCTGTAATTACTCCTGGGGAAGAACCAGAACCAAACGTCGAACATGATCTAAAACGTGAGCCATCATCTCCCGAAGATACAGGTGCTGAAATCGCACCTGAAGAAGCTCCAGAACGTGGAAACGCCAACCTAAGTACAGATGCACTGCTTCAACAGGTCGGTGCAATGGAAGAGCAGGCTGACTTGGAAGCAAGAAAGCATCGTCTTCATGTAGATGCACAAACTGAAGCCAAGATGGCCATCAACAAAATTATGGATGAAAACCCGTCATGGGTTCGTCGAACGACAATCCATAAGCTGAAAGATAAGCTATCCAATGGCGCGAACTCGCTTCTTGGACAAGATCCGTTAGTTTACCCTTCAGAAAGTTTGTTTGGTGACTCTCTGGCTGTTATGGACGTTAACGGTCGTGTAGAGCAAACACTACTTCACTATCGCTCGGGCCCTGGATTAGATCGAAGAGTTGAGTTCCGAAGCCCCAGTGTACCAGAAGAAGCATATAAACTTGCCGCTTTACAAGTTAAGAGTGATGGCATTAGAAAGCCGCATATAAGCTCTAACTTCAGAGATCCCAAAAAAGCGATCGACTTTATGATGCGCTCAGTAGACGCACTAGTCGATGCTGGTTATCACATTGATGACATTTCCGTTGATAGGCATTTGAGTCAGGCTTTCGAAAATTACAAACTAGAAAAACATGGACCAGCTTTCAGCATTGGAGAGCGCCCTGAAAATGAACAGGATCCTGAACCAGAGCCGCCACGCGAAGTGATGCCGGAAGAGGGCATAGAAGCTAAAAATGAGATGATAAACTCGCCAACAATCAGAGTGGCTGAGCAACTGGCGGATATCGAAAAAGGGCTTGGATTCGACGATATTGAAAACGATGATATTCTGCCGGTCATGCCACTTCTTGCTGAGTTAAACAACCCTGAACAAACATGGCAACAAGTGAACGATGAAGGCGGTTTAAGCCCAACAGCCAGAGGTGTTGTTGAGCGCCTTAAGAACCACGTTGATTCTATTGTCGCTAAGTTAGACCCAGAGAGTAATATTGAAAGTAAATATGGGCCTAAGGCGAAGGATATAAAGCTTCTCGCGAAGTCTATCAATCTTCTTGAACCTATTTACGGTAAAGATGTGGCTAACCGAGTTTTACCTGTACTTCAAGAGAAGGCTGATGAGGTCTTGAAGCGAGAGGCTGAAAAAGCAGAAAAGCTTGCAAACTCTCAAAATAACGCAGAGCACAAGCCGACAACAAAGCCTCAGACAGCTCCTGAACAAAATTCAGCTCAACAGCAAGGCTTTGAAAATCAGTCTCCGGATGGGTTTGATCCAGAGTTAAATGGTAGTACGCCACCATCACATATGTTTGATGGACCGTCCCCCGCTGATCGTCGAGATGATCCAGAGTCGATGATGTATGATGATTACAGCAATCGAGACTATGGTGAGGAACATGCGGATGTATATATCCCGGAAGAATTTCAAAGTGGCCCTGCTGGTATAGATGATATGTCGGCGAATCCAGCAATGGATAGCCAGCCGCAGTATGAGCAAGCTGTGGAGCCATCTCAGAGCACTGAAGCACCTTATCCGCCAGAGTCTGGTTTGGATGATATGGCTGCGGCACCGCAACAGGAAAGCCCAATCGACATGGGAGAGCAGCCACTTCATGAAGGCCCGTCTGGTTTAGAACAAAATACTGAAACGCCGTTGCAGCCTGAATCGAACCTTGATGACATGGCAGCTCAGCCAAATGTAGAACAACCTACAGGTATTGAACAAAATTTCGATGCTCAAGTTCAGGAGGGGCCTGGACTTGATGATATGGCCGCGCCACCTGAAATGGAGCATTCGGAAGAGCCGAGTATTGATGCACATGCTCCAACAAATGACGAAGGTCAAGCTCCCGCGAATTTAGACAGCATGACAGCTGGCCCAGAGAGTGAGCCGAGCGGAATGTCTCTTGATGATATGGCTGCTTCTCCAGAGCAGAATACGCCAAGTGATGAACCTGAAAGTGGTTTTGCCAAACTTAAGCAGGAGGAACCTGCGCCTGGCGTTCCTGAAGCGTGGATGAAGCGCTTAGAAGAACTAGGATGGCAAAACCTAACACCAGATCAGGTGTCGAAAATTCCGAAGCCTGCTGAATTTACTGAACAACAGAAGAAGGAACCAGCGTTCACTATCGCCAATACAGTCGATACTCTACTCAAAATGGATGAGTATTTTGTTGAAAGCGCCTCACCGGAAGAACGTGCCTTCCTTGAAAGAATGCCGGAAGAGATGCTGATGAAAAACGTCAAATCAAAGCTGAGTGGTTCTAACCCTGACAACAGTGAAGTTGAACCTGAGCCTGAACCGGGTGAAGGTGACGATTACGTTCGTCGCAAACGTTAAACCTACCTCTCGCCCCGTCGAGACTTCCAAAATATGTTAATATGGGAGGTGTAATGCCTCCCAAGGTAGGGAGTTATCAAGGATGATGTGAGGGACTATGGATTGGTTAACTCGCCTGTTAATGGCTATCGATGCTGTTAAGACGCAGTGGAATAATAAACATAAAAAAAGTGCAGACGATTACTATCACTTAGTCTCTGCTGTTAACGACTTCACTGTGAAGATGAATGACGGCTCTATGATGTCATTTTTCTCGCTAAAAGGCTTTGCTGCAATGCTTTCGGAAGCAGAGCAGCATGGTGTTGCTGATACGTTACAAGAGAGCCTCAAGGGCTTCTTCAAGGAACGAGGGTATACGCTACAGCTAGTCGACATTTCAGACCCTTCATTAACACGCCGTCGTTTAAAGAAATCAATGCAGCCATCTTTCGATGAGCTAAAAAACATAGGTATTGATTCTCCCGTTTTCATTGAAGACTACTTGGATTTTGTCGCATCAAAAACGGTATGGAGTGATCAGTACCTAGTCCTCCAAACATCCCCTTTGGCGAATCAAAATCAGAAAGATAAGAAAGCAAAAGAGACCGACGAACAAAAGTCGATGTCGAGTGTTATTAAAAACGGCATGCAGACAGATGTCGGTAACCAATCTGTGTTTTTATCAAACGACGACATGGAGGTTTTAGCCCTACATGAAGCCTTTTCTTCGACAGCATATACGGCGTTTGCAAAGAATGGCTTGCTGATTAAGAAAATGAATGTGGAACGTGGTATCAAGGCGCAGAAAGAAGCGCTTTACGGGGATGACTGCCCGGAAAACTGGAAACCTTCATTTGGTCAGGTCTTTGTTGAGAAAAAACCTCAGTCTAATGCAGGGGATAAGGCCACAGTAACAGAAGGGCCGCTGGTTTCCCAAGTGGTGGACCAAGGTGGTCGAGAAGATACAGACTCGACGGGCATCTTTATTTTTGGCGACCGTTACTTCACGACCTTCAGTTTGGCGATCCCACAGGCACGTAGCGACAAGATGAAGGACTACCAAGCTCTTCGTGAGCTTATCCCCAATAAAGTTGGCTACATGTGCTCTTATCGCATTGAGAGCGACCCATTTTCAACACCGGAATACCGTGTAGAGAATATGTATACGACTGTCAGTTCAATCGTTCCGTTCACTCAAAATGCACAAATACGTGATGCAAGGCGCGAAGTGAAGAACCTGCATGAAGCAGGCGAGAAACTGAGTGGGTTTTTGTCGATGACGATTGTGCTGCATGCAAAGGATTTAGCTGAGCTAAAAGCAAACATCAAACTGGTCAAAAAGGCCATTGCATCATGGAATGATGCTCAGTTCAGAGGAATTGAGCAGGATATTACCCAAGGCCTGTTTGAAACGCTACCTGGCGCAATCAAACGGAGTGAGACTACACAGGTATTAGAGTCATTATCAGATATTTTTTACCAGAGTCCCATTTTCTGTGACGCGATCATGTATGAAACGGGGTATCTGCACTTTCTGTCTGAACATGGTCGTCCATACCCGTTTGAAGATCAATCCAGTATAAACATTAATTTCAATGTCTATTGCTGTGGTATCTCTGGTTCTGGTAAATCGACGTTATTGTCAATGCTTAACCTTGCGCTACTGGCCAAAGCTAAAGCGAACCCGAAACTTCGAGGCGAGATGCCATTTATCTTTAACGTTGACTTCGGTAAAACCAGTTTCGGTATGGTTGAAACATTGAAGCTGCTTATCGACCAGAAGAAGAGCTATTTGTTCTTGACGCACGAGATGACAACCGGCATTGAGAGCGCCTACAACATTCACGATCTACCATTCGGTCGTACTACTCCAACTATGCGTCACAAGACGGTTATAGTGCGCTTCCTGGCGACACTGATTTGCGAGATGACTAAGTCCAAAGGTAACTATTCACTTAAGTTCAGTGAAATCCAAGACATGATCAAAGACTTGGTTGACGCGGTTTATGACTACCGAAAAGTAGAGAATGAGCCGCGCACCTTCGAGTCAGCGGAATTCAAACACAAGTCGACCCTTGATGTAATGCAAAAGCTTGGCATTCAACCTCAGCGCCATCACAGCTATTACTGGCTATCAGAAGAAGTTATGCGCTTATCTAAGGGTAAATCAATCCGTCACGCGATGCTGTTGCGCCGATACGCAATGCCTCGATTAGCCGACTACTCAGAGGTGATGAGTTCTCGACAAGAGCTGGGCGAAAAGTATGGGCGAGAAACGCTGGGTAATGGTGCGACTTACCGCGATTATTTCTTGCGTCGTGTGAGTCAGGCTATCAAAGAATATCCATGCTTCAACCGCGTGACCAAGATTAATCTTGATGTTGCACGAATGGTAAGTATTGATATCAAGAACGTGTGTGGTGAAGATTCGCAGCGCAAAGCAATCTTCGGTGCCATGGCCCTGGCGATGTTCATGGTTAAGAAAGAAAACCTTGAAGAGTCGCCGGACTTACTGAGCGACGTAGACGAATTGTTCATCCCTTATCTCAAGCGCATGGATGAGATCAATACCCACTTACCTGGGGTGTTGAATGTGGAAGAATCTCACGTGCTTCAATCTCTGTTTGAGGAAGTGCTGGTAGAGAATATGCGTCAGAACCGTAAGGCCAACTGGGGGCTTCGGGCATTCAGTCAGCACTTACTGGATCCAAGTCCTGAATTCTTCTCAAGTTGCTCTACTGTATTTATTACAAGTGATGAGGCGCGTTCCGGTAACCATGCTCGATTCCAAGAAATGCAATTGAGTAGAAAAGAGCGGACCACGATTGAAGGTGACCTTTCAGATAAGATCAGTACGTTCTTTGCTTATATTGTAACGAAGAGTTCAGGTGATACAAAAGTCCCGGGCGTACGAAGCAAACTTAACTCCTTGTTCCCATCTACATTCATTTGGGCTTCTCAGTCAGACCAGACTGACCGAATGTTTAAGAAAGACGCGCTTACTCAGTTAGGGTTTGATAATGGGTTGAACCGTATCAGTCGCTTATTCTCGAAAGGTAAAGTTAAGCACTATTTTGATGATGAATCACTTAAAGACATGGCCGCTGCTCGTGGGTTTGACAGTGTCTACAACATGCTAATGGATTTGGCTCTCGGCAAGATTGAAGAAGATGAACGCTTGATGCGCTTGCTGTAAGAAAAAGTAGTAGGAGACAGGGATGTCAGAAGTAAGGATCAACGGTGTTGATACCATCAAGTTCGATGATGGGGAGTCTTCAGGTCTAGGCTTAGGCCGAGATATGCGCCCGTTCAAAGTGAAGTATAAGTTCTTCTTTGACACAGTGGCGCCACTCGCCTTATCAATCTTCTTTTTATTGTTTGCTCTTGTTCTTTGGAATTTCTCTGAAGTTAGCTTGATGCTGAGTGCGTACTTTGCGTTTCAGTGGGGCAGAAAGCGCCGTAGATTCCAAGAGAGAAACAAATCTCTGTTTGGTACACCCAAATACCTCAAATACAACAGGGCTGCCTCTAGGGTGGATATGTCACCTAAGGAGCTCACTAAGCCTGTTAAAAAGGCAGCCAAAGGGGTAGGGGAAGCAACCTATTTCCTCGGCCATGAGTTAAACACAAACCAAGAAGTCCATGCTGACGATAGCAAAATGAGGACTCACCTCGTAATTTTTGGTACGACAGGGAGCGGGAAAACTGAGACAATTGTGTCTATCTGCGTGAACTTCCTTACGCACGCGTCAGGGTTCATTCTCGTGGACGGCAAGGGTGATACCCTATTGTTTGCTAAGTGTTTTTCCATCTGTAGAGCATTCGGCAGGACGGATGATTTATACCTTCTCAACTTCATGGATCCTGGCTTAAAAGATGGTGAAAAACGAGTTGAGACAATTACAAACACATTCAACTTTTTAGTTGATTCATCGGCGGCGGAAGCCGATGAGATTATCGGGGGCCTACTACCTTCAGACGATGGCGGTGGCTCTGGTATGTGGGAAGGTCGTGCTGCAACGGGTATTAACTCGTTAAACAAAGCCGTTTACTACCTAAAAGATAACGGTTACATCGAAATTGATCCGGATACGTACCGTGGCTACTTCGGCTTAGACGAGTTTGTCGAACTAGCTATGAACGAAGATATACCGAAAGAAAAGCGTGGTGGTTTATGGTCACTTCTGAAAAGTATCAACTATAAACCACCGACTCCAGACGACCCAAATCCTAAGCAAAACCCTGCTACTGAAGAGCAATTTCAGTACATTACGATGCAATATACCGAGACATTCAACATGCTCGCAGAGCAGTACAGGCATATCACGGTATCGCAGGTTCCAGACATTTCGATCACGGATGTGGTACTGCGTCGACGCATTCTTCTTGTGCTTCTTCCTTCACTTGCCAAGTCACCACAAAGTGTTCGTAACTTAGGTCGAATCGTAATTGCAATGACGCGTAACGTATCATCGAAAGCGATCGGTTCGCGAGTTGAAGGTAACTATGAACAAGTAATCGAAAGTAAGCCGACAGCGGCGATCAATAGTTTCGGCCTTATATTCGACGAATTCGGGACATACGCGACAAAAGGCGCCTCAACTTTGCCCGCTCAGGTTCGAAGCCTTAATATGGTATGCCTATTTGCGGGACAAGACTATGCTGCGTTTAAGCGCGGAGATGAAATTGAGGCTGAAACCATCTTTGCCAACTGTACGTTGAAGTGGTGTTTAAAGCTCGAAGACCCGGGCACTTACGAGAAGTTCAACCAGTCCGCTGGTGAAATGTATGTCGTTAGCGCTGATTCTTTTGAGGCAAAAGATACTGCTTTTGGTCGTAAGTACACTGAAGCTAAAACAGCTCGCGTAGAGAAGCGCCCTGTACTCGACTTGCGAGACTTGAAAGCTCAAAAGGCTGGTTGGGGAACGCTAATCTATGGTTCTGAGACGTATCGTCTTAAGAGTTTCTATGCAGACCCAATCATGACACCTAAGGCGCGTGTTAACCACTTCTTGGAAGTTCGTCGTCCTGGATACAGCACTGTTCAATCAATGCGTAACGGCGTAAATGCCGTGCACCAAAAATACATTGAATTAATCAATGGGGATTGGGAAGCCAAACAAATTGCTATGCGACGTCTGATTGGTACGTTTTCCAGCACCTTTGCTGAACAGATGAAGACTTATGAGCAAGTTGAGCGATACATTGATGACCACCCTGAAGTTGATGTTCCAAATGAGACTGAGTTTGCTGTATTCATGCTTTCAGCGCACGTCAAGAAGGTAGAATTGGTTGACCACAATATTGCTAAAGCCATTAAGCAGTCTGTCGGTGTGGATGATAGCGATGAGATATTCGACGATGACATTCTACTTGGTAATGATGGTGATCAGCTGTTTAGTTACCAAGGGCCAGCGCCTGAAGGCGCCGATGAACCTGAAACTGCTCCAGAGCAAAAAAACCAATCTGTTTTGGGCCCGGCAAACGAAAATCTGTCATCATCCAGTGGAGTTAAGAAGGCACCTACCTTAACAAAGCCAGCTGTTAATCACGATGACATGTTCTCTAAAATTGATGCAGCCATCCAGAAGAAAGAGCAGCGCTTGAAGAAAGGTGTCCAAGACAGCTTCGATAGCCTTGAAGCCATCAACTTAAGTGCCTTTGAAATTCAAGAACGCTTACAGACACTTGAGTCAGCTCTTTTGAAAAAGAGCGGTCGTAATGTCGATGTTGAAAAAGTCAGTAGCTTAACTGCTCGGAACACCACTGTTGACATGGGTATGAAGACTAACGTCGCGATTGTCAGTGAAAAGGATAAGAAAGAGAAGAGTCCTTCTTATAGTTCACAGCAGGTCAAAGACATGATCAAGCGCGTCGTTCATAAGGAGAAGGTATGAGCTTAGGTATGGAGTATACCAATTTGGCTTTGCGCATTGTGGGTGCACCACGGGCGGTGAATGTAAATGGCAAGCACATTGATCCGGCGGTGATGCTGTCGCCGGCTCTTGGTGAACCATTGTCAGTATGGATGGCTCAATCAATTTCCAACAAGTTGCACGGTACCAGTATCCCCGGATTACAGCTTGTAGGCGATCCTAAGGCGGTTTCAGGATGCAGGGTCGTAACGAGTCCTGTTGATGTTGAAGCGTCCGCTCTAGGGTTAGGGGAAGCCTCTAAACTCCTTTTACTCTCGGAAGCAGTAGATCAGATTCTTTCTCCTGCCAAGAGAATACGCGGTTACGACTATGGCGATTTGATCATGAGCTTCAACGCGCTCATCGATAAGAAATATTTACCTGGGCAAGAGGTGTTAACGTCGGATATGGATTTGAATAATCTGGTTTATGAACAATTGCAAAAACCTTTAATCAAATCGCAGGTGCCAACACCAAGATTCAGAAGTTAAATAAGAGGTTCCAGCATGGCAGACAAGGATGTCCAGTTGCTAAAAAGTGAAGACGATAGGATCAAGTCTTACATCAATAAACAGTTCTTAGAATCCCCAAAAGATTTTGCGAAATCAACAAGGGGTTATCTTGTCGCCGGTGCGATATTAAATATATTCGCCTTTGTGTATTTCGCGATGGGACATTTTCATATCATCAGTGAAAACGCAAATACGCCCTTAAATCTAATCAGACTTGATGGAGTCATCGTCAAAGAAGGCCAAGACATTCGTCGTGACGTGATGTTAAGAAATGCACTTCAGAAGACAGCAGATAAGAGCGAGGACAGCAATGCAAAAGATTAAAATGCCAGAATCGTTTAACACAAAGATGGCAGCCCTTTTCGCATTTTTAGTGTCGGTTATGCTGTTCTTTTCCGCCAAGAGTTACAACGAAGAGGCAACTAACTACATGCCCATGCCTCAGCAAGTGTTATTGGATGTCTATAACCGCCCAATTGGCGCTCAGGACTTGCTTGTGGAGGCTCATCATAATATTGGCTACAGAAGCCAGAAAGAGGGTGATTCTGCCGGGGATTTTACAACAGAAGCGATACTCAGTTTTTTCTCTTACAACAATGACGACTTACAGAGCGGTGAAATGCTTCGTCGTCATAGAGAGTTCTTCTCTGAAGAGAAAGCGGACAATGTCTACAGAGACGTTTTCATGACTCTGTCTCAACAGCGTATTGTCCAAAAACAAGACGGTATTGTTAGAGCTAGGATGATAGGTGATGTCAAATACGTTGGTCAGGCTCTTAGGGACTATGAAACCGCCGGTGGTTTGGCACTTAAGTCTGCGACATTTAAGTTTACAGGCAAGCTACTGGTAACAGTGCACGCTAAAGAAGATTTCCCAACACTCTACGAGTTTGAGGCCATTGTCCAGAGAGCACTTATTCAAGACAAGATAAGAGCTTACCAACTTATTCAATTGGATTTGCTGTAGTTATGATTTTTACACACGAACAAGCGAAAAGCAGCTTAAAAAAATGGAAATGGTTGTACATGGCAACACTTTTCCTGCCGGTATTATCTTGGCTTGTATACATTGGTGCTTCAGTCACTTCTACACCAACTGTTAGGCAAGTGTTGCTAAACCACTTTGGTGCTGTTTACCGTGAAGAAGATCTAACGCAGACGACATTATCTGAAGGTGAAGTTAAGCAGTTCTTGACGGAGATCTTACTGGAAACGTTCGAATACGATTATTTGAACTTTGCATCACCAGATAGATATCGGGATTACCTTAGTGGAAAGGCAGATTCTGACATTCCAGATCACAGAGACAAAATCCGCCCCTTTTACTCTAGGCGTGCTCATAAGACAGTGGTTAAGTTGCTTGAAGGCGAAGAATGGATGAAACAGGCCATAAAGGAACGTCGCCTGGTGCGTGTGGCGATCACTTCTCCACCAGTAAGGAAAAATGCTGGTCAGGATTTTTATATGGGTGATGACAGCCGTCTTAATGTTGGGTATCACGGTTTCCTTTACGTTACCAGTCGTTCTCCAGCAGGTAAAACTCTGCGCTTCCGTATCGACTATGACGTAGATCTTGAGAGAAGAACCGTAGTTCCAGAATACGATATGCCAGATTACTTTTTTGGTCCTCTAGTGAAGGATTACAACAATGAGTGGCGTGTTAAGTCGCTATCTTGGAAGACATCAAGGAGAAGATAGTGAGAATTAGTGCGTTATTTGTTTTACTGTTCGTTTTTGGCGTTAGTTTCATTGACGTTGCAACATTTCGCCCTATGAGTGCTGAAATGGAAGCATACAGTGTGCACGCAAAATCAAAGAAAGTAACGGCTCTACCGCTGGAGTCACAAGAGCTTATCAATGAGCAATCGTTGAATAAGTTCGCTAAAAAAGCTTTGTCGACGATATTCAACTATCGCCCCGGCCAAGCTGAAGAGCACATTAACAGTGAAGAAATTAAAGGGCTATTTATTGCCGAAAAGTTCTTTAAAGATTTTCGTTCACAGTTTTTGCAATACTCAAATGGTGAGTTCCGCGTTAATAACATTTCGATAAAGGAATCTGTTGCTATCGATGCGAAAATGGTTGGTACACCACGAATGGGTAGTGGTGCTCGCGTATGGCAGATGTCCGCAGTGTTACCAATGCTAAATCGCGCTGTTGGTGAGAACCAACTTGAGAACCTGTCAGTGGTCGTCAAGCTTGTTTATCTTGGGCCTGAGGGTGGTATGGGAGTGTATGGAATTCGACTTTATAGAAATTGATTTTAGCTTGGTTATTTTATAGAATATAACCAGCATTAAGAGAATGGATACAAATAAATGTCGAAGTCACCTGACAGTAAATTTAAGCTGATCAACTGTACTGAAGAGATGCAGTTAGAATGGTCTAAGCGTCTGGAAGAGGCTGCTTGTGAATATGGTCACCTGTACATTTGCTCGGACACGGAAACAACCGGAACGCAAAGGATCGACCAAACGACCAGAAAGTTTGCGCGTGTTTTAGAATGGTCTATGAGCTTCCGGGTCCTAAATGAAGATAATATTCTTGTTCCAGTATTGGACAAGAAAGGACGCCCAATCGAACTGGATCAGGCAATCAACCCTTTTATTGAAGAACAAATTACCAAAAAGCAGAAGATGAGTATCACTCATATACCTAAAGATGGTATTGGTACTCATGGCATTACCGAAGAATACCTTTTTGGCAATGAGCCTGGGGAGGGTGGGCGTGAGCAATTGCCTCATTGCGCAGCACCGTTCTCCGAGGTTTTTTATGCCTTGCAACGCATGATGAATTTTCCCGCATACTTAAAAGCGGAAATACCTGTCTATATGGTTTTTCATAATGCGGATTTCGACGTTGGTTTCTTGAACCAAGAAATGGAAATGATTAACCAAGCACCGATAGAATCGTATTTCATTCCATTGGATACCTTGGTTCAGTCTAAGAAGCTAATCCAGAAAAACGAAATAGATGGTTATACGTTGGATTCGATCTTCAAATGGTCAAAAGAGAAGTACCCAGAGAAAATACAAGATATGGACAGACCAATACACACGGCCCTTATCGATAGTTTGATATTGTCGGAGGTGTTCTCTGCGCTAAATTTATTACGTTTGGATAAAATACCGCAGCCAGCCTAGCTTTTTAGAAAAATGTGCAAGTGGTAATTCACCACAATTCAATATGTTGAGAATGATGGCGTAAATTTACGCCATTTTTTTTGTCTCTTTTTCGTCCACTTTTATAAATGCTGTTATCATAGTCAAAGTTAGCGATTGGTGGACGGGTTTCGCTCAGGGTGAGCGGTTCGCCGGTATGATGTCAAGGTTTAGCAGGATGCTTTATTAGACATGGATTACCAACCCATTGGATTAGGGTTTCGCATAAACACATGGAATGACATGGAAAGCGTTACACCAATTGGATTGGTGAAATGGACCGGCCCCGGATCAGAAATGATTCGGGGCTTTCTGTTATCTGAGCTTAAGAACGGCTTTTTCGTAGTATTTAAACAATGACTTCGGCAGCGTGATAGATTCCTTTGCGCGTGTTATGGCCGTGTATATCAGATGCAAATCTTCCCTGGTAGTTGGTAGGATTTTCTGGCTATCATTGTCAAAACATTCGGGCAAGTCACCAGAAACAACGAGATGACGGAACTCCATCCCTTTTGCTTGGTGTATCGTTGTTAATAGCACCTGAGCCTGCTTTTTGTCGACATAGAGCTTTTCAAGTTTGTCAAAAAGCTCTTCGCCGTTTTCACCTACACTTTCAACAAACTGGCAAGCTAGCAGTGCCTGGCGGTCATCGTGCTGTATGGCAGTATTGGCAAATGAGCGATAGCTTTGGTTAGCAAAGGTACCAGAACGAAAGCGCTTACCTTGCATGAGTTGGTAAAGGCTACGGTAATACTTCATTTCTTGATGGTGCGAGTCGCCAAGAGCTGAGTACGTGATACCGTGTTCTGCAAGATGCTTGATCAATGTGAACAGGGATGCATTGTATCTGGCTATGTAAGTTATCTTACGCCCATTTTTAATCATCGAAGTAAGGTGCTTGATGGTCGGTGTTTTATAAACCTCAGTTTTGTCAGATTCGGCAATTATCTCGGTGTAGTATCCCACTCGATGGTCTGTCATTAGCGCATTGCACAATTGAGAAAGGCGCCATCCAAATCTATGCGTTCGCTGCAACCTAAAGTCGAACTGGCTGTTTGCAAACTCGGCTGATGCGCCACGGAAACCGAAGATTTGCTGACATGGGTCACCAAGCCTCACAATTTGAATATCAGGGTTTGATGCTGCAAGGTTATTGACCAAGGAAACCATTGCATCATTCAGATCTTGAGTCTCGTCTACGAAAATACGGCTATAAGGCACTTTAACCGGTACCATCGACAGACGTTTTAAGTACATGTCGTGCGTCACAGGAAGTTGACTTCCTTCAGCCCAAATTGCACCCCATAAAGCGGTAAAAGACATTACCGTCTTTTTGAATTCCTCATTGGAGAGGGTGGGGTACTTCGACGCCTTCAATATGTTAGGTATTTGCCTAAGCGTCTGAGAGGACATGCAGAAGTCTTCCATTAGAAGTGTGATAGCTTCTATCTGTGCGGGGCTGAGGGCAGAAATGTTAGCCTTCTTCAACGACGCGCTTGAAATGTTCATAGTGTATCTTTTCGCGATGCGCGTACTATCGATCTTCATCTGTCGTTTTGAAAATGCATGGAAACTAAGTGCGGTAACGTTACCTGGCAGTTTACTCATTGCATTTTTTGTGTTCTCGCGACCAAAGCTAAGATACAGCAAAGGCTCATTACTGAGTCTCCCTGATAGTTCGCAAATAAACGTGGTCTTTCCCGCACCCGGGACGCCAGCTATGTTGATGCGCTTCTTTGGTATTGATGCAAATTCGCTATATTTCAAAACATTGCTTTTAGCTTGGTAATATGTGAGTATATTTTAACATTAAATCGATTGATTTGTCATTTAATAATCATCATAAATGTTGTTTGTATTGTGATTATTTTGGAAAATCTTGATATTTTTTTGGGGTTTTCGGTCCTTTCTGCTGAAAACCGCTACTATACCAAGAGCGAAATTTTGCAATCTACAAATCCAAGGATAGGAACGATGTTTAAAAAGGTTTTTTTGAAAGCAACCATGCTATCAATTTGCCTCGGCGCGACAGTCACTCAAGCTCAGGAGCCGACGCAACAGGAGCAAGACAAGTTTGGTGGGGTTGATGCCATCATAAACAGTTTGGGCACAACGGACACATCAGGTGCAGCCGTTGTCAACCTCCCTCCCTCGGCGATCATTCATGACCGACACTATCCTGAGGATAATGCAACAAAGAAGGTTGAGCCTGCACCAGTTGCTGAACAGGCGGAAAACAAGGGTGCGGTTGATACACCCACCGCAGAAGACCGAGTTCTTGACACGAGAGTCACTGAAATCCCACCTGGTGCTCGGTTTATGTTTAAAAGAAATCTATTCTTGCCGTCAAACAAAGCTGGGTTCTTATTCCTTGGTGGTGAACCAAAGTTTGCGATCGATTCAGGTGCGGATGTGAACAAAATCCTGTTGATGCAAAACGCTTCATCAACACCATGCACTCTAATCAGCAATAAAAGCAACATTATGATGCGAGGGTTGATTGCTGACGGAAAAAGTCGAACGCACCTTGATGTAGATAAAATTTCATTCTCAACGATGGCTCGCCCAGACTTCCCTGAGCGAACTTATATTAAAGTTTCATTCGAGCCTAAAACGCCAAAAGGTGTGGTTAATCCAGAACAGAATTCAGTTCAGATCGCATTAACTTGCCAGTTGCCAAAAGAGTTGGGAGCTGATTATAAAAAATATCGTTTACGAGACATCAACAGCACATTAAGTGGCCTGTTTGACTTCTCGTTACCACGTTACATTGAAATCTAAGCACTAAGGAGTGACTTTCGTATGGATGCGAAATTGTTCAAAGTCAGTGCGGTTTGTGCAGCATTAGTGCTGGCAGGCTGTAGCAAGGAAGAAACAGCTGTTGATACAACCGATACAACTGCCCCGGCGATTACGGTAAGTAATACGTCGCCATCGTTGAATGAAGGGGCTCGTATTGAAATCCCGTTTAACGTACTGGATCAAGGTACGGAATACAGTAACCTTTCAATCACGCTTGATTCTTCGGGTACAACTGGAGATGTTACGTTAGACAAAGCCAACAAGGTTATTGTCTATCAAGCACCATGGTTGACATCTGAAAAGAGTTTGTCTGATGGTTTTAGCATTTCTGCACGAGATCAGGCGGGCAACAAAAGTGAGGAAGTCTCTGTATCAATCACGGTTCAAGATATTGAATCTGGGGTAGAAGCAGAAATCGTAGCACCTTCACAGGCCTTTGGTTATGAGAACACTCAAACGCCAACTGCATTAAACATGTGGATTTATGAAGGTGAGTCCCAAGTACGATTCAAATACAACCTGTCAGAAGATGATGCCGACGAGTTGGAAGTTGATTTCAATGTCGTTGAGCCATTTTTCAAAAACAACTTCACGGCAGAAATGGGAGAAAGCGGGGAGTCTTTCACTCTGGTTTCTGACATTCCGCGTATTGACGAACCTTACGCAGATACGCTACTTCAGGTGGTGATTCAGGATAATGATACTACTGTGCAACTTGATGCAAACATCGTAATTATTAATAAGGTTTCGATGGCATGGGCTGCTTCAGAAGATACATTCATTTCTGAAACAAATGGCGCCATGTTTAGCTTTACACATTCTGAAGAGAGTGACTATGACGCAGAAGTCGCGGTGGACGTGACGTACGCAGATGGCTCACCCTTGGACTTTCCACTAAGTTATAGCTTAGAGGGCAATAATGTTGTTTTTGAGCCTAGTGACGGATTCCAAGGTGACCGTAACGTTAAACTCACTGTTTCAATGACCAACACAATTCCTGGTAACGGTGGGGAAACGTTTGTTGAACGCGTTGAATTAACTCGTAACCTTGTTGTTTCTGACGATCGAGATGATGCGTTTATCTCAAAGGAAGCTGAGTTTCAGGAATACGTCGCTCATTATGAGGACCTGAAAGAACGCGAGGAAGACGTACGTGTAGCAAAAGTTCTGGCTCAATATTGGATGCTAAATGATTACATTACCTTCGTAGAAAAAAATGCGTTAGTTAGTGATGTAGAGAATCTTTTGGCGGAAGAAGTCACTGAGTTGGAAACGCAGATTACAGCTATCAACTCAAAGTTAAACTCTGGTGATTCTGGTGAAGAGCTTTCTGGTGAGATAGATGATTTTGTCGGTTCTGTTAAGGGGATGGGAAGCTCCGTGCGTGAGAAACTGTATGAGCAGTTTAGCGTAATTAAGGAAAAGACAGATGTAACTGATCACCAAGTGCCATCAATTGCATCAACTGCCACATTCGTTAATGATAAATTAACTCAGTACGCAGGCAATTCAACGTATGGTTACTTCGATAAAAGTGCAGGTGATCGCTGGGTGTTTTCAGAAAAGTATGCCTACTTGAAGTCGGTTGATGTACTTGATGAATATTGCATGTAAGGAAAGTTATAAGATGAAACGGATTTTATCGATTATTGCAGCCAGTGCTTTTGTTACTGGTGTTGCGAATGCTGGCGAGCTGTCGTCATACGTTGTTAAGGGCGCTAATGCTGCGGATGTCGAGTCACAGCCATGGCATGTTTCTCATCAAGAGCTTCCTGGCGGTTACTTAAAAGTAACTGTCGGTGAAGGCTGGGAGTCCGCTGCTATTTCAGGACTTTCTCGTTTTGGCGAAGTGGTAGAGAACAGCATTCTTGAACGTCCAGAGTCAGTTAAGATGCCACCTGACGTTTATGTTAACTCAGAGTCATTCTCAGAATATGACGACCCTTATTTGATTAGTCAGCCTGAACTAGCCAGCCCATACAACCGCGTTATCGAGGGCATTGAGTCTCAACGTGATAAGCGCAAGAAAGTTAAAGTGGTCATTCTGGATACCGGCGCACGTGCGCACGAGGATATTGTTTATCAGGGCGGTTACAGCATGACGACCTTGTTTGAGCAAAATGAATCAGATGACTATACCGATCTGACCATTATGGAAGACCCTGCTAATCCTGATGTTGGAACGCTGGAATGCTACAGTGGTCATGGTAATCAAATGGCTGGAGTTATCGGCGCAACACAAAATAATGGCAAAGGCATTGCTGGTATCGCTGATGTTGATCTGTATATGGGCCGAGTGATGTCTACTGACTGTACGACAATGCAAGACGTGGGAAGTTTAAGTGACTTATATCTCGGTTTGACCTGGGCTACTGGGAGTTATTCGAACAACGAAATCCCGAAGCCTGATTTTGTAAATGTCAGCTTAGCAGCAGAAAGCGTTTGTCCGGGGTTCATTCAAGAAGCAATCGATGTTCTCGTTGAGCAAGGAACAACAGTGGTTGTGTCTGCGGGTAATTATGGCGACTCAGTGGCAAAGTATGCTCCAGCGAACTGCCAAAATGTAATCGTCGTTGGTTCACACGGTCACGATGGTATCCCTTCCACCTTCAGTAACTCTGGGGATCAGGTAGACATTACAGCAATAGGGCATCGCCTCACTACAACAGGTGAAAATGGTTATTACGTATACGAAGGCACCTCATCAGCTGCTGCCGCTGTTACAGGTATGCTAGCAGTCGTTAAAGAGAACTTTCCTGATGCAACGCCTGCACAGCTTGAAGAGGTTATCAAGAAAACTGCTGTTGACTATGAAGATGCTAGTTGTGGTGGTGACTGCGGTGAAGGCATGATAGACCTATACGCCTCCCTTAGAAGCGCTGAGCAGCTGTTAGACCCGTCTATTTCGTTTGCGCATGCATTTGATGAAACGGAAGGTTGTGAGGTTACACGGGAAATGGAAGGCCTTGCTGAGCATATGAACGTGTGCAGTGCGCTGACTGCCAATGTCACTATGAATTACAGCGATGATATTGACTACAACTTTAAGTTGCTTCGTCGCGAGGTAGGTTCCGTTGACTGGGTATCAGGAACTGAAACACTGAAGCAGGTTAAAACCAATGATGAAGAGATCCGCATTAGCATTTTAGATGTTGATAGCAACGAGTATGAATATGCAGTTGCAACATGCGAAGGTGATGCAAGTAAGGGGGATTGTCCTTTCTTGACCGAGCTGGATACATCGTCGATTGTTTACCCGTCATCATGCCTATAATTTGATGTTAGATAAAGCCCTGCAAATGCAGGGCTTTTTCATTTTGGAATTATGCTCGGCGTCTCATGGAGTGCACATTATCTTCTTGGGGTTTCTGTTCGTTTTTCCGATCGTTAACAAGTTTTAATGACGGAATGTTGCGTAATTCTTTGGCAGACTCTGCAAAATTCTGGGCGAGTTCGTTGTTGTCCGCTTCTGTTAAGTTTTCACTGAACATGGAATCGATCGACTCGTGTTTAGGTAGGTACACTCGTCTTGACTCAGACAATTGTTGTTCGGGCGGCATGCCCTGAAGTTTACCCTTGAATTTTGAGAATGCCTCTTTAATTGAATTCATTCGTTGAACAGTGAGGGTCGGCTTATCTTCTTTTGCCGGAGAAAAATCGTAAACGCGGTGCTTGGCTAGTTGTTGAGAAAGCATATTGAACGCACCGTACTTTACGTACTGCTCCATATGTAAGCCTATAGCAAGCCCTGGGCGCCGGAACGAAGACGTGTAATCCCCTTTAGAGGTGATCGACAAATATGGTTTATCATCTTCGTCACGCTTTATTTCGGTGTTGATAGGGAGAGGGAATGTTCCGTCTTCGTTTTCGAATGAATTTTCGATAAATTTAGCGCAAAGATTCGTTGGTAGTGGTATTTCCAATTTAAAACCGGGCACCATTCTGTCTTCGCCAGATTCAACATCAAACTCTGGTTGCAGTGTACTTATAAATTTATTGGATTCATTTTTCGGGCTAAACGCCTCGCATAATGCGTTGATATGTTGCAACCCAAATTTACCATCCATGATGAGTGACTTGTTCGATAAGTAACCATCGTTACTTTGTGAAAATGACCGTTCCATAACACCTCCCTGCTATAACTTCTGATTTTATCATATTTGAGTGACATCGAAGATATGCGAAAAACTGTAAAATATCGCGACACGTGGTCGCTTCGGCATCATTGAACTCAAACTGCAAACTTGTAAATCACAAAAAAATTAAAAAAAATGTTTGTAAAAAACAGTATAAAAATAAGGAAAAACATGTTTTGGGAGTGGTTATTTGACAAGAACTTGAAAACTCCAAGTTTCCACTGAGGAAAAATCGGTAAAGATAAAGTCCGAGCAGGGATGCAAACGAATTCGACAACGTCGCATTCCAATTAAAACACGAAATGGAGTATTTCATACATGTTCATTCTTAAAATTATTCTTGGCTTAATCCTGGCAATCGCTGTTGGCGCAATCTTCACTGACAATATGGGTGACGGTTACTTCGACTTCCAGAAGCAAGCGAAAGCTGAAGCCTTTACCAATAAGGTCGACGACGTTGCAGCTGTAATGCAAACTTACAAGATTTCACAAGTTGACACTGTGTCACTAGTTGAAAATCTGGAAGACGACGGCATCGCAGTATCTATGGATAACGCTGTTGCCGAGCTAACAAGCGAAGAAGTTAAGCTTCTGAAAGGTGATGCGGAAGTTGAGATCGGTGACCTTTCTTTGGCTACTCACGTTGACGCAGGTCAAGAAGGTGTTTACCTGGTTCTTGTTGGTACCTCTCCTAACGATACCAAGATCTCTGACGAAATCTGTCAAAAGATCAACGAAAACATCCGTGGTGAAGATTACACTGCTGTTGAGCACGAAGCTCAGTTTGGTGCGGACCTAAGTGCCCTTACCGCTACTGATGGCTCTGCTGCTTATGACGGTACAGATTTATTCACAGCGGTTGCTGCTAGCGGTGCATCTGACCTGATTGCAGGTAAAGTTGAAGGCGGCTGTTTGCTTGACACTGTTGGCGAAAACAACGCGTTCGTGTACTACGTACAAGAGAAGTAATAACTCTTTGTACCTGGTAACAAAAGGTCGGCATTAGCCGGCCTTTTGTCGTTTTGAAACTTAATTTAAAAAGCGAAGGGCTCAGTGCGGTAAATTTTGTTATGATAATGCAACTTATGCTGTCAGGGAGATGGCGTTCGGCGTTTTGAGCAGAGGGAGTTGCTATGCCAAGTCAAATCATTTGGGTCATTGTATTAATGCTGATGCTGATGTCAGTGTTCCATACAAACCCAGACACAATTAACCTTGATGGTATGAAAGGGCGCGCACAGTCTGGTGCGATCACTGCATCTATCGACGGCTTAATGCTTTCTCGTAGCAATTACCAACAATTCAGTGGCCAGACACTTCCCATTGCTAACTGGGAACAGGAGCTTCGCCAAAGCGGTGTGGCTACACCAAAAGTCGGTGGGTTCACTTTCTCTTACGATGCGACGGCTGGGCAAGGTCATTATTTCTGTGTGACATCTAATGCTGGCAATACAAGTTCCTCTCGATTCGTTATGAAGCAAGCCTATGATCGCATGGGCTACGATGTCTTTTTGAATGAAAGCTGCGGTGCGATAGAAAACGCAGAACCGGATACTCCCCTTGAAGATTTGAATGCACTAACTCTAACCGTTTACACAGGGGATTAATCAAATGTTTAAGTATTTACTCTTAATGATGATCGTCGTCTCTGTGGGCGGTTCAGGCGTGATGTATTATGCACAGGCGCTTTATCAGTCAAATCTGACGATGCAAAACAACATGATTGGTATGGCTGCGATAAATCAGCTGAAAAGCTCAGCCATCCATGAAAATGGGCGTTACTATCTACCATTTGGTATCAACGACACAAATCACCACCAGCTACCAGCCACTTTCGTTGGCGCTAGAACAACACAGGTGGGTGTTCCTCTGGTTTATTGCCCATATGCTCCGAACACCCTGACAACGGCGAACAACGAAGTGTTAACTTCGGATACAGAGTCGTATGGAGTGGTTACCAACGCAACACTGTCGCCGCTTGGAAAAGAATACGTTATCGAGTCTGAGACATCTCCTGTTGCCGGTATGCTTGGCGCCATTATTATCCCGAAAAAGAAAATGGCACTACCTAAGTGTTCGGATATTACTATTAACGCTGCTGGGCAGTTTACGCTTCAAAATGACAGTCGTGCAATGGGCACTGTCTTTGGGTTAATGGAAGCAGATCTTGCGTTCACTGGCGAATATGAACTCAACGAGTATGTAGAAAAAGTTGGTGGCGCTGAAGAACTTCAAGAAGTCATGACTCGTGTAGCTCAAAGCCCAACGAAGTCGGCTGTAATTACGCTTGAGCAAGGCGAGACTTTTACGCTGACAAGCTCGTTTATCCTAGAGTCAGCTCATCAATTCAAACACCGTCATGTAGTCATTAAAAGCGATAATGTTGCCAACCCCGCAACAATTACGGCGACTGGCGCTGCTGTTATGCAGTGGAAGGATATTAACGTCACGCTTGAAGGCGTTAGCTTCTCAAGTCAAATCACAAATGAGTCATTGCGAGCAAACGTATCACTAAATGATGTATCGAGCGCGCGCTGGGTATCGAAAGAATCAGAGCTATCTCTTGAAGATGTTTCATTCGGCGTTAATGGCTCGACAAACCCTGCCATTGAATTATATCAATCGAATGTTAGCCATTTAGCTGGTCAAGTTGCGTTCCAAGGAGGCGGCTCTGTCGTCGTTGGTATGGAAGGTGGTAGTTGGAACACTGATGGCGGGAACATTTTCCTGACCATGCGAAATGCGAACTTCGGTATTCAGGTCGATACCGGGGAATGGAGTCACCGCAGAGGGACGATGTTCGTGTCAACAAACGGCAACCCTACCTTAGCAATGTTTAGTGGCCCAGAGTCGAGTGTTCGTTTTTCTAATATGACTTGGGATCAGTCAGGGTCGACCGATTATTCGATTTATGTTGCTGGCCACGCTTATATCACTGATTCAAACATTAGGACAGGTAATCGCTCTGATGTTGGTATTCATACTGATGCTGGGTCGGTTTTACGAATGAACAACTCTGTGATTGGAACTAATAGCGCAAGGCCGGGTGTGGGATTGACAGATGCTGGTGCATCAACTATCAGCGGCAATGTGAGCGTTTATGCGGGAACTTGTACAGCTCAAGGTCTTTATGAGGATGACTCTGAGGTGAAAGTTACTTACGAACTCGCTTATTTAGCGTGGCCACATGGTGCCATCGAAACAATGCCTACAGATGCTACCGTTGATTCGCCTGAAATAGCCGAGTATTTCCAGCGCGCAACAATAAACTGTTTATAAGGATGTAACAGATAATGAGTGAAGCAGCAGAAGAGTTACAGGAATTACAAGGAAGTGACTCCATTTATGGTGTTAATCGCTACGATGAGGGTGCCGTTGAAAAACGTGTTGCTAAATTCGAAGGCTTAGAGCGCGTTGTTTACGAATTCTTAGATAGCCGTGGCCAAATGGACTTTGGTTTCTTAAGTCAGGTATTCCAAGAAATGGATTACGACGGCAAAGACTTTGTTACATCAATGATGAACCACGGTGCAATCAAGCAAGATAAAGTGGTTGAACTTAGTCTTAAAGTTGATCCTGGTGAACTTGCTGGCAAGGAACTTATTGAACCGTCGATCCCAGCTACCCTTCTAAAACGCCATAAGATTATGCTGTCAGCGATTACGGATACGCACGTATATCTTTCAACGTTAGGGAATAAAACGTTGTCCAAACGCGCTCTGATGGCTTATTTTCCGCATCACCAGTTTTACTTCACACCGGCGAAAGTGTCACGCATTTTAGCGTACCTGAAAAAAGTTGAGCGCTACGGCAATCAGCAGGGGACATTGCTTGAAATTTTAGTCCGTAAAGCTATTCGAGAAAAAGTGAGTGATATTCACGTATACCCGACGCGTGAAGGTTACAACGTTAAGTTTCGTTACCTTGGCCAGCTGTATGTTGAGCGTGTTGGCGGTTTGGAAGAATATTTGCAGCTTGTAACGAAGGCTAAAATTGAATCTGGTCTCGATCCATCGGATAGACGTCGCCCTCAGGATGGTCAGTTCTCAATTGACTATAACGGTCGTCGAGTTGATAACCGTGTTTCAACATTACCGACCATAGGTAACAAAGAATCACTGGTTATTCGTATCCTTGACCCAGAGAATTCACAAGTTCACTTTAATGACCTTGGTATTACATGTGCGGAAGATATCAAAAAAGCCCTTCGCAGCCCTAACGGGATTGTGCTGGTTTGTGGTGTTACAGGTTCTGGTAAAACAACGACCATTGCCTCGGCCATTCGATTTGTACTCAACCGTTTCAAGCAATCAATCAATACAATTGAAGATCCGGTTGAAAACGAACTTTCTGACGTTAAACAAACACAGGTTGACCCGCGCTCAGAACTTACGTTCGCGAAAGTGCTTCGAAGCATTCTTCGTCAAGACCCGGATGTTGTGGTAGTTGGTGAGGTTCGAGATGAGGAAACAGCCAATATCATGTTCCAAGCGGCAGAAACTGGTCACTTGTTGATGGGTACGCTTCACGTTAAAGATGTTCGAGGTGTTATTACACGCCTTGAGAACCTGAAGGTTGAACGTGACAAAATTCTAAACCAATTACGTGGGATCTTAGTTCAAAAGCTTATTCGTGTGGTTTGCCATGACTGCGGCGGCAAGGGTTGTGTGAACTGTAACGATAAAGGTTACACAGGTCGTACCGTTGTTTCAGAGGCTGTTTATCTTCATACGCGTGAAGATGTAATGAAGCTTCTCGACTATAACATCCCTAAGTGGTGGGATAGTACGCTTGAAGATGCATACAAAAAGTATCGTTCAGGTATGACCGACCGCAAAGAAATGGTAAGTGCGTTTGGTTCAGACTTCGAAACTTACGAAGATGAGCAAGCTAACAAAGCTGTTTCATCTGTTACATCAGGAAGAATGGATTTAGATAAGTTTCTATCAGATTTCCCGGCGCACCGCCACCTAATCGAAGATAGAGCTCTGTAGTTAAACATCAAGGAAGATGGTTGATGAAATACATCACTTATAAGGTGACCGCACGGAAGAGTAACGGTCAGCTTGTTACCAAGAAAATTGATGCGCAGAATGAAGAGGCGGCACGTATCGAAGCGTTGCGATATGGTCGTCCAATTCGCGTTGTTCAAATGAAAGAAGGTTTATTTTCGAAGATCAAAGCAAAAATTCTCAAACGAGTAGGCCTAAATGCTCAAGGTAGAATGGAGTTCTTGCAGACGATTTCGAACATGTTGGTTGGTTACAATCTAAATGAAGCGCTATCTGTAATGATTCAAAACTTCTCAGGTCCTATTCGAGAAGTGAGTCGCCGCCTGCGTTACGAGACAATTATTAAGCAAAAAGATCCCGTTGATGCATTGGGTGAGCTGGGGCCTAAGTTTTTTCCATCTGTAACCGTGGCTATCATTCGTTCAAACTCAAAGGTTTCGAAGTTGAATGAAGCATTTCGAGAAGGTCTTAATTTTGAACGTGAAATGACAACCCTGCAAAAAGGTCAAATGATGAAGGTTTACTCGTCAGGGCTTTGGTTTGTTATTGCATGTCTCATGTCTATGGGTGCCCACTGGTATGGCTGGGACTTAATGGAGGAAGTTAATTACTTTGCCATGATGCCAGAGAAGGGTAGTTCGGTTGATATGCTTAATGATCTTAAATACCAATTGGCTGTTTTAGGGTGGTCTGCGGCCGCTATATTTAGCGCATGGTTCTCTGTATTACTGTTCCTAATGTTTGCTCCTGATCTCGTTTCCGCTGAGCGTGCTCAAAAGGTAATTCTTAAAATGCCTTTGGTTAATGGTGTTGTTTTGAGTCGTTTGAATTTCGTTGCTTGTTATCAGATTCAAAAGTTAATGAGCAAAGGTGTTCCGCAGATGGCGGCGTTCAAATACGTTTCTCAGGAACAAGAGGATGGCGTTCTTAAAGCCGACCTTGAACGTGTACAGGGACTCCTTAAAGAAGGTAGTCAAGATTGGGTGGATGGCTTTCATAGTTTCAGCGATTTAGATAGAGCGTTATTGAAAAGTTCTACATCCCTAGAAGAGATGGCTGACGTGTTTGGTGCACAGTCGGATCAGTTCTTGCAGAAGCATAAAGATGGCATTAGCGGCCTTTTTTGGGTGCATTGGATTTTCGCCGGCGGTCTGTTGTTGCCATTTGTTGTTATATTAACGTTGTTATTCGCGCTACCAATGATTGGTGGTTTCGAACTGGCCGATCAGGTTAGATAATTTGCCAGAGGGCAGGGAGGCTGTTATGAAAATTACACAATTAAGCTTGTCGGTATTGTGCCTACTCATCGGTGTAAATACCTATGCGAACACATCTCAAAATACATACTTCAAAGAAGAGCGTACAAAAGAAGTGTCTCGTAGCAAGGTGTACACGGCCACTCTTCACTCTCGCTTTTCATTTGGTGATGATTACGAAGAGGGCGGTCGATTTTATTACTCTGACAATATTGATTCGTTCGGTAATCAGGAAGTGTTGGATACTGAAACCGAAATGATTTTCTGTGGACCGGGTGATCGTTCTTTCACTGACACAATCATTAATGCCGCAGCTAATAATCGCACAGCAGGTTATAACACGGCAGGACGTGAGTTTGGTGTTTCCCATGATTCAACAACGGTCGGGTTTTCTCCATCACAGTTTGAGAATGAAATCTCTAACACACTTTTGAATAACGCTGACACGCCACAAACTAAAGGTCGGTTTTGTTACGACGAGAGTAATGCAAATGGTCGGATATCCTACCGCCAAGCAGGTGCAGAGAGTGCTGTTTACTGCAATCCTTTGGATTTTTCAGAAGCCTCGTTTGTAGACCCTGTTAGTGGTCAAACCTGCAAATTGAAACTCGACATTCCAATTAAGGTTGGGAGTAAGCGACTGGTTAGGCAATTGCAAGGGGACTCATCTATAACCATTGGTGAAGGTTATCTTGGTTGCTATGCCTCTGAAATAACGGGTGATCCATTGCTTCGGTTACATTCAAATTCAGAGGAATGTGCGAGCGGCAATTATGCAGAATGTTCGCTAACATGCGATTGGGCTGAAAATCTGGTGTGCAACCCAAATGATATGCCTGCCTGGGGGAGTTGCCGTGGCGTAGGTACGTTGTTATTTAAAAACGATAGTATTGTTGTTAAGAGTGTTGACGCTTTATCGTTTAACACCGACGAAGGTGTTGTTTATGAGGGCGAGGCTACATTTAGCTGTCGAGTAGGGCCTAGCGGCCCCTATTGGAGCGTTAGTAACCCAGTTTGCTCACCTGCCAACTAAAGAAATAATTAGGCCGAAAAGCGTCCAACTTCCTCGATTATGATAGTATCCGAATACTAAATCTATCTGGGGCAGGGACGCTATCATGTTGTCAAAAGGACTTAACATATTCATTCTGCTGGCTTTCTCTACGTTGGCCAGTTCGCCTTCGTTTGCCGAAATGAAAACTTACGAATTTACCAAGGCGTTCATTGACTGTGTGAATGGCTATACGTCGGATGGTAAATCACTCACCACGAAAGGTGTGGCCGAGTCTGCTCTCATGAACGGTACCGAAGTTATCGGTGGCGCACCGCTAGGTTCAAACTATTGGGCTTACATGGACTGCCTGAGTAAAAGTAATTCAGGTACTGCCAGTTCAGCAACGGAAACCAAAGAGTCATGTCCTTCAAGCCTTTATTCTCTTGGCTCACATGGAAACAAGTTGTTTATCCCGCCTGGTGCAGAAGGAAAAACAGTTAGTGTTAAAGGGGTAACCTTTACTTGCTCTAGTGGCGTATGGACACGTCAGGGTGTAGACCAGCCTGGTACGGACTTGGATCCAGAAGATTGCGATAAAGATGACGCAGATCGAGTCATGCAAATTGGCGCGTGTTCATTCAATTTGCCGATCACTCAGCATAATGGGTTTGCCACCGCTTCTTTTGATGCGAAAAACACAATGTCTATTGAAGGATTTTATTCTGGAGAATTGAAAGCCAAATGTGTTGACGGTGTGTTTCAAGCTGTAGAGGCCTCGTGTGAATTGCAGACTTGTCAAGCCAATCAAGAAGTGGAATGGCGCGGTGGATACAAAAGTGGGCATCATGATAAATCCTTTGCGACGTGCAAAGGTACAGTTGATGCAAACGGCTACGTGACTCTTATTCAGCCTGAAACCGAGTTCTACAGAACAGAACTAGGTGCTCGCCTATATACAAAAATACCTAAGGGTGAAGCTCGTTTCTATTGTGATAACGGGAAGTGGAAACAGCCTCCAACATCGGGTCGAGATCATCTCGGCAACAGCTACCCAACACCAACCTGCTCCTACAAAACTCAAGCTGAATTAAATTGTTTCAGCAGAAAGTCATCGAGCGGAAAGATAGAATACGCGTGCTTATAAGGAGATAATCATGAGTTCGTTTAGAAAGGGGATTTTGATTGCACTCACGCTGTTTGGTGCCGCAAATATCGCTCATGCTTCAGATACTTCAGACGTGGTTGGTTTGTTTGCCAATCCTGGTTACGTGGGTAGTAAAGCGGGTGCAAAAACCATGACAGAGGCTAACGCTTACTGTTTGGGGCAGAGTAGTGATGGATCACAGAAACAAAGTGGTTCAGATTCAAATTTTTATAATTCATACCAGTCATGCATGAAGGATTTTGTGCCTTTCAGAAACGCAGGGTCTGGGTCGTCAGGTTCATGTTCCACTCAAACTGTACAATGGGGTGAATGTGCCGCAACGATTACCGGTGGACCAAGTGGTACAGTTAGAGCTGTTTCGAACACTCTTGAAGCTGAACTTTATGAAGGTACCGGTGAATTTCGATGTAGTGGCGGAAATTGGCAAATGACAGGTGGTGGGTGTAAGCGAAACCCTGTCGAGTGCGAGTCAGGCCTAACAGTAAACTGGCCAGTTACATCTCCAGCATGGGCAGACGAATCATTAACAACACCTTACCTTGACCGATACGGACAAGTTCGCCATACACCTAAAAGCCGTTGCCAAGCAGTCATGGATCAGGCCGAGAGTGGTTATTTAACTCAAGCAGTGATCAGTTCAAGTCTGATGTACGAGCCAGAGCGTTATTCTCAGGATTCAAGTTCATACCAGCGCTGCTTTGATGGAGATTGGATTGCTCAACCAGAACAGGGGACGGCAACGTGTGATTATATTCCAAAAAGCTGTGCGGCCATGGAGCATAGTTACAATGGCTGTGGATATTCAATTCCAGCTGGCGAACATAACAGCGTATACATTGCTGACAACCCAACGCCGTTCAACTCAGTGGGTACGGTTGAAGCTTACTGCTGGGATGGGAAATGGGAAATCAAATCTCAGAGCTGCCAGTTAAGCTGTGGTGAAAACATCAATGCTTATTCTTGGTTAGGTGATGATCCACGTGCTTGTTCACATGATACAAACACAATTTCAGAAAGGATCCGCCCGGGCACGGCTTTGATACTTGAAAATGAACAAGCCGGTATGATAGGTGATGCTGGTTATCGTTGTGATAACGGCAGCTGGACAAAGACGTCTGAAGTTTGTGTTCCAAAGGGATGTGATAACGTGTATGCCTCTAACTGGGGCGAAAATAATGCATGTGGGCACGAGGCCTTTACTGGAAGCTGGGAACACGGCGAAGAAATTACCGTTGATTCACAGGCCGTATTCGATGCAATCGGAACAACGGGATACATTTGCCAATACGGCGGCCTAGTTCGCGGTGAAGATGGTGCCATGGATTCAAACCCAAGTTATACACCTGTATGTGAGGCTATTAATGAAGAGAGGATTTGCGTAAGTGCTGAAGCCCAAGAAAATGGTGGAACAGGAAGTGAGTATAACCCTATAGACTTTGATGTAGACGCTTGTAACAAGGTCGGCTATTACCAGAGTGGGAACATGTGCTGTTCTATAAATAAAATCCGATTAGAAAAGCATTGTTACCACATACCTTAAAGGTAATTTTGTATGCTAGAAAAGATTGATAAAGTTGTTTCTGATGGTTTGGCTCTGCTAGAACGCGGAGCCAAAGTTTCCCGCCACCACTGTGGATTTGATGACGTTTGGTATGTAGATCCTTCATTGGCTAGTGATATCACAGCTAGAGTTGAACTTATTGCTAAGCGTGCCATGACCCCAGAGCAAATGGTCCAAGCTGCAAGGCACTCGAAATTCCGTTCATTCGTCGAACCTATCCTGAGCAGTGTGGCAAGAACAGGGAGTGCGCCTCAAGCAAAACCCGACCACGCGACGACAGTAGAAGACGTTAGTAAAAGACATGCGAGCCTTTTTCCTTACATGGTTAAATCTTTCTTGAAAGAAAGAGTGTCGCTGACCGGTTTTGAAAAGTCGAATGGGAAGCGAATGTGGTTTGCCATCACAGGAAAGTCTGGTGGTGTTTTAAATGCCGTTGGTTATTCCGGAGAACAAAAGAAACTTCCATTGGCAAAGCTGTCTCAACTTGGATTTAACGAAATTAACGGTCGAGAAGATCAGGTTATTAGTGTTTGCCGAGATGAAATTGGCAATATTGAAAATACCGACATCAAGAAAATTGCTTTCTTCGTTGGAAAGGTCGCTGTGCCGGGGTTTCGTGTTTCAAATGCTAAAGCAAAATTAGATAATTTTCTTAGCGGTATTCCTGATGTTAAACGGGATATTTCACCAAAACAAAAGAAAGATTTGTCGGCGCCAAAGATAAAATAATAAATGCCCCTACAGTAATAATCTGTTACTATAGATGCGTTTAGAAATGGATTTCACGTTTGACGTTTTGTAAAGGAATACAAATGAGCTCTTATTTGCACACCCGCACCTGGCTATTGCTGGCTACGCTTGCTATCAGCCAACAATCACTAGCCCAAGATAATAACGGGATCATTTCCGACACTGCAAATAGCAGTAATCCTTTCGAATTTAAGCCTAAAGCTCCGCCAAAACCTGAGCCAGTTCAGCAAATCGTTGTGCGTGATGAAAAGCTAAGTGCACAACAACGAGAGACTGTTGCTGAAATGATCAAGGTGGCTGTCGATGCAACCAAAATGCAAATTCCAGATGTAAATGAAGTTGAAATTGACGGAGAAAAGTTCGTCCTTCTGAAATCTGGTGATCGCTATTTAGGTGTGACATCGGGTATGTACGTTGTTTTCTCCAAGCTTAAGAACGACTACGACTATTACGATACCAAGAAGTTCAAGCGAGTAATGTCTGAAGCTGAATATAAAGACATTATGGCAGAGTCTAAATCCAATCTTGAAAAAGCCATTGAAGCTGTTCGTAAAGGCGCTGAAATCGGTGAAAGCGAAGAACAGGAAAATATCCTAAGCAGAGACGCTGGGATCCGTCCGTTACCATTATCAAACAAGGATGATTAATGATGGGTAAACGCAGTTTATTGGCAATGTCTATTGCTATGACGTTACTGGTTGGTGGATGTGCCAACAATCCCGAATTACGAAACTCTGAAAAGTTAACAATGGACAATGTTGACAAACAGGTAGAGGAACGCGCTCAGGAAATGGAAGAAACCTGGGCAACTAATGATCCCGCCGTCATTTACTTTGACCGAGAAAATGATGTTTTCGTAAAACGCTCTCAAGTGGTACCTAAGGAAATTGCGGACAAAAAAATCTACGGAATGTCTGTGACGAAAGGTACGACCCTGCAAGACATGGCAGCGCACCTTTACCCTTACAAAATTAACTTAATGTTTGGTAACGATGAAGAAGACCAAAAGATAGCGAACCTACCTTTTACGATCAAGCACTATAGTGGGACAGTGGGTGGACTGCTATCCATGATTGAAGGACTTCACAATATCAGCTTTAACTATATTGGCGATGGCACAATTAAAGCAGAACGTAAGTCTGTTTACTTGGCATCAATGCCGAGTAATGAGGAAGTTCTTGAATCTGTTGCTGCTGGTGTTCAATCGATTGGCGCTGAAGAGCCAAAAACGGACTTGCTTACTGGTTCTTTGATTTATAAAGCAACAAACCATGAGCAGAAGACCATCGTAAATTACCTAGATCGTTTTTACGAAAACTATGCCGGCATCAAGATGCAAGTAACTGTTTTGACGGTGTCTCTTGATGAGACATTAGAAGACGGTTTCAACTGGGGTGAACTTGATGTTGTTCTTGGTTCTGTAGAATCAGCATATGCAGGTGGCCCAATCGCCAATTGGTTGCAGCAATTAACAAACCAGAGCACAAATGGTACAAACAGCAACTCAAACAGCAACTCAAACAGCAATTCAAACACTGGTAACAGCAGTAGTTCAAGTGACTCTGATTCAGATGGGAACTTCCCAGAGTTAGGGTACGACTCACGCTACTCTGGCTCATCAGTTGATGACATTAAGAGTTATGGTTGGCTAAAACCAGAAGGTCTGGATCTTGGGCTTTCTAACAAAAACGTAAGCGTAAACGTCATTATGGATTGGTTAAACCAGTATGGTTCTACGCGAGCGGAGCAATCAGCTTTCCTTGAAACAATCACTGGCAAGAAGACGGAAATCAGTTCTCAAAAGGCAATTCCTTACATTGAATCTGAGAGCACGACTTTACAGGGACAGCTATCACCTGTTGCCACCCAGAACACAGAAACATCAGAAAAGACCACGGGCATAAAGGTAGGCTTTACGCCTTTCTATGACTCTTCAGCGCAAGAGGTCATGATCGACCTTGATATCGTTTTGGAAAACCTGGTTGGCTATACCGAGTTAACCTCGGCAACAGGTAACGAGATTAAGAGACCTGACATTCAAACACAGAAATTCCCAACGACTGTTCGTATGAAAGTGGGTGAAACGAAACTCTTGGGTGGTGTTATTTACGACACAATTATTGAAAGTCGTACAAACCCGAACATGTTTAGTTTTGAAGGCTCTGAGCACATTGAGAAGCAAATGTCGAAGTCGGCCATGTTCGTCCTTTTACGTCCAACAGTACAGCTATTTAGACAAACTGGTAAGGAGTAATAAGCAATGACGGATGCTGCAAACTTACCAGTGGATGACAAAAAGCCGGCAGATAAAAAGCCGGCGACCCCACGTCGAACAAGCGGGCTTTTCGGGGCTCGAAAACACGTAGACAAGCCAGCAGAGAAGGTCTTTATTGATTTTCACTCAGGTGTCGAAAAGACGGTAATGGAAAATGCTAAATCCGAAATCTTTTCGAAAGCTAAAGATATGGATCTTGGTAAGTCAGGTGTGAGCTATCGAATTAAGAAAGTCGTTAAACATCCAACGTTAGGGAGTGGCTACATTAGCGAGCTTCAATACAAAGGTGATGGGTTTTCTTATATCGAAAAAGTGCTTAAAGCATTTCGCGACCCTGAGTGCACTGAACTTTGGATCCCAATGGATAAAGGTCAGAATGCGCTTATTCAAAATAACAATGGCCATGTTGAAACAATGTGGACAGAAGAGGGGCTGCCTAGTGAGGGTAAAGAGACAGTAATTGATATTGCTGGGCGCTCACAGAAAGTGCAGCAACTTTACGTCGAAGGGTACGCTCTTTACCACATTAGCGTAATGGTGATGCTCATGTCGTTTTTAACGTTTGGGGGAGCTGCGCTATTCAAATACGTGTTTTACAACCAAACGCAGGAAGTAATTAGCCAGACTCACTATACGCCAAAAAATTATATGGCCATTGATTTATTGCGTCGTGCTGGCTCTACCGACGAAATGCGTTTGAGGGCAATTCGGTATGCGAAAATTGGTGGCTGGTACCTGGTGTTAGAGAAACAGGGTGAATTTGAAAATACAATTTTCAGCCAGTCTATCAAACCCGATGGGTCATTAATGCAATTGACGAAGGTTAAAACGATTGCAAATGAAAATACGCAAGCACTAGAACAGGAAAGCCCTGCGTCTGAAGTCGTTGTTAATGGGGGCAACCAGTAATGATTGATAAGTTTCAAGCATTAAAGAATGACCGTGTTGTTATTAGTGTAATTTTTTACTGTATCGCTGCTGCGGCTTTATTCTTCTCTTACATGTACTACACCGAACCTCGTTTCGAACCTGATTTTGAATTCCAGCGTTCTAAAGATGTTGGGCAGTGCGCAAACTTTGCTAAACACAAAGGTTTTGAAGCTAAAAAGCCAGAGAAGCATATTGTAGAAATATCATCATTTAATTTTGATGATCCTAAGTTTACATTTGCTACCGTGGAATCGGTTATTCTGGCGTGTGACAATTTAGAGCTGACCAGCTTCTGCATGGGAACGGCCGACGAGTGCATGTTACCCGAAAATGGCCTTAGAATGGTTTTGGCCTATAAACAGCCAAAAGCTAAATAAGTGCCTATGCGTAGCGTAATATTCATGTGCGCAATGTTGATGCTGACGCTTCCGTCAGCATCCCGCGCAGCTCACCTTATTTCAGATGACGCATCAAAACCTGAAGTTATTTACTTCTTCTCGTACCACTGTAGTGGTTGCTTTGCACTAAACCAATACATCACCCTCTATGATGAGACGAATGCGGAAGTCGCCATTAAACGAGTTCCAGTGTTCTCTGACGGGAGTAAGTGGGAGCAGGGCGCAAAATTGCATGTATTACTAAATACACTGCCTGAAACGCGGGATATGCCAGCGATACAGAAGAGCAAATTGGGCTTCATGATTATTGGTATGGTTTCCGACGAAATGGAAACACCTGAAGACTATCACAATGCCTTTTTAGCAGCCGGGATCAATGTTTCATCTTCGAATTTCAAATTAGCATGGTCTGAACTAGGTGTGTACCTGGAAGGCGCCAAGTACATCCTTGAGCAAGCAGGACAGGAGACTCAGATAAAGACACCATTGGTTCGTGTTTCTCGCGGCAATTCAATTCAATGGGTTTCTGTTAACCGAGAGTCTGATAACCCGGGTATTGATTTCGTTCAGCGTTTAAATGGAGCGGTTAAGTAATGCGAAAGACACTTTATTCGTTAGCGTTAGCCTTCTCAGGCTTATCGTTTGCTGCGGAACCACCAGTGATTGAAGATTTTAAACCATCTTCACAGGATGTTCTTGAACGATATGCATCACTTCCATCAGAAGATGATGTTCTGGAAAAGGCTGTGGTCAATATGAAATCTGCGTTGGCTATGGCCCAAGCGCCGGAGAACATCAAGATTAATCGAGTATACGCCTCAAATCTTTACCACATAACTCTTGATAACCAAAAATATTTTGTCGATGAAACCGCGTCTTACTGGATGCCAGACAAAGGAGAGGGGGCTTTCCTTTTTGGTGATAGTGTTAGCCGCGTTTCTGTGAGCAATGAGATCAGGGAGGCGCTGATGGAGCTGACGTCTTTTCTGTCTTACGCAGCGGACTCCTTAGTGGTTTACAAACCACTGAAAGGCGATAGACATGAGGTTATCTACGCATTCATGGATCTCAGTTGCCCGCACTGCAAGGCTTTTCATCTAACAAAGAAAATGAAACTTCAGTTAGATGGTTACACGCTGGTTTATCTGCCTTTCATGAGAGATCCAACAGACAAGAAAACTCGTCAGGTTACGGAGTATCTTTACTGTTTGAAGGATAACGATGCACGTATGGCTTTTGTCGATAAGGCTTACTTAGAACGCAAGATTAAAACAGTTGCTGCAAGTCTTCCTCCTGAGAAGGATTGCTCAACATTGAACAATGCAATTGTACAAGGTGTTCTATCACTCGGTGAACAATTCAACCTGGCTGGAAGCCCGGTGTTTTTTACAGAGCAAGGTCGCTTATTCTATGGCTACTCAGCTCTGGAACGTGAAAAATTGAAATAAATCAACGCAACAATGGAGATGTTTATGAGCGTTTTGACGAAAAAGCAAAAGGATGGTTTTAAGCGCATCCCTAAAGGGGATTGGAAGACAGAACAACAGTTGGCGGCACTTGGTGTTGACCGTCCAACACTGCTCGCCCTTCAAACAAAGAATGCGTTGAACATGCAGATTCGTGGTGGTCAGAAGCATTATTGTATTAATTCAATGTTTCAAAACTAATGAGGTCTTGAATTATTTTCAGTATGAGAATATAATTCGCGAAGTTAAAGGATTAACTCACACATATACAAGGATTGTATCGTGCCCATTCTTCTAGGTAGGCTCAGTGCAGTTGATGATTCGTTATTCATCGGCACGGAAGCAGAGCCGCAACTATTCAACTCATTTATTGAGTGGTACCAAAACCGGACCTCTATTTGGGGTCAACATAAGATTGACCAAATCCTTGTTAGTGAGTTTGGCATCGAAACCCTGACTATCAACAAGGAAGAAGCGGGGTTTTTCGGTAAGCACGGGTTCTATTCTAGCTCTCAAAAGAAGTGGTTTTCAGAGGCTATTAACGAACAGGTTCTGAACGGCGATTTCGGCTTGATCGCATCACGTTCAAGTTTTTCAGACAACAAAAACGTATCGGTATTCGCCACGATAGCTCTATCACATTACGCAAGAAGCATGGAAGGCAAACCTGTTTGCTCAGTTTCTGTAAGTGATGGCGGCCTAATGGTCAAAACAAACCAGAACGCCTTTCGCCACATCGAACTAAGAGGGGTGGAGTCACCTTTGTTAGATGGCTCAAATATCGACATCCCATCTAACGAGCCAATCTGGAATATTGAGGAAATCAACGAGACAATCAAATCTGCCGGCTCAGGTGGTTTGGTCGTATTTGCTGGTACGGACACGCATGAAATTGAAAGTCATCCAGACTTTATAGCGAATAATCACGGTGTAAGGCCAACTGTTGTCCTTAAGTCTTCAGAGCTTACATCTAGCTCAATTGAAAATGCACAAAGAAAACTTCGCGGGCGCAATTCAGTTGTTGTGATTTTGAGCGAAGCTAAGAACTTTGTTGATATTTACGAAGAACTCAAGTCAGCATTTAGCTCGGAAGAGGTAATTTTATACCTTGCTCATTATGAGATACGAGTTTCAGTAGACAAGCTTTGTGGTGAGTGTAAGGAAATTACTCACAATAAGTCTGGCGTTTCTCGACTGGCAGTAGGGTTTAACTTGAAGCCTGGTGACTACGCCAGCGTAGGCAATGGATGCTCTAATTGCGTTGGTGGTTATGAAGGGACTGTAGTGCTCACTGAAAAAATTAAATCGAGTGAGTTGACCGGTGAGGCAATCGTAAACTACGAGAAAGATCGCCTGAAAGAGTTTGTTAACCCTAGTGCGTTAATCGAAAAAAATAAAGACGTAAGAAGCGTCTACAAAGAATTGAATTCACATATTGCTCACATGGACGTGAGCTTAGAAGACGGCATAAAAGCTGTTCTTTAATCGTTATCAAAGGAGTGATTGATGGAGAATGTTGACGATTACAACAAGGACGTTGCTGGCGCTGAGAATGAGACGAAAGAATCCTACGGTTTGGGTGATCTCGTTGATTGTCGCAGCGATTCAGTGTCTGAATCACAGCACTTGGCAGGGCTACTTAGCGACTCTGAAAAATCGGCGGCGGTCGATGTTAATGAGCGCTATGTTCGTGACGAGGTAATTGGTGAAGCAGAAAGCACGGGTGGAGCGGACTTATTTGCCTTGCTGAGCGCAGAGCTTAACAACGACCAGTATTTAATACGAACACCTGAGCAGCAAGCGGAGTGGACGGAAAACAAGTCATTCTGTCAGAAAGAGCTTGCAAAATATATGCTCCGGTTTAGTACAGTGTTAGATGCTCTGATTGTCGCTTGCGATAATACATCTGGGTCTTCTCACTTACTCGGTGTGCTAAAACAAACTGAAGACGGTACATCAATCAGTTACCCAAAAGAGCTTCCTGGGGCGGTTAGAGACTTAATTGTAGAATACCGTGATGGTAAATCTAATCAACGTTTTGATGATCTTATTGACCTAATCGTTGACACTTACAACTTGAGTTACGCCCACTTCATTAAACAACAATCAGATCGCCTGATTAAAGAATATGAGCCGGTGGCGAGAGATCGCATCAACATTGCTGACTTGGAAAAGGGTAAAACTGCTGATTTGTTTCCCGGTGAGCGTACTGCCATTGATATTTTCGCTGACAAGCAGGGCGTAACCCCGCCTGAAGCTAAGCACATAATGCGTTGCGTGCGACTGCTATCTTCTCGCATTAAAGAGTTAAGAAACAGACTTGTTTCAACCAACCTGCGAAGCTGCATTAATAGCGCCATGAAGTTTTTCCATAAAGGTGGTGGTAACAAGTTACCTGGCCTGAACTATATGGATTTAATCTCTGAAGGCGCAGAGGGCTTGATGCATGCTTGTGACATGTATGTTCATGGATCGAACGCCAAGTTTACGACTTATGCTGACTACTGGGTGAAACTAAAGATTTCACGCCATATTAAAAACAACAATTCCATCCGTATACCAATCCATGCAACGGACCTAGTTAACACTATCTTACATTACCTCAGAGGCTGGGTGGAAAAGAACGCAGACGAGCGCCTCCCTTCACGCGAAGATGTGGAGAAGGCCATTAAAGAAGCGATCCCTGATGTTGTTTGGAAGCTGGCAATGAACCGATATAACAACATCCCTGTGAATATTAGCTGCGTCAATACTCACAACGGTGAAGATGAAGTCAGCTTTGATATCTTCAATGAAGTGCGAAATGAATCTGAGGATCATGTTACTCAAACGGAATTCCAAAAGGTCATTGAAATTGCTGATCGTCTTTTAGATGAAGGGGCGATGACTTCTCGCCAATATAGAGTTCTGGAGCTGAAGTTCATCGGCGAGAGAACCCATGCAGAGATCGCCAAGGAGCTGGGGGAAGGTTGCACTGACAAGACAGTTCGCTCTGAGTCAAAAAAGGCACTGGACCTTATCAAGATTGAACTGGGTATTATCCCACCAAAGCGAGCGAGTAAGTAATATGTCCGATACAGTTTACGAAAAAGTCCTGCCGTTAATTCGGCAGGGGCAGTATAAGCAAGCGCACGACTTGATCGTGCCCGTTATGACAAAGCAGACGATAGATGTAGAGCGTTCTAAGTACCTTGTGTTTGGTAACAAGAACAGCCCTTATTTCTCCGAAACGAAAGCTGAAGAATGCTTGGGTAAATTAGCAAGCATGGATGACTCTTGGGCTGTAGCGGAACGAGGGCGTTGCTTCCTGTTCGGCATTCTTGGAACTCAAGACTCGTACAAAGCTGAGGATTTATTCGTTTCTGTTGAGGGACGTGAACCTATGGCTGACTATTATCGCGCCATGATTCATATGCAAGGCTTCCATAAGAATGAAGCTAAAGAGTCTGTCTACGACCTCAATGAAGCGAAAAAAATTCTCAAGAATCTGATTGGGAAAAAGACCCCGTTCAAAAGTAAGGCAATGCTTTCTTTCTGTGACGTTGAGATCAAGTTGGGACGCATGTCTCCTGCTGAAAAGGTTGAAGTGTTTAAGATTTTGTCGGAGTTGGTTAGCTCTAGCCCTGACAAAGAAGTGCATCGTATCTATATGAAGTTCTTGGCGCTCCAAGCGCATGCAGAGCTTCAGGATTTTGCACTAAAGCAAGGCTCAGGAAAGAGCCATAAAGATAAGTCTGATTACGATTCGGCAAACAAGATGATTGCCGGTTTGATCAGCGTTTACAACTAAGGATGGTTGGTATGAAAACAAAAATCACTTTGGCTGTTGCGGCAGCTGTTCTTCTAGCGTCTGGCAGCGCCAGCGCTTCTGAGCGTTTCGTTGATATCGGTTACGCAGATCAAAGTGTCGATATTGCCGGCGACACTATGAAAAATCGTTCAATCACACTGGAAGCTGGTGTTAAATTTAATCCGTACTTCTCTTTGTCAGCCTGGACTGGTTTTAATGGCGATAAAGAAGTGTTGCGCACCCAAAATGACACTTATGTAAATCAGACTGACGATGGATTCTCTGACGTTCAGACTGACACTTATGAGTCGACGTTCGAGATGAGCCAGCAATATGGTTTTAATGCGACGTTCTATGTTCCTATCAAGCAGAATGTTGAGTTTTATGTTTCTGCTGGGTACGGATGGTACAAGTGGGAAGGTGAGATCTTCACTTCTTTTGATGACTCTAAGCCGTCAGCGAACCCGCAGGAAGCCTTTGAAGCAAATGCGAGTGATTGCGCTGTGACAGGTATCGAAAAGCTATGTGGTGTAAATATCACTTCGACTGCTGCTGGTGACACGATTGAAACCCCTATGGGGTCAGCTGGTTTGATTTGGGGTATTAGTAAAACTACTTCACTGGTGGCTGGTTATTCCAAGTCTTTTAAAGATGAGATTGATATCTCGTCTTACTCTTTTGAGTTGCGCTTCCGCTTCTAACAATAGTTGAATAAAAACCTCTATTCTCAGGTCGTTTTTTTCAAAAATGTGTCAAGATAGGGGTTCAACAAAGGGATTTGGATAGAGACATGAGTCAGAAAGGAAAATGGAAACAGCGCGTGGAGGCTATGATAGTCTCCGCCCAAAGCACAGGTTCTTCTTCGGTGGAAGCTGCGCTACAGCAACCAGAACGTCACATGGAGATTATTCGTAATCGCCTCATCCTCTCTTTGGCAGAAGCCATGCAACCCCCTTTCAAAGCTGGTGATTTAGCCCACAGTGATGCGGGTAATCAAATCGATGAGCTTATCGATGAAATGCTAGAGGTTTCGACCAAAGATGGGGTTGATATGGACGGAGCACTTATCGAGCAACTCATTGAGCTTGCTGCCAACGTTCATGCCGTTGAAATAAAGTGGCATGAAATTAAGGAAAGTCTCAACGTAACTATGTAAGGAAGACATAACATGAGCAAAATCTCGTATAACGAAGGTCAACTTCAAAAAGCGCTGGATCGCTGGATGGCTGCATCTGATGATTTAGCGAAGTTCGCATCAACAAACAAACTTGCTCCAGAGCATGTTGAGTTCTTGCAAGAAGCTACTTCTACCCGCACCAAAGAACTTCGCCGTCAGCTTGCCGTAGAGCACGTTGAAAGCAAGGTTACATTGCCTAGCTTGAAGAAAAGTAAATCTGATGACAAGGATAAATCTGATGACAAATCAAAGTCTGATGATAAGCCAGAGTCAGATAGCAAACCTCAAGAAGACAAACCTCAGTCAAGCACGCCTAGCCATGCACCTGGTCATCAGCATGCTCACCAACCTGGTCATCGCCCAGGTCAGTAAGGCTTGACGATGTTTTCGTTGGGACGGCTACTAAAGATGGCAACCGGGGCCTTGGCCCTGTTTGCCATCAACTTTTCATATGCAGCCCAGTTTTCACTTGATGATTCTGTAGAGTCTTTTAGGAAATCGGCTGTAGCTGAATGCTCCAAAGAAAACATTCCTGCTTTACAATCAATTTGTGCAACGAATGCTGGCAGAATGTACCGACTATACGACAGTATCAAGCTGTCTAAATCAGGGAAAGCGGTCATCCAAGCGTGCATGACGGGGGCCAAGAGAACCCCCAACCCCTTTTATTCACTTCTTGTTTGTGTGAATACAAGAAATACGATCGCAAATGAAAACCCTTTCCCGGGGCTATCTGCGATTATGAATGAAAAACCAAACATGCTGGATTACTGGTCTTCAAAATGTAATGGGCAGCAAAGTCGCTCTTGCATGTCTTCATTTGAAGCCGATTTTTCGGCATTTTGGTCTCTTTACCAATCATTAAATGGTAAAGAAGAGAATTCGCCCGCCGCTCAACGTTTTTTGAAATGTTTACCCTTAGATGAAGTGCCGTCGAAATGGAATTTCGGGCTAGTAAATAATTGCGTAAGGAAAGCGAAATAAATGCTGTTTTTGCAAAAAAGAATATCTCAAGCGCTAGACGGTAGTTTTTCTCCGATCTCTAAATCAGAGCTCAAAATTTTGATGGATGAGTTTTTTACTCTTGTTGAGTTTGAGTATGCCGGAGAGTGGGATGCCTCTCTATTCTTCAAAGCTGTCTGCAATGAAAAAAGCAAGCTTACCCAAGGTGCGTTGGCGTCTCCTTGGTTGTGGGCAGCTTACTCTCTTTTGCGCTGGCTACATACAGGTTCTCCAGTGGTGACGGTTACTCTAAGTGAGGCTGGCGTAACTGAAACGTCTTCGATGTACGAATCTGTAGCTGAACAGTTAGGATTGAAAGCCCGTACCCTATCGCCGTCTGATAGGTTGGAGGCAAACTTACCTTCAGAACCATTCTATGTGACGTCTTACAACTCATTGGTTAGCCATTCCATCGTCATGGACCTTTCCCCATCAAGTGCAGGAGCCTATGTTCGAGGTGTCGAGTTGTTTATTCCAAATGGGGTTCCATTTGTTACCGGCGAACTTCCAGTGGTGTCAATCCCGGTTTTTCAGTTGGAATCAGCAACCGAACAAACGGTTTTATTCGCTAGCAATGTTTTCAGGTTTATTTTTGGCAAGCTGAAGTCGGGTGATATTGAACAAAGCAACGGTCATTTTGACGTGGACCAAACCAACCAGAGAGTTTCTCCGACTGACAAGGGGGTGTCTTCCATACGGGATTTGTGGGATGAGCTTACTTCTAAGTCAAAAGTTGAACCAGGTCTATACAGCCTATATTTCAAATTTTTTATTTCCGCTTTGGAAGCCGCCTGGCTTTATGAGGTGCACGAAGATTACACCTTTAGAGAGACGGGAGAGGTTGTGTGGCGCTCTCAAGAACGTTTGCAATGGGTTGCAGAAGATGAAAAACCAGAATATTTAAACTGGGCAGTTAAAACAAAGCATGGACTTAAGGTGAAAGGAGTCGTCAGGAAGCAAGTTAGCGATGTTATGAATTCATATGATGTCTTATCCTGCTGTAAACACTTCTGCATTTCGCTGCCATACATCGATAAGAAGCTAGTAAAAAGTGCTGACGTACTGAAGAAATGTGCGGTAATAAAACCATTATTCTCTGAAGGAAAGCCTGCGTTTGAACTCCGATATGTGTCAGGTCAGAGGGTTCACCAGTCTGTTCTAAATGAATTTTTATCAGACTGCAAAGATAAATGGTGTAACGCAACTGTAATTGTTAGAACTGATGCCATGAAGTCGGTGTTTAAAGGCTTACCAGACTTTGTCTCGGTTAAAACACATTATGAAGTGCTGGACTCGCCCGAGTCGTTTTCTGGTAGAGCATTGGTATTTGAACACCCGAACTCAAAGGGTACTTTGGATGCACTTTATTCAAAGATCACTAAAGGGCAAGGGGTGCACGCTTTTGATGTCGCATTGTGTTCGTTCGACATGCGGTTTTCAGCAGATTCAAATGAAGGTTTAGCGCTCGATCTGGCCGCCTCCAATTACTCTTTGGCTAGCAACCCTAGAGCAAAGAAAAAAGCAGTGAAGGCACTAGTTAGGTTTTGGCAAAAATACGAAGCTCAGCTAAAAGAAAGAGCCTTTAAAGCACTACCTGTGTCTGGTGAGATTCGAGCGCACGTTCGTAATGTCATCAATGAGGTCGCCATGAATAAATGGGGTGATCTTGTTGCGCATGAATTTACAATACGCAGACTGCTGGGTGACAAAGAAGATTTAATTATCAAAGCTATTGATGCTCGTCGCTTGGTTATTGAGGAAGGCAATCAAGATTTGGCATCGAGTTCATTAAAAAATGAATTACTTACGATTTACTATAAGCAATTAGCTTTACACTACAAGTCAACTGAGGTCAGTTACTTGAATGCTGTACTTTCAGGCCCGGACTTTAGCGCTCCGACACAAACTGAGAAGCGTCTTCGGAATCAGATTACCGAGTTCGGAGAGTTGTTGTGTTGATTAGCCTTGCTGAATACGTGGATTCACCACATTTATCTCGTAGAAAGTGCTCGGTCTACTGCCGCTCCTTTCGCGTAGGTGTTCCGCCAATCATGTCCGCAGTTATCGGCCATCTTGAAAAACAAACAAGTAATGATATCTGGTCGGAAGTCATAATGTCTGCAAGGTTGCACATGGGCGGTGTGATGACTAAGGAGCAGTCTCTAAATTGTATTATGGCTTTTGCATTGCAGCGTGTCGTTGAAGGGTATGCGCTTAATCGGCTTCTTCGGGCTAGTAACCCGTGGGGAACATCACAACTGACTGGTAAAGAGACTGGGCATACTGTTTCGGTTCCAAATTTCCTGTTAGATGCGAGTGATAAGTTACTAGGTATTGGATGGAAAAATCTTTATGCCGGCGCGCAGATTGATAAGGTTGCCAACAATATTAAAGCGAAACATATGTGTGTGACCAAAAAGCGGCTGGAAGTTCTTTTTTTTGACAAACTGCTTCACTTACTTATACCTAGTAACTACAAGTACATCAAAATTGATGTTTAATTGCACCCCGTAAAACGTCCGTTTACCCATAATGTGTTAGTATCAGCAAGTATTTTCCCTATTAACGGATTCTTGCAGGGGTGCGCTATGGACGGCCGTTTTATATCCAGTGTCTTTTTATTGGCACTATCATTCACAAGTGTTGGACACGCTGAAGAGCTGTGTAAAGCTGATAGCTTCACGCAGCAGCAGTGTACTTTCAATTCACCATCTTTAAAGCATAACGAAAAAGTTGTCATTTCTGATACCGGAAACTCGGAGTTTAGCGGAAGTGTTACAGCATCTTGTCGTTTCGGCACCGTGATGTTTGAAGATGCATCTTGTGCGCCTAAAAATCCTAGTGACTGTGCAATCTCAGATATGATCTGGATTAATTCAAAGGCACAGTGCTCTCACGAGAAAGTCGACTCTATTCTCAAAAATGGTCAATCCAAAACAATAAGCTCTATTAGTTCACCTGGTGAAATTTCATATCAGTGCACAAATGGACAGCTTCAAGTAACTGACAAAGAGTGTGGCCAGTTAGAAGTACCGGTCAAAAGAACCGGTTTCGCACAGGTTGTTCGCGCCCAAAACCTGAAAACAGAAACTGCATCACTTTCTTTCGTTATGTTTATGGCGAAAGATATGACTGACAGTGCAATTTTGTCTAAAGCCGACAGAGAATGCGCAAGAATACTCAGTGACTACCAAATTGGCCAAGGTAACGTTACTGCCCATTTTGACGGCCCAGCAAGTGGTGCAGGGAATTACAAGCATAACCAGTATGAAGTTTCTTGTAGAGTTGAAGTGCCTGAGTTGCGATGCGACGAAGGTGTTGTTAGCGACCGCCATGCAAACGGTCGATACAATGAAAGAAATGGCGAATTTACGATCCCGCCTGGTTACGAAGAAGTTCTTAAAGTATGTAAGCAGTCTGGTTACACTGGCTTGGTTAGCACGCTAGGTGTCGCGAGAAGCTACCCAAACGTTGTTGATGACTTCACCGTTGCTGCTGTGTGTTCAGGTAAAACATCACAATGTGATGCAGGTAGAACCGATCTTGGTTCACCTATTCTGCAAGAAGCAAAAACATGTAGTAAAGCCGACGTACGCAGTGGGTTGTTGGAAGTAGCTTATGGAACGTTGCCTTCAAATGCTCAAGTCCAAGAAGAGGTGTGTTCACCGCTAGGTTTTACTTCAACAGAGTCATTCTCTACCCCTATCCTAGAGGACGAGACAGGGGCATATCAATACTACACCGTTAGAGCTACTTGCTCAGGTTACAATGGTACAGAACCTTTACTTGACAGCTGCGATAGTGATGGAACAGAGACAAACCAATGTGTTTACGATGCTAACAATTATGTTAGATGGTATATCAGAGAAGATCTTGAAACTGGTTCAGAATCGCAGCTCGGAGACAGCTCGTTAGAGACTGAAACATGGGTGTTTAACGGTGAAACTGTATACGAGAAGCGCGAGGGAACTGGTGACTACGAAGGTGCGTTCTCTGTTACAGGCTCTAATACTGGCTATACAAAAGGCGATCAAAGATACAATGACGCCGGGATGACTAAGATATTCACGTACAGTGAGTATAAATATGCAATTTGTACCGCAGGTGAACCATCAAGTGATGTAACCAAGGTGGATTGTAATGTTGGAACTGTAGATGCTGTTATTCAGGGCTCTTATGATCCTGCTACTGGTGAGTATTCAGTTCAGCCAAGCGATGCTGATATTAAGCAGAAATTATGTGAAGCAAACAGTTACGCTAAATTGGATAGTGTGCTTGGTTCTACAGAAATTGGCACAAAAGGCTATTTCTCTGTGCAGGCACAATGCTCGGAATACTATGGTTCAGACATCCAAAGTTGTGTCGATGATGCGCCATGTTACGGCGATATCGTTGATGCAAATTCACAAGTACCCAAATTCTGTCTTGGCAATGGTGAGTGTTATGAAAATACGTGTGCCGAAGACCCAATTGATGTTGAAGAATGTTTAGACTGTAGCGGTTCGTTCAGTTTCACAGACGCTAACTCTGGAAGCAGCTGTGGGATCATGGTGGACAACATTGCTTCAGCATTATCAAAAGATATTGTTTTCGAGAACAACCTGGTCAACGGTAATGTTAACGTTTTCTGTAACGATGGGAAGATGTCAGTAGGCGGCCCATCTGAATGCTACAAGAGCTGCCAGTCAGGGGTTGTTGTTGGATGGGAAGACAAGAATGGCAACACTAGCTGTGGCCAAACCATCCCTTCAAATTCAAAAGGCTATTACATCCAAGGTGAGGTTGTCACGTTGTCTACGAGCCTTGAGCACACTGGTAACGCTACTGCTACCTGCGATAACGGGAACTGGGTAGTATCAGGTGCAACCTGTAAGCTTGATTGTGTCGAGGACGTTAATTGGGGGACAGGTACTGATGGTTTAGGTAGAAGCAAATATAATCTTTGCGGAGCTACACCACAGAGAACTGAGCACGGCAATGTAACTAGCCCTATCAACGAGACGGCCGGCGCCTCAGGTGTTCAGCGATTAAGGTGTAATGATGGTGATTGGGTTAAAGGCACTCCATCTACCTGTTATACAGATTGCTCAGCAAGCACCTTAACCTGGGGTGGTGTTTGTAAGGCTGACGTTTCTCAAACAACGCATTCTGGCAGTGTAAACGTATCTCACCAAGGAAACCCTAGTTACACCTATGACTGGAGTATTTCAGGTAGCGCCACTGCATCATGTAGTGACGGAAAATGGTCAGTATCAGGTTCTTGTAACTATGTAGTGCAAATTATTTATGGCGCATGGTCTCCATGGAACATGGATAATGAAAGCTGCACATCTACTCCATCTGCATCAACCATTGAGTATGGTAAGAACTTTACTCAAACCAAGACGTGTGAGCAGAACTGGAGCAGAAGTCGAACGGTTAAGTGGAGATACAACAATGGAACGATCACTAACCGTACAGATGAAACACAAACTGACGCTCGTACCGCAACTAGTACATCGACTCAAGTAGGCACCAAGGATTACATTGTTAACAGTAATTCAAGAGAAACCTACTACACATACGGTAGCTGGAGCTGCGGTTCATACTCTCCATCTACATCAACTGTGGATGCAGGGTCTAGCTTCACGCAGACTCGCTCTTGTAGTCGAACGGTTTATCATAGAGTGAAGATCTACCATGTTTATGCTAGCGGTAGAAAAGTATTGGTTGATGACCGTTTAGAACGCACAAGTTCAGAGAGTCAGACTCAATCGCGCACAGCAACGGGTACAAAGCCTGTAAACAACTGTAGATACGACAGTAGTAACTACGTTGAAGTCGATGAGGGGGATGATAGTGATTATGGTCAAGAAGGGACAGAATCTGAGTGGTATAGTGAATCATGGTATTGGAATGGTAGATTAATATACTCCAGAGATATAACTTCAGGACGTATAGGGGACAGAAACACAGAATCTGGTAGTACCTCAGGTTACACTACTGGTTCGATTGAATATAGTAACTCGAATGGTTCTATTAGTAGTTCTCACTATGTGACTAAGTGGCAAATTTGTAAAGATGCACCGACGGTTACTACTGGAACCTGGGGTAGTGCACAGAAGGTGAGAAGTGTAACAAGCAATACCAATGCACCAGGTTCATGCTTCAGTCAAGCGGATAACGCTGGATACCCTGCTACTGGAAATTCAAAGTCAGGTTCTTGTAGTACGATTGGCGCAACTCATGAGTATAAGTCATTGGTTGCTTATAGAGGTACTTATTGTGAAGTCGCTCATCTGAAGCAAACGTGTAACTAAGTACAATGCATGGGTATTAATAACTGGCAGCCCCCTCTATTGAGGGGGCTGCATATAACGCGAATAAAGTCACGTCGACTTTAAAAACTCTTCATAAATCAAGGATGACTTTATGAGTAATCAGGAATCAAACAGTCGCGATGTCGAGTTGGAATGGCTTGGTATCTTCCTTATCTTCGCACTGGGCTCGATTGTGGCTGCAATGTTTTTCTATGTCGAAGCATGGTACCCGATTAAGAAATGGATTTTCTTTGCACTTAACTCTATACCAGAGCCTGTTCGTAACGTTATTTTCTTTTACAGCGATACCGTTAGGCAATTCATTGAACCTATGTATCACGATTTAGTTTTTCATGCGGAAGATTACGCTGAATACTACATTTACGATGATGTTGGTATAAAGAAATACCACAGTATGAATACGGTAACACAGCTTGTTTTCGGTCCATTCCTATTGCCGGCGATAATTTACATGATCACCAAAGAAGCGTTGAGAAAGGATGGTCTGATCGATAAGCCGGGTAAAGGGCAAGCAATGTATAGTTTTGCTCGCTCTCAAATGGAGATCTGGCCATACATCAAGCCAGTAGCGCCAATAATGGAGAAAATAAGCAAGGAGACCAGCCTTGAGAGCGGTTGGTACGCAATGGCAACGATGCCAATGAGTTGGCTTAAGAAGCATGGGTTACTTAAAACGAGCAAGAAAGTGCGCCGTGCTCTCATCACGCAGCGTGAGAGGTTGGAATTTACGCTTGATAGAAAGAAAACATACCTGACCTTGATGGATGAGCTGGGGAGACCATGGCGAGGCGTTGATGATCTTACTTTCAATGAAAAGTGTGTGTTAGCTGTATTAGCACCGCATATTTATGGTCGAGTTAAAGACTCGCGCTTACTTAACCGATTGATGGGTGATTACAATATCGCTGAAACGAATATCGCAAAAAAAGGCTTGAAGGCATTGTTCAATAAAGAGGGTAAAGCTAAAAAGCAGATGCGTAAAGAAATCGAGGCTGAAGTAAATAGAATTATAGAAATGTACCGCAATGACTTCGAACGCCCATTCTTTGATGCAACCGAATTTGATGAACCTTACGATCCGCTAATTTCTAGCTTGGAAGCACTGGATTCAGAAAAAGAGATGTTCGAGAAGGGCACTCGCATGGTTAAGGAAATTCTACTTACTCATGGCTACGTCAAAACTGTGTTTTATGCATTGATGGAACGTGCCTGGGAGTATGGTGTACTTTCATCAGGTGAGATGTTGTGGGTGAAGAAAGTAGATAGAGACCTATTTTATGTCCTGTCTCAACAGGGGCGTAGAAGTTGCTTCGTTGAGCCTTGTGCTAGCTGGTCACACTATCTGGCTGAATCGACGTTCGGATTCCGTGTGATTTCACCACAGTTAATCGAAGGTATTCGAGCGTACGACTTTGATTTGTTTAAAACACACACTAACTACATTGCTCACGAGACATGGGAAGATAAGAGCAAATGGGACAAGTTGGTGCCTGATATTAATAAGAAGAGCGCTCTCCCTAGTGCCGCAAGTGCAAATGCAACTGCTGACGTAATTTAATACAAGGATTGTTCACTATGGTTACGGATGACCAAAGAGCATTACAACAACTGATCAACACGCATAAAGTTACATCAATCATCATGCCGCTAATTGAGGCGGTTGAGATTAACCGTCGCTCTGGGACGATACAAGGTCTAAACACCAGTTCCTTGTTGAAACAAGTTATTGAAGTGGGTAGCGAACTATACCAAGTGCTTATTGATGATGACGGTATCGTCGAAACAGGGTTGGTTTCAGATAAGCTATTCGTGGCTCTGTCTATGAGCTTGAGGAACAGTATTGTTCTTTATAACAACCCTTCATTGGCGCTAATGAAAGATGAAATGCTATCGGTATTTAAAGATAACATTGAATTTATTCAACGCTACCAAAACAAGTTCGTTGCCGAGCGCTCTGTTAACCCCGAGCACACGACCGAAACAGAAGCAGCAAAGTTCAAACAAGACGCTCTTGGTTATGTTCTGCCGGCATTCTCGCGTATGTTTATGCCCGTATATCTATTTCATACGAACTTGTACACGAGTGGGTTTATTGATGAGGCTAAGCTTGCGGAATGTAATAAAGAAGTTTTTGCCTACTGTATAGATGTTGTGGAAAAGCTCGTTGAACGCATCTCGAAAGCACAGGGTAAAGCTGATGTTCTATTTAGGGCCAATACATTGGTTATGTGTGCGGACATGCTTGCCTATGTTATTCGGGATTACCATAGAAAGCTTATTAAAAATGAGTCCGTACTAAAGAGTTATATTGACAATCCAACTCAGGGGATTGAACGCTTGGTTCCGTCTTTATATGCAAACTTCAAGGTGCTTAATGATGAAACGGAAAAGGCGCTAAATCTAATATTAGGTGATGGGTGGCGAGAGTCCGCATAACTGTTTTGTGTTAGTATATTTGTGTCGTTCAAGGAGGAACCATGAAACTGATTAAATGGACTTCATCACTATTGCCGCTTTATTTCGTATCGTCACATGCTTTTGCGACGTGCCCTCCTATTGTGCCGTGTAAAACAACAGCGGAAGCATCTACCATAGCGGGTTCCAATGCGGACCAAGAGTTAATTATGTTCACTCAGAACATAACCTCAACCAGTAATGATGTCGCGTCCGCTATTATCGATTCTGGGCAAAGTACAGCGGCTACGATACAAGAGGGGGTTCAGTCAATGGTTTCGGCTAATGCTGAGCTCTCACAGATAAAGTTAAACCAACAATTGAAAATAACTCGTGCAATGGCAGATCGAGAGATGGCCCATGAAGCGGAGCTTGCAGAGGCGGAATTCAAATCAAACGTATCAGTCCTTTCCGACAACGACACAAAAGAAGAGTTTCAGTTAATTGCTGATACACTGGAAGAGTACAGTGATCTTTCCGTTCCTGAAATCGTTATGATTTTGCAAGAAACTTATGACAAAGATCCTGAGGGTAAGATTCCGATTCCAATGATGGGAGCCGAAGCCTCTTGTGGTGAAGAAGCCGTTAAAGAAGAAGGTAAGTGCTCTCGTCTTATCAAGATCAACCCGGGCGCTAAGCTTCGTTCTTTATTCAAAGATTGCTCGGATACCAAGCGAATGCTTATTGCTGGCAAAAATGAGCATGAAGCTCGCGTTGCTGCCGTATCAGACTCTAATAACAAGGCTGCTGAAGCACTATCAAATACAAACCCTGGTGGGGCCATGATGCAGCGTGTTCAGAGTCAGCTAGTGTTATCTTGTACGCCGGCTCAATATCGAAATAAACTGTGTGCTACGGACAAGTCTCCGGAAGATTACCAGTTGGATATTGTTGTAGGTAACATCGTCCCTAATGGAGACGTGTCAGCCGCAAACTTTGCATACCCTTCATATTCAAGTGCAGAGGGTTACATTGAAGACTTGGATGATGCAACAAAACAAGAAATTCAAGATCAAGCGCTTGATCGCGAAGAGCTGATCCAAAATCCAAATCAAAAAATCGTACCATTCGTTTATACATACAAGAATGCTAACCAAGTAAAATCCGCAATGTCATTTATTGATAATCTAGCGGCAGATGACATTGTTCCAGCACTTAAGCCCAACGAAAGAAAGCAAGTTAAGAATGCTGAGTATCAGAGTCGTTACTTAGGCCGTGTGGCATCTTTAAACATGGTACGGCTTGTCCTTTCAGACTCAATGAACATGCGTGTTGGGGATAAGATGCGTGAGATGATCAAGGGCGGGGCTATGCGTGGTTCCGATAAGTTTGAAATCACTCCAGACTCACCAGCAAATAAAGAAAGCGTATTAGGTGCTTCACCTATTGATGTTTTGACCTATCGTGTGAACAAGCAGTCTTCTAACTTGCAGCTTGCAGATCAGAATGGGGACTCTAGCAATACTGGTAATAGCTTTATTGCTGAGCCTGCATCTGGAGATGCAATGGATAAGATTTTTGATTCGATGATCCTACAAAATGAACTCATGCTTAAAGAGTACATGATGGGTGAACAAATGCTTTCTATGGATGCTATCTCGTTGGCTCAAAAAGTTAACAGTAAACAGATGATAGATAAGCTTGAGAAGTTAAGACGCGCTGGAGGTCGATAATGATGTTCCGACACGCCAAAAAACTGATTGCAGCTGTTGGGCTTCTTGCTTCAGCACAAGCTAGCGCCGTTGTTACATATGCGAACTGTCCAACTTTGGCTCCGTTACCTGTAACCAGCTTTATGCCAGCTGCAATGCAGCCAATTTACAATGCTGAAAATGCTTTCGATTTCGGTATGAACGTCACAATTATGACTGCTGTTCGCACCTCTCGCGAATACACCAATCAGGTAGTAAGTAGCAGCTTCATGACGCTGTTGCAGAATATGACGCAAACAGATCAAAACAACGCTCAACAAATGATAGAGATTGAGCGTCAGTATGAAGAAATGAAGGCTTCTTATAAGAATAAGCTTAAGAAAAAACAGGCTCAGTCTAAAAAGATGATCTTCCCAACGGACGAAGTGTTTGACCTCGATGTGGATCTGGATTTAAGCAGTATTTCCGAAGATTCGCCAACGTATCAGTTTGTTCATAAAATGTGTACCACGGGCAAAATGAATCAGATGGCCACAGGAGAAAAAGCTAAGAAGAGAGCTACTTCTGACATTAACCGTAGAGCGCAGAAATTACAGGCCAGCTTGACGGCTGTTGGAAGTGTAAACTCAGTCGCGAAAGGTAACATTGATTTCCATTACGATATCTTTTGTTCAGCAGAAGATGTTGATAACGGCTTGTGCGAAATGGAATCGACAGCCCCTAACGCCGACATTAGTGCGTTCAACTTCCTTTACCCCACGGGCTACAAAGATGAGAACTCTGCATCTGGAAGTGATTATGCGACTCTGTACACGTATTCTTCGGTAGAATCTCTGGCAGCGTTCCAGTATGTGAAAAATTTATCCGGTGTACTTTATATCGTGCCACCTACGCAGTCTGAAATGTCCAATGGTGACATGTTCGCTTATGTAGGGGCCTATAAACAGGCTCAGAGTGCGTTAAACTTGGCATCAACAGCATTGTTGAGTGTTGCCCAAAATAGAGAACCAATTAATGGCAGTGGCCTGGTAATGAGTTCGTTGGATGTAATCAATTATCAGATCACAAACAGCTCTCGTGCAGAAGAGATTAATCGAGTTAAATCTTCATCTGAAGCTGGCAAGATGCTTGAGCTTCAAAGGCAAATGGCCATTTCAAACCAACTAAAACTACTTCTCCTTCGACAGAAAGACTATGCAAGACAGTTGAAGGCGGCACATTTGGCAATTGATAACACTATTGATGCACCAACGAAATAGTTCTAGTGCGGATCGTGATATAGGTCTGAGCGCAAAGAGGGTTGAAAGGATCCTCTTTTCTGACATAGATATCAACGATCCATTTTTTGACTCATTCAAGATAGATTATTGCGACTTCGAACATTGGTTCAGCAGAAAGTCGCGAGACGGTTCTTTTGCTTTTGTTGCTAACGGTGAATGCGGAATTGAAGGTTTCATATACGTAAAAGAAGAGCTTCATGATTATGGTGAAGTTTCTCCGGCTCTCCCCCCATCAAGAAAGCTTAAAATCGGTTCGTTAAAGCTAAAGTCCAGTGGAAGACGATTGGGGTGTAAATTCGTCAAAAGCATACTGGGATATGCCAAAAGCATCGGCTGTGAGAGTGTTTACTTTACCATATTCGACAAATACGCCTATGTCATAGATTTGTTCCAACAATTTGGTTTTAAATATCACGGAATAAAACAAAGTGAAAATGGTAAAGAAGAGGTCTATCTACTAGAGGAAGTCTGAAAACTCTTCTTTAACTCTGCTCTCACTTCGAGGTTCGGTAAACAAGCTGATCTAGGGTGATATCTTCTACTGACAGGTGATGGTGTTCGCTCTTTTTTGTAGTGTTGAACACAATCCATCTTACGTCTTCATTATTCAGTTGATATAGGGCACCATTCATTCCATCAATTACACATACTGAAAATTCTCCATGCAATTGTTCTATGGTATAGAAGATATCTCTGCGTACAACATCGTTGCACTGAGAAAATTTTATGTTTCGTTTGACCTTTAGGGCCGGGGTGGTTGTTGGCTGATCTTCTTTATCGAATACAACCAATGAAAGCTTTTCTCCGTGCTTCTTTACCAAAAAAGCATTATTAACATCAGGAACTCGCAATACAAGCCCCTCAGGAGTCTCAGAGGCGATATGAGCCATCATGTCAGCATCACTGGGTAAGTTACTAAATTTCCCGTCACAGGCTGATAGGGGAGATATCAAGGGTATCGCTGCTAGTAGTCGTAATGTTTTTTTCATTAATAGAATCCTACAACAAAAAGCCCGGCAAGCCGGGCTACAGTTTTATACGTTGTCTGGGATGAACTTCGCAAGTTCAAGTCCGACAGGTATGATCGAATACACGAAACTTAAGTAGATCATGGGTTTTATCGTGAATCCCATGGTTCTGTTGATCGTGTTCTGAAATTTTTCTTCTTTCAGTTTTCTTAATCTAGGTAACAAACCTTCCATCGCCTCTTCCATTGGTACATGAGAGGAACGTTCTTCAATCAAGTTGCCTGGTTCTCCAAGGAAAGGAATGTTGAATGCAACGTGTGACTGTACAGAAGAGTTCTGTGCAATTTTGTCAATTTGAAGAATCATATATTTGCTGGCACCAATTTTTGCTTGCTCTAACGCCTTGGCAAATGTCGCTCCAGACTTCAAGAAACTGTGCACAATCATGATTAGTTGATACTGCTGATTGATTTTAAATAGTGAATACGGAGGAAGGTAGTCAACCAGCTGCTCACGAATGTAAAGTCCGTTTTTGTGCCAATTTCTAAGTGACCAGCCAAAAAAGAAAATGATCGCGGCAATTGTTAGTCCAACAAGCCAGAAGTTTTCACCAATCCAGTTGTACAGAACATAGTTTTCTTCGATCCACGAATAGGTGGAAGGGTCTCTTCCCGAATCCGCAATACGAGTGTTAACGAAAGATGGGTAAAGGAACTGGAACATAAACCAGTGCAAACCCGCAGCAAAGCCGGCCAGAGGAAGGTTTTTCCCAATTGCTGACATGATCAGCTTCGCATTTTCGATTTTGTCGTTACAGATTTCGAGAAGGATAGTTAGTGCTTCTGAAATGTCGCTAGATCGAGTTGATTGCAATAGGCGGTATTCGTCTTCAGGGAGCCATTCTTTCATGATGTCGTTAAACCCACGTCCCTTTTCCTGCTCCTTTCGACAGATGGCCAAGAAATCACGAGTCGCTGATTCGTTCTTGCTCTTAGTGGCTTTCATGTATGCTTTAACCCAGTCCGGAAACTTCGTCATACGACGGTCAAGGACGGTTTCATAATATGTAAAGAAAGCGTCCGGGGTGTTGTTACCTGGTGAGTTGATATAATCAAGTAAAAGTGAATAGAAGCGGACACGCTTTTTTACTTTCTTTTTAAAGTCATCTTTCGCACGTGCAACTGAAAATTTTTCTTTCAAATCTGCCAAGCTGAAATTAGCCCAGTCGATTTTCTCTAAACCAAACATGCCTATTCCCCTAAATTAGAAAGTTGTTCTTCAACTGCTCTTGGGTCAACAAGTCCAGCAAGAATCTTTTCATAGCTATCAACGGTTGCTGAACGGCCTCCAAGAGCAGTCTTCCAGTAAACCTCTGCTTTGTTCATTTGTCCGTTGCGCACATAGTCAAGTAGCGTTGCATCTGGGATCAAAACTTCTGATGCTGGTGCGACACCACGCTGTCCATGGAAGCATTTCTCACAGCCCTGACCACGAAAACGAATGTTAATTTCATCTTCTGTCAGGTCGCTTTTCTCAATGACGGACATAAGTCGAACGCGGAAGGCTTCGTTATCGCTACCTTTGTTCATGTAGCGTAACTTTTCACGTAGCTGAACAACGTCGCGAGATGTGATAATCCCTTCACGCTGAGCAGAGCGCAGGAGCGACTCTCCGGGCTTTAACGAGTTCTGTATAGGCAAGATGTTGCTAAACGTTATTTTGCCGCCTGAGGTCTGTGCAAACGCCTTGAGGGCGAACATCTCGTCGTACTTCTCGGGAATGGCTTCACCGAACTTATACGGTCGAGAGCAATGCGGGCATAACTTAGGAAGAAGGCTTTGATATAAAATTAGTTGCAAAAAGCCTTTACGACAGATGTCTTCGACTTTGAGGCCTAATGAGCGTAGTCGAGAAAACACAGACATAGCAGAGTCGGTATGCAGAGTACCGTAGCAAAGATGCCCAGTCTCTACGCCTTTAACAGCTGCGTGCGCAGATTCAGCGTCACGGATCTCACCGTAACCTAGTGAGTCAGGGTCGGAGCGAAGTAAGTATTTATTTAAGCTGTCAAAGCTAAAGTCTAGGCTCGACTTTCCATCGGTTGGCTTATCGCCAACAGTGATCTGTGAAATGCGGTCCATTTCGTATTCAACTGGATGCTCAAGCGATATGATTTTTCTACTTCCGCCAGAACGGTCACGCTCATGTTGCATCATGTTGCTTTGAGATGTTGACTTACCAGAGCCTGTTACACCAAGTGTAAATATCGCTCCAGAACTCGCACTATCAAGAGAGCGCAACAAGTTGCAGGAATGAGAGGAAAAGCCAAGCTCTTCAAAAGTTGCTGCCTTGCTACTTTTGTTTCTGTCAATTAGACGCGCAATTAAGTCGAATTTTTCGCCGCGATTATGCGATAGGTTAACGAGACGTGCCTTTACTGAATACTCGTCATCAATACGAACGGAAAACTCACCTTCGAGCAGGTTGGTTGGCTGATAAATACCTTTACCGGTACCTTCCTCATCACCACTACTTACAAACGTCTGGAAACATACTGTACCAAAATCGATAGCCTGCTTATGTGTCAGTTTTTTCCAATCGATAAGCTCTTTGTGGACACGGAAACGCATGATCGCACCCTGTCCATCAGATTCTAAGTGAAAGTCTGATGCGCCAAGCTTCATGGCGTCGACAAGTAATGCTTCCGCAAATGATCTGTTAGTTTCGGTTAACTCATTCGCGCGAGAACCTAAAGAGGTCGTCTTTTTCGAGTTTGCGTAGATGTCATGAATGATTTGAACAGTTTCACATTTCGCAAATACGAAATCAGTATCTTGGTTATTCTGCTCTTTGAAATAACGCATGACCTGGCGCGGATAGTGACCTTGACCAAAGTACACAATGTAAAGCAGCGTTTTTGCTCGTCGAGCCCCAGTGTTTTGAACATCCAAAGATTCGATTACCGCAATGTGCTTTTTGGTATCTTCGTTAATAAAGAGAGGATGTTTGGCATCCATATAGAAAGGAGAGTGGATTTGCCATTTTGTTGGCAGATGTCCGATCTCACTAACATCGATCTTTTTTGTTCTTCTATCTTCCATGATAACTCCGAGGGCGCAATCCATGCGCCCTTAAAATCTGATTCGCAAACTAAGACCGTTATATTAGTCGATTATTTGCGAGTAGGACTTGTCTGTTTCAACATTTGTTAAAACGATACTGTGTCGAGTGAGTGCTGCTATTTCAAATCGCACACCATCAACTTCAAACAGGTGGCCTGGAGATACTTGTTTGAATGTCTTGTCGACCTTTTTGCTACCGCCTGGATGAACTACGGTGAAGTTTACTTCGATATCCGCGATCTGAGCCTTTGGTGCGATAATGACGCGATTAACTGTAATGGTGTTTATCACTACATTCTTCTCAGTGTCAGCATCAGGTAGCATGTTTGGTTGCTGGTTCGTAGAACCATTATCAAATAGGCGAGCTAAGTCTTCAGCCGTCAATTCAAGAGGGGCCTTGCTTTCATCGCTTTCGGTGTCGTCATCATTATCAAGCTCGACAGGCTCTTGCTTGATTGGCTCAGGGTCTTTGTTTACCACCTGGGCGGTGTTGCTTACTTCTCTGACTACCGGTTGCCACCCATAGTCTGTTGAAGCCGGCGCGGTTAGAGAGCTATCTGTGTTTTTCCACAGGGTTTTAGCTTCTACAGCCGCGCTGTTGTTTGTAGGATCTTCATTGTCAATGAAGTGCTTTCGAACATACGCTTGCACTTCCTGTTCTCCTGCAACGCGAATATGCACCGGGACATTATTTAAGATGAACTCATTGCGTTCCAAATCAAGTTGGGTGTTGATTCGTCCAGTCTTTGTTTGGGCCGCGCTTTGTTTTAAGCTATCAAAATACTCATCATTACGGATAGCCGAGCGAGCGTCAGTAATTTCACGGCCTTCAGAGACCAGTTTGTCACGAGAAACCGTGTCTTGATCTGCTTTAAAGGACTCAGCTTGATTCTGAAGGTTAGTGTCTTTTTTGTCTGCTGCAATGGCGCCTCCGTGTACGGCTGCACCAATTGCAAAAATCAACAATCCATGTTTAATTTTCATTACTGTTTCGCTCCCTGCGGTAACCCTGAGACTCCAACGTATATCGGTTAATGGTTCTTTCGAACTCAGGAGTCATTCTGTTAAAGTGTATCATAAACGCCCACTCTTGACTGTCTCGGTCGTACTCGACTCGATCCACTTGAACGTAGGGCTTATTGATTAAGTAGCCAAGCTGTATCATATCATTAATGCCGTAAGTGGATACGGAGTTTGACTCATCACCTTCGCTTTCTGATTTTTGGCTCTCAATTTTAACTGAGTAAACCTCAATGCCAGCAGTGTATTGCTTGTACTTTGAAGAAGAACCACCCTTGCTTTTCTTCGACTTCTTCTGCATGTCTTCCAACATTTTTTCGTCAGGGTATGACTTCATTTTTGTTGGGTAGTACCAGTGGAAAAGGCTATCCATCTGCATCATGGTTACAAAGTCCATAACCTGACCAATGATGAACTTGTTGTCGATGGTCGCAAGCTCCATTGAATCGGTTATACCGAATAGCTTGTTAACACGAGTTACCGAGCGTTTTGCTTTATCCAGAGCCGCTTCTGCTTGCTGTTGCAAACTGATAGCTTCACGGTCAATCCATTTTTCTGAAAATGTCAGGTTACTGTAACGCTGTGTCGCTGTTAAAAAATCCTGGTAAGAGTCTTTTGCATCTTTCCAAGAACGACGCATTTGCTTCTTGACCTTACGCTCTTCTGTTAACAGGTCTTCGGTACTGGCCATTGCACCTTGGCGATTCATTTTTTCAGACGGAGTTACCGAGTAAACACGGGTTTCACCCTTATCCGTCAAAGCAAATTGTCGAATGTCTAACTTGTCGCTACTTTCAGAAATTTCTTTAATTTTTTCATCAAGTAAGAAATAAACGCCAATCGAAGAAGGTATGCGGGAGTACGTTACCAGAAATCTATTGTCTACAAACTGAATGTTTTCCAATTTCCATTCACGAAGGAAAACTGGCAATGTGTCTTCAATTTCTCGGAATACCCACGTGATTTGCAATGGGTCGTAAAGAGAGCGCTTGTAATCTTCAATAAACTGATCAAGCGTAGCATCGCGGAACGATTCATCGCTCCAAGTTTTAGACGATGTCTTAGACTTGGTGATCAATTTCGAGTAACGGGACTCTTGTCGTTCAGCATCACGAATTTTAGACGCATCTTCAAGGTAAGAGAATGCGTCCGATTGTGACATATACGACCATCCGAAAAATCCAGCGGTAACCGCTACTGCGGCAAATGCGCCAGTGCCAATCTTTTTGACTTTAATCTTTGATGGTTTGTGTACACGCTTCAATTCAGCTGTATTTGAGAGGATTGACTCGATATCTTCATCTGGAATTGATGTTTCTGAGAAGTCTTCATCACTGAGGAATCGGTTTACCAACCCTTTTATTGCAGCTTCAGTTTTGAGGTATGCAAAGTTTACTGTCTCTGTTAGAGATAGCTCTTCCAACTTGTCACCCAGCTCAAACCTGTCACGGACAACAGTCTCATACTCGTTCAAGAATTCGCCGCGAGAAGTTATTGCAGAAATCCAATAGCGTCCACCATCAATGATTTTGATGAATACGAAAGCCTGGTTTTCTTTTACGGTGTATTTCTCTTTACACGCGAGAGCGAATCGAGCACCGGTAACAACTTTGCTATTTTCTGGAATATCACTTTCGTCAACCAATACATACTGGTAACGAGCCGGGGAATCTTCTGCTTTCTCGACAATGTTTGTATCAGCAAAGTGCTTGTTGGATTCGATTGCTAAGCGCTTGATAGCCAGAGGCAGGAAGAGGCGGCTCTTTGGATCCACCTTCTCCCAATTCAGACCAACGAGTAGCGTGCTTTCGCTTTCACCAATTTTAACTTTGGTTAATTTACTCATTGGGCGACCTCTATTTGTTATTGTAGTACGCAGTGATCGTTACGATGATTGCACTATGGTTTTTAGTGCGGTTCTGTTTACCGCCTAAGAAGTACAGCGCCTTATCGATTGGTCCTTGCGCATCAGTGGTTTCATCGCGTTCATGAATCACTTTTACAACACGAGTTACACCGTTTTCCAAGATTGCGGAGCCAGACAAATCCAAAGAAGAATCTTGACGAAGTTTGATGCCTTCTAGGCCATTACCCAGACCTGCATCTTTAAGCGCGATAAAATCAGACGCTGAAATGTCGTAATCCAGTTTGATTTGGTCACCGGCAATGCGAGGTAAGATGGTCATGCTAATGCCATCAACGGCCACGTCTTTCTTCGTCGACAAGTTTTCTTGACTTGTAGTTGATGTCGTAGTCGAGCGCTCGATAGAAGAGATGTACTCTTCATTGCTGCCACCTTGGTGTGTGTAAAGCTCGTTGTTCGGAGTGTTAACCTGGGTCTCGTAAGATAATTCTGCCGTACCAACGCTGTTCAAGTAACCAAATAGGCCTTGGAATGAGTCAGTGGCAAGCGTTAAGAAGTTGCCTCCAGCAAGTTCTTGTAACGTTGAAAGGTTACCTGAAATGTTAGGTGACATTTCCCCCATGCCCGCACTCATACTGAAGTCGCCAAACATATTGTTGCTCAAGCCTTCGTTTAGGAAGTTTGCATTGATTTGAAAAATGTCTGATTCTGAATATCGAACTCGGATCATGCGGTAGTCAACCGTAATATCAGTAGTCGTCAGAGTGTTCATCTTGTCGATGTAGCTTGAGACGCGAGATAAGGTGTAGTCATTCGCTTTAACGATGACCATACCGGTTTTTTCATTGAACGTAGCGCTTGAGTATTCGCTTCCTTCAAGCATTGATTCAACGTTATCTTTAAGCTCATCCCAAGGCTTAACATTACTTTGCTTGGTATAGCTTTTCGAACTGCCGCCTTGAGTCGATTCAGACTGCTGCTTACTGGTTGTTGTGATGGTGTTCTGTTGTTGGCGCTCAGCAGAGAAGTCATACACCATAAACTCACGAGTTTCATACGCATACAGGTATGCACGACCAAATTCTTGGTTGTACTTCCATTTAAGTCCGTTAAGTGTAGCTACGTAGTCAAGCATGTCACGAACCTTACCTTCAAACTTGAATGGTTTGAGGAAAAGTTGGTCGCGTGATGACGTAGGCTTGTTCGCAGTGGACTGTTCCGGTACCTGGTAATCTGCTGCGGCATCAGAAACTACCCCCTGCGGGATAATTGATGGCTGTAAAATTGAAGGCGACTGGTCGTCTTCTGTGGCCGCAGATAAAACTTTCAGATCATCAGATGATACATCTAAAATGATGCCATAAAGTTTGTAAAGCATCGCAGCAAATTCATCCACTGTATACTCTGGGTTTGAGCCATCGTCATTTGCAGAAATGAATACAGGTTCGTCGTATGCAGCAGGAAGATTTCGCTCATCTTTCTCAATAAATGAGTAGTTGTTTACATCATGATAAGCAGTGCCGTGAACGACTTCGCCAACAGGGAAGCGGGTAGGGGTGATGTCTTTGACGTTCTCATCAAACGTCGCATCCGTCACTTTCGCTACACGTTCTTGAGCGCGCTCGAAGCTTGGCCCGTGTGATGATGAGCAGCCAGCCGTTAAAACTACGCTTGCGACTGCGAGTGCCGTTAATGATTTTTTCATTGTGTAATCCCTTACCAATTAGTAACCGGCGCAGTTACTTAACGCCTCTGTTGTATTTAAGATCGTCAATAACAATCAGGCCTTCCATTTCCTGACCATCGACAATAGGTTTAACATCTGGATAGAATTTAATGTCCAGAGGTCTGCGAGATTTAAGGAAGATTGAAATGAAGTCACGACCGGCTTCATATAGGTTTCCTTTAAATTCGACTTTGTATGGGTTGTAGTGACGAACATCTGTGCGGTACTCGACATGCCAGTTAAGTTCACTAGCCCATTGCTTAATAACGTCTTCCAGCGAACCTTGCTTGGCAATGTACGTTGCAGGAGTTTCAGACAGTAGCAGGTCGGAATGACCGCCTTTCAGGAAGTATTCAAAATCAGTGTTAAATGGCAGAACCCAACGTTTGTTGTACTCTTCGTAAAGCTCAACGGCATCCACCTGCTTATTGCTAGGTGATAACGCAGGATCAATTACAGCGTATTTTTCAGCTAACTCTGCATTCTTTTTGCGCTCAGCTTCTAACTGTGCAGCTAATCGCATCGCCTTCTTTTCTGACTCAGCGTTTTGCTTGTTTAGGTTTGCAATAAACTCTTGGTTGTTTTCTGCCGCTGCTCTGCTGTTTTCCATATAACGAGCAACGCGATCTTGTTCGTTAGACAGTTCGGTTTCGGCGTCAACACGTCGCTGCCATTCTTGAGTTTGCTTCACAGTATATTGTTCGCGAATCTCATCAAGCTTTTCAGCGCTTGCTGTCGATTCTGCAATAAGACTCTCGCCTTCAGGGACGTTGATGGTTGCAATTTTCTTAACCCAATCCAGAGAGACAAAGATGCCTTCGTCATTGGCGATATTTCGCATAATATGCGGCCAAGCAAGACCGCCTTTCCAGTCAACAGTTTTGGCGTAGAAGTCGCCTGATTGCTCTACCTTCCAGTCAGGTGGAATAATTACCTTGGTGGCGAGAGATAATGACATTGAATCGCCGCCACCCATAACCGGTTCGGCGCGTTCAGTGGTAGAACCATTTTGAGAGAAATAACCACTTGGATCAGCTTCTGTCTGAACAGTGATATCATCGGTTAAAATGTTTACGCCTGCCGTAGCAGTAAAAGATAAAGTGCCGCTCAGCGCAAAGGCAATTGCCGTAGCAACAAGTTGTTTGTTTGAAATCCCTTTCATCTCTAAATCATCCCTGAATTGTCTAATTTCTTACTGGCTTACGTTTCGAGCCAAAAGCGGCAGACGTTATACCGAAGATTGCTTCCTTCATGGTCATCTTCAGCATGTATCTTAACACAATTTCTAGGAAGAAGATGACGAGGGTCGCGATAAATACAGAATAGTGTCCATTGGGTAGCGTAAACGCAGTCATGAACACAAGCGGAAGCAATAATCGATTGCTTGTTCCAAAGATAAATGTTGAGCGCTTGCTGGCAATTGCATGAGCCCGCAACGTTATCTGTGTGGTTTCTAATTGTACATTTTCAGCCATGTTACCCCCTGATGCTTAGTAGCTGTAAGATGCTTGGAATTCATCGAACACTTGCTCGCTTATGATGCCAGCCTCAAGTCGCTTTCTTGCGTTATCAACAATGGTAGCTTTCTGTTCGACCATAATTCCTTTAATTTCCCTGGCAACGCGATCTATAGGAAGAGCTTGAAGTGTGTCTCTGATTTCCTTGGTGACGATAAATGTTTCATTAACAGCTGTACGCTTCATGTTTACGGTCTCAAGCAGTTTCTGAGAGACCACCATGTTCAATGAAGATAGTAAGTCATACACTTTCGATTTAACTTCAGCTTCGCTGCTGTTGTTTAAAGCGTAAATCATACGGTTAACAGACATTGAAGTGTTATCGGTGTGCATGGTTCCAAGTATTAACTTACCTGTCTGCATTACACCGTTAATTACGCCATTCACTTCGTCTGGTGTTCTTACCTCACCAGTTAAAATAATGTCAGCGTTTCGACGTAATGATTCGGTTATCCCAGCTGCGAATGAAGGGACGGCCCAAGGTACTGCCATTTGCGAAACTTTTTTATTGAATACTTCAAACTTAGATGGCAAATCTCGCAAGTTACCTTCGATTGGCGACTCGTAGGTGTCAATAAATGCACTTCGAGGTGAATTCAAAATAAAATGCTTTAAGCACGCATAGAGTAGGGTTGTCTTACCACTATCCACGGAACCAGTAACAAGATTCAATCCTTTAGTCGGGAACATGTTTTTGTAGATGATATGCTCTTCAGACAAACCGATCTGATCAAGGTCAAAGATGTCTTCTTTGTTCAAACGCATTACAAGCGAAACGCCACGTTCACCTTCACGCAAAACATTTACCCTATAACGGATCCCTTCGTGGCCGTCAGGGATAGGTACCTTGTAACTATAAGTTAAGTTGGAAGGGTTGCCCTGCATGATGGTTGTTAGCGCGCTGTCATCACCTTCTTGAGCATTATGAACAACGCTCACAATATTTTTAATTGTTGCCCTTTGTAGGTAAGAACGAGTGATTCTGAAAACCAAGTTATTTTTCTTGATAATGACAGGCATGCCTTCTTGAAAAGAAATGTCCGATACTTCTAACTTGAATCCGTGTAGTAGTATGCGTCGGAATACCTTTGCATCCATCGAGTTTACAATCTCGTCTTCTAGCGACTCAGGTACGAGCAATGAATCAGGGTTAGCTAAATCAAAAGCCATTACATCGCTCCTGATTCATAAAGTTCGTTCATTAACTTGTCAATTTCTTCATCCGAAAGTTTATCGAAAATGTCATCGACAACAGGTAATGCAATCCACTCATCGCTATTGTCATTAAGCTGAGGCATTTCGGTGATTTCAAATACGCCTTCGCCGATATTTACAACGTTGCCCATTGCGTTAGTGCCAACATTTAGATTCTGGTAACTTGGCATATTGATCACGCCACGATCATGAAGTACATGGAATCGAACATAGCCATTTAATGTTCTTGCCATTTCACGATAATCAAAGCGAATAATTTTGTGAGCGTAACGTACGCCTTCTAACCACCCGTTCATCACGCCCTTTTTCCAGTAGCTAAGTTCGTCTTCGTTAATAGGAAGAAGGTAGACGCTCGGTGGTGTCGGTTTAGGGATTTTAAGGTTTGTGAAGAAACCAAGTACAGAAGGGGCCTTTAAGATCACTTCGGCCTGCTCTTCAATTTGGTAGCGTTTTTTAATTTTTCGAATTCGACGCTTGTCTTCGATCGTTTCGCTATAGCCAATCTCTTCAATTAGTGGAGGCTTAATTTTACCGCCAGCTAGCATAAGAGAATCGAACGGATATGCTTCGGTCAGCTTGTGGTAAAGGTCACCACGAATACGGTCAAAATAATTGTGGGCCTCATAGTAAAGCCCTGCCTTGTGTCCGTATCGCATTCCCATATTCATGACAGCAGTAAGCCTGGCTTTCCTTTGGGCATCCTGTTGGATTGATTCAATGATGTCATCACGTTCTTTTTCAGTTAATTGAGACAAATGAATCTGCAAGTATGGGTGATTAAAGTTCAGCACTTCTTCTTGTGTGAGAGGGCGCTCAAGCATATAGCTGTGATCAACCTTTACACTGCCGTCTCCATACTCAGCATAAAGGCTTTGAAGCTCATCAACTTTGGTTCGGTCCACCATCTGTTCCAAGCGTCGTTGCTCTTTAATCGTAAGAGTAGGATCAACCGGCTTTGAATCATCCCCATCTTGCGCGAAAGATAAGTTTGAAACCGAGACGATGGCGAGACTGATTAAAAGTCTTTTAATAGACATATTCAACCTCGCTTAGAAACTTACGTATGTAATGGTGATTGACTTGTTTGTACTTTTGTCATCAATGTCGATGTCTTTGATGTAATCAGTCGTCTGTTGTTCAATCGCATAGATGAAGCTACGAAGGTTTCGCTTATCAGAAGAAATCGTTATATCTTTACTGATAGGTGGTGCCTGGTTTGAGAAATTAAGAGTGTATCCAGCCATTGCTGCGATAGTGCCCAGTAGCGGTTCAGGCGCACCATCCCATGGGATGCTTTCAACCAGCTCCATTCCAATTGGGATGTAATTGTTTTGAGCACGAGCAAGTCGAACTTGTTCAGCAGTTAAAGTAGGCTGGTCTTTAGCTTGTTTTGTTCGCGCCATAACCATTAAACTGCGAGAAGAAATTAAAGCTGCTTTAGACAGCACTTCTTCCGTGCGTTGGTACTCGGCTAAGATGGCTTTTTCATAAGCAGACAAAGCTTTCGGCTCTGTCTTTGGAGATGTGGCACATCCACTGAGGGTGCCAATAGCAATAGCTGCTGCTAAGAAATGAATCGCGCGTTTCATTTTTAAAATCCTTTTTATTACACCTAAATCCAATCCATGGAATGGCCCGGAAAGCCCGGACCAGTATCATAACACTTTTTAGAAAGTCTGTTGTGAGAAATTCATACCACTGTAGTCACACATCGTTATTGCCATAGAGCCACCGGCACCATCCTCACGAGCACCAGTGTCAAACGCACCTTCACCAGATAGATATAGATAGATGTCCCACGCAGTTGAAGAAGCATGCGCTGCGTGTTGTGCGTAAATTTGGTTGTCACCGAATGCCGAGTTGTATGTCTTAAAGTAAGTTGGCACCAAGATTAAACGAGCCAAACTTTGCCCATCCGTAGTTGCTAGAGTGCCACTATCGATTAAGTCTCTATAAGGGTTAGCTTCTGGGCTCGAATAGTTCGCGTCATCTAAGAAGTAAAGACAGTCTGGTTTTGTCATTTGCATGTACGCACCTTCGATGCGATCTACACCAACAATTTGGATTGGTGAGCTCGTATCATCGAGATACTTCGCCATGTCAGCCGTGACCAGTGCAGAGCGACGTCTTAGTTGCTCGGTTGTGATCCCAGCTGCATCAAAATCCGCGTTTGATAGTGTACTCTTAGAATTGTGGAAAGAGGTCCCGTTTTCTGTAACCACACCATTGTCGGCAAACATCTTGATAGTTGTTTCATCACCATCGTTTTCAAACTTGATACCTTCACCATCATCGTTAGCTAAAAGCTGAAGACCAAGCCCTTGCCCTTGCATCGTGAAAGTGCCGGCCCCATCGCGAGAAAAAGTTAATGAGGATGCACCACCATCACCGAAGGTTACTGTGTTCGTATTTTGTATCATGCCGAATGTGACGTTCTCACCTACGGTTAGATCTTCGTTCACCTGTACGTTTGTTTCGAATGTAGCATCATCACGAACAGTCATTGTGCTTCCCACTAAAGCACGCCCGTTATTGTCAACTACAAACACCTGATTGGCTCCAGTTGAATCCAGAATTTGGAATGCAGTGGTACCTGGTGTTTCGTTGAAGATTGTGATGTCACTAGACATAATTGGTCCAGATACGATTTCACCAGCGTAGGCCGTGGTTGCAACATGAAGTTCATTTGTTAGCATTTGTACGACGGCGCCATCAACTGTGATACCACAAGGAGTTTGATCTAGTGGGGCGGCTGCAACCTCAAGTTCATCATCAGCGCCTTTTACGAATGCATTACAAAAAGCATCAACAGCAACTGCGTCGCCAGCGGCATTTTTATCTGGAGAAATACGTACTTCATTTGTGACCACACCATCAGCAACTAAAACAACTTGATCGTCACCAATGCCAGCGCGAATAGCACAATCTACAACCTGGCCATTCCAAAGTCCGGTTACAGCATCTTGTTCATAGTAGGCGCAACGTTGCCTATCAACCGCTGCTAATGAGTCACCAAACGTTACATCATCAACGAAGAAATCTTGATTGTCTGTGCGCTTGAATCTTCCGTTTGTTAATCCTGCGAAATCGATATAAATAATAAGTGAACATTCGTTTCCATCAATAAGCTCGTCTTCACACTCTGTGTCTGTGTAAAGACCATCGTCATCGATATCACCAAGGTTTCCGACAGTGCCGAAAACAACCTCGGGCGAACCTGATTTACCGTTGCGCAAAGCATCCTCGAAAGCGAGTTGCCATTTTTTAAGATTTAGGAAGTTATTATCTTCATCATTCTTGTGGCCGAAGTTAACATTTGTTGTATCGATATAAAGAGCAAATCTGCTCACCGTATCGTTAGCATCTGGTGATAAGGCCGCTGAAATTGTCACATCAAAAGGAAGGCGTGCGCGGAGGTCGTTACAACCAACTAATGCAGCTCGTTCCATGCTTGTTTCTGCACCATCATCAGGTGTTCCCAAATTGTTTAATGGATTCCATCCTTCCGCATCGTTACCGCAACCTGGGTTTCGTCGGCCAACTAAGTAATCAGTTAGAAATTCATCCATGTCGCCAGCATCCCAAGAAAGTGTTGCATCTGTTGCTGCACGTCCACCGTTTTCATCCCAGTAAGAAAACAAGTAACCATCGTGAGCATTGCGTCGTTGGACGGCGATTGCGACTTTACTAATATCCTTTGCGGCAGTGTTGATGTTAAACGTGTGTTTAATACCAGAAAGCCATGCGCCGACAATGCTAAGTATAGTAAATGTGACTACGACTCCGATTGTTAATTCAATCAGGGTGAATCCGGATTGTTTTCCAGAATAGTTTGGTTGTTTTCGAAAACTCATTTTTTGACGTCCTTATCAGGTATAAATTGCTGTTGCGCTTCAGCATCATCCATGGATGTGAAAGGTATAATAACAGATCGAGGTAAATTGGACTTGAAGTGGCGTGATTATTGTGAGATACTGACCCCAGATTTAGATGGAATTACCTTCCATCTCTTAAATCTCATTGCGAAAAATTGCTCCGAAGTTACTGACCTAACTTCATCTTGAATTCACTTAAAAGAATTCAATAAAAAAGCCGCTACAAAGAGCGGCTTTTTTGTGTCCGTTTTAGAGTGCCGATTAAGACTCTTCTTTCGTCCACGTAATGGTAACGTAATCGTCTGTGTCACCGTTTTCACAGTCACTTGCGATTTCGTCTTTAGTCGCTTCAGAATAACGACGCTCAGCACCACCAGTTACCTGGAATGTTTCATAACCAACAGTCTTTGCACTAGTGATCAATGATGCACAAGAGTTAGTAGGGATTCTTTCTGAAACCCAAGTCCAACCGTTGTCAGCTACACCTGTGATAGTGATTGCACCATCAAAGATGTTGTAGATCGTGTCAGTACCGTTATTGTTATAAGCTTCTGCCACCAGGCGACCGCGAATTGCAACCTCAGTATTGAAGTTAGCATCGATGATTTCATCGAAGTAACGATCCTGAATTTGGTTGAATGTACGCGTCATAGCGCCAGTCTCACTTTGCACGGTTACGTTGCGGTCCATAAGACCTTGTAATTGAGGTGCCAAGAAAGCCCACGCTAAGCCGATGATAACGACGGCAATCATCAGTTCGATGAATGTAAAACCGCCTTGCTTGTTGAGGTTGTTGTGTTTACGCATAGTTAACTCCATTTTCTTCGATTAACACTAAACAATCATGATTGCGTCAAAGAAAAAAAACGTGGACAGCATCCTTGCTTTTCTCCGTTCGGCAGAGGCTATGTTAGTCGAAAATATTTATCTGGACGAAAAAGAAAATAAAAAAATATACAACATATAAATTGTTGATGAGAAATTTCATAAGCAGAGGCTGTCGTTGATTTAATAGTGGTTAATAATGGTTTATTGATTTGTGCATTTTGATATTCGTCTCTTTTGATAAAATCTTGCGCGTCTCTCTTGCTGGCGATTCAAGCGTCTCTCTTTACGACGGAACGGCAAGAGTAATGTGGGGGGTAGGATCTAATGATGAAGTATTCAATTTCCTGAGAGACAGGTGTCATGCGGGTTGTGGGGCAGGTGGCCGTATGGTTTGATTATGATCGCAAAAGATCGCTATGTGATGCATGGATCATGGGTGCGAGTCGGTGTCGTCAAAATGTCGATTTTGGATTGCTATTTATAGCATTAACCAGTGGGTTTTGGAGACGCAAGTTCTATGCAGGTATAAAAATGTACAGCAATAAAACAAAGCTAAAAATCAAGTTTAAAACCAATTATTTTTATCAATAGAGGTAAAATGAAGTCAGGTCTTGTTGTCTGTTCTTCTTAGGCTCGTGTAGGGTAACAGCGAAATGGGGTTGGTATATAGGGGGAGTGGTTCGTTATTTCATTTGGCTTGGGCGTGCTTGTCTGTGCCTACAATCTAATGTCATTTTTTCGGGCTTCCGTTCCAGTAATTAACTTCATATCTATCTATCTCCAAGTGCTCTCTCTATGATTAAATTATCTCAATATTTGAGCCTAACGTCAAGTAAAAATTGAGATATTTCAATGTTTATTTTCACACACTAACAACAAGAACAAGCCCCATCTTCCCTTTAAAGAAACACATGCAACTGTAGCATCATCATACAATAGGTGCTCAATAAAAACAGGCAATGCATAGTGGTGTTATATGTAACGCTTGTGCAAAATCTCACTTCCGAATGTGAGAGTTGTTTGATGCCAGTTGAAGCAAGAGGTGGCTAATGTCTTTTGTCGTTGGTGGGCATTCTAAATGCGAAGTGATAGATAGATAACGTATATAGAAAGAGTGCTCCTATATATGTGTATGTCATATCTAGGCTACCCGAAAGATTGAATATAATTGAGGTCGATTTGTTAAGTCCTAGCGCAAGAGATGATGATATCAGCAGAGTGATTAGGTGTATGTGAACAGGAGGGTTCCCCCGGTGTTTCCGTGATAGTAATGAGTATACATTGAGAGTCATTTCGTTGGACAACACATAGATAATATTGGCAGAAAGAAGCGCGATAGTTATGTCTATCTGGGTGTTGTTATCTCCTACATATGTCATCCATACAATGCACATAATGTTTATGACGATCACCCCGATATGAATAGTAGGTTTCCCTCCGGGTATAGGTGCTATGAGGTCTGTTGCGCGGGGTGTTGTAGGTTGGTGTTATGACTTTATTTGGTTAAGAGCTCTGGCTATGTGTGTGCATAGAGTGGCTAAAGAAATCACAATGGTTGTGGTCGCTATAGATACAGAGTTATCAGATGACAAAAGGAACGAAATAACGCTGTGTGGTTGTTGCTCACTGGTTAGTGCCATGAAGGTTATTGCCCCTATATATGTTAAAGCAAACCATATAGAGGCTGTGCTGATTGCCTTGGCAACATCTATATCTACACTGGGGTTTATTATAAGGTGCTGCGAGCCATTCTTGTTAAAGATATCCAATGTTATGTACGTCTCTACTGCGCGTTTATGTTGTTTTTTATATTAGTATTGGGTGTTATTTATAGCAATTTATCAGCCTGGTTGGTGGGTGTTAAGGGTGTTTACTTGTTGGTGCTATATAGAGGTAGGTATAAAAAAGCCCGGCCGTTATCGTGACCGGGCGAGCAAGAGTCAGTGGTTGGGTAAGCACTGATTTAGTTAGCGCACGACACCAGCATTTGTTCTTTGTCTTTTACCAGTGCGAGTGCCATTAGTATAGTAGATTAAGACGATATAGCCTTAGAACAATCCGGATCGTTGCTAGATGATTTAGTTTCTATTTTATCGCATAGTTGACGATGGATGGCTCGAACGACCGTCCCACATATGAGTGCTTCTTTCGATGCTCCGTGACCTATAAGTTGATTCATTTTCACCATGTAGTCACGAAACATTTTGGCTTCTACTGTTCCATTTATGCTTTCATCTTCATCTGTTGATAAGAAGTTCTGTGCACGAATTATCACGCCGGCCAAGTCTGCTTTGTTAATAAGCTTTTTACCGTTAAGGCGCTCTGCAATTGAAAGGGCGAAGATGTCGTCTGCTGAGCATATTTCTTCAATGGATACGATGCTGTCTTGCGTTATATCTACACGCTTTAGACACTGTAAGGTGTTGCTTTCGTCGCTGAATTGGATGTTAGCAACAACACAGGCTAGCGTAGTTCCGGAGTGTTTGGTTTTAACAATTTCATGCGCTGAACTGTTCTCTTTATCGAGGTACCAAGTGGTCATTGTTGTCATCCGGTGTAACGCGGCACATACCGCATATAAATGATACTACCTACTAACATCATGTACAACATAAATGTGTCACAATAGTGTTGTTTTTGGTCTACATTATTCGGTGTTTGCTGGTATGTAAGGGCTGTCCATATATAGTCGACATGTCTGCATTGCTGGTAGATTCAACAACACTTTTGTGCTAATTTTCGCCCGTTAAAATACAATCTGGAGAAGTCATTATGGATGATGATATGCAAGAAAAGGGAATTCAATCCGAGCCTGCATTGGTGTTTAGCTACAATCCTATGGAGCTAATTCTAACTATATGTGCATCTGCCGTAACGGCATTTATACCTCTGTTTGTAGCCGCGTTCCCGTGGTTATTGGGGATAACAAACTTAATGGGTGTTGAGGATCCGAAGCTGGTAGTAGGTCTGTCATTTGGTTTCTCTTACATCTTACTCTATGTCATTGCTGAGTGTATAGACGTGAAGCTGGGAGACTCACTTGGTAGAACAATGCTGGCGTTAGAAGTTGGTGTTTTACTTGGCTCTGTGGGCGCGATTGTGGTTGTATTGAAGGGTGAAATCCTTGAGTATTTCCTCCATATATACATGGTTACGATGGCTTATGTTCTGGTATCAGGCGCAAGTATGGTTGCCATGGGGGTTACCAATGAACAATACAAGTGGCCAGCACGTCTGACTCTATTTGTTGCCTTTACTGGCATGTTAGCTGGGGCACTATTCTATGCGATATTGGCTAAAGAGGGTGATGCCAGTATCTATACGACGCACGAACTAACCTGGGTAGCTTTGGGTTCGATGACTGTAGGCTTATTGCTGGCAGGTTTTAACTTTTACCGGGGGTTGCTGGGTGATATTCGCGCCCGGGATGACAATAAACAGGGTGTTAATCTGACGTCTGTATGATCTCCCATATGGCCACCAGCTGTCGTTGGTGGTCTCAATTTTCTCTCGCGCGTCTCACACGCCAAATGCACATCTCCCTCTATTCAAACTAAAGTCGTACTGTTGATAATAAGTGGCAAAAAGCCATATAAACAGGCGCGCAAAACAAAAGTGTCGATTGATATAAACAACATTTATGTAGTATGATGTGTGGGACTATTTTTAATTTGAGAACTTGTTTATGGATAAACGAATGACACGGCAGGAAGCCATCGCCAATGCACGATTAATGACATTAGATGCGAGCGCGCATTTATTAAAAGTGGCGTTCCTGATGACGGTGGCGGCAGCACTGTTTTGGTTGGCACCTTTGTTACTTGATGAGTTAAACATCAAGGATGTTTTAAAGAAGTTTGGTCACATGGAAGAGTTCCAGTATCTATCGATTGGGATCTTATATGTGGTCATGTTACGAGCCTCTATGGTGTACGACAAAATGAAGGCAAGACACTATGTGGCTAAAAGGGGGTGGCGTGGTCGTGGTACGTCACTTGGTATGGTTTTATCGCTACCGATTGTTGGTGGTCTGGTAGGTGGAATGCATCTATCTGACTTCGTTATTCACGCAACAGTGGTGTTTAGTTCGTTTGTATTGGTCTGGGTATGGCGATTCTTTTCAGTATCAAACCAGCAGGCCATGGCCAAGTTTGCAGCACTAGTGTTGAGTGTTATTCCAATCGGTTTGATGGTGTATATCGCTATAGCAGCAGGTGACGTTAATCTTCTTATTTACGGCAATAGTGAGACAGGTGTATTGGCATTAGCGAGCCTATGTATCTCTATTGTGATGGCGATAGTGTTAACGCATTCAGTATGTGACGCAGCCCACGAGCGTATGGGTGTTACCCGTAATAATGGTCCAGTCGCACTGGAAGATAGATGGGGTTAGTTTGGATAAGCGGGTATTGATATTGGTGTCAGTACCCTATGTTAAATGCACTAAATCGACGGGTTTACGAACAGGAATTGAAACAATTCAACGGAGCGATTTAGTTGGGTAAGAGTGAAGGAACGAATATGAATTTAGCGGGAAAAATTAAGCTATCAGATGCCTTTGGCCTTGTCGGTGACGATGTAATACTGCGAAGCGAACCTTACTTTCGAATCCTGCTTTGGTATTCATTAATGATGCTTGTGTCGATGATTATGTACCCAAGCGAATGGATAGTTCGCACTGATGATTACGCTGAATTTGCGTTAATGATGATAGGTGTTTCAATGCCGGCGATTTCAAGCGCCAGAACCGGGAAAAACGGTTTAACCATAATCAATGCAACCTATGTCTCGTTGTATGTTCTTGGAGGTTATTTGTTATCTGTTCTGCTAATAGGGTTGCCGCAAACGATAGTTTCTTTTGCACTGGTAGTGGCAACGGTAGGTCTATTGTATTCATCATGTCGAGCGATTCTTTTTCACCACACAGGGTGGTTTATTTGTTTCTGTGTAATGGTCGCCATCACAAGTGTTTCTTCCGCAATAGTGACAAGCGGGCAGCCAGACGCAGTAAGAGAAATTCTGGCTGGGCAGCAGAGCATATTGCCTTACCTTGGCATGATCCCTGTTGGTGTTTTCCTCTTGTTCGGATTCAAGCTTACTAGCAAGCTGAACACGGGTTTCGTTGCCGGTTCTGAATCTGGTGTGAAGCCTGATGATGACAATAAAGACATCCCAGTAACGTTCATTGACGACGATATTGACCCTTGCATTGGGTGCCAGGCGGAATGCAATGAATGTGATGATTTCTTAGCGGAAGCTGATAGTGTTGCAGCTAAAGGTTCTGATGACACTAATGAGCAATTTGATGCTGACAAGGAGCTGTTGCTCGATAAGGTGCTGGATAACTCTCCTTCAGATCTAGGTCTTAAAATGGACGCTGCCCTTAACGATGTTGACGAAGTAACAATGGCGAGTAATTTGTATGTTTCAGCCAACAATAAGCTTATGATGGCGTTCGGGGGTTTCTTGAACACGGTGCAGCAACTCAACCGCGCCTTACTCTTTATTAAGCCTGAAAACATGGAGCGTGATGCCTTTATGATTCAGCAGCTGGTTGATGGTATTGAAGGTTTTTCACAGGGCCTTAAGTTTGGTGATCACGAACGAACGGTTGCCGGCGCCAAAGCTATTTTTGATAAATGGCATGAGTCTCAAGTGGAGCTGAATGTAGCATTGTTAGACCTTGATGATGGGGCAAACATTCCGCTAACAGCGTGTGCGGCGCTGATGTCGATACAGCTCCTGTCTACATCTATCGATGCAAGTATTCGCGCTGAGAAAGTCTTAGAGGTTGCGATGGCATCATGATTGATTGTTAGGTATAAGTGGAAACAAAGAAGCGGCATTACGCCGCTTTTTTAATAGGTTTAATTTGTCGTTCTTAACAGACTAGCTTGTAGATTTTGAGGGTAGGTAGCTGTCAATCTTTAGCTCCTTACCGTGGTTATCTGAGTTGCTTACATCCACCAGCATGGCGAATGGGCAGAAGTGTTGTTCTTCCGAAATGGCAAACACTAGACTCTGATTAGAGATGATGGTTCGCATTTGTTCTTCAGGAAGATTGTGAAGAGAAAGGCAATCGCGAGGATCATCATCTAAATGCCACAGTAAGCCCTTTTCACTTAGTTCAACAAACCAGTCGAGAACGTCTTTTGGTTCACGACGAGATGCTGACAGGTCGGTAATGTTTAAATCCATAATAGGCCTTACTTAGTATTCAATTCTTGCTATATAGCGTCAAATTGGCGCGCATTGTGCCAAATTATTGTTAAGCCCACAACAAGTATATGGTTAATATATCTTAATAATTAGTATAGTTATTGTGCTATATCAAGTTGTTTGATTTTGGCACGAAATAACTAGAGATTGGCGTGAAATGTCATGGAAAACATTTCAGAAATATGGCAGACAACAGTTAGATAACTGTTGTCTGGGTCACGTTAGCTCGGTGGCTGTGGTAACTACCATCAACTGAGATAACGGTATCGTGGTCACGTCCGTTCATATCCAGAACATCGATAAACAAGATGGAAATATCTACGCCGGCGACATCAGAAATCTTCTTTTCCATGTCTTCTTTGTTATCGGCATCGACATTGAAATTGTGAGGTAAATTTGGGATTAATTTGTCCCCAACCATCTGTACGTTAAACATGTATGTTTCCCCTGTGTGTAACAACGTTTCAGTGGTTATATAGTACCAAGAATAAGCGTCAAAAACAACGTTTGTGTTGTAAACCGATGTGAAAAATTGAAATAACTCAACGATGATTTTTATAGTATCAACCTGGTGATGAACGTTGAGTGAATTAGGTGGTAATGAATTTAGAAAATAGGGTTGAGAGGACACCCGCAGGGGACGGGGCCTCTCATCACAGGGTAACTGTGTAATGAACGAAAATCACTTCGCCACAGCAGAGCAGCGAAGGTGAAACCTATCACCCCTTTACTATGTAATGGAGCTTAGGTGCGTCACAAAAGAACCGGTTTGGGCCAGTCCACCAGCGAGCGAACGAGCCTAACTTTGCATGGTTCCTGCTGTATGTCCGGAGTTAAGTCCGGAGCTATATCCGGAGTTCAATGAGGTCCGGATATGTCAGCGAGGTGACGTCTGTAATAAGGGTTGAAGGGGCTTGGTGTGCCCCTTTCTGCCTGTTCTTAGTGGAGCCTGCGCTTGGCTTCATTCAAGTCGTGTGTCTTGAAGAACGTCTGCTCAAGTCCGTTAAATTCTTCTGCACATGGGATAATGGTTCCATCGCGGGCAATAGAGAGTAATACTCCGTTTTCTGCCATCGTATCGATGTACTTATCCATGTCAGTAATGTGATCGCTGTATACGTTAGCCATAATGGCACATACAATCTTTTTCTCGCGTTCTGATAGCTGTTCCCAGTTATATTCTTCTACTGCGTTCTCGGTACATTCCAAGTCTTCTTGGTCAGTAAAACGCATTTGTTTAATGTCATCCAGTGCTACCTTAACAGCTGGAGTGATAATGTCTGGACCCATAATCATAGAGCCGCCGTCGATACATTTTTGAGTGTGCATTTGCATGATTGTTTCCCCTGTGAATCATCATTGCTTCAGTAGGTTTATAATCTCACACTGAGTTGCAAAACACAACACTTTTGTTGTTATAAAGCGAAAATAATTGAAATATTTCAACGATACATATCTATGGAATTATTGTGTCTAGTTCACATATAAAAGCGCACCATACTGAGATGATGCGCCGAGCGTTTATATCCTACTTACAGGATGAGTTACGTTAGAACGACAGGTCAATACTGTCTGCCTTTTCCGCCTCAGTACCAATACAGACACCATCACCATTCACCCCTAATTTATAGCCACCTTTCTTAGCGTCCAGTACAAGGTCAAACATCTTGGCGCCAGCAATTGTGGTGGTATCAATGGTGAAGTTTAGTGGTGCGCCGGCATCATTACAGTCAGAGCGAATATCGATATTATCCGCCGACGTGTCGAGCTGGAAACTTGCTCCGCCTGGACCGATAACCAGTTCGGTTACTGTGCCGTACTGATATGAGTTTGGTGCTGCGTGAGCTGCGGTTGCGCCTAAAGTTGCTGCCGTCACAAGTGCGATGCTTAGTAATGTCTTTTTCATGGTTTGCTTCCTTTTGTATTGTAATAGTCACCGGGTATATGTGTTACCCGGCCATAGGTAAAGCGAACTATTAGGAAATGCCTAACAGTTGGCTAAATAGGGTAATAACTGCGTAACAGTAAGCCGTAACGTACGCCGCTATTGACGGTGTTTACCTGGTGCATCTCTTCAGCGTTAAACACGGCGCCAGCACCTAAGGTTGGCTTAATCGTGATGTCGCGTTCTGGGAAGTGAAGCTCTCCGCCATCGGCATCATTCAGGTAGAACATAAGCGAGTGTTTAGCGTGTGAGGGGATCCCATTAATGTTTATGGTCCCACAGTCATCATGTAAGGGAATGGAGCTGTTTGTTTCGTATCTTGCTAACAACATATTGTCGCCGATAGTGTGCCTATCTGGATCAAAGTCCGGCATGTTTTCTATATGGCTAGATAGTAGCGCGTGCAGCTCAGGTGCTTGCTCAATAGGGATGTCTTGTATAACGCCTGGTGACTTCTTTACGACGTAGCGTTCGCCCGTGTTTGGATTAACAGCCATGTACGGTGACCATGGTAATTGAATTGCTTTTTGTAACAGTTCGGCTCCCAGTTGGGCACCCGTATTGAATGTGTTAATGGCCATGTGCTTCCCCAAGTCATGCTCATTAAGTTGGTAAGTTAACTATACCGAAATGACGATATAAAAACAACATAAATGTTGTTATGAAATCAATTAATTGAAATATTTCAACGATAGTTTTTAGGGGATCATTTCGCTGCTTACAGTTCAATATGCAGACCTGTTCGGGGTGATTTGTGGCGAATGCAACAACGTCAAAGTATGCCCCTCCCACCTTACAGAAATCTGTTAATATAGGTATGCAGCCTGAGTGGGCATGGCGAGAACAACTGGTAACAGTATGCCAAATTAGCACTCCCTAGATATGCATAAATCCAACACAAACTTTGTGCCTGCGATTTGTAGTGTTCTCAGCAAACGGAATTGAAATAGGCACATGGAATGTGAGGAAACAACGATGCATAATGCAACGCAACCTACCTATGTCCTGACGGACGAAAAGTTTAAGAAAGTGGCCAAGGGTGTTAAGGCCCGTCTCGATCAAAAGTACCCTGAAAACCAAAACTTGTCATTGATGGTTCTTGTACAAGCGCTGTCGCAAGAGATGTTCTCTATGCCTTACGAAGAGGCTAAGAAAACGGTGCTTAGTCAGGGTGTGAATGTCCTGGCAGACAAAGCAGAGCCGATTGATAATCGTGCGTCTATTGGTCTGGCCAAGGAAGTGACACTTGCGGATTTTCAGGGCGCCCTTGCGGAGATGAGCGTATCGATTCCCTTAACGCAGGTGGCAGAGCTTAGGCCTTATATGCATGTCCTAAACGACTTCCCGGGTCCGGATGAGCTTAAGGATATTGTCTTGCAGGCTGCAAGCGCTTCGATAGATGAGATTGCCGAGAATTGGGATAACGGGGAAGATTCCTTGTTTTGTGGCTGCGTGCTTGCGCTTTACTATTATGCCTCGAATGGGGTGGAAGATTTTACGCTTTCTCGTATGCGTGAAGTGGCAAACTTGTCGAGCGTTACTCGCTGGTTGGATGGCGGTTCTTTACCTGATTGGATAAAAGAGCGCCTGATAGCCAGTATGGAGTATGCTGGCATCGAAGTAAAAGAGCCTCACCTAACGGATCACTATTTCCAGCAGGAAAAGTTCAACGAAGCTGTTGAGGATTCGGTTAGCGCACTTGATAAGCTGATTGACTATATCGATGCTAACAAAGCGCGAAAACAAGCCGAAAGTGAAATAAAAAGCGAGATAAAGGTGCCTGCGCCTAAGCTGGCTTTTCTGGATGCAGTGGCGACATTGATGTCATGTATAAAGCTATCTGTCCTTACGGATCTGGATAGTGTTAAAGATGACATTGTTAAAATGGAGCAGGCGGAAGACGAGCAGTCAAAACACATCATTCGTCTTAATAAAATGCGTACAGCTGACGCGAAAGGGCTCTGGTTTCGTCGGGCCATGTCGGTATTCGGTCCTTATACGGAAGCGTACTTCTGTAATGTGGGGGCGACGATGCAGGGGCCTCGCTTTGCAGATCTGGTTGCAGGATTTAATCTCGATAACTTAGCGGCGATGGCTAAAGATAAAGAGTTACCGCGTGAGTTGCGACACCCAATCATGGGTATGCTTAAAAGTATCGATTACAAGATGGATTCTGAGACACAACGCACCTCTACAGAGGAACAGTTTCAATACATTGCGATGTACCTTATGGAGCCAGCTAGCGTTATTCATGAATACGTGAAGAGCGTAGAGGGGAAAGGTAAATAACACCTGATTGATACAGTAAAGAAAGAACAAGCCCGGGTGATACTCCGGGCTTTTTATTGGTTGTTTACTGGGAAGCTAGCGCATCTTGTTTATACCGTTCTGCTATCGAGCAATCAACGTGAAGCGTATGTGTTGACTTAGTGCTAGGTTGGTATATGCGGGCCCACAATACTTGTTGAGCGAAGTAATCCAGATGCTGCCGGCAGTTGTTGGGGACTTCAATCCAATCGACGCCAAACGTTTCTATTTGACTGCCTGTTACTTCATTGAGTGTTGTGATTGATCTATCAAAAGCGGCTTGTAATTCTTTAGCGGTAGGCTCAGGATAATCGATGGATGCTTCCTTATCCTGAACGCAACCTCCTAACATGATTAAACTGGCAAATAGTGCAAGCCAGATGATAGAGCCTATGGTTCTGTTAAGCATAAATGGTCCTCTCCAGTGACGTCAAATTGGGGTGTGCAGCAAAACATTGAAATAACGCAACGCTGCATTACAGGGTTCAAAAGTAGGGTGTTTGGGGCGATGCAAAGACCGCCCACCAGCCCTTATTGTTCAGGTATATTCGTTAGCATATTAGTGAAAGGTAGCAAACGACTGTATTCATCTTTGCGCAAGTCCACGAGGTCAAAGCGCAGGTTTTCGGTGATGACATCAAAGCGCATTAAGTCATTCAGCATATAGCGGAAATGGTCCTCTGAGCGCACACTAGGATCTTCACACTCACCACCCGGGATAAGCTCAAAGTCCTTGTCATTGTTGATGGTGACTACACGTTTCATTGGGGTGATGTCACCTGCTATATCTTTCCACTCAAGACAGAATGCGACCTGTACATCTTCGAACGTAAAGATAGCAACACGGGCATAGAACTTCTGTCCGTACTGAGTTTCGGTGTAGCCAGTAAAGCCTTTAGTTTCCACCGCAAGGATCTTCTGTGTGGTGAACAGGTGAACCAAGTAGCCCCACAGCATTTCAGCAGTGTTTTCTTCATCACCGACAGTTAGGCGTTTAGTCCATTCAACGGTGTCGTACATCGACTTAATACGGTGCATAGCTTCCACAAATGCCACAGTGAAATGCTTGAACTGTAGTGAGGTATATGCCACCTGCGCCAGCGCCATGATGTCACTAACCTGGTTCCATTCCTTATCGGTGCAGAACGCAATGTTTGATGTTTCTGCTTTGATAGGTAAGGCGGTTTGTCTGTTCAATACGATGTTGGTGTAGTTGCTTAGCAGCTCGAATTCTTCTTCGTTGATTTCAAGCTGGCGTAGCGCGACCACACCAGTTAAATCATCATCTTCAGATGCGATAAGGCAGAATTCAGGTGAGTAAATTTGAGTGCCGCACTCCAGTTCGCATGCGTGCATATTAGGGACGTCACCAAAGATGATGTCGCCTACTTTTGCCGGAGTGTTTGTTACTGCGTATACGATAGCCATGATGATTCTGCCTTAGTTTTTCTTGTCGTTAAGTTCGTTTAGTGCAATGCCGATAGCAATGTAATGATCGCCGGTGATTTGTTCATTACGGCGTGGGTAAAATGCGAATGAGTCGCCCATTGCATCATCAAAGACACCGAAGTTAGTGCCGTCAATATTGACCTGAATGGTGCCTAGATTGTCTTTTTTCAGTTCTACTTGCAGTTCTACTTGCATGATGTTGGCCTTGCGATATTCATGGCAGGGGAGAGCCCCTGCGCTAATTCTGTAAAAGGGTGTAGGGGCAACGTTATTGCCCCAATTGGCTCAGGTTTTCTTTTAGTTGTCTGTCGTCGAACACGAATAAAACGGTTGCTGTCGTTCTGCCGTCGGCAAGCGTGACCGTGTCACCACGAGTAACGAATTCACCGTTCTTATGCACTGGGCGATTGAATGACCAACCTAAGCGACCCTCATCATCACGACGCACGATAACGCGTAGGTCTGCACCTAATGGCGCGTTGGTGTAGTGGCGCTGGTACACGTCAATAATTTCGTTAAGCTTTGGTAGCATTTCAGCGTTAAGCTTATCTGCCAGGCTCTGAGCCATAAAGTCGGTAGCAACGTCAGATTCAACCACTAAGTCATCACATTTGAACGTAGGGCGCTCATAGTTGCCGGCTAATACGATGTGACGTTTAGCGTTACGGCTGATAGAAGCTTTGATGCTGTAAGGCGCTGGGATGCTGTGTGTGTTGTCCGACATTAACGCCAAGTAGTTTTTCGCTTGGAACGTGAGCGTTACATCACCGTTGGCCACACTTAGGAAGCCACCTTTGATAAGCGGATTTGCGATGCGCATATCAAGTGCACCCGTTGTGTGAATGCCGCCGTGCGAGCTGATTTTCTGAAGTAGTTCTGTTTGTTTTAAAGTTGGTGTATGCATGCTGTTTCCCCTGTGATTGGCATGTCATTTCGATATGTAACCATCATACCAGACTGGAAAACAAAAACAACATATTTGTTGTATAAAAGCGAAAATAATTGAAATAACTCAACGCTAAAATGTAGGGGTTTTATAAAAGAAAAAAGCGACCAATAGCCGCTTTAATCGAGTTGAGCTCACCGTCTCCAGTTAGCTTGATTCGGGTTTGTAACCGTAGTGCTTCACTGCATACGAACTGATGCTATTGAATGCATAAAGGTAATCATCGCAGGCTCTTTGCAGTACCGGTTTATTGTCTTTGTCGAGTAATGCCCAGTTGCCATATTTACCGCTTTCGTAATCAGCGCGCAGGTTGTAATTGGCGAGCGTATACCCGTTCTCCTTAAGAAGTGGTAACAGGCCCGGTTCTTTCCACATAAACAGGGCGTGGATGTGACCTTTTTCGGCTACTTTGTGTTCGTTATCGGTCAGTATGGTGATACCGTCAATTTCTACGGGTTTTAATCGGTTTAAAGTATCTGCTGTAAATGGCATTTTGTTTCCCCTGTGCTTGTATAGTGTTGGTTATGCGTCAACTTCGTTTAGTTTTTCTCTGAATTGGCACAGCGCATCAGTGATATCAGATAGCACTTGTGGCGTGGCCTTTTTAGGCATATCAAAAGAGATTTCAGGCTCACCATCAACGAATAGCGTGGCATGCGCAATGCGTCTTTGCTTCCCCTTGATAAGAACAAAAGCAGTGCCTATACCTTTGACGTTGCCACTGGGCTGGTCAAATATGATTGCATTAATTTCGATTGCAGATGCGGTCATGGTTGCTCCGGTTATAGGTTGCAAAGCTTGTTAATTTTACGCGTAATTTCTGCGTTCTTAACAGGTGACGGGGTCGTCGATGGGTTTTGTTTGTATTCGTTATCCAATAGCTGGTGGCCAGCCTGGCATGACGTCGGTGTAGTCGCTCTCAGGCCTGTGATGTGGTAACGAACAGAGTCGGTGCCAAAAGCCATTCCAGCGTCACCAGTGGCAGCGTAAACACGTTCTGCACGGCTATCTAAAATAGCGTTGCGCGTGTCGGCCATTGCGCCGTCTGTGTGAGTCATCATGTAAGCGGTAAATATTGAACCGCAAGTCATCATTACTAACCAAGTCTTCATGCTGTTTCCCCTGTGATTGGCATGTCGTTTCGATATAATCATCATACCAAAACCACACAGAAAAACAACATTTTTGTTGTTAAAATAAGCTTAAAATTGAAATATTTCAACACCAAATTGCAGTGGGCAATGAGGCGACAAGAAGTAGCCCCATCCCTTGTTAGTGGATAATGACGGCATCATCTGGGTTTATTTCATGTGGCCATTTGCCGATCAGGTTGGCGATTTTAAAGATCTCACCGTGTGAGGCCATTTGAAACTTTTCGCATCGACCACGCTTGTCGTATTCTTCGACAGACATGGTGCGCCAGTCCGGATGGGGTTGATCGCTACATATGACCCAGTGAGAGTCATCTTCACTGCGCTTGAATACATCTACGCCAACAGAGCGGTGAAGCCCTTCGCCAAAGTAAGCCTGAGCTACCAGGCGAACCTGGGTGCCGTCAGGACGCTCAATGATACGGGTAGCTTTGGTAATTTGACCTTGTTCATGCATGTTGTTTCCCCCTGTGATTTGCATGTCTTTTCGATATGTAACCATCATACCAAAACCACAAAGAAAAACAACATAAATGTTGTTAATAAAAGAGGTTTTATTTATACCCAACTCAGAGAATAGTAGGCATCAGAAGCTGACTGCTGGCCTTTTCTGCGCTGTTGAAATTCCTTAATAGCCTCATCTTTAAACTCGGGCATAGTGTACAATGAGCGCATGCCAGAGCAACGAGCGTCAATGTGCATTTCACCAAGGAGAATTGCTTTCCCTTTTATGAAATTGACACCAGGAATTTGTGGGGTTAAATCTCGGTACGTTAAGCTGCGAGTGTTGGACTCTTTGATTTCATCAACCCGAGTATAATCAGGATCGCTTAAGAGTTTGTTTCTTTCGGCTTCAAGCGCATCTTTATCAATGGCGAGCATTTTTACACAACAATTATCTTGGTAGCGATAAAGTAATGAGTATTCTTTTAGCATGCTGTTTCCCCTGTGATTGGCATGTCGTTTCGATATGTAACATCATACCAAAATTACACAGAAAAACAACAATTATGTTGTGATTGAAACTGTTTTTCAGCAATAAAAAAGGGCGAACTTGTCACCCTTAGTCAGTTTGTTTTGGTTAGTCGCCTGTGGTTAGACGTTCGCCATACAGTGCGCGGTCAAGTTCTTCTTGCGCCTTATAAGCTTTGAACTCTTCACGTAGCACCGCATCTTCGTTTGCGCTTACTTTGCGGCCGCTTTCAGCAATTATTTTATCTAAAAGGGCATCGGTTTTGTTTGGGTTAAGTGTGACCTGTACACACATATGAGGTGTTCCCTCGATGGTGATAATGTCAGAGCGTACCATCTGTGAACCAGTCAATGACATGTCAGTCAACTGGCGAGATACAGACGAGAACGTTGCACCTGTTTTCTTATCAGCATCAGCGTCAACGCGATCACGATAGGTTTTGTCTAACGCAGATACTTTCAGCTGGATTTGACGCGCAATGGCCACACGGGCGTTAGCGGTTGCCATATTACGGTCTATACCGAAGCTGTTTGAACTGGCTACACACTCTGTCGCAGTAATGCCGTTTTCTACTTTTGGCATCATCACCCATTCTGGCAAGTTAGATTGCTGTACGGGTGCTGTGCTGTTACAAGCAGTCAAAGCGATGGCGGTAGATGCGATAAGTAAAGTCTTGATTGATTTCATGTTGTTTCCCCTGTGTGAAATCTCGTTTAAGTGTGGTTATATTAGCATACTCTAATATTAAAACAACACTTTTGTTGTTAATTTGGGAAAATAATTGAAATATTTCAACGGTACAATAAGATAAATAAAAGAAAACCCCAGACAATGCTGAGGTTTTATGACGTTGTGCAAGATAGGCGCGAGCCCCACACCCTTGTTATTAAGCTCTGTGCTTCAGGCTAAACAAAAGGGTCTAGCTCTGCCTCTAACTGTTCATAGGAAATACCATCTTCATTGGATACCTGGCGCACGAACTCTTGATAGCGACAACCGCCATCTTCCTCTGAGTCCATAAGCTGTAATACCTTTTTAGCACTTTCAGTTTTGGCTGTTACCGCACCATCGTAGCCCAGAACTTGAGTTGGGTTAGATAGGTATTTCAGGTCGCTATTTTTCGTTGTGCGAGGTTTTACCAGTTCGATTTCTTTGCACGAAACACCGATAGATTTGTAGTGCTCATCAATCATTACGCGAGCTTTTTCCACGTCATCAGAGATGCAGTGAATGAATTGACCATTGACTGAGACACCGTCATTTTTACCAAAGTCAGTTGGTGTGACGAACTCAGCCCAGAAGTGAAGAAGTTCGAAACCTGTTTTAAATACGTATTCTGCGATCATGATGAGTGCTCCTTATGCTTCCCAGTAAATGGTAATTTCGGTGTCAGATGACAGTGAGATGTTTTTGAACGAGTCGTCAATATCGACTTGTGCTGCATCTTCACAGCCGTGCTGGTGGGTTACATAACCTTTGATGGCGTCCATGTCGAGTGAACTAGGCACAACGCGAACCTCGATTGATTCGTCATTGTCTGAGATGATGTTGTCATCATATGCGTTTTCTGCGATGGCTTCAGCAACGAAGCGAGAGACTAATTGCATATCGTGTTCCCCTGTGAATGATATGTCATTTTCAATATGTTCATCATACCAAACTGAGAAATAAAAACAACAAAAATGTTGTATTAAGTAGCAAATAATTGAAATGAATCAATGATAGATGGCTGGGTTATTAATGCAAAAGCCCAGTGTTAACCTGGGCTCAGTAGTGCTTGCTTTAGCCAGCTATGCCGGGAGTAATTCGAAGAACGCAGGATCTGGGGTACGGCAATCCACCATGGACGCTTTGGCGCTGACTTCAACCAAATCAAATCGATTACGGAAAGGATCGGGGTCGCTATCCATTACGAATGAAACATCATGTCCATAGATATACACACGGACCACATCCCCTTTTTTTATAGGTACCGGTGACGGGGATTTATTGAGAATGTGTACATGCCCAGTCGTGTCTTTGAGAGCACGGTAACGCTGCCCATCTTCAATAGGGGTTAACTCAGTGAAGCTTGATTCAAGCATCTCTGGTAGTACGCTGAAGTCAGCTCGTAAGCAAGAGCCTGTTTTTACCGATAATGTGAATTCAGGCTCCACCAGCCCAGTAGGCCGCTTATCTTCGGTGTCCACGTAATAAACATTATTAGCAAACCGTTCTGATGGTTCAATGGTCTTTACGTCACCATCGTACGTGCGAACGCGTATTGGCTTGGTTAATAGATACTTTTTCATGACAATGTTCCCTGCCTTAATTATGGTCGATCATGCTATTTTAAGCGGATGTGCTCGCCTCTGTTGTCAGGCTTAAGTGTCCATAGCACTCTTTCAACGTTCGACACTTCGACTTCCCAGTTATCGTCAACGACAATAACATCGGCATCACCCTCATGGTGTCTGTCGGTGACGGTACCTTTGAATTCTTTTTTGCTGTTGTATACGGGCAGGCCAATTAAAGTCATATGTGCTCCGGTTCGTCGTGCGTTTAAAGTGAGTTGAAAAATTCAGGATCGTAAAGCTCGAACCGGACCTGGTCCTGAAGCTCAATGTTCATCTGGCGTGTATCAACATAAGCGTCAGACATTGTTCCCGGCTGCAACTCAGTTCTCGTTCTTATGTCAGCACAAAGTACAGACTGTGGCGATATGTGGGCGATATAGGTGCCCTGACGTTGAATGTTAACCATGAGTTTGCATTTCGACCCCATAACCATAAGGGCGGACGTTGTACCTTCGTCGGTCAAGCGAACGTCGCTGGTGAAATAAGCAAGGACATAGTCCTCGCTTGGTTCAATTTTCGGGAAGGTGTCCACCTGTGCTGGCTCTGTGCACGCGGTGAGCGTGAAAACCAGCGATAAGGCCATAATGAGTGAGTGTTTCATCGGTTTTCTCCAATCTGGTTATTAACACAGACAAGATTTCCGCCTTGCTCATTCCACGTATCGCTGTTTTTGTTGCTCAGCATAACTTCGTCACTGAAGCCAACATGGAGTTCGCGTGTTTTTACAGGGGCGACATAACCGTTTTCAATCAGCCAGTCGTAAAACTCAGGCTGGCCCATGTTTCTGCGGTAAGAGCCAGATGGATACGTTGTGGACGGTGTATTGTGTAATCGCTTGCCGTGTTCTTCAGCCCAGACGGGCAAAAGTGCATTCGCGTCGAAGTCTTTAAGGACGACGCCGGTACGCGCAACGTAGTAATCTGAATACTCTTCTCTTGAGAATAATATTAACTCGCCAGCAGCGTAGCTAAGTGGATCAGCCATAAGTTCCCCTGATTTAATCTTGCTAGCCGCTATCGTTCGATAGGGCCATTAACTGTGTACTCGCCAACAGTATCCCAGTCGATACCATCAGCCTTGTATGCGTAAATAATTGTGTCTTCACCCTGTAAAGCAGGGGCTATTACAATGCTTTTGCCGATAGCGTTCACATCCCAGTTGTGGATGCGATATACACCATCACATTCAACCTGGGCGCGCAGGTTCGATGCGGTCGCCCGGGTTGCCTTTACTTCACACCCAGAGCGAACACGGATGACTAACGTTTCAAAGTCGATAGGAAACTGCGAACGCTTGGACTCGATTGGCTCGTCAGCGACATCCATAGTGGATGCCTTGGCTTTTTCAGCGGCCATCTGTTCTTCGAACTCAAGGCTATGTGCAAAGCCAGTGAGTAATGCGATAGAGAGAAGTAACAATCCGTTTTTCATGACAGCTCCTTATTGCACGTAGTCGATACGGCAGCCATGTTTCCAAGCAGCATCCAATTGCTCTTGGGTTTCAAATCCACCATTGAATACCTGAGCTTCGCTTGCAGACTTGGTGAAACCGTCGTCTTTCCAGTATTCTTGTACTGTTTGATCAAAAACGACAAATGAACGGCCACTTTCGCCAGCGTTAAATTCTTGTAGAGTAGGTGCATCAGCCATATTGTTTCCCCTGTATATTGCTGAATTCTTCAATGCAGTTAGTATCTCACAACAGGGTGATTAAAACAACACTTATGTTGTTATTTAAGTGTATAAAATTGAAATAACGCAACGGAGCATTGCAGGGGATATTGAGGTATGGGATACCCTGCCAGCAAACACCGACAGGGACAATGGTAGAACGCCTACGCCTTTCCAATCATACGCTTTAGCGTAATATCTTTATCGATGATGTGGTGCTTAAGAGCGCCAGCAATGTGCAGTACCAGTACGATGCCAATGCCCCATAGCAGGAATTCATGAATTTCATGGCCAAGGCCTGCAATGGTTTCGTTGATCGGGGCTGTTTTGCCGGTGGCGGCATCGATGTTTTTGGCTATCAGCTCTACGCCAAAGACGTATACGCCATGGCCACCAGCGCCAGACATCATAACGCCTGATAACGGGAACAGAACGGTACCAATAAGAAGCGCCCAGTGTACGAGTTTAGCCACAAACGCCTGAAGTGCACCAGATGTGCCGGCAGGTGTCGGAAAGCCTTTGATAAGTCGATACACGACGCGATATAGGATCACGGCGAAGATGATCACACCTACGGATTTGTGGACATTGTACAACCCGTAGTCCTTGAACTCCTTCATGTACCAGCCAATCGCCATCAGAGCGATAATTGTAAGGCCTACAATCCAGTGTAGGGCGATGGTCGTTTTAGAAAATGAACGTGCTTGCATGTAACCTCCTTGTTTAAGCAGTCGGGTATTGTAAATACCTTAAGCGCGAAGCGCAATGAATAAAACATCATTAATGTTGTTTTTTATTTTAGGGGTGGTGGTCGGGCATAGGTAAAAAAGAGCCGACAGATTGTCGGCACAATGAGTGTGTGATGGAGGCGGATGCCTCCGGATTAAGAGGTGCTATTGCACCTCACCGTGTGGACGATAGATAACAAAGTAAATCCAGCCATTTTTGCGCTCATCATACTTGAGCGGCGCCGTTCTAGTTGATGCTCGCAAGCCAGCCTTGGTGAGATATTCTTGAAAGAACACTTCGATATTCATTAAGTCTTTTGCATCGGGCTTACCAAGCCATATAAAAGGGAAGAGTATCTCGTCTTCTTGCAGTTTAGGCGCCCATGGTAGTCCCATGAATCCATCAAGCTCTACGCTGCTCTGCTCGTTAATTTTCGCAATAAACTCTTCAGCGAATGTGTGGATGGTTTCCATGATTTTTATCTTTAGTGGACGAAACTTTTCGAAATTGTCATTTTGATTTTGCATTTTTTAGTACCCCTGTGAAATTTGATAACATGAGAGCGGAGTAAGGGATGTAAATAACAGAGGCTCATCGCAGGCCGCAGCACGCAGTGACCGGGCGAGAAAGCGCGAAGCCTTGCTCTTTTATTTATGACTGTTCTGCTGAATTAGTTATCTTTGAACGAGGGTCCTAATTGAAAAATCGAAGGATATGAAACGTTTTATCTACGTGAAATCATGGAAACCATCATTCGCTGATAAGAGTGTTGTTCTTAACGGGCAGGGTGTTTATGTAGATGGGATTCATGGGGTTGGGCGCTCTAACTGCATGAGAGATGCTCGGTTACAAAGCTTGGTCAGGACGTGAATAGATGAATATCGTTCCTTTCAAGAATGGTGTTGCCAGGCTTTCGAGTGACAACTCGGCCGGTGCCGCGTTGATGAGTGTGGCAGGGGATTAAATAGCGTGTTATCTATTGTCTACATGGCGCAGTCACTGCGCTCTTGATCCGGAGAGTTTCCGCCTCCATCACATACGTCGACAACGAGGCTCGTTGATGAGGTAAAGAGTCGGTGCAGTGGACGAAGTACGCTGTCGCTATACATCATCTGCGCGTAAAAAAAATAGGATGCGCTAGGCGCACCCCAATCGAACTTTATCGGTAGCGCGGTCTAATTTCGAGGGCTTCGAACTGCGCTTCTTCATCGTTAGCGGCTTGCTCCGCTTCGGCTTCTACTGCTGTTTCTTCCAGCATCATTTTAGTGATGGTGATGGCGGTAGATTCAGTGAGGCTTTCAAATTCAAGCTCTTTAATATCGACAAGTGAATCATCACTGTTTACTTCGATGATGTTCAGTAAGCGGTTAACAGCAATTGAGCCGCCAGTGTCCCCACCTTGTTGATCACTTTCCATATCAACGTTTAGGTTGATAAGTAAGGCGTACAGCCCCTCTTTTTTGTAAACCATTTTAACGTAATCTACAGTGCATGGGATACCATTGCGAACCTCGATGTGGCTTTTAAAGCTTCTGGCAATGTTGTAAAAGATATTGCCGGTTTCTCTGTCAGTGCGCATTAAAACGATAACAGTAAACTTTGATGGTTCATCTGTGCGTTGACGTAAAGTTGCCCCTAAAAGTTGAAAGTATTGCTGGTAAGTGGTTTGGTTTAATACTGCTAATTGTTCGCTGATTAATTGTGCAATTGTTTGTTTTGTGGTTGCCATAAGTTTCCCCTGTATAGCCTTTGTTTTCAGTAAGTTCATTGTATCAAAGCGTCGCAATAAAACAACACTTTTGTTGTGATTTTTCAGTTAAATACCACCCATAAAATACATTATGGGCGGCTTAAAAATTAGTGCTCCAGCGCTACAGTTTCAGCGATAACGAAATACACCGACGCATCCTTTTTACGATAGTCCTGCAAAGGGCGGGTTCTGAATGTTGCTGATAAGCCACGGGCTTTAAGTTCAAAGTGAAAGCGCGTTTCCACCTCCATTAAATCAAGTGCGCTAGGGCGACCATTGATAAACACAAAGCCAAATAAGATCTGCTCAGGTTCAATGTGTGGTGCGTTTGGTAACATCAACACATTATCCAGTTCAGTGGTCTGATATTGGGTGTTTAGGTCTGCGACCATTCCTTCCATAAACTCATGGGTAAGTTGCATCAATGCGGCTTTAGTTTTCGTGTATTCAGTGGTTGAGTTATTCATCAGGTGTTTCCCCTTGTCTGATTTGGTTTTCTGCCATCACCAATTGATGACAGGTTCTATTATCCAGACCTATCCGCAGTGGGATTGCGGATAAGCCATAAAAGTGAAATTAATATTATCGAAGTGATAAACGTCTACATGCAGCGGCCTTCATATTGCGCTTGAGTTCTTCTGTGCGCGTATCTTCATGCAGTTCAGATAAACGGTTAGGTTTAATAGCTAGCTTCACCACAACCCCATGCATACCTTTATTCTCAAGGCGATCTGCTCGCATTGTTAAGTATCTGACATTATTGATTAGTCCATGATCATGAATGGCACGACGTAAAGCCCATAATTGTTCGTCATTAGCAGGTGATTGAAGTGTGCAAAGGAATCGAATCTCAGCATAGATAACGTCATTACTTCCCCAGACCAACGTCACAACCTTAGCCATATCCAGAGCAATGACACTGTGGTTGTTGCACATAGCAACCATATAGTTTGCACAGTGGTTCATTGTTTTGTCGTAGAAGTGTTCAGTATTAAGTAAGTTCATCAGGCGTTTCCCCTTAGTGATTAATGAATGATTGTCGCCATCTCTTGATGACATGTTCCATTATCCAGACCTATCCGCAGTCACATTGCAGATAGCAGAAATAATTGAAAAAAGTTTCCCTTCACTCGGGATTGACAAACCACACAGATGAAAGAAAACCCTTCCTTGCCAAGCCTAAAGAACGCCAGGCTCACAGTCGGTGCGTAAGGTTAAGTTGAAATACAGAACAGGCAGACAAGCGCTTAAAACAAGAACAAAAAAATCATTTACTGTTAGGGAGCGAGTTTGGTGAGTAGTGTTGGGTTGTTGTGTGTAAAATCTTCGATTTTTCCACATCAAATCAATGCGGTTTTGCGTAGCAAAAAATCCCCAATACTTGAGCGACTTGTTGCATTAGGTTTATTTGGTTGGTTCGAAGGGGGTTAGGGCGGTTAGGCGCCCTGAAATGATAGACGGGTCAGTTTAAGGTTGTGCAGGAGCGAGCGTTGCTGCCAACTGCTTGGCAAGCTCATGGCCCTTTTTAGTCAACTTATAGGTGCGCCCGATATCTCGATAACCAGAGTTCTCTTTTGAGATGAGTTCTTTTTCAGAGAATTTGCCATTACGGAACATAGAACCCATTGAGCCGTTGTGGGTGGTAGCGATGCCAGCGAGCTTGAGTTGTTCGATAGATACAGAGCCATTCTCCAGTATGTAGCAAAGCACAAAAGCGGCCTTGAGGCTTAAACCTGTTTCAGAGGCTGCATTGGTGAACTGGATGACGTTTAATAGCGAGCTGCCCGAGCCAGTTGCGCTTTGAACAATGCTTTTACGGTGGCTCGAAATAAGGGCAATGGCTTTATCTAAATCTTTAACTGACATTGCGTGATTCTCATTATAATAATTTGTATATTGAGTCTCTCATGAATACAGGGTAAAAACAACACTAAAGTTGTTTAAAATCAGCGGTAAAAACAGAAATAAAAACAACAAATATGTTGTGAATTAGCGCGATTTACTGTTATAATGAAGTCATAGAAAACAGGGGAAACAAACTATGATTTCAGATACCGCAAAACAATACGCTTTCTTAGCTTTAATGTTCCGTCAACGTCTATTGCCACGTTGGAATCGCATGGGATTATTCGAGCAAGAAAACGTGCTTGAACACTCAGCAGAAGTGACATTAACCAGCTTGTTGCTGGGGCTTATCTCAAAGCATGAATTCGACCATGACATTGATATGGCTAAGATGCTGTCATACGCAATCGCGCATGATGGTGAGGAAGTTTTGACTACAGACCTCCCCAGCCCAATTAAGAGAAGTTCAGAAGAGTTTTACGAGACGTGGAAGCGCCTTGAAGCAGAAAACGAAAAGCTGCTATTCAGCAAAATGCCTGAGTATATGCGTAAAGAGATTGAAGCAATCTGCCATGAAAAGACCTATGAGTCTGAGTTGGTGAAAGCGGCTGATGTGTACGTTGCTTATAACAAGGCCAAACGTGAGTACGCTATGGGTAACGTATTGGAGTTCAAAGTGGCGGTTAAGAAGTGTGAATCCGCTTACCTTGATTACGCAGAAAGATACCCTGAGCTTGCACGACTCAATGAATACTTTGGTGAATGTATGCTTATGAGCTTGGATGAACTGATCGAAGCCTAATGAATAGGGCGGCTTGGAAACGGGTCGCCTTATCCTCGCCTTACTGGTGGGATCTCGCTGTCACTCACTCACTCACTCACTCACTCACTCACTCACTCACTCACCACCTCCCTTAAAGCGTAGCGTTCTCGCTGCCGCAATGCTGGTGGTTATTTTGCCACTGCGATAATAGTGCTCGGTGCTTAGTCGATGTCGAAGCGCGGATGATGTCCTCCTTATCTAAGAAAGAAAGCAACGTGTATGCTAAACCTCTGCGATATTCAGATGCGCAAGCCGTGGCTTCGAGAAGTAGGCGTGATAGTGTTTTTATGTCGGTGCTAAAGTTGCACTCGTTCAATCTCATCGTGCCGCCAAAGCACTGGAACAAAAAGCTTGGGTCGTGCTTGGTTATATTGTGAAGGTACTTAACAGCGCCTATTGATGCACGAGATGCGTAGGACAAATACAGTTCGTCCAGATTGCTTTTATTAAAGCTAAAGTCAAATATTCGGGCACTTTGCAATAGGCAAGGAGGGGTGACTTCGCTTGGTTTGGGTGATCCGTTTGTGTCACTGCTCATTGCTTGGACTTCGCTTAACAGGATATTTGTTATTGCCAGTTCTGATGGCGAAATCCCCAGCTCATCCTTAAGGTACGTTAAAAATCTCAGGGTAACTTCAGGGTTAGGCATATCTTCATAGCTGCCAATGGCGAACATGATGTTGTTTGCATAGTGTGATGACGGCTGCGGCTTTTCGACACCAAGTGAAAATAAGCGATTTGATTCGTTTACCAGGTGCTCGATAGAGTACCCTGGCTGATTGCTGAAACCGTCGCCCCCGGCGTACGCAAGGCTATTGATAAGCGATATTTTCCCAAGCTCCTGCCATGGTTCGTTGTAATGTTCACAAATTCTCTTGAGCGCCTCTAGGCGAACGGGGACATGGTTCAGAGTGGCGATTTCTTCAAACGCATCAATCAGCATGTGTGATGCGTGGCCAATGTTGCGTTTAACAGATCTGTATCTCATCAGAACGTCAAGAATACCGTTTAGCTTAGCTTGCAGGCGCGTGGCCATCGACTCTGTGTGGTCTGAATCATACGGTGTGAGTGTTGATTTCACTATTGCTCGTTTAACTACCGATATGGGCGGTGATAACTTCAGCAAAGAAGCGATATAGCGCGGTGCATGTTCGCTGGGGAATACTGAAGCAAGAAGCTCAACTGACCAGCTGAAGTTTAAATTTTTTACTGGTGTTGGTATGGATGTTATGAGGTACTCAAAATCGTCAATAGGTATATCAGTTGGTTGTATATCGGCAAGTACATCAAGAAATACACGGCAGCTATTTTCACTCCCGCTTTTAAGCAGGCCTTTAATCTTTTTGAATTCACGCGACAAAATCAGGTTATTGAAAGTGATTGTGTATTGTTCTTGCGGGTACGGGGATTTCCAGTTGTAACCAACGGAATTAAAAGCCAGTTTATCGAACTCGTTGAGCGCCTTGTAGGATGGCTTATGGAACGCCAGCTCGATTAGCCCAGTGTAAGGATCAGCGTTAAAAGGGAACGTGTTTTCCGCTCGCATCCGGTAACACACGAGGGATAAGCGCTTCGCTTCCCTTAACCTGTTCTTAAGAAGTAAATGAGCGATAACGGGCCAAATGCCTTTTGAGAGGTTGTTAGCTTCTATTTTCTCGCGCTGTGCGGGTTTGTCGTTATCCAGTCGCAATATATTGTTTATCTCAATAATTAAATTGTCGACCTGAATATTTGACATGACCTTATGGTTTCACTCTTTAAATTGGTGTTATTTATAATACCACCAGCACCAGAAAGTACAACAAATGTGATGTTTTGTTCTTAATTCGGGAACGCGCATTTATATTGTTTGAAATGTTCTGTAGCGGCGTTTATCCCCAGTTACGCATAACCTGATACCATAGGGCTAAATCTGTATTAAATAAGAGTAAGGAAACTCTATGTTAGAAGGTCGCAATATCGCGTTTATCAGCGATTATGGCATTGCATTGGACATGGAAAGTCGTGCCGAGCGTGCATTTGATATTCATGGCGGCATCGTGTTGATGGTCATGGGTGATGCTGAAATCTATGGCAGTCACAATATCAGCTTAAGTAACACCAGTGAAACCCCAGACCGTGGAGCGTTCATTGCGGACATTTTATCGCTACCCCTTGGCCTTGAGGTGGAGCGACTCGACGATGTCAATGCTTATACGCACTACCAAAGAGAAGTGGATAAGCAACGTTTGCGCGAAATGCTAAACATCAGCAAGCGCAAAGCATTGTTGCATCATGAATTGTGCCGATACCCGACAGCCTATGCAAAGGGTGCGCTCGCTAATTTTCGTGGTGCGGGTGACTGCCACAAACCATCGACAGCAGCAGATCTTGTCAGAGCGGTTCAAACCTCGCGTCACACGTACATTAAAATCCCGGCATCATTAATTGACCCGGAGCAACAAAGTGCCCATATGTCGTTCCTGCGTCGCCTGGTGCAGTACCAGTTAGCCAACTTAGCCAAGATTTTTTATAGCGGGCAGAGGAATAATAGTCGTTGTGGCGGCTTGGCGTATGACAAGGCGCTTGCCCCGCTAATGGACTTTATTGAGCGATACGATCTGGAAATGAACATGCCGAAAGGTCATGAAATTTTCTATTCTCGCTACGATATGACTGATGAAGAGTATGAGGAACATCTTGCAGCTTGTAAGGTGATACTTGATACACCCGGAGCTGACGTGGTTCTGGAAACTGCGGAGGCGCAAAGTGAGCTAGATGCTAAAGACGACGTTGTTGAAAAGGGGGCTGGTGATGTTGAATGATCATTACAAAACGCCTTGGCTGGTCTAAAGGCGCAGGGGAGTTCACCCCATTTGTTCGATGGTTGCGATAAAGAGGCAAAACATATTTATCGCATCATCATGACAGAAAACATTCCGGTGAATGAGATGGATGAAGAGAAGCTTTATTCATTCCTTGAACGCGAGAAAGCAGGGCAGGCCGATTATTCCAAACCGGTAGACCGAGACGGGTTGGCTTATGTCGATCTGAATAAAGATGTTGAGGTTTACCCATGCGTAAGTCGTGGTGGCGTAATGGAGCCTTTGGAAGAACAGCAATACTTGCTGTCATCAGTGGACGCTCAAAGTATGATTGTGCAGTTACAGTGTATGGGGCGTTTAAGCCTAATTACGGAGACAATACAGTCCTTGGCTCAGAAACATGACGGAACCCAGTTGCAAACAGCATTCCCAAGTGTGGGTGACGTGAAAGCGTGTATTGATGCAGGTCTAAGGTTGCCCAAAACGTTTATTGCCAAAATAAATGAGTGGGAAGCAATGGGGTGTTCAGAGATTAATTTCGATTTCGTTGAAAACGATTAAATCAAACTGAGCGCATAAGTAAGTCATTAGCCTATACAGAGGATGTGGCCGCTAGTTTTCGTGGCAAGGCGCTTGCCCCGCTAATGGAATTTATTGAACCATATGTTCTGGAACTGAGGGGCCAAAAGCTAGAAATTTTAGCTTGGGGCAAAATTTGAAAGAACCAGCTCATGGAGTGGGTTCTTTATATTTCAAAATAAATGAGCTTTTCATTCGTTGGTACAAATTCTGCATAAAAAACACGAAGAAGTCGCCATCCAGCGTAGATGTGAAAAGTTGTAAAGTACACTGAAATATTCGCTTTGCGACTTGCGTGGGTTGTCTATAAATTTTACACGGAGATGTTTTTATGAAATGGATTTTTAGCATTGTCACTGCGGGTGTATTGTTCGCTGGTTCTGCCAATGCAAAGTTGATGGAGTTTGACTTAGAATCAGAAGGAGATGGCCTGGTAACGCTGGATACCAATAGCGGGCTAATGTGGCTTGATTTGACAGTGACTGGTGGGAAATCGATTTCACAAGTTAAGGCCATGTTGGCTAATGGTGAACTCGAAGGCTGGCGTTTACCAGTGGCGCAAGATGTTTATGATTTGGCGTTATCTACATTTTCTAGCTTGAATGATATAAGTACAACGTACATGTACTTGAATACGGATGCGGAAGATATAGAGCAGTTTGCTCTAATGGGGCAAAATGTAGGGTTCTACACTTATGGTCAATATGAGATTGACGGCGAAGGAACATACTTGTTAGGTGCGTTTCCAAATAAAGTTACAATTAACTATCAATTGGATTATTATAATGGTCAGGATGTAAATCGCGATTATGATGGCGTATTCTTGGTGTCCACTAATTACGATATGGCTATCAGCGGGTCTGACATGGAGAATATATCAGGCATAACAGACGTTCCCACGCCTTTGGCCTTTGCGAGCTTAGCGCTGATGGGGATGCTTACGAGTCGCAGAAAGCAACAGTAACCAATTAAGTTACCAGACAATAAAAACCCGCCACATGAGCGGGTTTATTTTTGCTTGATTCAAACGAACTCGTTATCCACTTCGTCTTCGTCACTGTCTTCGACAATAGGCATAAAAGCGTAATCTTCGTGAACGCTGGCAAATATGCCAAGGGCGTTAAGTGCTCCGTCGTTCGCGAATTCAATGCCACGTTGGATACCCTCAAGGTACGTCATATCGTTTGAATGAAAGATTTTACCGCCGGCGATAGTCGGTGCGTCACCTTCAGGTGTTTTGGGCGCATCTACCAGCTGCACAGTAGATGTGTTTACGCGTTCGCACAATTCGTCAATCTCTTCAGAACTTAACGGCTCAACATCATCGAAATGGGGGAGTTGTCGATGGTAGCCATCGATCCCTTCACTGCCTTCAATGATGTCCTGTAAAACGCGCAGGCCTGCCAGTATTGAACTTTCTTGCCGATAATTTAATTGCTCGGTCATGGTAATGAGTCTCTGGTTAATTGGGTTGGCGACAAGGCTTACTTAAAGTAAGCCTTAACCTCTTCGCTGAGCACGGCAGCGTTGACTTCAATGTTTTTGATGCCAAGATTGATAGGATCGACATGAAAGATCTCATAGTGCGTGACGCTTTTCTTCTTCAGGAAGGTGTAGCTATCCAGCGCTAATAGGTCATCAGTTGTGTAAACCTCGCCATTGTCGTTGATCTTCTTGGCCATCACCATGCGGCGACCTTCGTTTATTTTTAGAAATTGTTCTGGTGTTGCATCCATATTGTTTCCCCTGTGTTGGCATGTCATTTCGATATGGACATATTACCAAATGGAGAGAATAAAACAACACTTTTGTTGTGTTTTAGGAGAAATAATTGAAATAACTCAACGCCGATACAGGGGTTAACATACGGCGCTGAGTTGAGTTGGGAAGCTGGTGGATTAGCTGGCTTCAAGTAGCGCCAGTTTACTCTTTAATCGCGCTATGCGACTTTCTTCGCGTTCGATTTCATCTTGTGCGTTCTTAATGGCGTACTGTTTAGCGGCATCAAATTCAGTGAACACCGTTGAATGTTTCATATGCAGCGTGCCGTCAAGGTTGAAGTATAGCGTTTTAAAATAGCTTTCGTGGTGGCCTTGGCCGTAATCAGTGTCGCTACCTGGTGCCAGTTCAGTTTTTGCCTGAATGAACTCACCACGGGGCGTTACGTCCTTTACAGTGAGGTTTAGGATCACATGGTGATCAGTAACGGCGTAAAGGGTGTCTGGGACGTTTGTTTTTGGCATTACCTTGGCCTTATCGATAAATAGTGACAGTGACAACCGTTTCATACGGCGTATCGGGGCATCCCTGGCTGCGTGAGAACACGTCAGAGACCATGGTCACCTCATCGGTAAACTCATCAGCATCGACGGTTAAAACGTCCTGAGAGGCCATTTCAGCAACGAGAGCGGTGCGTGTGTCAGCATCCATCGATTTGATGAGATCAGCCATGTTGGTTTGTTTGATTTGCTCAACGAGCTTTTGTGCTTCAGTCATGATGAGGCTCCGGTACCCTGAATTACTCAGGGTACTTTGTGTGGCGTAGGCCAGCTTCAAGCTGATCTGTGAATTTAAGCATGAATTTCTGGAAGTCGTCAGAGCATTCGATGATGTGGTCGATTTCTTCCTGTGCAATCTCGAACGTGCGATTAACAATGCGCTCGTAGTTGTCCTGCAAGAAGTTAACAACCATGAAGCGTACCGCCCACTCACTGATATTGATCAGGTTGATACCCAACTCATTGCCACGGCTTTGGTACAGCTTAAGCGCTTGGCGGTCAGCGTTCGCACGGTAAGGTGCAAGGGCTTTGTAGAACTTTGAAACAATTTCAGGTGTGTTTACACGGTTGGAGAACTCGGTACCCAAGCTAACAACGGCTTCTTGAGTTTTAACGAATTGGACTTCAATGCAATCAGCAATAACGCGCTTTAATTGCGGGTTACCTTTGAACATTGGGTTGTAATGGTTGATAGCAACGTACACTACGCATGATAGTGTTTCTGTAACGATGTCTTGTGAAGATAAAGTAATTTGTGTCATGCTGTTTCCCCTGTGATTGGCATGTCATTTCGATATAGACATATTACCAAACTGAGGGAATAAAACAACACTTTTGTTGTTATTATATTGAATTATTTTTCGATGATTCACGCAGCGCCATTGAGTGAAAAATACCAGTCTCCGCGAAGTTCTGAGACAGGCAGGGTGGAGAGGTGTTGCCACCCCTCCTTTAACTATTACACACGGTCAATAACCAAGTCGCACGATTTCGAATGCGAGGTACCATGGGTTAGCGAGTCATGTTCAATTTCATGACCATCAACACTGGTTACATACAGGTTAAGGTGATCATCTTCATCAACAACGATATCGATTTTCCAGTCATCAATGGTGATATTGCCTTCAATGGTTGGAGCTTCGGCATCACCTTGGCTGCGGTACTCGGCTTCAATTTGTTCTGAGGTAAAACGGTAGCCTAGTTCATTGGCCCCACCGATATCGGCTCCGGTCTCTGAAATTGGAGTACCGTCTTTGTGAGTGACTTCGACAGTCAATTCAGTGCCACGAAGTGCGGTAGCGATGATCCATCCTGCGATGGTAAAAGATGCGTTTATATTCATGCTGTTTCCCCTGTGATTGGCATGGTTAAAATTAAAGACCCGAGTAAGCTTCTTGGCGAGAGCATCTAGGGTTAAGTTTGTTTATGGCGTCTTTGATGTCAGTCAGCAATAGCTCTGTGTCAGCAAGGGCGCTAAGAGAGAAATATTCGATATCACGTGCTGAGACGTTTGATGTGACGGTCATTGGGTAGACTTCATCTTCGGTCCCATCAACGATCATCAGCGAGAAGCTGTATTCTTCCGACATGAAATCGACATGGATTTGTGCGCTGCCGTTAGTGAAGCTGATTGAATCATCAAGTCCATCAAAGGTCGCTTTGGTGCCGGATTTTAAAGTGATATTTTGCATGCTGTTTCCCCTGTGATTGGCATGTCATTTCAATATAGACATGTTACCACAGAGGAATATAAAAACAACAAAAATGTTGTGTTTTTAGCAGTTATTTTAGGCTTATTCTTCGAGCTTAATCTCTTCGGAATATTTGCGATTGCCTCGGTCCAAACAGGCTTGGAAATCTACCCCTTGTTCATCAGCGTAATGCTGGAGATTACACAGAAGATCTGCAATTTGCGTTTCCGGCTCTTCGTCTTGAATGTCCGATACCTGACTAAATTTTTGCAGTGCGCGAAATGCACTCTCTGCGCGGTCTTTATTGGTTCTTATGTCCATGGCATTTACCCTGTTACATGTATGAATAGACAATACGCTTGCATCTTTTAATGCAGCTTATGTGGCATTGGATGTAAGGCTTATAAAAGTTTTTGATTTCTTCCGTTGCGTACGGGTTGTTATCAAGAAGCTTTTCATAGCCATCGCACACCTCATGCAAAGCAACCTCAACCTTCATCATGGTGCCCAGTTCATCTTTTTCAGACTGCTCTGATTGCTCTGACTCTTCCGATTCAGGTGTTTGAATATGAGGCGTTAATTCTGAAAATTGCGGTGACGCGAATTTGTAATCCGTGATCCCCAGTTGTTTCAAAATATTGTCCATGAATTTACGGTTTAATTTGAATAGCATGTGATACTGATCAAGTACCTTTTGTATCCAGATATTGTCGTTTTCAATGAGCCATGCGTACTTAGCGTTGATTGCATCTAACGTACCCACGACAGTTAATAAGCGTTCAGACATAACTGCTCCTTAGATGAAGGGGAGGGGCTTCCTCCCGTTGGGGTTAGATGAATACTGGTACACCAGATTTTAGGCTAGGTGAGTAGCTGCGTTCGTTTGGTTTGCCGACCCATAGCGCGCGGTCATTGTCGTACGTTAGTGGGGTTTCTTGTGGTGACTTTTGCTGCTTGGTGAGCTCACGGCCAATGTTGATCAGCTGCTCAACCGTCATGCTGCCAACGTCATTTAATGGAACGCTGCGGACAGAGAACATCTCAAGCGCATTGTCGATAAATGACTGCTGTTTTTTGCGCGCTTCAATGGCGACATCAAACCCAGCATCAAGCGAGTCATAAGAGTGAGTTTCGTGGTGAGTGGTTGCGTCCATCTCATCCAGTGATACATATTCATATTCGTCACCAGATTTGCGGTAGGCGCCGATTTCAACCTCTTCATTGCCCAGACACTTGGCCATTGCTTTGCCCATGTTCTGAACGTTGTACATGTTACCGTAAGAGCAGTCACCGTTGTCTGAATCGACATCGTATACTGCGCCTTCTGACATCGCGTCTAAAAAGCCCGCTTTACCAGTACCAAAATCTGAACTTCTAAATACACATAATTGAGCCATGCTGTTTCCCCTGTGAATGCATGTTGTTTCGATGTAGTTATAGTATCATAGGGGATAATAAAAACAACACTTTTGTTGTTATTAGTGTGTTTTATTTTCAGTGTCATCCAGCAAGGTTGTGGCGACAGCGTCCCCTCGCGCCTTTGCGATACAGTCTTTGACGTAGGTTGATGAATTGTAGCGGCTGTAGGTTTTGCCATCATCGCAGGTGATATAAGGCATCTATATTGGTCCTTTGGGTATAGGGTGATAGCCGGTAGCGACAGGGGGATGCCACCGGCCATCAGATTACTCGCTGATGTTCAACGTCTCAGCGATGAATTTGGATAAATAAGGTTTATGCACTGGGTGAAACTCGTAGTTTCTGCTTAACCAGTAAAGGTGGTCACTTAGCTTCTTCCCTTTACCTTCGTGCCATACGTTTAACGTCTTGGTCATACGCTCAGCCATTTCTGGTTCTAGTGTTTCGTTTTCAACAGTGAAGTGAGCGCGTGACTTTACGTACCAGTTAACGAACTGGTTGAAGTCCATACCAATAAACCAGTCGTCATCTTCAAACATTTGCGCCAGCTCACTTGCAAACTCGTCAGAGATGTTCTCGCAAGGGTGAATGCGGCACAGACGCATGATCTTCTTGTTGTAACCTTCGGCTTTAAGTTGGTTGTAACGGTTGGCGAATAACGTGATCCACTGCATGTAAGGTAACGCCAATTCTTCAGTCGTGAAGTTATCTAAGTTGAAATTTTTGCCGACAAAGAATGCGCGTCCACCGTTCAGCTTTTTCATCATTGCTTCAAGGAATGCGTTTAACGGGTTGACGAAATCGTCATCAGCACGGGCGTTATTAATTTTCACCTGCATTGCCGCTTCGCGAACTTGTGGATTTTCGTGTTCAAGCAACTCATCCATGTCGTCATCGTCGTAAGGTACGTAGAACGGACGAATAGCGTCAAGAAGTGGTTTTACCCAGTCATGTGCCAAACGGCCTGGGAAATCGCGTTCAATGCGCTTGATGGCATTATCAAAGCCCTTTGGGCCTGTAAGGCAACGGAAGTTCATTTCAAGAGAGCGCGCAGCTAATTGGTTATCTTTGTCGCTCATTTGTAGTAAGAAAAAATCTAATACGTTCATGCTGTTTCCCCTGTGATTGGCATGTCGTTTGTCTATGTGTTCATATTACCATAGCGGGAAACAAAAACAACACTTTTGTTGTTTTAATCGGGTTTTATTTTAGTACGGCGACAATTTTGACAATCCGGCAGGTTGTACCCATCGTTGCATGTGGGGATAGGGTTCAGTACCACGCAAGGCGGCCATCCCTTTTCCATTTACGCACATGCCAGCATGGTGAAGGCCGTTGATGCCGACGTAAGCATTCATTTGCAAGGCTTTGAGTATGTCATGCCCAGTGCCGTCATAGCTCTTAGCGTCGATAATGTCACAGGGTTTAATCCCTAAGTGGATACCAGCCGCATACGCCCATGCCGTAGCCTCGGTTTCAGAACATTGCATAATCGCTTTCGATAAAGGGCTGTCTGGCTCTATGTTGTCACGTTCCAGTGAGTCAAACATAGCGCGAAGACCAGACATAAGGCCTTTGCTCATGAGATGTCTGTATTCCATTGGGGTTATCGCTAGGTGAGCTGCTTCGTGCAGTAGATCAGCCAATGAAGCAACCTCAAGATCATAGAGTAGCGTGCCATTTTGAATGAGTACACCGGGGATGAATCCGTTAGCACCCGGTTGAGCCTGGGTGCTGATACCGATGGATTCAAAAAAGCGGATCACTGTGTCTTTCACACTTACCACCCGTAACCATCTTGCCCAATGCCAGCAGAGCTGAAAGGGTGGGTGTCTTTGTTAATTTCATCAAGCGAATGAAGCGAATCAAAGTTTGCACCACGAGAGTGATTGTTTTTCTGGTGTCTTGCTTTGCACGATTTCGAATAGTATTTACCCCAACCGCGCTTAACGTCAGCGGTTCTAACCTGTTTGGTTTTTCCGCAACCGCATAAGCATGTCATGTTTTGCATAGATGCCATAATTATCCCCTGATGAATATGGGTGATTTACGTTAGAAGGTGTCGCTGTGATGACGGCTAGTTAAACGTGCCGTCATGTTTGTGATCATCTTCCCAAGTCAGGATGCGAATAATATCGCGGGTAAAGTTGCCAATAATGAGCGGTGATGACGTAATAATGTCTACTCGCTCAAAGTTGTTGGCGCTTACATGGTCATTCATGCGAGCCATTAGGCTTTGTTGTTCATGAACACTGAGATGGCGTTCAGGGAACATAAGCACCGGACATGTATCTGTGATCGGCTCATTATTGAAAATCTTGTCCAGAAGCTCAGCGCCTGCATCACGAATAAGGTCAAAACGTTCGTGTCGTGGCGATGCCATTTTAACGCAGCCTACTCGAACTCCGTAAGGGAAGGAAGGTTTTGCCTCTTCTGGATTAATGTCACCTAACCAATCGTTAAGTATTTCGGCAAAGGTAGTGAATGTGGTCATGCTGTTTCCCCTGTGAATTGCATGCTGTTTCGATAGGTTCATCATATCAAAACAAGGGAATAAAACAACACTTTTGTTGTTGTATTTTGAATTTATTTTGCGGATTTAATTTGCTCGATTCGCGCTTTAAAAGCGGCTTGCTTTTGGTTTATCTCTGCATCATCCGGCTTGTGCGATGTCAGTGCAGTCGTCATTGTTATCGTTTGCTCGCGGATTCCAGATAGATAAAAGGTAAATGTACCAGCGCCTTTCTCGTCAAACCATGCATCAACGGTGTAATTGTTTGTGTTGAGTGTGCCATTGACGATGCGGTTAGCAATTTTATCAACGCTTTTTGGTGCGAACTGAACGCCAGCACATTGAGTGCAATGGATCACCCATTTACTAACAATTCCCAGCTTGCGATGGTGCGCATTAGTTTTCTCGGGGTTCCCCTTTCCTTTAAGAACGGGTTTGCCGCATTTGTAGCATGTGCCTGGGTGTTTGTTTCTCATTTCGTCGCTAACCTATTGCTGAGTAATATCGGCACCTGGTGAGGTGCCTAAGTTGCTTTCTGGATTACTGGCCAGCAATGGCTGGGTGGTTAGGGTGTTCTGTTACAAACTGTTCAAACTGGCTTAGCTTCATGCCAATAATGTTTATTGGGTTGATGCTGTCGTCATGGAAGCGAACTTCGTCAGCGATAGCGTCAATTTTCTTGTCGACGTAGATAGAATTTGCGATTTCCTGTGCATCATTGTGCGTGCCGGCAGTCGCGAGGATTTCAAGTGTGCTGCGCTCAAAAACGACACAGTATGTGCGCTGGATAGGTAATCCATTTACTGGGTTGTTGCCGCCGCTAGTTGGAATTAAAGTTGTTACTGTCATGCTGTTTCCCCTGTGATTGGCATGTCATTTGTCTATGTATTCATAGTACCACAACGGGAAATAAAAACAACAATTTTGTTGTGATAAAGTGAGAAAAATTGAAATATTTTAACGGTAGGCTTGTTTGACGTAAAGGTTGTTTGTTCATAGTTTAGCCTAACACAAATACAACATTTGTGTTGTTTTTTATGGGTGTATTCTGATATCATTGATTTCTATTAAGTTACACATTTAAAGCAATAGGTGCGAGGTCGTCATGGCAAATGATAAAAAGAATGATAAGAATGAAAGAATTGATTTTTTTGTTGATCAGTTTTTAGGGATGAAACATAAACACGAAGTCAAAGAGAGTGGAATAAATGCTTTGAGCGGTAATGGCGCATGGTCAATAGAAGAAACTGACCCATCCAAAGCAATTAGACGTTCGTTCGAGCCAGATCACCCATTCCTTGTTAGTTTTGGTCTAGGCATCAAAGATGAAACGTCAGAAAGACTGTTCTCTGATGATGCTGGGTACTTGGTTTCAGATATAAAAACACTTATCGGAAATGGTTTTGAATGTGCATTGCTAGATGGTCTTTCAGTAGCATGGATAAAGGTGGTACCTACCGATTTAAAAAGGTTGAAAGGTGTGAGTGCTGCCCGTCATGATGCCGCTTTCGAATGGCATTACCGTAGACAATGTTTCGACGGTAGTGGGGAGTATGTTAAATGTCTTGCTGTTACCTATAAAAATAAATCGGTTCCTGTATTTTACAATGGTAAACCATGGGAGAACGTGGGTGATAAACTAATCGCGTTTTGCTCAATGGTTGAAGATATTTTACGTAAAGATGTTTTTCATGCCACGTTCACAAACAAAGAGACTGGTAAAGGGTTGAAGATTGCTCTTAGTGGTGAGGGTATCGTTGACCTTATGAAATTCAGAGAAAGTCCCACAACTGAAACTGGTCGAAAGCGCCCCGTGTTACACTGGGTTAAAGAACATCTTCGCAAAACGCAAGGTGTCACTTCTCAAAATGTTCGTGTTGAAAAGTACGAGCGCGGCATTGATGATTTCGAATCAGATGGTTATGTTGTTTCCATAAATTTGCCAGAAGAAACATTCGAAACAATGAAATCGAAACAATAGGTGAGAGTTGAAATGGATGCGAGCTTGGCATTCTAACGAGATGTAAAGCAAGGGATAGCCCCTTGCCTTACCCTTAGTCGCGGCTGTTCGCTCAAGGGTGTGTAGTTGTTACTATGCTAGTTTTCTTCAGAGTTATTTGTGAAATCCTTCAGCACCTCATTGTGATCGAAACAGTCCCAGTCTACAGGGAAGTAGCCAACGAAAAATAAGTCTGGTCTGTCAGTGAATGTTTCTGCGTACATGTTCATCTTCTCTCTCACGAGAGAGTAATCGTGATAACTAATGTTAAAACATCTAGGGGTAAGGGCCTTTTTGTTTAGCTTTGGATTATTTACGAACTGCCTGTCCCACCACGGACTGAATGAGCGAAAGATCTCTTTTGTTTGGTTTATGCGCTGGCGACCTGTAATGCGAAAGAAATGATTGATTTTCGCCAGCATGCCTGGCGGCGTCATTGTGTCGGTTGTAAACCCAGAAGTAACAATATCCCAATATTCATCATTATCGATAATACCATCTGAAATAAGACTAGCCTTAAATATTTCTTCGAAAAGAGTTACGCCGTCGTGTACCCACTCGGGGAAGTGTGATGTAGCTAATTGGCTTCTAAACAATCTAACCATGACAAACGCCGTAATATAATCATAGTCAACAGCATATCTAGCCTCATTTGTTTCATCTTCGTAATACCCGCGAGCAGTTTTTCTGTCAACGAAACTTGTTCGCATGTATTGTGAGATACAAAGGTGATGTGACCACGGCCAATCGTCGTAATGTCTTGTGATTTCGTGACGCTCTCTTGAGCAAAGTAATGTGTAGATCAAACAAGAGAATAAATTAAAGTCATTCTTGGAAGCTTGTAAAGTAAATCCCACCCTATCAGGAAGCGAACTGAATCTGATGCTGTCAAATAATTCCATGGCGATTAAAGGTTATACATGAGTTAGTGGCGTTTATAATTGGTAACAGTACCACGGAAGCTCTCAAAAAAACAACAAATATGATGTTTGAATTCAGTTAAGGGTGACCCGGCGCCAGACAGGGGATCTAGCGCCAAGTCAAAAGGGTTGGCTCAGCACCAGACAGGGGAGCGGTGCCAAGCCGAAGAAGTTGACCCGGTGGCGACAGGGGATGCCACCAGGTCTAATAGGGTGGTTCGACGGCTAATACAGGGGATGCCGTCAAACCTAATGGGTGACTCAATGGCCGGCAGGGGACCCGCCATCAAGTCTAAAGGGGCGACTTAGCAGCTAAACAGGGACGCCACTAAGTCTAATGGGGTGCCTCGCTCGTACAGAGTGAGCAAGGCTACAGGGGTTCGGTTAACCGTTCCCGCGACTGTGCCAAGGTTTAACAGGCTCCATAGCCGCTTCAAAAAGTTTTACTAAGGTATACACATAGCCAAATATAGAGGCAACGAAAAAGTATCCTAACAAGTGAGCCACAATACCCAAGTTATGCGGCTTTTGACCTAGTTCAACTAACAACAGGTCGTTGTAATACGCTGCTGAACTGCCAGCGGCACAACAAATCAATGTTGCTATGATCAGCATTGATTCCACAGAGAACAATGCGTGTTTAATTCGTTCGAACATACCCGGACCTACGCAAGCTCAGCTTGATTGTCGTTGATATACGCTACCAACTGCTGCTCAATGCTTGGATCAGCTTCTATGGCGAAGCGTACAGCGTCCAAACCCGCATCCATGAATTCATCTTTGTTGTCGGCCGCAATGTAAGCACAAGCGTTTACGGCGGAATACATGGCATGGTTAACCTTCAAGTCTTCCATTTTGCTCGCAATCTCATTGATTGCAGTACGGGCCTGACCATCAGCATGAGCAAGGTCAAATATGTCCCAAGTCTTTTCGTCTGCAAGATGTGCTTTTGCAGCATCGACAGCACTAAAAATTCGGCGGTCATCCGGATGCGCTTTCTCAAACACCGGTAGTGCCAGCTCAGCCGCTTTGACAGCGATTTGAGCGCGTGCAGCGTGGCTCATAGCCCCCATTGCAAAATAAACGTTGGTTACTTCTGTCATGACCGGTCCTTAATGCTGAGTAATGTCTGCTAATTCTTCGTAGAATTTAGCGGCCTGGCGTTCGCAGGTTTCGATAATGCTTGCGAAAGTCCAGAACATCACAATAACCGATGCCATTACAGCGTATATGAGCAAGTACGTAATCCACTCTTGTTGCAGTGTAGCCCAGCCCAGATTTTCTAGGCGGAGATACAGTGCGTATAATCCACCAGCGGTAACGATAGTTAACAAGCTTGCGAACATGGTGTTCACTGATGGTTCTGTAAATTTTGTTAATAACTTCATGCTGTTTCCCCTGTGATTGGCATGTCATCTCGATATGTGTTCATCATACCAAAACCACCGAACAAAACAACACTTTTGTTGTTAAAAGTTAAACTTTTTTCGTCGGATTGGTGGCGAAGGGTTACCCTTCGCTCCCCGTGTTCTCGGAATACACAGCATCCCAATCAGTTTCCGCGCCTTGCTTGTCCCACTCCCACTTGAGCGAGTCTACTGGCACAGTGAAAGGTTTAGCGTCAATGGTGGTCAGTGAGCGTATGGTCGCCTTACCATCTTCAATCGCTTCGACTTTCACGATATCGGCATCAATTGGGCCGACAACTTTGTCCCAGATGTAATACTCTTTGCCGACCTCTGGTGTGTCGACCAAGTTTTCTTCAATGTAATTGCGTTCCATAAATCCCTCGTCAGGGGCAGGACACCCACCCCTTTTAAAATGATTACTGTGCGTCGGCTACTTTCAGGTACTCGATAGAGCCTTCAATGGTGCGCGCAAGGCGTTGCAGACATTTGTCTGACAACTGTTGGTTGTGATAGCGCTTTGAGTAAGACATTGTGATTAATTTCTCGAACGTGTCTGGATCATAGTCAAATGCTTCGTCGATAACCTGGTCGCTGTATTTTTTCAGGAAGCTAACCACCATCATGCGCACGGCGATGTAAGGTAATTCAATCAGGTTGAAATCATTACCAGCACAATTGTATTGCGCCATTGCTAGCTGCTCGGCTTCGCTTTGCTCTTTTGCGAACGATGCGTACATTTCCTTTAATTGCTCTTCTTCGTTAACGCGTGAAGAGAATGAGCGATCTAAACCCATCGCTAGCTGGGAAGTAGAGCCGAAAGCTAAAGCGGCGCGCATAGCGCTCTTAAGCTGGTTTTTGACGCTATCAAGGTTTTCATTGTTGAATGAAATTTGCGTACCAGCGTTATCAAGCAATACAAACATGATGCTGCTGATGGTGTCTGCTGCAACCGTGTTGTTAGCGCCTAAATCGAAGTAATAAGATGTGTTCGTTGCCATGTTGTTTCCCCTGTGAATACATGTGCTTAGTTGATGTATTCATAATACCATGACGGAGAATAAAAACAACACTTTTATTGTTTTTATTGCAAATTATTTTACCATCGGAATATAGCGATCTTCCGGCGGCTCAAAATCATCGGGAACGACAAACAACGGAATAAGTAGCTTGTTTAGTTCGTCATCACGCTCTATAAGTTCCTTTGCACGCCCCTGAGGGAATAAAGGGTGTCTCGCCATGTTTGCTTCGTAGCGGATACGGCGAATGGTTATAAGTGCTAGCCGCTCGAATTCACTATTGTTGACATACTCGCTGCTGCAAGGGTCATCAAGCTGTTTGTGCATTTTACGAGCATCAAGAACCTTATTGTAATACATATCAACTGCATCAGGATCTAGCCTAATGGAATCAGCCCAAAACTGACACAAGACACGCTTCCCCCTTTTAAATTCCAGTAGGAGAAATAACGTGAGCGCCCCTAGATGTTTCAGAATTTCAACAACCTGAACATCTTGGTCTGTGTCGTTTGTGGCTTCATTGAGCTTTTCCAGCTCATGTTCTTCAATGCCAAGGCGGAGAAGTTCTTTTACGTTGGTCATCATGAATTGCATGGTGAGTCCGTCCTTATAGGATTGAGAAGGGCTTTCGCCCCTCGTGGTCGTCGCTACTTGATGATGTCCCAGTATTCGCGAGCAATGAATTGGTGGAACGGCTCACGTGCGATGTCAACACCTGCCATGCGGGCAGCTTCGATGCCTTGTTTTTTGATGTAGTCCCACATATCAGATGGGATAGGGCTGGTTGATGTAACTGCGTCGTTACCTGGTGTCTTGATGACCACCAGTGCTAATTTTTCTTCTATCTCTGGCGCATCGATGATACGAACCGTTGCAAAGCTGCCATTTGCTTCGTCAACGCCAGTGTGAAAAGAACCGAAAGTGCCTGTTGTAAGTTGTGCTGTCATGCTGTTTCCCCTGTGATTGGCATGTCGTTTGTCTATGTATTCATAGTACCACAAGGAGCATTAAAAACAACACTTTTGTTGTTTTTATTTTAAAAAATATCGAAATAATTTAACTTATGCAGCAAGGCTTTTAAGTTGCAGTATATCTTTCATCTCAGCGAACACGGGGACATTGTGACGGGCAATCAGACCGGTTCCCACCAACTTCCCTTTTTCCATTTTAATAGAGCCGATGATCACACCAGGGTCAATGAAAAACACACAGCGTTCAGAGCTGTTTTCATCCTCTGGGTGCATAAGGTTAATCTCATAGCTGTTAGGATCAACGTTCTCTAAAGAGAAGGCGACATTTACTAAGTTGTTTTGAGCTGTCTGTGTCATAGCCAAATCTTGCGAATAATAACCCAACTCCAAACCTGGCAGCGGTGCCAGATTGGAGCTGTGTTAGGTTGGGAATAGGGTGCCCCGCCAGCGAGTTGCATAAGCGGGGCGTACAGGGGTTCTATTTAAGCTTGGCTTGTAGGGCGTCCCACAGTGGCGCCAAGTCGTTTACTTTGTCCAGCTTCACGAAGCCAACCGGACGGATGGCATCAATGTCGTCGACTTCTACGATGGTTACACCGACTTGTGGAAGCTTAACGCTCTTACGACCGTTCATAGATTTGCGAATAATTTCAAATTGGTCTGAGTTAAGGCCTGCAAATGAGAACTCGATACGTTGCACTTGGTGCTTGTTGCGAACATAGGCGTCGATATACTCAAGCGCTTCGTCAACAAATGAGAAGGTGAGTGTCTTGTCTTCTGACGACAGCTCCAGTTCAAATTCTGAGCCGCTGTTGGGTTTACCTTCTTCTTGGCATTCCACGTAGGTAACCAACGAGAGACGGTAATCGCGAGTCTGGATGATCTCTTGCTTAAAGATACCGGTTAGCGCTTGTTTAGGCGTGATGCTTTCTTTGTCGCCCTGACGGTCAAATAGTGATGCAATGTCAAGAACGGCTGATGAAGTAGTTACTTTAAATGGCATGTTGTTTCCCCTGTGAATACATGTCTTTAGTTGATGTAGTCATAATACCACGACGGGAAATAAAAACAACACTTTTGTTGTTAAAATATGAAAATAATTGAAATATTTCAACGTAAGGGTGAGCCGGTATCGCGACTCACGCCAGAAACACGTCAGGTTGTGCTTGTTATCGGCCCGTCTTACCCAGTCTGTGACCTTTGGTTAATGGGTCATTCAAGTCTAAATCTGTTTCCAGTTCAAGCCCTAGATAGGCGGCGACAACCTCGGCAAAAGAGGTTCTCTCGAAAATATCCGCCGTCCCTTTTTCATCATCATGCCGCCAGACAACGACCTGTTTTTCTTCTTCATCAATGGTAAATGAGATAGGCCCCAATACAGGCTTAAGCTCATGCTTTTCATAGATGAGTCTGGACATCGTGATTAACGTGTCGCTATGTGGTGTTAAAAGTCCCAAATTAATCTCCTTATAAACTGGGGCCGCTATTGCGTATGATAAATAAAGATAGGGCCGCTATTGCAGCCCTATGATATTGGTTTACTTGTTAAATGTGTTGATGTGCTCGCGCATTTCATAGGCCACAGAGGTGAACCCGGTGATGATTGGTGTTACCTCAACGCCCATACGTTCGGCGATCACTTTGGCCATCGCTTCAGGTGTGTCTTGCCACTCAACACCGTCAACATTGTCGTCGTCGTCAATACCCACCCACATGGAGACGTTGCCGTCTTGCATGTTGTTTGGCTCAGTAATGCCAATGAACGGGCGGTCATCTGTTCCGGCAACAGTCAGATTGATGTAAATAGGGTCGCATGTGTTTAGGTTGCTAAGGTCCTCAATGGTACAACCCATCCCTTTTAAGCGTTCGATGAGCTTGCGAGTGTCCTTGTTGCCAAAAAAACGATTTAGCTTATACAGGTCGCAAATGTCATCAATGCAAAGCTTATCAGAGCCTTTTTTGCGCGCGAGTAAGGTGAAGATGGCTATCGCAAATATAAGTGTTCCGATAGCACCGATGAATAGGGTAAATCCTTCAATTTTTTCTGCCATGTTGGTGATCTCCTTATCGTTCCCATGGTGTTTTAGCGCCTTTCGGGAACGTCACACTAGGGAACTGTTCACGAATGTTGCGCATGGTGTCTGAAGCTGTGCCGCGAATGTAGTACGTAACCAGTTCATGCTCAAAGTGATGTGAATACGAAACCGAGTCATAGAAGCCATCAGGACGCTTGAAAAGCATCAGGCGCAGATCCTGGTTAATCGCGATAAATTCGTCGTCTTTGTTGCACCATTTAGGCGCTAGAAAGTCGCTGACTTGTTGATCGGTGAATGTATGCTGCTGCTCAGGAATGGTGTTTTCAGTCTTTGGAGCAGGGCGACCTTCAACCAGTAAATTGACACGGTCAAGGTCCGGATGGGCCATCTTTGATACCATGACGCTTTCTGTTTCGCCTAGCATGCAGTTTGGCTCACCGCAGATATCATCTTCTACAATGATCACTTCAACGTCTTCACCGAGATTCGATGCGGCCCAGTCGATTTGTGCGTTTTCATCAAGCTTAATTACGATTTTTTTATCAGACATATGTTTCCCCTGTATGAGTCTGTTTTTTCAATATAGACATCATACCAAACCGGAGAAATAAAACAACACTTTTGTTGTTTTTATGGTAAGTTTTTTATATACTGGGTTTATTGATTAAACAGGGGAAGCAATCATGGCTAAAGAAAAGAAAATAGCAACACCGTGGAACGTGAGCCGACGCGCGACAGCGAAGGTAAAGAATCCACTTCCAGCACCAACAAAATGTAATTGCTGTGCATCAGAAGCGATTGAAATCGTAGAAAACAGCAAAGTGTACAACGGGCGCTCTTATGGCAAGTACCCGTGGATTTATTTGTGTGGTGACTGCGGAGCATACGTTGGTCTTCATCCCTTTACCAATATTCCATTGGGTACACTGGCCAATGAAGAAATGCGCAAAGCGCGTAAAGATTCAAAGTTCTACTTCACGCCGCTTTACGCGTCTGGTGACATGGATAGAAACGAAGCCTATGAGAGACTGGCCAAAAAATTGGGGATCTCCAAGTCTGAATGCCACTTCGCATGGTTCGACGTGGAGATGTGCGCCAAAGCCGCTGATGCGTGTATTCAGATCGCTAATGAAGTGAGCAAGCGACCCAAGGTTGAAGAGTCAAAGCCGAAGGGTATTATGGCGCAGGCTTTTCAAAAGCTGGGATTGGCATAAGTGACCTTTTAGTGAATAGTGATAAGCAAGGGCGGTAAAAAACGCCCTTTTCTTTGCCCATAGAACGCCATAAGCTTCATTGTAGGGGCTTACTCTGTTAAGTGCTCGATAACCTGGGTGGCAATAAAAAACCCATACAGAGAGCTGTACGGGCTTTGGTTGGGAAGTTGGTTTACGCAGCGAGGGCTTGTTCTACTTCTTGGTAGGTCTGCGATTTTAATGCGTGTCGCGTGCGCTTGTTGTGTAAACGGCGTTTTGCCTTTTTATTGCGAATGCGCGCCCCTTTGGGTAAAAAGTTCTGACAGTCTGCCACGTCATACAGGTCTCTTGGCCAGTCGTGATCATTAATACCGTAAGTGCCAAATGGGCGGATCTTACGTCCTTTAGCCATGTGATTCTCCTATCGGTTGTCAAAAGTGTCCACAGGGCAGGCGAGTGCCCGTGGAGTGTTTAATGAATTATTGGCAATCGTTCCACAGCGAGATGACGTCATCAGGTGTCACTGCACTGTCATCGCCTGACACCACTTCTTCGACATACTCGTTGATGGTGTCATTGTTGGCATCACTGCCAACCCAGTGCTCGACCTGTTCTGTCGTCAGTTCTGAGTTGTAACGCTTGTTCATGCCGTCAGTAAGTTGTTGAATTAAATTTGCTCGATTAGACATTCATGTTTCCCCTGTTAGTGAATGTTGGGTGTGAGCTTAAAGCCCACACGATTCTTTCCAGTTAGCCGTTCTCATTACTTCGCTTGTATGTGGGCAAGCAAACGTAATGTCGTCACCACCGTCCCAAAGGACTTTTACGACAAACCCGTCCCACTCATCATCGTCATCACGATCGCCCTGAGCGATTTGTAAATCGATTTCTTCAACGTTTTCTTCGTACTCAGCAAGTGCTTCGTCATACGTGGCCATTAGACAAGGGCCTGTAATGCCGTTGAACTCAAATGAAGATGGGTTCATGCCGCCTGAGATATCCTCGATAACCTCAGCGTAAAATACGCCAGTTTCGATGGCTTTTTGCATTGCAGCTTTATCAGTTGCAGAATCTAAAAGTGCTTGTTGAATTGGATTAAGTGTCATGCTGTTTCCCCTGTGATTGGCATGTCATTTCTCTATGTGTTCATAGTAACACAGGGGATAATAAAAACAACACTTTTGTTGTTTTTATTTAAAGTTTTTTAGCCGAATTCCGCTAGGATATTTTTAACAGTCATCCCGAACACGTTTAGCGTAATACGGTCACGACGACCAATCATGGTGGTATTTGGAGTGTCGTTATCGTCCCGCCCTTCAAGTCCAGCGAGAAACATTTCAATGGCCTTTGCTCGTGGTAAACTAGGGTTGATTTTGCACACACCCGTGTTATTTGCTTTGTTCAGCAATTCACGCAGGTAGCCAACGCGAATATTACCCTCATACGCCTTCTTCTTTGCTGTAGTTTGATTCATGGCATCTATTCCTTGCAATAGGTGTATACGCAGGGGCTTTCGCCCCTTAAACGAGGTGGTTATTCTTCGATATCATCGATGTCGAGTTTTAAGCGGTCGTCGTTCAGGAAGATGTTTAGCTTAACCGTCCCGATCAGCACAAATAGTTGCAGGAACGTTAATGTGCTAAGCGCTTGCAAATCAATCTCTGGGTGAACATCTTCACGATAGATTTTGACTTCTCGCGTATCATCCAAATCGCCGTTGCGCTTAACCGGATAGCAAATCATCCAGTGGTACTCAGACTTGTCGACTTTTTTGGAACTCTCATCAATCAGGCCAATTTCAACTAAGCCATTGGCTTCATCGCGCGGCGCTTTGAGTAGGGCAATATATCCCCAATCAGACATTGTTCCAGTCCAGCGACGATTGAAGCTGTCTTCGCGCTGGGCTTCTGCGCTCATGTCGTAGTAAATGCCATTCATAGTGGCTGGGTTAATGGTGTATTCCCAGTCCAAATAAATATCACGCACTTCATCAAGGGTTCTGTTTTTATAGTGGTGTCCACTCCAGTAACGGGCCATTTCGCCTGTGACGTTCAGCAGTGTCAGCAACGTGTTTATAATCTGTTTGCTCATGATAAATCCTCAAGATTTGGGCTGGCACTGGGCCAGCCGGATAAATTACAGTTCGTACTGGCGAGTTGAAGGTATTTTTGGTGTTAAACCGCTGTACTTGAGGATCTCACTCACGGCGTCCAGCACTTCGTGAGTTAAATGACTGACGTCGATTTTAAGCGCACATTTCGCACTCATGTAGGTATCAATGTTCATGGTGACCGTGTCAGTACGGAAAAAGGCGTTGATTTTGTCTTGGAACGTGCTGGCATATGCATTGGCAATGCTATTGCCTTTTTCTTCGCGCAGAGCATCTTGGTTTTTGCCTAACTCAACAGGGCGTAAGCCTGTAATACGCTCAATCAGTTCCGGCGCTACTTCGCGGACATAAAGCGTTACTCTTCCACCATTGAAGCTAGAGAACTCAATGTGGTTTTCTTTAATTGGGTGACGGCCGAATTGGATCAGCAATCCGCTGCCCTGAGTGCGATCAGAATGAAGGATGTTGTAGTATTTACCGATAGATGCGTACAGGTCTTCTGCGTTCTGTACAAGTTGCGTCATTTTACGGTCAGTTTGAAGTGTAATAGTCATGCTGTTTCCCCTGTGATTGGCATGTCATTTCGATATAGACATAATACCAAACTACAGGAATAAAACAACACTTTTGTTGTTATTTATTGAGTTTATTTTGCGTTGGAAATTGCAGCGTTTTACACTTGATAAGCTCGACATTTTCACAGCGAACCCACTGCCACACATCGGCAGGGTAGCTGTCTTTACTGTCCACCAGCGCGAACAAGCGTTCGGTAAAGGAGAGGGCAATGACGTATTTGCGTTGGCCTTGGTACATTACCCACATCGTTGCGTTGTGCCCCATGGTGTCAAACTCGTATTGCGTCATGGCATCCCATCCTTTTCAGAGTCCCGACTTACATCGGGACAAATTCTTTCGTTGCAGTGCGCGTATATTCGATACCAACGGCATCATTAAGCGCATAGTGTGCATCTTCAAACTCTGATTTAAGTGCGTGGAACTTGGCGTCATCTACACCAAGGAATGAAGACTTGTGCAAGATGCCATATTCAAAGCCTTCGTTTTCAAGAACCAGTTGGACATCTTCAATTGTGGCAATGTTGTCCCAACCATGCTCCGCTTGACGCTTTTCATTAATAGGTGTGTCATGGTTGTTTTTATCATTAATGTAATCACGCAACGCTTGTTTAGTGATCACATAGGCTGTTCTTGCCGTTTGGAAAGCAAAATCACTAATATGGACAAAGTCTGTCGCACAGTTGATCTGTTCGCCTAAACCCCATTCTTTAGCAAACTCTTTGAGATCATCCAGTGTTTTAACGCTATCACGCGCGGCATTTTCTTTTTCTTCATCCAAGTAACTTGTGAAAGCAGGTGCTTGCGCAGCTTCCGTTCGCTCGTAGGTAAAGAATAACTCATGACCCGAGTGAGAGTGGACAAAGATGATTGTGACGCTAGTTGGGCCTACTGCTACGGCAGTTTGTTCCCACGGCTCGTCCCACTCCCAGTCTTGACCTTCTTCGTCAACAAAGTAGCAAGCTGGGCTGTCAGTCAGCTTTACCGATTCTGCATTAGGAAGCATGTCCCAGTTAATAGCTGATGATACAGTTGAAATAAGCGCATCTAGTTCGGTAGGGTTTACCTGTCCACCAACTGGTACGTGGTGATTAGAATTAGTTTGTGAGCCAAGAGTAAGTAAATTTTGAGACATAATGTTCCCCTGTGCTATGTCATTTTTTGATGTATCCATATTACCACAGGGGGAAATAAAAACAACATTTTTGTTGTTTTATTTTATAGAATCGATGCCAGTTTTAAGTCAGACTTTTTACGTATGTTTATCACCTTCAACAGCTGGCTTGTCGCCATGCTATGCATGGTCTTTATAAGCCATGAGTTTGACATTTCAAACGTACTGGAGACAAAGCTTGGAAGCAGCTCGGCTTCGTTGGCGTAATCCAGCGTGTTGAACATTGGATAATCGACCATTTTGATGACTTCTCTGGGAATGGCGATACGCGTACCAACCATGACAGACGGTGACATCTTATAGTTGCGAAGCTCCGACAGGAAGAATGTGTCAATCGTGACTTTTTTACTGCGACCGTGGACAAGGTTTGTCAGGTACTCTGCCAGCATAAGCGCTACGACCGTTCGGTTCATCGCATTATCGTTTTTTTCATTAAGTGCAATTTCAGCAAGTTGATCATCGGCGTTGCACGGGCGCATCACCCCTTTAAGGGTAGAGTGCTCAAATGTCGTGACCACTTTGCAACCGAAATCTGCTGCAAGGGCGAGTACGTCGACAACTTCGTCACGAGTGTGCTGGGCGACTGCGCTTTCAATAAGTAGACCGAGCGACATAGTTATTATGCCGCTTCATTGAGTAGAAGATTAATATCAGCCAGGTTAACCTGGATCTGATTCTTGATTTCGTCGTGAGCGCAATTGGTTTGTTCGTCCATATCATTGGCGCATAGAGCTGCTCGCTCAACGTCATCAACATGAATGTAGTTATCAAGGATCTCTTCGGCGTTATCATCAGAGATGTGCTCGCCAAAGTGTTGTGCAAATACTGATTGGACGTCTTCAGGTGTGATTTCAAATGCAAGTGACATACTAGTTTCCCCTGTGAAATATGTCGTTAACTCAATAAGTTCATATTACCACAGGGAAATAAAATAACAACACTTTTGTTGTTTTATTAGATTGTTTTGCACACCTTCGCATCAGTTAATCCATCGGTGACGCAGAGGAATATATCCCACTCATCGTCAGTGACACGCAATGCGCGCGTGGCAATCCAAACTAAGCCGCGTTCAGGTTCTTTACATTCCATTTCAAGGCGTTCGTTTTCTTGCGCCTGACCACCGTCAGAATGGTAGACAACAGCGCCCTTAATGGCAGTGGCTTCATCTTTTGCGATGGTTGGTATGTGAACGGTATTGATGTCGCCAGCTTCGATGCCATCAGCATCAAGTGCGCGAAGTTTTACGGTTACGATATATTTGGCCATGTGTTTCCCCTGTGAACATGATGTTTGCTATAGGGGTATATTACCAGAACGGCATAATAAAACAACACTTTTGTTGTTATTTAATGTGATTTTGCTGGCATTGTTTTACATGACGCCAGCAGCCACGGTTTACAGTTGTCTCCGTCCGATTTCTGAGACCTCAGAATACGACCAACAAGGTTGCGGTTTTGAGTATTTTTGCACTGTCCAAAACCAGCTTAAAACTTACAGTGTTCAACATGGCTTGCGCCGTATAGGGTCATAATAACACAATTGGGGCCTTCTCGGCATCAATCGCGTTATCGCTCAACCATTTCATCGAGTCTGGCGATCAGTTCATCACGAAACGCTAAGCGTTCATCATAGCTGAGCATGATCTCGTTTTTCTCCGGCGGATACTTTTTAAAGAGCATCTCTTGAAGAACAGTGCTAACATCACCGGCCTCGGTATCTTCCGCAACAAAACCAGTGAATTCGGGCGCAGGGCCGACCTGAAAGGCATCATTGACCATCGTCCGCATTTCAAGGTAGCGTTCCTCGTCGATTTCATCTACCAGTGCGATCGGATTATCCATCATCGGAGCGAGTACGTTTGCAATGAAATGTTCAACGATCGTCGCCAAATAAATGTTCCCTTGAGTTTGTTTCATAACCTTCCTTATTGTTCGGTATTTAGTTTTGAACGCGCGTTCTCGGCAGCGTGAACCCATCGTTCGCCTTGTTCTTTGGTGAGGATAGGCTCGTCAAATACAAGCCTGTCAGTGTCCAATGTGGCTGCATGGGCATAAACTTTGTCGCAATGTTCGCGGATCGTAGGTTGGTTGCGTCCGGTAACATGGCCAACGATTTCAGAGTACGAAGTAAATTGGGCCAGTTCATAGCCGTCAGCGAAGCCAGCAAGCAGCTGACGTAACTTTTGCGCCGCCTGGTAGTCAACACTCATTACATCGGGCAAATCGCCGTCTACGGTGGCTCTACGCTCTAATTCAGTGATCAAATTTTCAACAGCGATAGATTTTGCCGTGATAAGAGAAATGATGCCTTGCAGGAACGCAGTGTACTTCGAGTCGTAATATTCGGTGAGATTCTTCAACTCGCCTTTCGATTGTGTGCTGGCGTGCCAGCCACGACCTACGTGTAAAGTAACATCGAACCAGTGTTCGTCTTTGATGCGTCCGCAGATTTCGATATCGTTGCCAGCAAACAGTTCTGTAAAATCATCGGAGATCTCCAAACTGATAGCTCGGCACGCTTCATTTATTAGTGGTAGTGCGCTTTTCTCAAACGCTTGACCTAATAGCGCGGTTAGTTGAATTAGCAGTGCGTTGCGGTCATTGCTCATATAAATGACTCCGGTAGTTATTCGGGTAATTAGAAAAGGGAGGTATGCTCCCTTAATTTCCTTTCTGGGGTTCTAGGGATTTTCCCCTCTAAAAAGACATAATTCTCTGTAG